>Ga0181524_10004705_pt1 | contig 12497 bp, 7 predicted proteins | sample PEATcosm2014_Bin_34_FD_119761 | JGI IMG/M metagenome (GOLD analysis project Ga0181524, IMG submission 119761) | Peatland microbial communities from MTU Mesocosm Facility, Houghton, MI, USA - PEATcosm2014_Bin05_60_metaG | ecosystem: Environmental > Terrestrial > Soil > Wetlands > Peat | place...
GCTCTTTTGTGGGCGGACGGTCAGCGTGACGGTATCCGATTCCGGGTAGGCCGTCTCCTGTTCGATCTGGATCTCGTGTCCGTCGAGGTTCCAGGTCGCCGTAGAGGGCACAAACAAGTTGACACAGAAACTGCGCTCGCCTTGGAAGTAGATGATGTTGTGATAGTCCGCCACTGCCTGAATGTACGTGCCGGAGCAGCAAGGGTAGGGGTCCCAGTAGTAGTCTTTGCGCGCTGACGCGATCGGGGTGTCGGAGCCGAGTAGGTAATCCGAATAGTAGAAGGTCCTCCCTCCGGCGGCCATCGGCAGCGCCGCGCCGATCCCGTTGTAGAGTAGCTTCTCCATCCAGTCTCCATACCGGGCTTCGCCGGTGAACGCGATCAAGTAGCGCCCCAGCTTGAAAACCGCCCACGCCCCACAGGGGGTCTCAAACGTGTTCGCCTCTCGTTCGAGTGACCTGCCCAGTTCGCCGTCCGGCGCTACCAGCCTTTCCGCCGGGCCATAGCCCCCGGTGGCATAACACTGCACCTCTTGAAAGTGATCGTAAGCGTTTACGATCGTCTTCAAGTACTTGGGCTCGCCGGTCAGCGCGTAAGTCATGGCAGCGCTGCTCAGGGTGTTGACGTGGCTGTAAGCATGAAAGTGGGCCGGGTCAAGTGGGACCTCTCCATTGAACATTCCCCAGTAGTGGTCGTAGCGCCACAGGTCGCCGAAGGTCTTGTAAGTGCTGTTTCCGGTCGAGCGGTAGGCGCGATAAAGATTCTCGGATAGCGTGTACCACTCTGGAGAGATGCCCTGAAAGTCGTCCGCGGTGGCCGCCTTCCGAGTGCGGTCGAGGTTCCGCATAGCCCAATCAGTGATCCTCTCCAGCACCGGGAGTGAATCCTTCTCGCCGCTGTACTCAAAAAGATCCACCAAGCCACATACCAGCTTGTCCCAAGCGTAATGAGAGAATCTTAACTCCTTCGGATAGTAGGGCGTGCCGTCCGGCTCGATCGTCTTCGCCCACTCGCGCATCAGACGCACGGCCTTGGCGCGCATTGCCGTGTCGCCGGTGGCTTTGTACATTCGCGCCATGCCGCTCAGCCATTGGCCAAAGACCATCCCGGTGTCTTCCGAGCCCCAGGCGCCCATGTCGTTCCCCGGGGCCGGCATGCCGACTCTCTTGCGGAAGCCTTTCAGGATGTCATCGTCCGGGAGATTGTAGAAGTAGTCTCGCGTGGCATCGTATTGTCTCTTTAACATGCCGTCCCCGAGGCGCACTCCCTGGTAGTTGAACGGCGCCAGGAACACTCGCGGCTCCGAAGCGCTGGATGGAGGCGCGGTCTGGGGCTCAAGGGCGCGCAGCGCATAGGGGGCCAGGGGCGCCCCCACCAAGAGGTTCAGGAACTGTCTTCTGCTCGAAATGGGGTCCATAGATAACCTCCAATTTGTACTTACCACTCGGGGGTCTGCTAACCCGCCTACGGCAAGATGGCGCATTCGGTGCCCAAGGAGACTTGTTATCTGACGCATGTTACCTGCCGGCCTGAGATGATTCGCCATACGGGGAGACATGATAAGCTCGACGGTATTGCAGGGGCGTCATGTGAACGAGTTGCCGGAAGACTGAACCAAAGTAGCTCTGATCGCAAAAACCCGTTTCCTGGCTGATGTCGAGAATGGATTTATCAGATGATGCCATCAATCGTTGAGCTCTCCCGATTCGAAAATGATTCACATAGGTAATGAAGGATTGCCCCGTAACCAGTCTGAAGAAGCGCCTGAAGTGCGACGCGCTCATTCCCACCGTCTTAGCGGCGTCGTGGATGGAGATAATCTCAGAGCAATGTTTCTCAAGCAATTGGAACACTGGCTGCAGCCGCTGAATCGCCTTCTGCCTCCGAGCAAACGATTCCCGGCTCTCGTGATAATCCGAGTAATAGTTTACGAGAGAGAGCAGGACCATCTTTAAATAAGTTTTCACGCACAATTGGGCACGAATCGTGATAGCAGGAAGCTCTGCATGGATGAGTTTCATCAACTCAAGAGTGCGGGATGGAAGGCCTGTTCTGGCGGGTATGATATGGGCGAACTCGGCATCCTGAATGCAGAAAGGCATGAGATATTCTGCGGCATCCCCGGTGAGGTCGCCGCGCTGGACTAATTCGGGCAGGAAGTATAAGACCACGGCTCTCTCCCGGGGAGGTTGAGAGTTCCTGGGGCGGTGATACAGCGTGCTGCCAATAATGATGAGTTCGCCTTTTTTCTGGACGACTTGGCGTCCTTGTATTTGCCATCCTAGTTCTCCAGAAACCAGGTACAACAATTCATAGTAGTCATGCCGGTTCATGGGAATGCCGTCCCAGCCCCCCCTGAAAAACCGCACGTCGATTGGGAGCGATGAGTCGAAAGGCCATACGTGGTTGCCGTCTGCTGCAATCTGGGGACAAATCAGGGCATCGGAATCTTCCCACTCTTGCTTGGTCACAGGCCACATTTGCCCACCACCCAGACCCTCTGAGCCGCACGCGTCTCGCATGCCTGCTGAGGCCCGGCAATTCAGCGCAATAGAATGATACATCCATTCCGGAAATCTGCAAAGGCCGGCAATGAGCGCATCACAACAAAAAAAAATCTGAATTTCATATACCCCCACTGGCTATAAGGGTAGCGTGGGTGGTGGTTAAGCGCTTTCATCATTCCGCCCACGATTGGACTCGGGGGAGGATCCGATGGACGAGTAATTACCAATCAAGCAAGCGCTGATCGTCTGATTAAGCGCTTCCATCGTTCCGCCCACCACTGGACTCAGGGAGGGATTTGATGGAGCAGCAATTACGGATTATGCATGCACTGATCGTGCGGTTAGTGCCGTGCGAGGACGCCAGGAACCCGCGAGTCGATGAGATCCGGCGCTCAGGCAGAATATCTGCCCTTTGAAACGCAATTTTGTCGGATCCATTGAGCTCAGCGTTAGTTCGGGACGGTCTATACGCACGGCTTCTTCATTTTGCCGAAACTTGGCCTATAACTGCGTCGGGTCTGGGTCACGGACAATTCAAAGGGGTAGGCTACAGACAACTGAATACTGGTTGGATTTTACTTTTGCGTCGGATCTGGAAAAGCAAGAAGGATTACATAGCGCCCTCAGAAGGGCGTGCGTGTGAACCAGAATCTCGATCTTTGAAAAAGGAGGGTCCATGACCAGCGTGAAAACTGCGACAAGAATTTCCATCCTCGTCTTGCTCATGTTGAGCCTGCGGGGATTATCTGCATTTGCCCAATTCATGAGTCCCTACTCGAGCGGAATTGAGGGCACGGTGGTAGATCCATCCGGGGCTCTAATCCCGGGAGCTAAGGTCACCATGACGAATACCCGGCTTGGGATAACAAAAACCACCACGACCAACGAAGCTGGTTATTTCCGGATCGACACTGTAGCTGCATCCACTTACACAGTGCAGATCGAAGTGACCGCCTTCAAGACCTGGGTGCAGAAGGACCTTACCCTTCAGGTTGGGGAGATTCGAACCCTTGCGCCCAAACTGGAAGTGGGAGCCGTGTCCACAAATGTCACTGTTGCCGCTACGCAGGCGGCAGTCGACTTGGTATCAGCGAAAACCGGAGCTACCATTGCGGAAAGTACCGTGAGCGAGATCCCGCTTGCAGGTCAAAACATTTTCGGCTTGGTGGCTCTGGCCCCGGGAATAACGGGAGCCGGGGTGGAAACCACATTGAACGACAACTATACCAACGAATACGCCATCAACATCAATGCCGCCGGACTGCGCCAGGAACAAAACGGCTACATGATCGATGGCGCGTACACCGACACCCCGTCCCGCGGCGGCGGGACCTCCATCTCCCCCAATCCCGAAATCGTGCAATCCATAAACGTCTTAACAAACAATTTTGATGCCGCAAAAGGAAGAAATGCCGGCGCGACGGTCCAAGTTTTTACCAATTCAGGCTCGAACCAGTTGCATGGAACGGTCGATTACTATTTCCTGAATAACTCGCTCTCCTCGCGCACCGAATTTGAATCTACGGTTCCGGCGTTCAAGCGTAGCGAGTACAGCGCCACTCTGGGGGGCCCGATTATCAAGAACAAGCTGTTTTTCTTTGGAGCCATTGACGTGCTGCGCTCCGGCAGCGCCCAATCCTCCCAGGTCACGGTTGAGACGCAGGATTTCGATACCTGGGCTACGACCAATCTCCCCAATAGCCTCGGAACGAAGGTCCTTGAGATGGCTCCGCCTGCGACTTTCCCAACTACAGGGTTCGTGACCGTCGGCCAGATTACCGGAAGTTACTACCCGCTGCCGGCGGGTATCCCTGCCACGCTGAACGCCCTTGGCACCGCAAACATCAACTTCACCTTGCCGAAAAACGGCTACCAGTGGAGCTTCCGGGTTGACGACTATCTCACGAAAAAAGATCGCCTCTATGTGGATGCAATGCGCACAGAGGACACTTCTAAAACCCTCACGCCGCGGCCTGCGATGAACAATCCCCAGTACAACTTTTCCGATTTTGCGAACCTTGATTGGACACACACCTTTTCGGCACATCTCCTGAACGAAGCCGGTGTGTCCATGATACGTCCATATGGCCAGGATAGTGGATTGCCCGCGATGGCGATTCCATACACCAACGTGGTAGGAATGACCGGATTTTCAAGTTGGGCACCTGGGAACTTTGCCCAAACGACGGTCGGTTGGCGCGATATCATGACCGACATGGTGAGAACGCACTCGCTTAAGTTCGGCTTGGAGATGTACAACATCCGCGAGGAGGACATACAACAACCCGGTGCGGGTGATCGTCCAACCTATAATTTCAACAGTCTGCTCGACCTTGTTCAGGGTCTGGCATTTTCAGAAACGGGTACGCCTGTTGACCTTTCCACGCACCAACAAGCAGCCTTTGCTTTCACCCGCCGCGAACTGTACACAGGTTTATTCCTCCAGGACGACTGGAAGCTTAAGCCAAGATTTACGTTGAATCTTGGCGTCCGGTACGACGCAATGCAGCATCTATTCTCAATACTAGGTCCTCCGTTGACCAATTTCACATTTGGACAAGGTGCTACCCTGGATGAACGGATCGCGAACGGTGTCACCGCGTTCACTCCGCATGATTATTTCGTTGACCATAATCCGCGGTACATAACCCCACGCGTAGGATTTGCCTGGGACGTTTTCGGAAACGGCAAGACAGCGGTGCGAGGCGGTTTTGGTATGTTCGCGGATCAACCGCCGTTCATCCAGTTTACCGCCCAGACAGCCAATGCTCCCCTTATTTTTGCGCCGTCTGTCAGCGTGCAGTATGGGCAGACACCGGTATTCCAGTTTTGCAGCCCTCCATCTGGCTGGAATGAAAGCTGCCCCGTGGTCAACACAAGCAATGTTACTGTGAACACGAGCGGTGGAGTCCTCATCAACGGTGTTGTTCAGAGGACGGGTGTCACTGGATACTCTCCCGACTCAACAATGACTCAGGTCGAAGGCTGGTCCTTTAGCGTGCAGCGGCAATTGCAAAACAATCTCATTCTTGAGGTGAACTACTCCGGGTCGGCTGCTCATCACCTGCCGATTTTAACTAACCCGGATATTAACCGCTTTGCCGGAGACTTAATTGTCAACAAAGGGAGCTTGGAGCGTCTCAATCCCAATTTTGGCGCAATTAATTACGGCAGTACCGACGGCAACTCGATCGGCAACTATGGCTCTGTATCGCTAACGCGCCGGACTTCCCATGGGCTGGGGGTGAAGGGCATCTACACCTACGGGAAGGCCTTGGATACCTTCAGCTCTTCGGGTTCATTGGATTGGGGATCAATCACAACAACCACTCCAGTCATCCGGTCGTTTGATTTGGCGGCACAGCGTGGCCGGGCCGACTTTGACATACGACAACAGTTCTCGGCCGATGGCACTTGGACGGTGCCAAACCCGTGGAACTCTCATTTAGCGAGAAACGTTCTGGGCGGATGGGAGTTTGGCGGGGTGTGGATACTACAGACAGGGTTGCCCTTCACGGTCTACACAAGCGCGCCTTTTCAGCCGGTCTACGACGCCAGCGGTAACGTCATCGGCAATACGGGAGGCGACTACAATGCGGACGGATATGACTACGATGTGCCGAACACGCCAAGTTTCGGTAACCACCTGAGCGGTCAATCCAAGAAAAACTTCCTGAACGGAATGTTTACTGCGTCCCAATTTCCGGTGCCAAGTCTGGGGCAGGAAGGGAACCTCGGTCGAAACACATTCAGCCAGCCTGGATATAACAACCTCAATTTCACCTTTGAGAAATTCTTCTCTGTTCCCTGGTTCTCCGGGGAGAAGTTGAGACTTGAGGCAAGAGGCGAAGTCTTTAATTTGTTCAATCGCGTCAATCTTACCGGAGTGGTATCAGATTTATCGCAGGGTCTGTTTGGGCACTCGGTGAATCAATTACCTCCACGCAGTCTCCAAATACATATCCGCGCCGTTTTCTAGGCGCACCCCCGGGAGAAGTGATGGATAGCGGCGTGTCCATCGTTTAACCACGTCCTTTCCATCACTTCTCCCAATTTGAAATGAACAAGTGGCGGGAAGTTCGTCTCCGCTGCGTCTTCTTGCCTATGCCGCAGCGTGGGGCCGTGGCCTGAGCACGCGTCAGAAGGAGGTCCGAAGATGTTCTCATTCGTTCGTCGAGTCAGCATACTGCTCTATGTGGCCGCTATCCTGCTCGAAGGTGCGGCCCTGCATGCCCAAGGGGCCAGAGTTGTTCTTGAGCGGGATGGAAGCACAATTGTCCTTGAACCCTACGCGCCGAACATTGTTCGGGTGACGCTTAGCAAGTTGAAAGACAAGGCTACGGCGGCTCCCGGGTATGGATTTGTAGGGTCTTCATCCGCCGCGGGCTGGAAGCACGTGCAGGATAGCCGCGGTGATACTTATACTTCCACCCGGCTTGTGGTTGTCGTCGCGGCGAGTCAGCCTCCAAAGCCTTCGGCCAACGACCTGCAACTTGCGAAGTTCTTCGACTTTTTGACAGAACCACGGGCACATATCACCATCAGCACGCCCGAAGGCAAGACGCTGCTGGATATGCTTGGCTGGTCAATGTCCGCACCGAATGACAGCGACGGAAACACGGAGATACTGAACGACAGGCGCCCATCGGATGAACCATTTTATCGGGTCAGCGCCACATTTACTTCGCCTGCGGACGAACACTACTACGGTTTGGGACAAAACCAGGAGGGCTTTCTCGACCACCGGGGTCATCCAGTCAATTGCTGGCACGACTACTTTGCTCCGGGCGGGGAAAGTCTTTGCGTGCCTTTCCTGGTATCGAATCGCGGTTACGGTTTGGTGTGGGACAACCCTTCCAAGACCACGATAGAGGCCGGTTTCAACGAGCGGACCAAGTGGACATCGCAGGTGGGCGATCGCGTATCCTTCTTCCTGATCGCCGGTAAAGATACAGATGAAATCTACTCGGGCTATCGCCAACTTACCGGACCTACCCCCATGCTGCCCAAAGCGGCCTATGGTTTCATTCAAAGCAAACAGCGCTATGATTCGCAAGACGAGATACTCGGGGTAGCCAAGGGCTATCGCGACCGGCATCTTCCCGCCGATGTGATTGTGGTCGATTTTCTGTATTACACCAAGATGGGCCAGATGGATATGGATCCCGCGAAGTGGCCTGATCCGGAGGCGATGAACCGCCAGCTTCATGCCATGGGCTACCAATCGTTGATCAGTATTTGGCCGCGCTTCGCTGTGGGCTCGCAGTACTATGACATGCTGTTGCAGAAGGGTTGGTTCGAACATCGTGCGGATGGGACCCCGACCAACGACGATCCCAAGGACCGTGTTGGTTCCGACATCGACACGACAAATCCCGATGCGGCGCGCTGGTATTGGGAGACCATTCGAGACAAATTCGTTCACAAGGGCTTCGATTCAATCTGGCTGGATGAGACCGAACCCGACCTGCCGCCCGACAACAGCTACTTCTTTATTGGTCCAGGCCAACGGTACTACAATGTGTATCCCCTGTTCCATACAAGCGCCGTGTACGAGGGTTTCCGTCGCGAGACGCAGAAAAGGGTATTGATCCTTGCTCGTGCAGCCTATCTGGGGGCGCAGCGCAACGGGACGATCTTCTGGTCCTCGGATATCTATCCTACCTGGGATACTCTGAAGCGGCAGGTGCCCGCTGGCCTCGACTTCACGGCCTCAGGGTTGCCTTATTGGTGCAATGACGTGGGTGGATTCCTGAACCTGCCCGAGGTGCATCATCCCCTTCACCCGCCATTTATCGACCCCTCCGACGCGCGGGACAACGTAGGCGGATACGACGATTACCCGGAACTGTACGTCCGGTGGTACGAGTACGGAGTCTTCGAGCCTATCTTCCGTACGCATGGGACGCGCAACTACAACGAAATTTGGTCGTATGGGAAGCAGGCCGAGCCGATCCTGGAGAAATATCTCAGGCTCCGGTACGAGCTGTTGCCCTATATCTATTCGCTTGGGTATCGCACGTACACAACCGGTGCGCCTTACATGCGGGCTCTCTTCATGGATTTTCCTGACGATCCGAATGTCGCGGGCATTGGAGATGAATACATGTTCGGTCCCGCGTTTCTAGTGGCTCCAGTTACGGATCAAGGAGCGACCAACCGCATGGTCTATCTTCCTGCCGGAGCCGAATGGTACAACTACTGGACAAACGAACGCTTCAAGGGCGGCCAGACCATCCGCGTGGACGCCCCAATCGACACAATTCCTCTCTTTGTTCGCGCTGGCTCGATCCTTCCGCTGGGCAAACAGATTGAGAGTACCGAACAGAAGCAGGATCTCGCGAAGGTTCGAATCTATCCCGGAGCAGATGGCGATTTTATGCTCTACAACGACGACGGGAAAACCTATGCATACGAGGAAGGGAGCAGTCGCATCACGCACTTACACTGGGATGACGCAACAGGTAAGTTCACCCAAGAAGGAGCGGAAGCTTGGACCGGCCCGGATAGTGCCTTGGTGGAAGTGGTCAGGCGCTAGGCCGGCGAGCATTGAGTTGCCTATGTAGCAGATTCCGGGGGCTTTTCGCTGCCTCCGTGAGGAGGAAGTTCAAAGATTGCGTCTATTGTGGGTCGAGGCGGAATTCTGTTATGGGTGTTGGCGGCTCTGTTGGGGGGCGTGTCTCTCCACGCCGAGAAGGCCGAGGTAATTCTTGAACGGGATGGCAGCACAATTGTCCTTGAGCCCTACGCGCCAAACATCATACGCGTGACCATGAGCACGCTAAAGGATCAGGCGGTGGCGAGGCCAGGATATGGGATTGTGGCAGAGCCTGCCGGGGCTGGGTGGACACATGATGCGACGGCGGCAGGAGACACGTATAGATCGGCTCGGATGACGGTTTTCATTGCGATGCCGGGTCCTCCCCAGAAGAGGCCTGACGGGTCGTTCTGGAAAGGTCCGAGGAAAAACTTCAATGGCCCTGGCCGGGAACCGTATATGAGGATCACGGCCGCAGACGGCAAGCGTTTGCTGGACATGCTGGGCTGGGAAATGGGGGAATTGAACGATAAGGACGGCGATCGCCAGCTCAATTATGACCGCTGGCCAGAAGATCCGCAGTTCTATCGGGTGGGCGCCACGTTCACGTCGCCCGACGATGAACATTATTACGGGCTGGGAGAGAATCAGGAGGGGTATCTTGACCACCGGGGGCATAAGGTCGAGTGCTGGGCGGATTGTCAGTCGGCGGGCGGTACCAGTTTCTGTGTTCCTTTCTTGGTAACGAACAAAGGATATGTTCTGCTCTGGGACAATCCATCGAAGACAACAATCCTGGCTGGATTCAATGAACAGACAAAGTGGATATCACAGGTGGGGCAAAGGGTTTCGTTCTTCGGCAGTTTCGTCGTGCCTATGAAGCGGATGCCAGCTTGGCGCTGGGAAAACTCATGGCTGGTCTACTCCGTGACAGGTCTGCTCGGTGCAGTCTTCATATTCCAGATAACGGTGACTGGCGGAAACTTTCAGCCTGCCTGAGCCCGTGGCCCATGCGGTCGGCAATAGGAAGACCGCTGCCATACAGCAAGATATCACCCAGAAGCTTCGTCCCATCACTCTGGGGGGCCCTGTTTGGAAGCATGGTGTGGCGGCGAAGGGGAACCGAACCGGGCGAAGGACGGAGGAGACGGAGAGGTGTGCGAGAAATCGCTCGAGAACAGAGCAATTTCTGGTTTCCCCTTACTTGGAAGAGACAGGGCTAGCCCCCTCCTGTCCTGCCGGAGTCGCTCGCGATAGAGAAGGACGAAAAAACGGCCCAACGGAGGCGACGGGGAGTATAATGGCTCGTGGCCGGGAAGGCAAAATGGAAATCCTAAATGGAAATCCTGGCTCACTCTGTTCATAGAGTGAACGCGAACCCCATAGGGCTGGCTTGCCGGCGATTGCTCATGCGAAAACACTGGATCGTCGTCCTGGGTACTCTGGCGGCTTCCCTCTGTCTCGCCCAGCTCCCGTCGTCTACGCCGCCGTCGCCCCGCACCAAACGCAGTACTGGCCAAACAATCTCAATCACCTCCTCCAATGCTCCCATGCACTTTCACGACATCGCTGCGCAGGCAGGACTCGTGACCATTCCACGCTCCTCGTCCGAGCGCCGTTATCTCGTGGAAACCATGGGTGGGGGCGGCATCGCCCTCTTCGATTGCGACAATGACGGCAAGCTCGACATCGCCGTCGTGAACGACTCCACCATCGAGCAATATCTGCGCGGCGGCGATCCCATGATCACCCTCTACCATCAGGATTCGGATTCCCTCCACTTCACCGATGTGACCGCCTCTGCCGGCCTCACCACCCGCGGTTGGGGAAATGGCATCGCGGTGGGCGACTTCGATAACGATGGCTTGCCGGACTTGTATGTCACCGGCTATGGCCACAACGTGCTGTACCACAATCTGGGCGGCTGCAAATTCGAGGACGTAACCGAAAAGGCCGGCCTTAACAAAGTGGGTGGCTTCAGCACCGGTGCGGCTTGGGCTGACTACGATCGCGATGGATATCTCGACCTGTTTGTAGCTCGCTACGTGCACACCGATCTCCACCACTTGCCGCCGCCCGACCCCGACGCTACCGGCTATCGCTCCGTCATCCTCGAAATGCCCGACGAAATGCCCGGTGAAACTGATTATCTGTTCCGCAATCGTGGCGACGGCACCTTCGAGGATGTGTCTGAAAAAGCGGGCGTCAACAATCCCCACCTGCTTCATGGTATGGGCGTTGTTTGGGGCGATTACGACAACGATGGTTGGCCTGACCTCTTCGTCACCAACGACGATGGCCAGAATTTCCTCTATCACAACAAGCGCGACGGCACATTTGAAGAAATCGGGGTTTTCTCGGGCGCCGGTTTGGGACGCAACGGGGAAATCTTCGGCAACATGGCCGGGGATTTCGGCGACTTCGATCACGACGGCAAGCTCGACTTGGTTGTGACCCGCTACCGCGCACAGCCCGCGAGCCTCTATCGAAATGACGGGGAAGGCTTCACGGACGTGGCCACGGAAGCCCAAATTGCTCCTCTGACCACCACTGCCATTAAGTGGGGGGTGGGCTTCGGCGATTTCGACAACGATGGCTGGCCCGACATCCTCATTGCCAACGGCAACTTTTCATCCTTGATGGATGCGCTGGAAAACGAAGTCAAGTATGGCGAGCCGATGCAATTGTTCCGCAACCTGGGAAACGGGACTTTCGAGTAAATTGCGGATCGCGCCGGGCTCAACGATGGCCCCCTCAAGTCGCGCCGTGGCACCGCCTTTGGCGACGTCAACAACGACGGCAATCTCGACGTAGTCGTTTTCAATGCCGCCGGCCCGCCTTCCTTGTTTCTCAACGAAACTCGCAACGCCAACCATCGTGTTCTGTTTCGTCTCATCGGCACCAAAAGCAACCGTGCTGCGGTCGGCGCGCGCGTCACCGTCTACACATCCAGTATGACTCAGATTGACGAAGCCCATGGGGGAGGAAGTTACAACTCCACCAATGACACGCGCCTCCATTTCGGGTTGGGCCGCGACGCCACGATGAGCAAAGTCAAAGTCCAATGGCCCAGCGGACTGGAGCAGGAGTTTCGCAACGTTACGGGAGACGCGATCTATGAGATTGTCGAAGGGGAAGCCATGAAGAAAACGCTTGTGCTGCCCCCTCCAGGCAATTGAATCACGGAAGCGCAAATGGAAATTGCTCTGTAAGGAAGGAGACCTTACTTTTGCACTTTTCTGAGCGTTTACGCATGGGGATCGGCGGTTCTATGTTTCGTACCAGATGCGTAGTGCTTTTCCTTTTGGGTGCATCCTTCGTCGCGCAAGGGCAACAAACCAAGGTGTCTATTGCGTCGATAGAATCGTTGATTCGTTCTCAGGAGTACGACCAAGCTTTACAGATTACCAGATCCGCCTTGCACGAGACGCCCAACGACTTCCGACTTTGGAC
>Ga0181524_10004716_pt1 | contig 12473 bp, 12 predicted proteins | sample PEATcosm2014_Bin_34_FD_119761 | JGI IMG/M metagenome (GOLD analysis project Ga0181524, IMG submission 119761) | Peatland microbial communities from MTU Mesocosm Facility, Houghton, MI, USA - PEATcosm2014_Bin05_60_metaG | ecosystem: Environmental > Terrestrial > Soil > Wetlands > Peat | place...
CCGCGAACAAGATGTCGCTCGCCGCCAACAGGATACTGCTCACCGCGAACACGATATAGCCCACCGAGAAGAATTGCTCCGCGCCACGCCCTCGACGGATTATCGTGGGGCGCTTCTCATGTCCGACGCCCGGGCCGCAAACCTCAGTGAAAGCATCTTGCAATTTTGGCAACAGCGCGCCAAGCGCGAGGACGTGGCGAATTATAGGACGCGGCATCGCGGTTTGGTCGATTCACTTCGCAGCGATCGCGCGCTACGGGAACGTCTTTACCGAAATTATGCTCGCACAATTGAAGCGTCGGGACTGTTTGACGAGGAGTTTTACAAAAAGTCTTTGTCCGAAGCGAACGCCAATAACGGGAGCGCTATCGAGCATTTTGTGCGCTTTGGCGTTTATGAGTTGAAAAATCCCAACTCAACGTTCGATATAGCCGGGTATCTGCGTAACAATAGTGACGTACTGCTCAGCTGCATGAATCCCTTCGTGCATTATATCCAATTTGGCAGGAAGGAAGGTCGGGCATGGTAGTACAGAGAACTGTCGATGTCATCATCCCCGTATATAACCAGTTGGATTGCGTTAAAACATGCGTCGAGTCGGTTATCAAAGCCTCAGTTTTCAACGAATATGAGATAATTGTCATTGATGACGCCAGCACGGAAAGTGGCGTGACGGAATATTTGCAGGCAAAAGATAGGGGTGGCCTTATAACGTTGTTTAGGAATGAGTTAAATCTCGGATTTACCGGCACGGTGAATTTCGGGATGGGGCTGCATTCGGATAGAGATGTCCTGTTATTGAACAGCGACACCTACGTGCATAGTTCTTGGGCAGAGCGGATGCGGCGAGCCGCCTATTCCGATCGCGATATCGCAACGGTGAGCCCGCTGACAAACGCCAGCCATATCAGCAACTATCCCAACCGTGGGTCGAACGACGGCATCGCGCTCGAAGTGACCGATGACGTTCTCGATGACCTCGCGGCCGATAGCAATCGCGGCAGGTACATCGATGTACATACGAACGTTGGTTTTTGTATGTTTATAAAGCGAGAAAGCCTGGACAGCGTCGGTTTGTTCGATCGCGTTAATTTTCCCGTTGGCTATGGCGAGGAATCGGATTTTTGCTATCGCACGAGGAAGTTGGGGTGGCGCCACGTCGTTGCCGGCGATGTTTTCGTTCGACATTTTGAAGGCCAGTCTTTTGGCGAGCGGAAGCGTCAGCTGATGCAGGAGATGTTCGGAAGATTCGACCGCCTCCATCCAGAGTGCGGGCGATTGGATGAGCGATTCACGAGGCTCGACCCGTTGCGCGGCTTGCGCGCGAATATGGATTTGGCGCGAATAAGGAGGCTCGTGCAGCCTGGCAATGCGATCAAATTATACGTTATCCGGGACCATAGCGAAATTGCCGGGATACGTGACGCGGTCGCATTGTTATACTTCGTTGATGGACAATACATGCAACTTGCGACAAGGGATAGTCGGATATTTCCGAATCTAGAGCGATACATAGTGCCGCGAGATACGGTCAAGTTTAATGCAGCGATGGAATACATCGATGTCAATACGATTTTGTGCGCCTCCGAAGCCGAGTTGTCGCTGATAAAGCAGCGAGTCTCCGCCAAGAGGGACGAAATTGACTTTGGCCCGACATTGGCGTTAGCAAAAACGTTTGAGGGCGTCGGCTCCGGCGCATAGGCTATCGCTCTCCTGAATTGAGGCGCCGCGAGACCGTCAGCAATTGGCGCGCCGGTAAATTGTTGCCCTTCTGTCCCATAGCGACGATTAGGATGAGGTTACGAAATGGCGCGCAAAGCACTGGTGACGGGGGCCGCCGGATTTATTGGCAGTACGATGGTCGACCGGCTGCTCGACGACGGTTGGCAGGTCACCGGTTACGATAACTTCTCGACCGGGTTTCGGGAATTTTTGGCGGCGGCGCTACGCAATCCCCGGTTTCGTCTCATCGAGGGCGATCTTCTCGATGAGGGGAAGATCGGCGCGGCGCTCGAGGGAATAGACACCGTCTTTCATTTTGCCGCCAATGCCGACGTCCGCTATGGGCTGGAACATCCGCGTCGTGACCTGGAGCAAAATACGATTGCGACTTTCAACGTGCTCGAAGGCATGCGCGTTCACGGGGTGAAGACGATCGCATTTTCCTCCACAGGTTCGGTTTACGGCGAGGCGGCGTTGATTCCGACGCCGGAGGACGCCGCGTTTCCGATTCAGACTTCTCTTTACGGCGCCTCGAAAGTCGCCGGCGAAGGTTTGATCGAGGCCTATGCCGAGGGTTTCAACATCAGAGCCTTCATTTTTCGATTCGTGTCGATCCTCGGCGAGCGCTACACCCACGGCCACGTCTTCGATTTTTGCCGAAACCTCCTGCGCGACCCGACCCAGCTCCAGGTTCTCGGCAATGGCCGACAGCGCAAGTCGTACCTTTACGTGCAGGATTGCGTCGACGCCATCTTGCACGCGCTGGCCAACGCCAAAGACAAGGTGAACGTGTTCAATCTCGGCGCCAACGAATATGTCGAGGTCAACGACTCCATTGCGGTGATCACGGCTCGGCTTGGCGTAGACCCGAAACTCGTCTATGCCGGCGGCGATCGCGGCTGGGTGGGAGACAATCCGTTCATTTTCCTCGACACGCGGAAAATTCGTGGGCTCGGCTGCTCGCCGAAGCTGACGATCCGCGACGGCGTCGCCAAAACCGTCGATTGGCTGATGGAAAACCGCTGGGTTTTCGAAAGTCGGGCTTGATCGATGGATTGCCGTGCGACCTTTGCCGCACTCCGAGAGAGACGCTTGTCCCATCCCAAATGTGAGGGTCGCTTGATTAAGATCGTTGTCCACCGCCCTGGGGTTGCCGGCATTGTCGCCGCATCGGCCTCTGCGGCGGTCTGGCGGCGGCTTGCCGCTCCTTCACTGCGCCAAGGCGCCCAATGAAATGACGGGTGCGCCGCATCAGACGCTCAAGTCGAGACGGGCGATCATTACGGGAGGCAGCCAAGGTCTTGGCTATGCCATCGCGACGGCGTTTCTGTCGCACGGCGCTGACGTCCTTATCTGCGCGCGCACCCAGGGCGATTTGGACAGCGCCAAGGCTAGACTCGAAGCCGCGTTCCCGCTACGTCGCATTGAGACGGAAGTCGCGGATGTTGCGGAAACGTCGGATGTTCGACGGCTATTCGAAACCGCCGACCGACGTTTCGGCGCTTATCATATCGTGGTCAACAACGCCGGAGTTCATGGGCCGATCGGCCGTTTCGAAGACAGCGATATCGCGAGCTGGATTCGCGCGATCAGCGTCAATCTCTGTGGCGTCGCCCATGTTTGTCACTCCGCCGTCAAGCATTTCAAAGAAGCTGGGTACGGCAAGGTCATCAATCTGTCGGGAGGCGGCGCCACCGCGCCGCAATTTGGGCTGTCCGCCTATGCGGCCTCGAAAGCCGGATTGGTCAGATTTACGGAAACCTTGGCAATGGAGTGCATGGGACTTGGCATCGACGTTAACGCTGTCGCTCCGGGCGCCCTTGTGACTCGGCTCACCGCAGAGTTAGAGGAATCGGGGCCCGATGCAATCGGCCACAGCGCTCACGGCCGCGTGGTGGAGATGCGGAAAAAGGGCGGCTCGCCACTCGAGAAGGCCGCCGAGCTTTGCGTCTATCTTTCCTCAGATGAGTCGAATGGCCTCTCCGGGCGCCTTATCTCAGCCGCCTGGGATCCTTGGCCTTTTTCTCCCGAGCAGATCAAGAACCTCATGGCGTCCGATATTTATACGCTTCGCCGCATCGTTCCCGAAGATCGCGGTCTCGATTGGGGGCGATGACCATGAGGCTCGGCGTCATCGGTTGCGGCCTGATCGGCGGCAAGCGGGCCAAATCGGCCAAAATGCTCGGGCATGAGGTCACGATCGCGGCCGACCTCGACCTTGCGCGCGCGCAGCGACTCGTCTTCGAGCACCGACTTGATGGCGCCACGGTCTCGACGAACTGGCGCGACGTTTTGGACGCCGACATCGACGCCGTCGTGGTGGCGACCACGCACGACATGCTCGCCCCGATCGCTCTTGCCGCGGCTGAACGCGGGCTCCACGCAATCGTGGAAAAGCCGGCGGCTCTAACCGCGGATGAACTGGTCCCCGTGATCGAGGCCGCGCAACGTCGCGGCGTCACGATCAAGGTCGGATTTAACCACCGCTTTCATCCCGCAATTTTGAAAGCAAGGTCGATCGTGGACGCCGGCGAGCTTGGCCCGCTTCTCTACGTCCGAGGCCGTTACGGGCACGGCGGGCGCCCCGGCTACGAGAAGGAATGGCGCTGCAAACCGGAGATCTCCGGCGGGGGCGAATTGATCGACCAGGGATCGCACCTGATCGACTTGTCCCGCTGGTTCCTGGGCGATTTCCCGCATGTCTTCGGCATCGCGCCGACCTACTTCTGGAACATCGCGGTCGACGACAATTGCTTCATCGGCCTGAAGACCGAAGCCGGACAAGTCGCCTGGCTCCACGCCAGCTGGACCGAGTGGAAAAATCTCTTCAGCTTCGAAATCTTCGGCCGCGACGGCAAACTGCAGATCGACGGACTCGGCGGCAGCTACGGAACCGAACGTCTCACTTACTATCGCATGCTCCCCGCGATGGGTCCTCCCGAGACGACGGCATGGGAATATCCCTTTCCCGATCGCTCCTGGGATCTGGAGTTCAGCGATTTCGCTCAGGCGATCGCGGAAAAGCGGCGCCCAATCGGCGACATCCACGACGCCAAAGCGAACCTCGACATCATCAAAACCATCTATGACAGCCGGATCTTAGCATGATTATTGTCCGTAGCCCGCTGCGCATTACTCGTGGGGGAGGAGGCACCGACCTTCCCTCGTACTACAGGGAGTTCGGCGGCCTTCTCGTCGCGGCGGCGATCGATCGCTATGTCTACATAACCGTGCACGATACTTTTGATGACGATCTGATCATCAAATATTCGAGGCTGGAGCGCGTCTCCGATGCGAGCCAAGTCGCGCATCCGATCTTTCGTGAGGCGTTGGCGTTCCTCAATATGGACGGGAAGCGCCTCGAACTGACCAGCATGGCGGATATCCCGGCGGGGACGGGGCTTGGTTCGTCCGGCAGTTTCACGACGGCGCTTCTCAAGGCGCTCCATACGCACAACAGGCATCTCATCCACCCGCAGGAACTGGCCGAACAGGCCTGCCACATCGAGATCGACAGGCTGGGCGAGCCGATCGGCAAACAGGACCAATATATCGCCGCCTATGGCGGGCTCACCTGTTTTCGTTTTTGCGAGAATGACGCCGTCGAGGCCTCGCCGTTGCGTGTCTCGGCGGAGACGCGCGACAATCTGGAAGACAATCTGGTGCTGTTCTTCACTGGATATTCTCGCAAGGCGTCCTCGATCCTCGCCGAGCAGAACGCCAAGACGAAGGAGAGCGACAAGTCTATGATCGACAATCTCCATTTCGTGAAGGAGCTCGGCGAGCGCAGCAAGGAGGCGATCGAGGGCGGACGACTGGAGGAATTCGGCCGTTTGATGCACGAACACTGGGAATATAAGAAGCGCAGGTCGAGCGGAATGTCGAACCCCGACATTGATCAGTGGTACGAGTTGGCGCTGCGCAACGGCGCGGTGGGCGGCAAGCTGATCGGCGCGGGCGGCGGCGGGTTTCTGATGTTCTATACGGAGGACAAGATCCGACTGCGTCACGCCATGCGCGAAGCCGGGATGACCGAGGTGAGGTTCCGGTTCGACTTCGAGGGAACAAAGGTCGTTGTCTGAAAGGGCCGCCATGCTTCCCGTCGCCATCCTTGCGGGCGGACTCGCCACGAGGCTTCGCCCCGTCACGCAGAGCATTCCGAAATCGATGGTGGAGGTCGCCGGCGAACCCTTCGTGGCGCATCAGCTGCGCCAGTTGCGGCGAGAGGGCGTCGAGCGGGTCGTTTTTTGCATCGGCCACCTCGGCGAACAGATCAAGGACTTCGTGGGGAGCGGCGAGCGGTTCGGCCTGAGCGTAGCCTACAGCTTCGACGGCGACGAATTGCTCGGCACGGGCGGCGCCCTCAAGCGCGCGCTGCGCGAACTCGGCCCTGCGTTCTTCGTGCTATACGGCGACAGCTATCTCGACGTCCGCTACGCCCTCGTCGAACAGGCCTTTCTTCGCAGCTCCCGCCCGGCGCTGATGACCGTGTATCGCAACGAGGGCAAATGGGACGCCAGCAATGTCCATTTCGTCGACGGTCGTCTGGTTCGATACAGCAAGGTCGATCGCAGCCCGGAGATGATCCACGTCGACTACGGCCTCGGAATTTTGAAAGCCGAGGTCTTTGACGATTGGACCGCCGGCAAATTTGACCTCGCGGAAATCTACATGGCCCTCGCCGATCGAGGCGAATTGGCGGGCTACGAGGTGTCGCAACGGTTCTACGAAATCGGTTCACCCAGCGGACTCGAGGAGACCGCCGCTTACCTGAGGGCCAATCGCATGTCCGTGACGGAATTTACGCGTTCCTATTACGAAGAAGTCGCCAAGATCGCCGCGGCGATCGATCAGGATCAGGTCGATCGCATGGTCGACATTCTGGTCGAGGCGCGGGCCAACGGCGGCCGCCTGTTCATTCTCGGCGTCGGCGGAAGCGCCGGCAACGCGAGCCACGCGGTCAACGACTTCCGCAAGATCGCGGGCATCGAATCCTACGCGCCGACCGACAACGTCTCCGAACTCACCGCGCGAACGAACGACGATGGCTGGAACACCGTCTTCGCCAACTGGCTGAAGGGAAGCCGCATCCGGGACACGGACGTCGTCCTGGTGTTTTCGGTCGGCGGCGGCAACGCCGAGAAGAACATTTCCGCCAATATCGTCGAGGGGCTGAAGGTCGCCAAGTCGGCGGGCGCCAAGGTCATCGGCGTCGTCGGCCGAGACGGCGGTTACACCAAGCAGGTCGCCGACGCTTGCGTGGTGGTGCCGATCGTCAACCCGGCCAACGTCACGCCGCACACGGAAGCGTTTCAAGCCGTCGTTTGGCACGGCATGGTGACCCACCCCAAACTGCTCGCCAACGCGATGAAATGGGAATCGACGCGATGAGCCGAGCCGCGATCTTTCTTGACCGGGACGGCGTTCTGGTCGAGGAGGTCTTCTATCCCGAAACCGGCGAACGGGAGGCCCCGATGAGGGCCGCCGACGTTCGCCTGATGCCGGGAGCGGCCAGCGCGGCGCGGCGCTTGCAGCAGGCCGATTTCGCGTTGATCCTGATCTCCAACCAGGGCGCCCACGCCAAGGGCAAGATCGATCTGCGCTCGCTGTGGCTCGCGCATGAGCGGTTCGTCTTTCTCTTGAAGGCCGAAGGCGTGCAACTCGACGGCGAATATTATTCCTTCAGCCACCCCAACGGCAGCGTCTCCGCCTTCAGCGGACCCTCGCTCGACCGCAAGCCGTCGCCCTACAATCTGCTTATCGCGGCGGCGCGCTACGACCTCGATCTGCGTCGCTCCTGGATGATCGGGGATCGCGACACGGACGTCGCTTGCGGCAAAGCGGCGGGAACCAGAACGATCCTCATTCGACAATTTCCTGAGGCGCCGGAACGCCATCCGCCGGACTGCGAGGCCGACTGGCGCGCGCCCAATCTCGCCGAAGCCGCCGAAATCGTACTGACGTCGGCGTAACCGAACGCCGCAGCCAACGCCTATGTAGCCGTCACCGCAAACTGTCCCGCTGGAGAAAGCATCGAAATGCGAACTCACGAGAAATTGAAACTCAAGATATTCATGGATGGCGCAGAGGTCGAGAGCATGCGCCAGGCCGTCGCCACGATGCCCTACATCAAGGGGTTCACCACCAATCCGACCCTCATGCGCAAGGCCGGCGTGACCGACTACACCGCCTTCGCCAAGGAGGTCATCAGCGTGGTCAACGGACTGCCGATCTCGTTCGAGGTCTTTTCCGATGAATTTTCGGAAATGGAGCGCGAGGCCCGCATCATTCATTCCTGGGGTCCGAACGCCAGCGTGAAAATTCCGATCACCAACACGCGCGCCGAGTCCTCCGCGCCGTTGATCAAACGTCTATCGGCCGCCGGGATCCCCTTGAACATCACTGCGATCATGACCCTCGATCAGGTGCGCGAAGTCAGAGAGGCGATCCATACGGATACGCCGAGCATCGTTTCGGTCTTCGCCGGGCGCATCGCCGACGCCGGGATCGATCCCGTTCCCGTGATGCGGCAAGCCGCCGAAATCCTGCGCGATCGGCCGAAGGCGGAGTTGCTGTGGGCAAGCCCGCGCGAAGTGCTCAACGTCGTGCAGGCGGAAGAGACGGGCTGCCATATCATCACCGCCACCAAGGACGTCATCTTGAAGCTGCCGACGCTCGGCAAGGACTTGGTCGAATTTTCGCTTGATACGGTGAAGATGTTTTACAACGACGCCGTGTCGGCGGGATTCTCGATCTAGCGGCGTATCGAATGGCTTTTGCGGCGCGCCCGGATAGAGCGACCCGGCCAGGCGAGACGGCTGCGAAGGCCGTCTCGCAAATTCAGGATTAGGCTCGGCGCCGAACAAGGCTGTCCGAGTCGGCCGCCGACGCCATGCGGGCGATTGGCGACAGGGGAAGGCGATGTTGGCGATCGGACACCGCAATCTCGGTCTCGACTTCGCGCGATCCGTCGCCATTTTGCTCGTGGTTTTCAGCCACGGCCTCCCGTTCATGGGCGATTGGCCCGCGCGACTGGGCCTCGATGGTGGAAAGTTCGGTTCCGGCATGGGCGTGCTGGGCGTCGAGATCTTCTTCTGCCTCTCGGGATTTCTGATCGGTTCGATCCTCCTCGATCTGCAGGAAACGAGCGCACGAGGAAATTCCGTGCGGATTTTCATGGTCCGACGCTGGATGCGGACGCTGCCGCTCTATTATCTCACGCTCTTCGCGTTGATCCTCGTCCCGGCGTTCGATCCCTCCGCGCGGCACGACGTATGGCGATATGTGGTCTTCTTGCAGAACTTCGTCACGCCGATGCCCGGCGGAAACTGGTTCGGCACGTCCTGGTCGCTGACGATCGAAGAATGGTCGTACGTCGCTTTGCCGCTGCTCGCGTTTCGGGTCTTCAAGAAGACCCGCGAGCCGGTGGCGCTGGCCGCCGCCGCCTTGTGCGTCGTCGCGTTCGGGTTGCGCCTGGCGCTTACCCGAACGAACGCCGACTGGGACCTCACGGTCCGCAAAATGATGGAGACGCGCCTCGACGCGATCGCCTACGGCGTGTTGCTGGCCTGGCTGCTGCGCAATGGGGGCGAGCGAGTCGAGCGATGGCTGACGATCGCAGTTCCGATCAGCGTCTGCGTGTTGGCGATCAGCCTCTGGACCGTCGTCGACGCGCACAGAGCCGCGTCGTTCTTCGGTCGGATTTTTGCGCTGCCGCTCATGGCGGCGGCGATCTGCGCCTGCTTGCCTTTGTTGTCGAGGCTGCGACTTCCCGACCCTATCGGCGCGGCGGTTCGGTTCGTCGCCAAGATCAGCTATTCCCTCTATCTCGTCCATTGGCCCTGCATGATGCTCACCGCCGCCTTCGTCGCGTCATGGCAATGGGCGTGCTATGCCGGATCGGCCTTCGCGCTGGCGACCGTCGTTTCCTTCTCGATCGAACAGCCGATCATGCGGCTGCGGCCGCGGCAGCAGGATGGGCGAGGACAAGCTTCGCAAGCGCCCTCCCGGTTACGCCGAATTCTCAAGGGTTCGCTAGTTTCGAGCGTCCGGTAAGCCGCGACGAGGCCCGCGGCTTGGCCGAGGTTGTTTCGCGCCGACGCTTCGGCAAGGCGATGTCGAGCCGGTGTTTCGCAGCCAGGGCGTCGGCGAGGCGCTGGCGACCCGTTCGCTCGAAGCCGCCAAGGCCGCCGGCGCGAAATTGGCGATTCTCTCGTCGACGACGAACCCTATTGCGCGCGCATGGGTTTCAAGCGCGCGCCGCCGGGTCGCGTCGTTCTGCCCGGCCCGGTCGATCCGGCGCCTGCTCGATTGCGAATTGCAGCCCGGCGCCTTCGAGGGGTGACCGGCAAGGTGCGCGGGGCGCGACGGGCTGGTGGTGAAAACCTGAAGTTTGGTTCGCGGCTCCGCTCGTCGGGTATGGGGTGGACCGCGGCAGTTCGCGGGCGCTGGCGCGCGCGCCGCATGATTGGCTTCGCGGCGCGTGGGGCGTGGAGCCGCGCAGCGCGTAGCGGCGGAGGCGACGGCCGAACCGACCGAGGCCGGCGCCATGTTCCGGCGCGATGGTTTGATTTCATGGGCTTGCGACGCGATTTTCCGCCGCCGCGCGCAGCGCGGCGAGGGCGTCGCTCGCCGGCCGATGCCGGCCCATTAAGGGGTTGAGTAAGCGGCTACCGTAATTGCCCGCCTTGACGCTGACGGCTCACGGTGGGAAAAGCCCCGCAATTCGTCTCCATGGAGCGGGATTTCATCGATGAACGTTGTCAAGGTCGCGCTCGTCGCCGCTCAAGACGGCGCGCTCCGTCGACGCCGACGCGCCGCCGATGGTCGGCGGGGATTCACGCGCTTCGTCGCCGGCGGGCGCGTCAAAATCGACCGCCATGCCATCGAGCGCACGATCGGGCCGACGAATATCCGGTTGACCGGACGCCCGGAATTGGGTTCGGTGCATTGCGCCAGCGCCAAGCCGGAGCATTGGCGCACTCTTGGGGCAGCCTTTCGCTCGCGAAGCAGCGGGCGGGTTTAATTCGGGTTTACATAACGTTCTTAATTCGAGCTTACGTTACGTTCCTTGGCAGGCTCGGCGGCTTTATCTCATTCGTTCAGGGTTGAAATGGACATTGTTACACAAGTTGAGACCGCGAACGGGCGAAGTCCCAGGATCGATCCTCAGAATTATACGCTGTCTGTTGTGATCCCCTGCTACAACGAGCGAACGACTATCAGAGAGATCGTGAATCGCGTGCTTCAAGCGCCAGTTGCGAAAAAGGAAGTCATTATAGTTGACGACTTTTCCAAAGATGGCACGCGCGAGATTCTCAAGACGGAAATCGCGCCGCTCGTTTCCAAAATCCTTTTCCACGATCGCAACCAGGGCAAGGGCGCGGCGCTGCGCACGGGTTTTGCCGCAGCGACCGGCGACATTGTCATTGTCCAGGACGCCGATCTCGAATATGACCCTGCCGAATACGCCGGTCTACTATCGCCAATATTGCAGCGGGGCGCCGATGTTGTCTACGGCTCGCGCTTTCAAGGCGGCGGGGCGCACCGCGTGGTGTATTTTTGGCACATGGTGGCCAATCGCATGCTGACGCTGGCGTCCAACGTATTCACCAACCTGAACCTCACCGACATGGAGACCTGCTACAAGGTCTTCCGTCGCGAGGTGATTCAGAGCATCGAAATCAAAGAAAGTCGATTCGGCGTCGAACCCGAGATCACTGCGAAATTGGCCAAGAAACGCTGCGTGATTTACGAGGTCGGAATCTCGTATTACGGGCGAACTTACGAAGAAGGTAAGAAAATCGGTTTGAAGGACGCCTTCCGAGCGCTTTACTCCATAATCAAATATTCCTTGTAGCGAAAGGATCGAAACGCGTGTTGCGAGCGGGCCGCGACCTCGTCGCCAAGTACTACATGTCATTTTTCGTCTACGCTGGGCTTGGCGGCGCGTGCGCTCTGGTCGAGTGGGCGGTGTTTTATGGTGCCCTTCGCACCGGCCAACACTATATCACGGCTTCGATCATTGGGTTTCTGGTCGCAACTTGGTTAAATTACGTTTTGAGCAGCGAAATCGGGTTCCGTCCGGGGGGCCGCTCAGCCTTCTCAAGCGCTTTCCTTGTCTACGTCGCGAGCCTAGTCGGCTTGGCTATCAATCTGCTTGCGATGGTGGTTCTGATCGAGGCCTTAGGCATGGATACTATGGCCAGCAAGATCCTGGGTACCGGGGTCGCCTTCGGCTGGAATTTCACCGCACGGCAATTTTTGATTTTCAGCGCCACGCCACGGTGGACCGGAGTGGCGGCGGCGGATGACGCGAACGAGGTCGCCCACTAGGTCAGGTCTACTCGTGAAAGATTGGGGGCTCGATGCGCGTCGGTATAATAGGTACAGGCTATGTCGGTTTAGTGTCAGGCGCGTGTTTCTCGGAATTCGGCGTTGATGTATGCTGCGTAGACAAGGATGTCAGCAAGGTCGAGCGTCTAAAGAGTGGCGAGATTCCGATCTACGAGCCGGGTCTAGACGAGCTGGTCGCGCGCAACGTGGCTGCGGGCCGGATAACATTCACCACAGAAGTGGGAGAGGCTGCCGCGGGCGCGGACGCCGTGTTCATCGCGGTGGGCACTCCGAGCCGCCGCGGTGAAGGCAATGCTGACTTGTCCTATGTCTTTGCCGCCGCCGAAGAGATTGCGGCCTTCATCGACGGCTACACCGTGGTGGTGACAAAGTCGACGGTGCCGGTCGGCACCGGC
>Ga0181524_10004726_pt1 | contig 12463 bp, 14 predicted proteins | sample PEATcosm2014_Bin_34_FD_119761 | JGI IMG/M metagenome (GOLD analysis project Ga0181524, IMG submission 119761) | Peatland microbial communities from MTU Mesocosm Facility, Houghton, MI, USA - PEATcosm2014_Bin05_60_metaG | ecosystem: Environmental > Terrestrial > Soil > Wetlands > Peat | place...
GCCAGGCCGATTCCTTGAGCAGGCCGAGTTTTGGGGCGCCCACGGTAAGGGTGACCGCCGCCTCGATGGCCGCGCCCTGGGGTTCGCCCGTGTCGGCGTTCAGACCCGAAGGGACATCCACGGCCAGGACGGTCGCGCGCGCCTCGTTGACCCGCCGCAGCAGGCCTATCCACTGGGGGCTTAGGGGCCGGTTAAGCCCGATGCCGAAGAGGCCATCGATAATCAAGGCGGGCCGCAGCGAAAGCAACGACTCCAGGCCAGGAAGGGCGGTTTCCGGGTCGGCGACCTGCAGCGCATCGATCCGGCGCTCGGCCAGGTGTTCGCGCGCGCAGAGGGCATCCTGGCCATTGTGGCCTTTGCCTGCCAGGAGCAGGATCAAATCCCTGGGCTGCGTTAGCTTCAGGGCGAGCCGGGCCACGTTTATGCCGACGCGGCGGATGACCTCAGCCTCAGTTTGGCCGGAGGCCCAGGTGGCCTGTTCCCACTCTCGCATCTGCGCAATACTGACAACGGGGCATGGCATGCAGGCACCTTACCCGGCCCGCCGACGGGAACAAAGTAAAAAAGCTCTGACATTCTTCAGAGGGAGCGGGACGAGATAGTAGCCGTTAGTGGGGCTTGACGCCTTTGAAAGCTCAGGCATGTCTTTGTCCCGGAGGGACATCCTGAGAATAGCCCAACGTTTCAACGTTGGGAGGCAAGTTCCGCCTTGCATAAGTCCCGAAGGGACGGCTGAATGAATGACGTGTCTTGCCTGTGGGAGTGAGCGTCAGCCGTCCCTTCGGGACTCATGCCTCAGCCTGGCCGCACCCAACGTTGAAACGTTGGGCTATTCTCAGAAGTCCCTCCGGGACAGGGCCGCAGTTTAGTATCTACACAGATACAATTGCGCAGCAGGAGGACCGATACCGCGCCGGTCGGTCGACGACGGGGTTGCTTTTTCGTCCTGCACCACCTTCGGGCGGCACAGGACAGAATTCTCCGGACTATATTAGCTCACATTATACTAGCTCGCAGAAGATTTCAATTGTCAGCCGTTATGGGCTTCGGGTAATGTGCGCAACGGCCATCCGGCCGGCTGGGATGCGCGGGACAAACGCCGGCCGATGGTGTAGGTTGGGCGGGTGCGGGCAGGATGCCCGCGCCACGGCAGCATGATTGATGCTCATATAGAAACAACATCAGACTAACGAACAAACGACACTTATGAAAAAAATGATCGCGCTCTGTCTCACTTTCCTGGCTGCAGGGGCCGTTGCGGCCCACGCCGCCGACGCCAAGGAGCTGTGGGACAAGAATTGCAAGAAATGCCACGGTGACGACGGCAAGGGCAAGACAGTGATGGGCAAGAAACTGGGGGTGAAGGATTACACCAGCCCCAAAGTCCAGGAGGGCCTCAAGGATGAGGAGATGGCCAAGGCGGTCAAGGAGGGCGTGAAGAAAGACGGGGAAACCAAGATGAAGAGTTTCGCCGACGCGCTGAGCGACGACGAGGTCAAGTCGCTGGTGGCCTATATCCGAAAGTTCAAGGGCAAGTAAAACGTCTATCCGACAGAACTCAATCACAAATGAAAAAGTTCATCGTATTCAGTTTGGGACTGCTCGCCGCCGGGGTCATGAGCGCGCGCGCGGCCGACGCCAAGGACATCTGGGCCAAGGAATGCGCGAAGTGCCACGGCAAGGACGGCAAGGGCCAGACGGTGATGGGCAAGAAACTCGGCGTGAAGGATTACACCGACCCCAAGAACCAGGAGGAACTCAAGGATGACAAGATGGCCAAGGCCATCAAGGAAGGAGTCAAAGACGGGGACAAGACCCGGATGAAGGCCTTCGGGGAAATGCTAAGCGACGCCGAGGTCAAGGCCCTGGTGGCCTATTTCCGCGACTTGAAGAAGTAGGCCGGACGGCAATCCGAAGGCCGAAAGCCGAACGCCGAAATTCCAGAGCCTCAACCGCTAATCTTCGCTAATGGGCTTTTTATTAGCGTGGATTAGCGTGGATTAGCGGTTCATTTTGGATTTCCTTGGGGCCTTGGGCCTTCGCTTCGTTCTCCCAACATCGCAGCCAGCAGGCGGCTCACTCTTTTTGCTGTTATGGGAGCAAGAAAGGTTGTCCATGGCTTCGCTGGCGGGAAGATTAACCTAACAGATATGGGCGGGGGCGCCTGGGAAACGGATAAGCCGGGCTGCTGAATCGATTGCCGGATTCTATGATACCCTTTTTCGGCCCATGGGAGAGCAAAAAAGGTTGATAAGTCGGCAAGAGAGGAGAAGCGGGTTATTTGGCGACAGGATATTAGTTTCCGTGTCAGTCACGACATGACATAATGCAGCAGAAAACTGGCTAATTGGCAACCATGCGAAGTTTTTTCAACATGCCGCCCCAGGCGTTCCGGCTGTTCCTGCTGGCGGTGGGAATTGTGGTGACGTATTTGACGGCGCGCTATTTTCTGACCCCGCCCTCATTTGGGCAGTACGGGTGGTATCGCGGGGCGGCGCTGGCGGAGATAGGTTCACGGGAGCGGGTGTATGCGGGCCGGAAGGCGTGCGACGAATGCCACTCGGATGAGTACAAGAAGCTGCTGGAACATGGTCACAAAACGCTCTCGTGCGAGGGCTGCCACGGGACTGCCCAGGCGCACGCGGACAACCCGGATGTGAAGCTGGAGACGCCGAAGTTCAGCGTGTGTGTGAGATGCCACGAGGCCAATCCCTCGCGACCCAAGTGGCACAAGCAGATTGTGGTCAAGAATCATTATACCGTATCCAAATGCACCGAGTGCCATGTGCCGCACATGCCGGAGGAATCGCCATGAAGAGCAAGGTTTCGCGCCAACTGCCGCCTGAAGGGGGCGTTCCGGTTCGCGGGGCGGAGGAAGCCATGAAAAAGAGCAAGGTCTCGCGCCGCGGTATGATAGGCCGGGTTGGGGCTGCGCTGGCCGGGCTGCTGGCCGCCCCCGTGGCGAGGACGCTCCGCGCCGCGGTGTCCAAGGGCCTGGTTTCTTCCGGCGCGCCGCGCTCTTACAATCCGACGGAGCACAAGTGGGTGATGGCGATGGATGCAAACCGGTGCATTGGCTGCGGGCTGTGCGTGGAGGCGTGCAAGAAAGAGAACCAGGTGCCGAGCGGCCCCTATTATCGCACCTGGGTGGAACGATATATCATCACCAAACCGGAGCCTGGCACGGACTCGGCGCGGGGGGAGACGCTGGTGGACAGTCCGGAGGGAGGGATGCATGGGTTTAGGCAGCCGCCGGTAGCTGCGGAGAAGATACAACACTCGTTCTTCGTGCCCAAGCTGTGCAACCTCTGCCAGCGTTCTCCGTGCGTGCAGGCGTGCCCGGTGGGGGCGACATTCGACGCGCCGGACGGGACGGTCCTGATCGATCCGAAGTATTGCATCGGCTGCGGTTTTTGCATTCAGGCCTGTCCGTATGGCTGCCGGTTTCTGAGCCCGCTCACCCATACGGCGGAGAAATGCACCTTGTGTTACCATCGGATCACGCGGGGATTGAAGACGGCCTGCGTCGAGGTGTGCCCCACCCAGGCACGGGTTTTCGGCGATCTGAAGGGTTCGGCGCCGGACGATCCGATCCGGCAGTTTTACCAGAACAACTTGGTGACGGCCCTGAAGCCGCACCTGGGGACAGACCCGCGTGTGTTCTACGCGGGCATCGATAAGGAGGTCAGGTAGCATGACCAATGCAATCACCAACCTCGTTGTCGAGGTGATGCCTCATTTCGAGGGTTACGTATATCCGAATGAGGCCACGCGGCAGCCGCTGTGGGGCGTGCTGATTGTGCTCTATCCTTATATCACGGGCCTGGTGGCGGGGGCGTTCATCATGGCTTCCCTGGTGCGAGTTTTCAAGGTCAAGGCACTCGAACCGGTGTATCGGCTTTCGTTGTTGACGGCATTTGCGTTCCTGCTCTGCGCGACGCTGCCGCTGTTGTGCCACCTGGGGCACCCGGAGCGGTGCCTGGAGATCATGATGACGCCGCACCTGACCTCCCCGATGGCGATCTTCGGTTTCGTCTATGCCTGGTATTTGATGGCGGTGCTGTTGCTGGAGTTGTGGTTCGATTACCGGCTGGATTTTGTCCATTGGTCCCAGAATACCAGCGGTTTTCGCGGCATTCTGTATCGAGCCTTCACCCTTGGGGTGACGGATGAATCGAAGCCGGCGGTGGAATTGGACACAAAGATAGGGTGGATTATCTCCATTGTGGGGATTCCCTCGGCGTTTCTGCTTCACGGCTACGTGGGGTTCATTTTTGGCTCGATCAAGGCCAATCCGTGGTGGGGGAACGCCCTGATGCCGATCATTTTCATTCTCTCGGCGATGGTGTCGGGGATCGCGCTGTGCGTGTTCAACTACATGACGCTGACGTGGATACGGCGCCATACGGTGGACATCCGCTGCCTGGATGCGATGGGGATGTTCTTGTTCTACGCGCTGGTAATCGACGCGGCGGTGGAAGCGTTGGACTGGGTCCACCGCATCTACTCGGCGGAGGAGGGGTTCCAGTTGCTGCGCCAGTTGGCGACGGAGAAGCTGTTTTGGACGCTCAACCTGGGCCAGGCGCTCGTGGGCACGGCGGTGCCGCTTTTGCTGCTGGGGACGCTGCAGGTATTGCGCCGGCAGATACCCGAGCTGGCGCGCAAGCGCATGTATTTCACCAGCGCGGCGTTCATCCTGGTGGGGGTGCTGGCGATGCGTTGGAACGTGGTCATCGGCGGCCAGCTCTTCTCGAAGAGCCTGCGAGGATTCATGAGCTACAAGATGGACTTCGCGGGCATGGAGGGGTGGTTTATGGGGGCGTTGTTGCTGGCGCTGCCTTTCATCGTATTGACCGTGCTGGTGAAGCTGTTTCTGGCGGAACGGCCGCCTTATGAATGACAAGAACAAAGTTCCGGCCGTGCTTTTCATCCTGACGGTGGCGTTTTTGCTGCTGGCCGTGTGCTTTTCGAGGCGCAAGTGGATGGAACCAAAGCCGCTGACGGCAATCGCGCTGGTGGACCCGGAACTGGTGCAGCCGACGACGATGCGCACGTCTTACGCGCAGTTGATTCGGATGCAGGCGGATCTTTCGGATTTTGATTGTTACGGGTGCCATGAGAAGAACAAGCCGCCGCCGCTGCGTTTTGACTCGAGCAACAACCTGGTCATTCCCAAGGAGCATTCGGACCTCGTGATGAAACACGGGCAGCACGACCGGAACAACAATTGCTATAATTGTCACGATGAGCAAAACCTGCTGCTGCTGCAGACCCGCGATGGGAGGCAACTCAAGCTGGAGAACTGCCCGCCGCTGTGTGGGAGTTGCCACGGGCCGACGTATCGGGACTGGGAAGCCGGGGCGCATGGGCGCACGGGAGGTTACTGGGACAGGGCGGCCGGGGAGATGAAGCGCCAAATCTGCGTGGACTGCCATAACCCGCACAGCCCGAAAATACCGCCTCGAACGCCGTTGCCGCCGCCCCACCCGCTCCATCCGGCGGCCCGGGCAGCGGCCCCGGGGAGCATTGACCATGACGCCTGAAAAGCCTGACACGAACCCGACCGCCGGCCCGAACGCCGGGATGAGCAGACGGAGTTTTCTGCGGGGTTCGGCCGTAGCTGCCTCGGGGTTGGCGGCCTTGGCGGCGAGCCTGTGGCCGTTGCGGGAGTTGGACGATTGTCCATCGGTGGAGCAGTTTGCACAGAAGTACTACAAGGAACTCACGCCGGAGGAGATGGCCAAGGTGCTCAAACGCATCGAGGACGAGGTGGAGAGGCAGTATGGGCTGCGGCCGCACGTGAAGGACCTTAAGCCGCAGAACGGGGTGGAGTTTGTCTATGCGCTGAACCTGACGCGGTGCGTCGGCTGCCGCAAGTGCGTTCACGCGTGCGTGGCGGAGAACAATCAATCGCGGACCCCGGAGGTCCAGTATATCCGGGTGCTGCGGCTGCCGCACGGGTCGCTGGACCTCGAGAAGGCGGTGCATAACTACAATCCGGAGTCCGTGCCTGAGGAGGGGTTTTTTTACATGCCCGTGCAGTGCCAGCAATGCAAGAACCCGCCCTGTGTGAAGGTCTGTCCGGTGCATGCCACGTGGCAGGAGGCCGATGGGATTACGGTCATCGATTACGATTGGTGCATCGGCTGCCGGTATTGCGAAGCGGCGTGCCCTTATTGGGCGCGGCGATTCAATTTTGCCAAGCCGTCCGTTCCCAAGGATCGGCTGAATCTGGACATGGCCTATCTGGGGAACCGTCCGAGGCGGCGCGGGGTGATGGAGAAGTGCCATTTTTGCCTTCAGCGGACGCGGGCGGGCCGGTATCCGGCCTGCGTGGAAGTGTGCCCGGTTGGGGCGCGCAAATTCGGCAACGTGCTGGATGACAACAGCGAGGTTGCCTACATTCTTCGGACCAAGCGGGTGTTCATTCAGTTGAAGGAGGAGTTGGGCACGCGGCCCCGGTTTTTCTACTATTTTGACGTATGATCCGAGCGGTCAGGAACTACCTGGTGTTTCTCGGGCGGTGCGCGCGCATCGCCTTCGCGGGGGATTGGCGATATTACGCGTGGATGGGATTTTTGAGCGTGTTTTGCCTGCTGGGGCTCAATGCCTACGCGCGGCAGTTTGCCCACGGGTTGGTAGTGACCGGGATGAGCGACGAAGTGTCGTGGGGGGTTTACATTGCCAACTTCACATTCCTGGTGGGGGTGGCTGCGGCGGCGGTCATGATGGTGATCCCGGTGTATGTGTATAACAACGAGGACCTGCACGACCTGGTGATCTTCGGGGAGTTGCTGGCCGTAGCGGCCATTTTGATGTGCCTGGCGTTCGTGACCGTGGACCTGGGGCGTCCGGACCGGTTCTGGCACCTGATTCCGGGCCTGGGCCAGTTCAATTTTCCGGCCTCGATGCTGAGTTGGGACGTGATTGTTCTGAACGGCTACCTGCTGTTGAACCTGCATATTTGTGGCTATTTGCTCTATTCGCGCTACCATGGGCGCAAGCCGGCCAGGTGGTTTTACATACCCTTTGTTTTCGTGGCCATCGTCTGGGCGGTGTCAATCCATACCGTGACGGCGTTTCTGTATGTGGGTTTGGGGGGGCGTCCGTTTTGGAATTCGGCCATCGTGGGTCCGCGCTTTCTGGCCTCGGCATTCACGGCGGGACCGGCCTTGATTATCCTGGCCCTCCAAATCATCCGGCATGTGAGCAATTATCGGATTACCGACCGGGCCTTGCTGACGTTGCGGAGCATCGTCCAGGTTTCGATGTTGATCAACGTGTTCCTGCTGGCCAACGAGGTGTTCAAGGAGTTCTACTCGGGCAACCTGCACGTCGTTTCCTCGAAGTACCTGTATGTGGGATTGGATGGGCGCCATGCGCTCGTGCCATGGATCTGGACGGCGATTGGGTTCAACCTCCTGGCGATGGTGCTGCTGGTGCTGCCGGTGAGCCGCAGCCTCCGCTGGCTCAACCTGACCTGCGTGCTGTGCATTATCGGCATCTGGATCGAAAAGGGGATGGGATTGGTGATTCCGGGCTTCATTCCCACTCCGCTGGGAGAGATACTGGAGTACCGGCCTTCGCTCAACGAGACGCTGGTGTGTTTTGGCATCTGGGCATTCGGGCTGTTGTGCTACACGGTCTTCCTGAGGATGGCCGTGCCGATTCTGCAGGGGCGGCTTTCCAAGGCCAACGAGGGCGCGGCCGGCTGGAGGTCCCCCGTTGCGAGCGCCGAGGCTGTGGTGGAATCCTGATTGTATGCGGCCAATGTCCCGCCACCTCTCAGTCGAAGATGCCCGGCAGCCCATGGCGGCGCACGCCGCGGCCAAGGGACGCGAGGTCCGGGACCGATACGGCTGCCGTATCGGATGGAAGGAATTGCTGAGCCTGCTGGAAGATCGCGCTTTTGTGCGGTATCCATGCGAAATCGTTTTCGACGCGGGTCCCCTGATGCCCGGGGAGTTTGCGTGTCCGTTGCCAAAGGGGGACCGCCCCGAGGATGGATTCGTGATGCATGTCCATCCGCTCTTCGAGAAGGACCTGGAGGAGGTTCCGTTGCTGGTATTGTATCAACTGGCCGGCGTCAATTACGGTGACTTCGCCTCGGCCGAGGACGCGGAGGCCTTCGGGGCGGCGGCGCTGGGATTGGACCGGGAGGAGTATTACGCGGCGGTGTGCCGGATGGCGGACCGGCTCGAGGCCCGAGTGTAAGGCGGGCGCGGGACAGAATTCTTCAGATGGCTTGATTGAGGCGGCTCGGTTCAGCTTTTTTGAAAAGTGCGTGCGTGCGAGTTGTGTACACCAGGGAAACGAAGAAAACGAAGAATGTTGTCTTGCGCCCTTGCACAGCGGCACGGTCGATGCGAGGTTGCCCGCGTTAACCGCCAGAGGAACAGAAGCAATGCAAATGCCTATGAGTACACAAACTAAAGCTATTCCGGATGGATTTCACACCCTGACGCCTTACCTGGCGGTCAAGGGCGCAGCCAAGGCGATCGACTTCTACAAGCGCGCCTTCGGGGCAAAGGAGCGGTTCCGGATGCCCACGCCGGACGGCAAGTCCATTGGCCATGCGGAGATCGTCATCGGCGACTCGATTGTGATGCTGGCCGATGAGATGGATGCGTTCGGAAACCGTTCCCCCGAATCGCTCAAGGGAACGCCTGTGAACTTCGCGCTATACGTGGAAGACTCAGACGTTGCCTTCAAGCGGGCGGTCGATGCGGGCGCGAAGGTGATTCGCCCGTTGGCCGACCAGTTTTACGGCGACCGCGCCGGTTGCGTCGAAGACCCGTTCGGGTATCAATGGACGGTCACGACGCACAAGGAGGATGTGCCGCCCGAGGAGCTCAAGAGCCGAATGGCCTCCGTATGTGCCAAGATGGCGCAGGGGAAGGAATAGGCCCCGTCATCGACCTTTTGCGCGGCGGCTCATCCTCTGGGCCAGGAAATCGAGAATCACACGCTCGATTTGGGCGGCGACTTTTTCGGGGGCCTGGGCGGCGTCGATGATGCGACCGCAGGCCAGGCCCCGGACCAACTCGAGGTAGGCGATGCGCTGGCGCTGGGTCTCAGCAGCGAGCACTTCCTGCTTTCGGCTTTGGAGGACTTCAACCGGGGCGTCGAGCAACAGGACAAGGTCGGGCTTGGCCAGAAGGCGATAGCCCAGCGCAATCAGGCATCGGGGGATGCGCAGGCGATAGCGGCGCTGGTCCACGAAGAAATCGTAGTAAAACCTGTCAATCAGGACCAAGCCGCCCCGGAAGGCCGCCGGCTGGACGCACAAGTGCCAGCCGAGGAAGAACTCCAGCCAGTGAAAGGCGAAGAAAAGCAGTGAAGCGAGCGGGTTTCGAGGCGGTTTGGCGTGCGGGTCGGTTATCGGGCCGCGCCCCGCCCTCCGCCTGGCCGAGAACAAGGGCGGCTTCCAGTGAAACTCCCGCCCCCGTTGCGGACTGAACGTGGGTTGCAGTCGCTCGATGATGGCTCCGGCGGCCGTTGACTTGCCGCTCCCGTCAGCGCCGCAGAGGGCCACGGTCAAACCGGGCGGCCGGGCGGCGCGCCTGGCGAACCGGGCGGCGTCCGCCAGGAGCAAGGTTGCCGTGTGGCAGGGGCGCAAGGCCCCCTGCCGGAAGATCAAGGCCCGGCGCAAAGCGCCGGAGCTGGCCTCGATTTCCGTCCATTTTTCCGCCGCGGCCGCGGCGACGAGGGATTTTGCGCGCGCCGCGCCCCAGGTGCGGGCCATCAATTCGAGGGCCTCGGCCGGCCCGGCTCGAAATGCGGCGGCGATGGAGGGACGGTATTTTTCTTTGATCTTGCCGTTGTAAACGAGGTTTTGGAGCAGGCTCGAGGCGGCTTCATGAGCGGGGTGCGGGACAGCGAACAGCCCTCGATCCACTTTGCGCTCGAAGAGGGCCCGGCAATCGAGAAAATCAAGTCCACGCCACTGGAGGCCGGTGAAGAGATCGAAATGGGCCTGGGCATTGGACTGGAGGCCGGAGGTGTAGAGGGCCAGGGTGGCGGCGAATTCGCTGCGGTTATGCAGCCGAAAACCCGCCGCGCGGACCGCAGCCAGCAAGGCGGCTTCCGCCGCGCCAAGCTGGGCCGGCCGAACCAGGACATCGATGTCGTTGCCTGCGAAATAGGGCAGTCCTTCGTAATTGCGGAGGACCAGGAATTGGATGCCGGCTTGTTGCCAGGCGCCGAATACGGCGGTCACCAACCGGGTGATTTCCTGTGGGTCGGACATGCCGCGATTTCAACGTCCCTTCCAAAGGGAAGTCGGGCGGGCCGCACGGCGGGTCACGCGGCGGCCGGGGTCCGCCAGGGTATAGAGGGAATAATCGAAGGGCTTTTGGAAAGGCGCGCCGCGCAGGGCCACGCGGAGCCGATAGCTGACAGAAAAGGCATGTTTGAGCAGCCTCGCGCAGGCCGGGGCCATCTTCCACTTTAGTTCCCGCTCCCGGAGGGCGTTGGGCTTGAGGTTCATGTTTTCTCCCGTGTCCGTGAAGACCGAGGTGAAGCGGGGCAGGACGGCGAAGCGGACGCCCCGCCGGACCATTTCGGCCACCCAAAAGCAATCGCCCACGTCGCGCCATTGGGTGTCGAAGCAGACACCCATGGCCTCGACCACGCGCCGCCGCACGAACAAGGCGCAGGTCAGGACCGGGAACCGCACCCACAGTTCGTTCTTTCGCGGAACCAGCGAATAACGATGGCAAATATAGGCCCCGGCGGGGTCGGTGACGACGGTGTCTGAAACGACGGCATCGACGGCCGGGTGAGTGATGAAGAAGTCGTGGACGGCCTCCAAGGCCCCCGGCAGATACTGCTCGTCGCAATTCAAGTAGGCCAGCACCTGGCCCGTGGCCCGCTTGAATCCGCGGTTCACCGCGTCATACATTCCCTGGTCTTTCTCGATGAAGGCCTTGACCCGGGGGTCCTTGGGCAGCCACTCCCGGGTCCCATCGTCCGAACAGGAATCCTGCACAATGTGCTCGACCTTCATCCCCTCCTGGTCGGCCACGGAGGCAATGCAGAGCCGCAGCCACTGCGAGTTGCGGAAGCTGGGAGTAATGATCGATAGTTGCATCATGCCCGGCGAAATCAATTATGCGGCTGCTCAGCCAGAACGGGAGGCATCTTAGCGTGGCGACCCCGGCGAAGCGATATATTTCTATGGGCGTTCGAACGTGCGACCGCATCCGGACACCGCCCCCACAGCCAGCGCCAAAGAACCGGAGCGCCCGGATGGGGCCCGAACGCACGGACCGGCGGACCCGTCATCATTCCAGGGCTCAAACCAACTCTTCCATTTTCTTGAGCCGCTCTGTCAGATCGGCAGGGGCGTTTCTGGGATCTTCATGTGTCAATTTGCTACTAAAAAGTCGTTCGGTTTAAGCTCTCCCCGGCGCTGGCGCGCGCGCAACGCCAGAGCCGCGGCACGACCCTGACCGAACAGGAAGCGGTCGAGTTCATCGAGGCCAAACGGCGCTCGCGGGCCGTGCGTCGCGCCAAACCCTGCCTTGAGAGTCGTCCTTGACACTTGCATCCTGGGTAGTGTCCTAATTTGACAGATCTTGGGCTGGCGGAGTTTTATTATCGGGGAGGGATTCTGAGCGCTCGCGGGGCTTGCTGGTTTTGAGGCCTTCGCCTGATAAATCCACCTGCCGTATTATTGGATTTCCCTTTGCTGTTAATTGGAGCACGAACCTGGACCCCTTGGGAGCATCTTTGCACTTTTTGATGTCCTCCCAAACGGCGACTATCGCATTCGCCTTTTGATTGGCCTTAAAACGCGAGAGCGACGCGCTCGATCCAGGACAAGCAGGATCTCAAGACGAAGGTCCGCCGAACGTTGCAGAGCCTGCAGAAGCAAACAGAGAAGCTAGCGTCGTTCTTTGTAAGAACACCCGTCTGCGCCACTATCCTCGGGATAATGGTTATGTCGGGTTACTTATGACCAGGGGTCCAACTGGGCCAGCGGCATGAGCGTCGCGGTGGACGCCTGCACGAATTTGGCCAACCACGTTTGGTCCCCGCTGGCCACAAACACCCTCGGCAGCGGCTCGTTTTATTTCAGCGATCCGCAGTGGACGAATGATCCGGCGCGTTTCTACCGCCTGCGGTGGCTGTGAAAAGTAAGGGCACCGGCCCCGCTTGCGAGGATGCCCCGCTTTGGCCCGCCGCGTGGCGGAATTAGCCTTGGCCGGCGTTCCAAAGGGCCGAATAGTGTTCTTCTCCATTCCGCAGGCGCGGGGGGGCAATGGCGGGGCGCGCCGTTCACTCGCGATAAACGTCGTGAGTGCCGATGTCCACCGACCACGCAGTGTCGCCCTTCGATGAAAAACACGACGCGCAAATCGGGGCCAACCTCTACCGCCTGAATCGCCCTTCCATACAAGGCGGAAAGCTGTTGAATCTTGTGCGGGCGCAGCCGGGGATCGAAAGGGTCTTCCTTGAA
>Ga0181524_10004731_pt1 | contig 12450 bp, 8 predicted proteins | sample PEATcosm2014_Bin_34_FD_119761 | JGI IMG/M metagenome (GOLD analysis project Ga0181524, IMG submission 119761) | Peatland microbial communities from MTU Mesocosm Facility, Houghton, MI, USA - PEATcosm2014_Bin05_60_metaG | ecosystem: Environmental > Terrestrial > Soil > Wetlands > Peat | place...
CCAGAACATCATGGAAATGGTCACCGAGAGGGCGTTCAGGTTGACGCGCTGGCCCACGAGCTTGGGCGTGAGGACGTTGACGGCCACGAAATGAACCACCGCGACGCAGACGCCGATGGCAATGAAGGGGCCCATGGTATCGTATTGCATCAGCGCGACAAGCAAGGGAGGAAGAATTCCCAGCGCCACACCGATATAGGGAACCAAGCTGAGAAGCGCGGCAAGAGGTCCCATCAACAGCGCGTATTGCAGGTGGATGATGGCGAAGACGGGGGTGATAAGGCCGGCGGAAATGAGCCCGACGAATAAATTCCCCACCACAAACTGACGTAACATGCGGGCGATGGCATGAATCACATCTTCCGCCTGCTGGCGCCGTTGGATGGGAAAAAGGTTCAACGACGCCGCCCACATCTGGTTCTTCGAAGTGAGCATGAAAAACACCAGGAAAGGAATAAACATCACGGTGACGGCAAAGGCGTAAACCGATCCGATGCCCCGCAACAGGAATTGCGTATAGGGGGATTCTTGCTGCAACCGCACGGTCGGCATGTTCGCCTCAGGGGAAGTCGGCATAATGGTCTGCGTACTCTGCTGGATGTTGTGGGCCGTCAACTGAATGTGCGCGGTGATTTGTTTCAGCCTCTCGACCAGCTTGGGCAGTGCCTCATAAAAGGCCTGGGCGCGATCGTAGATCGCGTAGATGACCAGGTACGCGGCGGCAAGCATCAGAAGCACCATGATGAGCGAGGCCAACCAGCGCGGAACGCGATAAGTCTCCATCACTCTGACTCCCGGGTCCAGGACCGAGGCGATCAGGATGGAACAGATCAAAGTGATGACCACCGAACTGGCGTAGTAGATGCATCCGAAAAGAACGGCAATGGCGATGATTTTAGCACTGGCCGAAGCGGATGCCGCGTAGGGAGTCTCAGAATGGGTTTCAGACATGCGGTGTGCCCTCGAAAGGGATTCTAGCTTGCTGCGCCGGGAATTGCCAGCGAAGAGCCATACTGCCACGGCCAAGGCTTCGCTGGGGAGGCGCGCGGACACACACAGTATAATGGCTCTTTTCCATTTCCGCGCTATGAGCTGGTTTTCTCTACCGGCAGGGGAAAAAATTGGTTGTAAAGAATTTCTTATAGGATTAAACTGGCAGTGCCGGTGATTGTTTTTCCGCAAGTGCTGGATGCGTGGTGGGAGCCTTGCGTCCTGGACCCGAGCCTTGCCGGAACGAAGCCGACCGAAACCTCGCACTTGTCCACTGTGCCGCGTAGTGTTGGGGCCAGTGGGAACGTTGAAAATCCACTTGCGCGAGCGCCGAGAACGGCATGCGCGTCGGAGCTTGCCTGTCGGCTTCTAGGTACCTGCCCGCGATGACTTTTCGGGCCGGTTCCGGGGGTAATGGTACGGTCGTAGGGGTGACAAATGCATGTCGATCCGACACAGTGGAACTGTGTTAGTTTGCCGCCGATTCTTGAAAGCCAAGATGCACTAGACAAAATGACTGTCCCGGGCGGTGTGGAACCTGGCGGCCACCGTGCGTGGGGGCATCAATTACGGCCGCTTTAAAGCACGGACGATGGAATCGGCCCGGCAGTTTGGAGGGTCGCAAGAAAGAGCGGCTTGAAGACGTAATTTGAAGGTGACATGCGGAGTTTCACCCTCCCAAGGAGAGACTCCGAGGTCGGAAACACCATGTGTATCCAGCGGCTCCGCTGGCGTGCAGCGATTCTTCTTTCAGTAGCGGGACTCTTCCTGGCAGGGTTGTGCTTCGCGCGCGCCTTGCCTTCGACGCAGACGGTTCGTGGCGAAGTCCTCGACGAAAAAAACGTTCCCATTCCTGAAGCCCTCTGTACTCTGACGAGCCGGTTGCTTCCCACGGACGGTCTCACCGCAACGACCGATCACAAAGGCCAGTTTGAGTTCGCGGGCTTACAACCCGGCGAGTACTCCTTGCTTTGTGCCGCCGCGGGCCACGTACCTCTAAAGCGCGTGCTGGAAGTGACGGACGTTTCTCCCCCGGAGTTCCAACTGGTTTTGCCGCCGGAGGTGGTGCTGCACCAGACCCTGGAAGTCCGGGAGCAGGCCGCCACGGTTTCCACCCAACAAGGCGCGCCCTCCGCCAAACTGGGCAGTACACAACTCGCCAACCTGCCGCTCGTCGAACAGAAATTTAAGGCGGCACTGCCTTACCTGCCGGGCGTGATCCGCACGCCGGATGGGAAGATCAACATCAAGGGTGTTCCAGAGAGCCAGGGACAATTGCTTGTAAACTCTGCGGAGACTTCGGACCCGGTAACCGGGAACTTGGCCATCGACGTTCCTGTTGCCGCCATCGATTCCCTACAGGTTTACAAGAACACATACGATGCGCAATATGGGGGCTTCACGGGCGGACTGACGACCATTCACACCCGACCGCCTGCCGACAAGTGGGAGTTTGAGGCGCAAAATATTCCTCCAAATCCTCGCATTAAGAACGGTTCGCTGGTGGGAATCGCGGATTTCAATCCTCGGCTGTACTTCACCGGCCCGTTGCTCACCAACCGATTAAGTTTCTCCGAGGCCCTGGGATACGACATCGATAAGCAGCCGGTGCGAGGACTGGCTTGGCCGCACAACGAGATTTGGACGCACGATTTCAATTCCTTCACCGATTTCCATTACGTTTTTTCCTCCCATCATCTGGCAACGGTCACGGCAAATGTTTTCCCCTTGCGCCGGCAATTTGCCGATATCAACTCCCTGGTCCCCCTGGCGGCCTCCTCCGATTATGGCCAGCACGGTTTTCAGATCGCATTGACGGATCAATTTATAACCAGCGGCGGCGGCGTTTTCACGACGGTCGTGGATGGCATGCAGTTTTACAGTTGGGGCCACGGTGAGGGTGGGGCCAACATGTTGGTTACGCCCAACGGTTGGGGCGGGAACTTCTTCAATGCCTACCAGCGCGGCAGCGAGCAAGAACACTTTTCGGAGATGTATAAACTCCCCCGGCTGAAATGGTGGGGAAAACACGAATGGACGCTGGGCGTGGGTTTTCTAAACCGGACTTACAACGGCAACAGCCTATCGCGTCCCGTGAGCTTGCTGGCGGCCGACGGGTCCGTGGTGGAACAGATAAATTTCCTGGGAGCAGGCATACTGGCGGCGCGGGACTTGGAAGGATCCCTCTTTGTGGCCGATCACTGGGTGCCCAACGACCGGATTTCTCTTGATTTTGGTTTGCGTTACACCGGCCAGACCCTGGGCAGTTCGGCGAACTTGGCGCCCCGCCTGGGAGTTGCCTATTCACCCGGCCAAAGTGGGAAGACGGTTTTTCGCGGCGGGGTGGGCCGCTTCTACGGTCATATTCCTTTGCTAGCCGGCGATTTTACGATGAATCAGGCTCGCCAGGTGACCTCCTTTGACAACATGGGAAATCCTCTGGGGCCTCCGGTTACCTACGTGAACGCCTATGGGGACCTCAATCCACAGGGGGCACTCGTGGCCTCGTCGACCTTCCCCGGCAATGTACCCTACAATTGGACTTGGAGCTTGGAGGCAGACCGGGAGTTGGCTCCCCGCGTCATGCTGCGGTTGAGCTACCTTTCCAGCCGCGGTTACGATGAGTACATCATCAACCCGGTTACCGGTCTGGCCACGGGCCCCGCCATGCTGCTGACTCCCCATGGTGCTTCGCACTATGACGAATTAGAATCCACCGTGCATTTTCGCCTCAACGGATTCACCGACTGGAGCGTCTCCTACGTATACAGCAAAGCACGCGGCGATTTGAACACGCTGTCGCAATTGTTCGTGCCTTTTGAGCAGCCGGTGATTCGCCCCGATGTTTACTCCAACCTGGGGTCGGACATTCCGAATCGAGTTGTGACCTGGGGACGATTCAAAACGCATCTGTGGGGAATCGAAGCCGGCCCCGTGGTCGATTACCATTCCGGATTTCCTTATGCGCCGATAGACGTCCAGCAGGATTACATTGGCACACCTAACAGCAGACGTTTCCCGCAGTTCTTCTCGCTCGATATGAGATTGAGTAAGGAATTCCACCTCCCCGTGCCCTTGTTCAAGAAACATCTGATGCGCGGCTCCCTTACCATTTTCAATTTGTCGGACCATTCCAACCCCCGCGATGTTTTCGACAATACCTCCTCACCGTACTTCGGCCATTTCGTGGGCAACCAGCACCGCTTGTTGGACGGCACGCTGGATGTGCTCTACTAATCGCCTTCGCGGGAATGACCAGTGTTTCGAAGGACCGCAAAACCACGATGCACTTTGACACCGAAGAGGGCGCTCTGACTCCTTTGGCCAGCGTCGGTTCGGCTTTTGTGAAGGGCGACGTGGCGAAAAGCGTGATGTATCCACGCATCACCTGGCTGCGTACACCGCTGTGGCCAGTCTGATTCTTAACATGGACGAAACCATCACCAAGGAGTGAGCCGTGGGCCCTCTCGATGAACATCGTCTTCTCTTGACGCGGCGGCACTTTTTCAGCCGCAACGCGGCGGGCATTGGTTCAGCCGTTCTCGCCAGCATACTCGGCAAGGATCTGAGGGCGGAGGAAACACCTAAACCTGCGGCCAGCGACCGGCCCTTTCCTGCCTTGCCCGGTTTCCCCAACTTCGCGCCCAAGGCGCAACGCGTGATTTATCTGTTTCAATCGGGTGGGCCGTCACAGATGGACCTGTTTGACTACAAACCGGCGTTGAAGGATAAGCGTGGCGAACAACTGCCGGATTCGATACGCAAGGGTCAGCGGCTCACCGGCATGACCGCCACGCAGGATCGCTTGCCGGCGGCCCCTACGATTTTCAAGTTTGCCCAGCATGGTAAATCGGGCGCGTGGGTCAGTGAATTGCTCCCGCACACTGCGAACATGGTGGATGACCTGTGCTTCATCAAGACCGTGAACACCGACGCTATCAATCACGATCCGGCAGTAACCTTCTTTCAGACCGGAGCGCCCATTGCCGGCCGGCCCAGCATCGGATCGTGGCTCGCCTACGGTTTGGGAAGCGAAAGCAAGGACCTTCCTGCGTTCGTGGTGCTCATTACGCAGGGCGGCACCGGCCAACCCCTCTACGAACGCCTTTGGGGAAGCGGCTTCCTGCCCACCAAGTATCAGGGGGTAAAGTTTCGGTCCTTGGGTGATCCGGTGCTGTACTTGACGGATCCCGACGGCTTTGCCTGCGATGATCGCCGGCTGTTTTTGAACGCGCTCGCCAAGCTCAACCAGGGTGCTTTCGAAGATTTCGGTGACCCGGAGATTTCGACCAGGATCGCGCAATACGAAATGGCTTTTCGCATGCAAGCCTCGGTGCCGGACCTCACGGATCTTTCCCATGAGCCCGAGCATGTGTTCAAGCTCTATGGGGATGATGCCAGGAAGCCCGGCACCTTTGCGGCCAATTGCCTGCTGGCGCGGCGCATGGCGGAGCGTGGCGTGCGGTTTATCCAGCTTTTCCACCGCGATTGGGACCACCACAACGCTTTACCCGAGGGGCTGCCCAAGCAGTGTAAAGCCACGGACCAGGCGGCTGCGGCGCTGGTACAGGATTTGAAAGATCGCGGCATGTTGGATGATACGCTGGTCGTTTGGGGTGGAGAATTTGGACGCACCGTCTACTGCCAGGGCCGCCTGACTGAAACTGACTATGGGCGCGACCACCATCCGCGCTGTTTTACCATGTGGCTGGCGGGCGGGGGGTTCAAGCCGGGTATAACCTACGGAGAAACCGATGACTACTGCTACAACATCGTCAAAGATCCCGTCCACGTGCATGATTTGCACGCCACCATCCTCAAGAACCTGGGAATTGACCACACCAAGCTGACCTTCGAGTACCAAGGCCGACATTTTCGTCTGACGGATGTGCACGGGGAAGTTGCAGAAAATCTTCTCGCCTGAAGTTGATAAGCGGTAATGCCGGGGGCTGAAAACAGGGTTCTGGTCCCGCAAGCGGGGTGGCCTTTTCGCCGAAACGCGCCCCGGTAGGGTCGGGATGTTCTCGATCGGAATGGCGCCGTCAAGTTTTCCGCAGCACAAAGTTGCATATGAGGGGGGGAGTCGGTAAACTGTATCGACTTGTAACTATCAACGGTAGGCTGGGGAAGTATGGAAAACGAGCAGCGGCGTTCACCTCGCATCATGTTCAGCATCCCGGTGACGGTCCGGGGTGTAGATGAAAAAGGCAAGCCTTTCGAAACGACTGGCCGCACCATCACGTTAAACCGCCATGGCGCGCGCGTCCAGGTTTCACGCCCGCTCAAGCCCGGCCAAACTGTTCGCGTCATCAATCAGGGCACCGACGCGGAGGCTGAATTCCGAGTCGTCGGCCCCATCTCTCCTCCCCTCGACCACGTGGGCGAATGGGGCGTCGAGTGCCTGCGCGTGGACAAGAACATTTGGGACATCTATTTTCCTCCCTCCAGTGAGGATTCTGATGCGCATGTCTTGCTCTCCTGCCGGAATTGCCACTTGTTGTCCCTGCAATCGCTCTCGCTTGTGGAGGTGGAAGTCCTGGAGACTGCGGGGTTGCTGACGAAACCCTGCGTGCGTTGCGGGGATTCCACTCCTTGGGGATACCCACAGCGTGCCTTCGAGGTGGAAACCAAAGCCTATCAAGCCGCAGTGACCGCAGCAACCAGTGGCGCTCCCACATTGACGGCGGAGCGACGGAAATCGTCCCGGAAGCCTGCGCAACTACCCGTTCGGGTGCGAGATTATTACGGGGAGATGGAGATTGCCCAAACCGAGAACATCTGCCAAGAAGGCTTCTGTTTTTCGAGTCCCCGAAAGTACCATGTGGGCCAGGGTATTGTGGTGATTTGCCCGTTTGATGCGGGGAATGAAAAGCCGGAGGTTCGCGCCCGCATCATCCGTACGGAAGCGGGGTCAGCCCAGGGGTGGTCCATCTACGGCGTGCGTTACGAACAAGGCCCGCATTAAAGGGTAAAGGATAAAAGGTAAAGGGTAAAAGCCTGTAGCGCAGACCTGTTCTTCAAGGTCTGCGGCCCTTCCCACCAACCGCGCGCAAGAGCTTGCTTTTGCGTGAATTGCTTCTTCCCACCCCGCGATAATTTCACAGCTTCGAGGGTTTCGGTTTAGCAGGCGGCCAAAAATTAGTCGATTGGGTGTATTCTCCTTGCAGGCTGGGGAAGGCAAATCCCGGCAGGGAGGGTTTCCGTTGTGAAAACGTCAGAGACGCGCGCTGTGAGTTTGCGGGCCGTTTCCCCGGCGAGAGGCGAGTCACCAGAGGAGTTTTCCGGCCGTGCATTGACCGAACGGGAGGCGGGGCGAATCTTCGCCGATACGGCTACAAACGGGCGCCCACAACCTGAATCCGCTGCTTCCCTCACCTTGGGGCGGCGCGAGATGCTTATGGCGGGACTGAGTGGGGCGGCGGGCCTCGTGGCAGGGCTTGCCTTGGACGGCTCGGCAGGCTTGGCCGCGCAAACAGTTCCGGACAACGGCAAGCGGACTCCCCAGCACCGCGTCATCGATGCGCACAATCATCCCCGGTGGATTGGGCACGATGGGGCGCGAATCATCGAGGATATGGATGCCGCCGGCATCGAGCGAACCTGGCTGTTAAGCTGGGAGATCCCGGAACGTGAACTCGATACCGTCTATTACGCCAAGCTAGATCCGACCGGCGTCGGGATCCCGTTCCGCGACGTCATCGACGTTGCCGAGCGCTATCCCGATCGGTTCATTCCCGGGACCACCACGGACCCCCGCGACCCGCACGCTCTCCAAAAGCTGAAAGCCGCGGTAGACATCTACCGGGTGCGGGTCTTTGGCGAATTCAAGCTCCGCTTGCGCTATGACGATCCCGATGCCATCCGGCTCTTCCATTATTGCGGCGAACTGGGCCTGCCGGTGGTTTTTCACCTCGACGTGACCTTCCCCCGGCATGGAGTGCCGAGTGACTGGCAATGGTGGTACGGTGGCGGGATTGAAAATATGGAAGCGCCGCTGCGACTCTGCCCCCACACCCAGTTTCTGGGCCACGCCCCGGGGTTCTGGCGGGAAATTTCCGCCGATGCTGACCAGGAGGCCTTGGCTTACCCCAAGGACAAGCCGATTGTGGGCCGGGGCCGCATCTTGGAATACCTCGATAAGTTTCCCAACCTCAATTGCGATCTCTCCGGGGGCTCCGGCCATACGGCGCTCAGCCGCAATCTGGATTTCACCCGCAAGTTTTTGATCGACTACCAGGATCGCGTGCTCTTCGGCCGGGACGATTTCAACAATAAGCTGTATGATCTGTTGGTTTCGCTGAACCTGCCTGACGCGGTCCTTGCCAAGATTCTTGCCGGGAATGCCCTGCGCCTGGTTCCGGTGTAACCGGTCACCACTTCTCCACCCGCTTGAGAATATCCGGCTGAATATTTTCTTCGGCCGCAATACAGAGGTACAGACCGTCGGGTTTCATTGCCGCGATGAACGGCTGCAACTCGCTCAACTGTAAGTCCACCACCACGCCCTTGCCGGCAGCCTGAATTCTCTTGATGACCGGCAACCACTGAAGGATGGGTAAATCGTCGCCGACGCCTTGCACCCACTGAATGGCCTGGATTTGCGGGATGCTCAGAATGTGGTCGAGGTGGTGCAGCACGCCTTCGCCGTCGACGTGGAAAATGTTGTGAGTTATGTGCCGGACTTCGTTTTGGAGGGTGGGCAGGTAGAATTCGCAGAAGGTCTCGGTGGAGGTCAGCGCGGTGAAGTCGCAGCTCGGGATGTGCATCTTGCCTCGCGAGGGGATGCCCATCCAAGTGATGGAGAGCTGACCATTGGCCTTGAGCACCTCGTCGTAGTGGTCGAATACGGGTAAGAAGTTTTCGTTGGCCAAGCGGAGCATGGCGTGGACTTTTTCCGGGTTGTCAACGATGTCAAGGCAGAGTTGTTGTGGGTCACGCCAGTCGGCGACGCAGTCGAGGCTGCCGTGCAAATCGGTGTACCCGACCATGAACCGGCCGGCGCATTTTTCCAGCGCCACACGGGTGAGCTCCTCGATGCCGCGGAAGTATTCGTTGTCGCGGCTGAACTTCAGACGGTGAAGGTCGTCCCAATCGCGGATGCAATGCCGAATCCAGGAGGTGACCTCGCCGTAATCGAGTTCAGCGCCGTGGAAGGCAGCGTAAACGTTGGGGCCCAGGTTGGGCCAGAAGACGGGGAAGGTTTCGCCATAAAACCTGCGGTTGCGGATGGATTCCAGAAAGAAGTCCACTTGAAACTCGGCGTCGAACCAACGCGCTTTCAGGCTCGGCCACGTGCGCCCCGCCAGCTCGGGCGAGCCGGCATACTCGGCGTTGTGCTCGGCAAAACGCACGGGCGGGCGATCGAGCGTCGCGTGATTGAACCAAGCCTCGATGCGCTCCAGAGACTTTTCGAAATCCGGTTTACCTTGCAGGTCCATGGGGATCCTATATTCACATAAATGGGCAGGATAGACAGGATAAAAAGGCGGAACAAAAATCCTGAATATCCTGACTATCCATGTTCAGTCTCTCGCCCAAAATGCGGGCTCAGAATGATAGCATTTAAGCGTTTTTCCGCCGCCTCTTTCCCCGGCCGCAAACTTTCAGCTCAAGCTTCGATTGCAGTCGGCGCGGCGAGGGAGCTACAATCTATTAGCAGGGGCCCATAGGGTGACCCAGCGCAAACTCCGCTGCGGTCACGAAAGGTTTCCACCATGATTCGAACTCGTCCGCTGCTGACGTTGCGCGGATTCATTCTTTCACCGGGTGTGGGGGTTGTTGCCGCTTTGGTTTTGCTGACCACCCTATCCGTGTGGAGTGCGCAGAATCCTGCTCCCCCCAAGAATGGGGAAGTCTTGTCTCCTCCCATTGCGGTGAATGACCAATCCGCACTGACCACTCCAAAGCAGAATGGAGGGCCTAAGAAATCCAATCTCGAGAAGACGAAAACCGATGCGGCAGAGCTTTCCGCCTTAGCCGACCAACTTCGTGATGAGCTGAACAAGATGAATGCCAATGTCCTTTCGCTCGACGTTATTGAAAAGACCCAAAGGCTCCAAAAATTGGCCAAGAAGATCAAGGAAGAAGCCAATGGGCACTAAGGATGTCACCATGACACGGTCTCATTGGTTTGCCAGGCAGCGTGGAGTGATTTTCTCCATGGGTTTGCTGATCACCCTCACCTGCCTCGCGCCGGCTCAGGCCCCCGCGCAGCCCCAGCAAAGCATACAAAACCCGGCGCCTCCGACGAGCGGCCACCACGCGCTGTCAGCTATTCCCGATGATGCTCGCACCACTGGTAACTACGGCCCCGCCCCGATGAGTGACAAACAGAAGCTGAGTATTGTGCAGGCCAACTTCGAAAAGTCCAAAAGCGACGCGGCAGAATTGGCCGCTCTGGCCAAGAGACTCCGTGAGGAACTGGACAAGCCAAATGCCAATATCCTTTCCCTCGAAGTCATTAACCGCGCCGAAAAAATTGAAAAGTTGGCAAAGAAGATCCGAGAAGAAACGAAGGGATTCTGACGGATCTTTTCACCGCCGAGCTTTTCTCGAGAAAAGCATCCTCGCGCAGAGACGCGGAGAAAGATTAAAAACAAATCCTTTTCGAGACCCTTTACTGAATTTGCCCTCGCGCTCCTGCTTTTCCTTCTTATCGGTTTTCCTCTGCGCCTCTGCGCGATGTTGCAGTGAAGTGTTCTTTCGCACAAATTGGAAATGGGGGTTTAATCGATGAAAGGTTGCGGGCACGCCGCAGGGTTGGGCGGCGTGCCCGGAAAGGTTTAGGCTGCCTTTTTGCTGGACTCAACCGTTGCGCTGGGGGGCCAAGTGCCGCCAATCCGCATTCCGTAGAACGACCGGTAAACGAAGCAAACCGACACGGCGAAGAAAAGAGCTGCCAAAGTGCGCGTCAAGCTGGAACCGCTGGTGACGGTCAACTTGACGGCCAACTCCACCGCCAGCAGTCCGAAGAGCGTGGTGAATTTGATGACCGGGTTGAGCGCCACGGAAGACGTGTCCTTGAACGGGTCGCCCACCGTATCGCCGATGACGGTCGCGTCGTGCAACGGCGTGCCCTTCTGCTTCAACTCCACCTCGACTATCTTCTTGGCGTTGTCCCATGCGGCGCCGGCATTAGCCATAAAGATCGCCTGGTAGAGGCCGAAGATGGCAATCGAAATCAAGTAACCAATGAAGAAGAACGGTTCCAGGAAGGCGAAGGCCAGCGTGGCAAAGAATACGCCGATGAAGATGTTGAGCATGCCTTTCTGCGCGTATTGGGTGCAGATGGCCACCACCTTCTTGCTGTCCGATATCGAGGCTTTTTCGGTGCTTTCCAGTTTGATGTTGGCTTCGATGAACTCCACGGCGCGATAGGCGCCGGTGGAGACCGCTTGCGTGGAAGCTCCGCAAAACCAATAAATCACCGCGCCGCCGGTGACCAGTCCGAGGAAAAAGGGTGCGTGCAGCAACGATAACTTACTGACGTTTTCGGTGAGGCCTTGGGTGAGCGCCATGATGATGGAGAAGATCATGGTGGTGGCGCCGACCACGGCGGTACCGATCAGCACCGGCTTGGCCGTAGCTTTGAAAGTGTTGCCCGCGCCGTCGCCTTCTTCCAGCATGTCCTTGGCACGATCGAAGTTCGGCTCAAAGCCGAAATCCTTTTTGATTTCTTCCTTGACGTTGGGAACTTGCTCGATCAGTGAAAGTTCATAAATTGACTGGGCGTTGTCCGTTACGGGGCCGTAAGAATCCACCGCAATCGTTACCGGTCCCATCCCCAGGAAACCAAAAGCCACTAGGCCGAAGGCAAATACCGCCGGCGCGAGCATCAGGCTGCTGAGCCCCAGGGTGCTGACGAGGAAACCAAGGGACATCAAAAACACCATGGCCAGGCCCAGGTAATAGGCGGCGAAATTTCCGGCCACGAAGCCGGAAAGAATACCCAGCGAGGCGCCACCTTCCGAGGCGGAGGTTACCACTTCGCGGACATGCCGCGATTCCGTGGAAGTGAAGACCTTGACGAGTTCCGGGATGAGCGCTCCCGCGAGCGTTCCACAGGAAATGATCGTCGCGAGCTTCCACCACTGCGAGGTGTCGCCACCCAGGCTGGGAACAATCAGCCGCGAGGTAACGTAGGTGAAGGCAATGGAAACGAAGGAGGTGATCCAGACCAGCGAAGTGAGCGGGGTCTCGAAGTTAAACCTGTCCGCGTTTCCGTAACGGGCTTTGGCAATGGCGCCGTTGAGGAAATAAGCCGAGGCGCTGGCCACCAGCATGATGACGCGCATCACGAAGATCCACACCAGCAATTGCACCTGGACGATCGGGTCCTTCACCGCCAGCAGGATGAAGGTGATTAGGGCCACGCCCGTCACCCCATAGGTCTCAAAGCCGTCGGCGGTGGGTCCCACCGAATCGCCGGCGTTGTCACCCGTGCAGTCCGCAATCACCCCG
>Ga0181524_10004734_pt1 | contig 12446 bp, 7 predicted proteins | sample PEATcosm2014_Bin_34_FD_119761 | JGI IMG/M metagenome (GOLD analysis project Ga0181524, IMG submission 119761) | Peatland microbial communities from MTU Mesocosm Facility, Houghton, MI, USA - PEATcosm2014_Bin05_60_metaG | ecosystem: Environmental > Terrestrial > Soil > Wetlands > Peat | place...
GGCTGCGCATCACGCCGAGCCCGTACCACGACGACGGCCTGGTCGACGCGCTCGCCGAAGCGCTGGTCGATGTCTGGCACAGACTGAACCTGCCGCTCAAGGACCGCGCGCTGGCGGCGGAGTGAATTCGACGCGTTATCGCGTCCGCTCGTCCCCGCGAAAGCGGGGACCCAGCTCTTTGCGCCCGACTGGATTCCCGCTTTCGCGGGAATGAGCGGATGATTAGCCGGTCATCGGCTCCTTCACCTCACGCCTCGCCTGCGCGCTTCCCCGGCCGGCGAAATTCGCCCGGAAGGCCGGGTAAATGCCGGCCTGGATTGCGCCAAATTCCGCTTGCTAGTACCGACAAGAAAGCGAATCTTGTATGCGTAGGGCGGTCATCGTAATTGAGGTCAATCCCAATGAGAATTCTCCTGAAGAAGCCACGACTCATGCTCGTCAGCGTCGCCGCCGGCGGTCTCTCATTGGCAGCCGCCATGCTTTCGCCGCCGATTCACCAGGCCTGCGCGCAACGCGCCCAGATGAGCTATGCCGAAGATGTCGTGCCGATCATCAAGGGCTATTGCGTGACCTGCCACCAGCCGGGCGGCCAAGGTTACAACGAGAGCGGCCTCGATTTGACGAGCTATGATGGATTGATGAAGGGCACCAAGTTCGGACCCATGGTGATTCCCGGCCAGCCCGACAGCAGCAACATCATCGTGCTGATCGACGGCAAAGCGAAAATGCGCATGCCGTACGGCCACAAGGCGCTGCCGAGCTGCCTGCGCGACAATATCTACAGCTGGATTTTCCAGGGCGCGAAGAACAATTGATACCAGCCGTCACAGATTCTGACTCGTCATGCCCGCGGATAGCCGTTCGAAGAACGGCGTCGCTTCGCTCGCCTATGTCGCGGGCATCCACGCCTTAACGCCCGAGATAAATCAAAGACGTGGATGGCCGGAACAAGTCCGGCCATGACGAATGATTCATGATCGACGCCGATTGGTACAAGTCGGCTATTCGTCGATCTTGTAGTTCTTCAGCGCTTTATTGAACTGATCGAGCGTGGCGGGATCGCCGGCCAGCGCATGGCGAGCGTCGCCGATCGCCGCGGTGGCCTTGTCCTTTTGGCCGACCGTCAGATAGGACCGCACCAGCATCAGCCAGCCCGCAGGATCCGATCCGGAGGTCTTCAGACGTTCGGCCAGATGCTCGATCATGGTTTGCATGGCCGCGGCCTGCTGATGGTCGGGTGGCGTGCCTGCTGGCTGATCAGGCGCGGTCTTGTCGGCGTCCGCCGGTGCGGCGGGTGCGGCAGGCGGGGGCGCCTCCGCGGTTTTGAGCGCGGTGTTGAACTGTTCGAGCTTGGTCGGGTCGCCGGCCAGCGCCTGCCGCGCGTCGGCGGTCGCGGCCTGCGCTTTGTCGGCCTGGCCGAGAACCTTGTAGGAGCGGATCAGCTGAAGCCAGCCGGCGACATCGGAGCCGTCCTGTTTGAGGCGTGCCGCCAAACGGTCGACCATGGACTGAATATCGTGTTGCGCGGGCGCCGGCTGGTCGGCGCCGGCCGTCTGGGTGAGGCTGCGGCCGGGCACCGGAGTGGCGTTGGGAGCGGCAGCGGGCGCCGGCGGAGTGGCAGCGGCGACTGTTACGGTATTCGCGTCGCCGCCTTTGAGCGCCGCGTTGAGTTGATCGAGCTTGCTCGCATCGCTTGCCAGCGCCTGCTGCGCCTCGACCGACGCGGCGCGTGCTTTGTCGGCTTGGCCCAGTACATTGTAGGAGCGAATGAGCTGCGCCCAGCCGGCGGGATCGGAGCCGTCCTGCTTGAGCCGCGCGGCCAAACGGTCGACCATGGTCTGGATCATCGCCGTTTGTTGCTCGGGCGGCTCTTTGGCGGCGCTCGCCACCTGCGCCGCGGTCGGGGCAGGCGGAGCGACCGTCTTGCTTTCGACTCGCGCCAGCGATTGACGCACCTCGCCGACCCATTCCGCGCCGGGCGGCGCCTGGTCGATCAGCTCGCGCCAGATCGTGGCGGCTTCTTGGCGCCGGCCGTCCTGCTCGGCGGCGAGGCCCAGATAGTAGCGCGGGCTGACCAGCGTATCGTCGAGCGATGCCGCCCGCACGAATGCGGCCTTGGCTTCGGCGGTGACGACGCCGTTCGCTTCCGCCATCAGCGATTCGCCGAGATCGGAGTCGCGCTCGGCGTTCTCGCCGAGCAGCCGCACCACATTGCGCCAGGCGGAGACCGAGTCCGAGTAGCGATCAAGCCGCATATAGACAGGCGCGAGGACCTCCCAGGCGCGGCCGTCGTCGGGATTGCTCGCCAAATGCGCCTCGGCCTGCGCGATCAGGCTTTGGACCGACGGGTCGGCGGCGGCGACAGCGCCGCGCGGGCCCGGTCGCATGCCGGCCTGTGCCGCCGCTTGCGCGGACGCCAGTTCCGGCGAGCCGAGCCGGAGATAAAGGCTTCCGGCGATGACCGGCAGCGCCACCACCGTGGCGATGGCGGCGGCGCGCCGCCGCCACAGGATCGAACCCGCCGCGGCTGTTGCCGGGGCCGCGGTGTCGGCGGCGCGGTCGGCGTCGGCCGCGGCGAGCAGGCGTCGCGAAAGCTCGATGCGTGCCGCCTGCGCCTCGGTCGTGCCGATCAAGCCGGCGCCGAGGTCGCGCTCGACCTCCTCGATCTGGTCGCGATAAACGGCCATGTCATTGCCCGAACGCGCCGCCGCAGCGCGCCTGGTGAGCGGCCAGATCACCGCAAACGCCGCCGCCGCCGTCATCACCGTCAAGATCAGCCATAAGGTCATTGCACGCTCTACTGGATCAAAGGGCCGCATGCGGCCGCGTTACGTTCGAATGGGTGCGAAAATCTACCGTAATACCGCCAGCAAGCTCTTCGCCAGTCCCGAATTGCTTCTCGGTTGGCTTGCGCGGAAGTCTTCATGCGCCTCGGCGCGACGAAAGACTATCTCTTTGCGGTCGTCCCGGATTAAAGCCGCCGGCCGACATGTCGCTATGCCCTGAAGGGGCCGTTGCAACACGGCGACCGGCGCGTAGTCTTGTCTCGGGCCGTCGATGGCGACGGTTGCTTCCGGGATTCCGTGAAACAACTTCGCGAGACACGCAGCCGGTATTATACTACGTACCGATTGCGCTGGACGGTATTATTTTACTTGCCACCTTACAGCTTGTGTCCCTTGGCGGCGAAGGCCTTGCCGAAGTCCGTGTTCGGTCCGCCACCCGCCGGATTCACGTGACACTTGCCGCACGGAAGCTTGGTCTGTGCCGCATAAGCGGGCGTCGCCTGCGCCTCATGGGACGGAAGCGCGATCGTGAGAAACGCGATCAGACCGGCGGCCAATACACCGCCGCCCAGAACTGGTAGTGCAGAGATCAAAGCGCTCGAACGTCGTTCGTTGCTCATAGCTGTTTCCTTAAGCTTGCGCGGTCGCGCGGCCTCCCTCCGTTGGCTTCCATTACCGGGAATCCGTCCGTAAACGTTGGGCTTTCCGGCAACGAGGCAACTGATTCCGGGATTTCCCGGACGAAGCCCGAACCGGTTTTGCTAGTAGCAATTTTTTCGATTTGCCGGAAGCCCCAGGGCAGGTGCGCATCTACCGCTGGTGCCGTCGCAATTTCAACGGACGGTGTCGGGCCACCACCCGTAGCCTAACAGTGCGTTAAGAAAGCAACACTGTCCTGGTTTCTCATGATGACAAAACGGAATCCGCTTGATTCCGAAAAGCTCGCGGGAAAGAGTGAGGCGTTCGGGGGGCATTACATGCGTCAGACACTCGAGTGTGGCTTTCGGTCTTTCAGTGAAATCAGCGTCAGCGGCAATCGCCTAGGGCGGCCGTTAGCGCGCTTGGTGCTGGCCGGTCTTGCTTGCGCAATGCTCGCAAGCTTCGGCACATCGGCGAGAGCGAGCGATATTAGCGGTGCCGGCGACCCGATCGCGGCGCTGCGCAGCTACGTTCAGTCGATCGATGCCGGGCAGGTGGCCCAGCCGAATCCGATCCCCGCGGGAGTCACGGTTTCCGAAAACGACTTCATCGGCGACGTTTACGCGCCACTGCAGGCGTTCAGCCTGCAACTCTCTGCCGGGCAACGGCAGGCCACCAAAGACCTTCCGAAGGTGGCCGAGGCTGGCAGCTTGATGGAGTTTCTGCAGGGCGGCGGTCACGACGCAACACCGGCCCCTCCGCCGCCCCCGAAAGCCAAGGGCAAGGGCGCGAAAGCGCCGCGCGAGCCGGTGCCGGCAACGGTCGTCGGCTCGAAAGTCTGTCTCGGCTGCCACACCGACCAGGCGACGGCGTTCGCCGACACGCTGATGGGTCGGTTGCAGCAGCAGGGCAAGATGGACTGCGAAACCTGCCACGGCCCGGGCTCGGCCCACGTCAAGGCCGGCGGCGGTCGCGGCGTCGGCGGCATTATTTCGTTCCGCAAGGACGACGATTCGCGGACTCCGGATGAGAACAATGGTCTCTGCCTGGGTTGTCACGATCGCGGTCAGCGCATCAATTGGCCGGGCAGCGTGCACGAAGAGCGCGATCTCGCCTGCACAAACTGCCACACCATCATGAAGGCGGTGTCGCGCAAGTTCCAGCTCAAGACCGCGTTCGAGCCGGATACCTGCTTCCAGTGCCACAAGGATCGGCGCGCGCAGATGTTCGAATCCTCGCATATGCCGATGCGCGAAGGCAAAATCGTGTGCTCGGACTGCCATAATCCGCACGGCAGCACGACCGAGTCGCTTCTGAAGAAGGCTTCGATCAACGACACGTGCTACACCTGCCACGCCGAAAAGCGCGGACCGTTCCTGTTCGAGCATGAGCCGGTGCGCGAGAACTGCGATGCCTGCCACGATCCGCACGGCTCCATCAATCAGTATTCCTTGAAGATGCCGCGTCCGCGGATCTGCGTGGAATGCCACAGCTTGATGGCCAGCACCGGCGGCGTCCATGGCACCACGGGTGGTTCGGGGGCGTCGTGCCAGAACTGTCACATTCAGATCCACGGCAGTAACAGCCCGAATGGCGCATTCTTCTTCCGCTGATGGTGATGATCGCGAAGTGAATCGAAGCGAAAGAACGGGTTGTTAGGAAGTTCGGATTTAGGGGGCGGCGTCAATGAAAGTTCGAAGCAAAATCGCGAAAACCTGCCTGCTCGGTGCGTTGCTCAGCACGACGGCCATGGTGTCGACCGGAGCGCTCGCCCAGATGGCCACGAAGGCTCCGCCCGCTAGCACCGACGACGGAACTCCCTGGTGGTTCCACGGCACCGTCGAGGTGGGCGGTCGCGACTTCCTGAACAACCCGAACAAGAACGGCGTCGTCGCTTACGGCCAAAAAAGCCTAGCCGGTTACTACGAATACTCCGACATCAAGCCGGGCGCGTTCGGCAACTTCGATCTCTCTGCGGGATCGAAGGACGGCGTCTGGCGGGTCGATGCCGGGGGTAGGAACGTCGGCTACGAGGACCAAAGCTATTACTTCGATTGGTCGCAGGCCGGCGTCCAGTACTTCAACTTCATCTGGGACCAGTCGCCCCATGTCTACAGCATGGGTGCACTGACGCCATATGTCGTCAACGGCAATATGGTGACGCTGGTTCCGGGCGCCACGAACGCGGCGAATACTCTGGCCAACTCGGTGCCGGTCGAAATCGGCATTCACCGCGACACTGCGGCCGCGAGCTACCGTTGGACTCCTGAGAATTGGGACTTCAATCTCGATTATTCGCATATGCGCCGCACCGGAACGCAGCCGTCGGAACTCGGCGAGGCCAATCGCGATGTTGGGGGTATCATCGCCGCAAAAGGGGACCCCAACCAGTTTCCGAAGCCGGTCGACGATACGACTCAAAACTACGGCGCGAAGGGCGAATATGTCGGCACCTCGCCATGGGGGAAGCGCTACGTCTTCAGCCTGGGCTACGAGGGGTCGCAATATAAAGACGACTTCGGTCAGACCCTCATCCAAGCTACTTATGCGGGCGTAGCTCCCACTTTATATGGCTATTTGTCGGCTTGGCCCAGCAACCAGGCCAATGGTGGCAGCGCGACCCTGTCGGCCGACCTGCCGTTGAACAGCCGCTACATCGGCACGCTCAACTATACCAAGATGACGCAGAATATGGCTTTCCCGCTGGACGGCGCAGCGGCGCAAGGCCTTGGCACGCCATATACCGGGCCGACCACGAGTTTGGATGGCGGCATCAGCACGTTGCTGTTCAACAATACACTAACAACAAAAATCTCGGACACGGTCACGGCGAAGACGACGTACCGTTATTACGACTTCCACAACGAGACGGCGGAATTGCCGGAACAACAAAGCGCTGGTACGAGCGGCAACGTCGATACGTATACGCAAAACACTACCTATACGATGCACACCCTTTCAATGGGCTATATCAAGAGCAATGTCGGCGAAGCCCTGAATTGGCGGCCAGATAAGTACTGGAATATCGGCGTCAACTATGGCTTCGAGCGCTACGATTGGACCCGCGCCGATGCCAACGTGACTAATGATAATTCCGCAAAGATATACGCCGACTATAAGCCGTTCTCATGGCTGACCTCGCGGGCCAGCACCGAATTCTCGAGCCGGCGATACGAGAATTACAACTACTTCTATTACGTCGGGGTATACCAGTGGAATGGTCCGGGCGGTGGTTCGAGCGCTGGCCGCGTCTACGCCAACTCCGAACAGCAGTTCATGTTCGACAACCGGCAGGTCTGGAAGGCGAATTACTCCCTCGACATCGTGACCACCCCCAACCTCACGCTGACGCCGTGGACCAAATATCAAGATGCGAACTACAGCGTCGATCCGAATTGGCAGCAGGGGTTGCAGGACAGTAAGAGTTGGAATTTTGGCATCGACGGAACCTATGTCGTCAGCTCGGACCTGTCGTTCATGGCCGGCTATTCGCGGATGTATGCTACGCAAGTGATGTATGGATCAAACACTACGGGCGGGTCTCTCACGGTCCCGACCTATTACCTGCCCGCGAACCAAAACCTGACCAACGAGCGCGACGTCACGAACACCTTCGTCGCCGCGGTGAAATACGTCGCGATTCCCGACAAGCTCGATACCCAGCTGCGTTACACGGCCTCGCATGGCGTTGATGATCTGTTCTTCACCACCAGCCCTACTTTCCCCGAGAACAAGGTCTGGTTCCAACGCCTGGATGCGACCGCCATCTACAAGTTCGATCCGCAGCAGGTTGCGGCACTCGGCTGGAAGGGGGACGTGAAGCTCAAGCTGAATTATGCTCTCGAGCGCAATTCGGAAACCAACTGGGCCAACGATCCTCTGTTCCCCGGATCCACGAGTGACGGAACCGCGACCCTGTGGATGGGCTGGTACAACCCGAATTACACCGTGCATATGCTCTCCGCCTCGCTGAACGCGAGCTGGTGACAAGAACACGGACGGTGGGAATATTGACGTGAGGCGCGGTCGGCTGCCGGCGCTCCGACAAAAGAAGAAATTCTCACGCTCGTGAGTGCGATCGAGGACAGGTACTGGCCTCCGCTTTAACCGGCGGAGGCCTGATCTGTTATAAGACGAAGGCCGCGCGTAATCCGGACCTCTGCATCGGTGTTCCGCCCGGGGCATGGCTTGTGCCAGACTTGATTTACGCCATCCTGATTTACGCCATGGCGCTTGGCTCGGCCGCGGCGCAAGCCCAGTAGGCGGCCACCCCGCCGGCGGATCAACCCGCGGCAGCGCTGGCGGATCAGGCGGCGTCCGGCCAGCCTCCCGCCACGATCCCCGCGACAGTTTGCCTCGGCTGCCGCGGTGACGAGAGCTTCTGCGGGCGACATGCCCGTGGTGCTGTAGGGTTAGACCGGCGGCTGCTTCCCGTGACGTTCGCCGATCTGAATGTTGACAGCGAGCCTAGAGCGCTTCCCGATTAGATTGAATCGGAAAGCGCTACGTGAGGTGGTCTCTATGGAAGCCGCATCACTGCAATGATGCCTGTCACTTCGGCCCCTAGCTCTTCACGAATAATACAGGGATGAAAGGCTTCAATGTGAAAGCCGCAATCATTCGCCAAGCGTTGCATATAGTCGCGCGAATGCGCATAGCGCCCAGTCGGCCGCAACGTAAAGTCCGCCTTGTCTTCCACTTCAACGGAGAAGCAAAAGACGCCTGCTTTGGCAAGCGCGCCTGCGACGAGGCGAAACATTTGGGACAAATCACCAATGTAAATAAATACGTCGGCAGCGACCACTAGATCGTATTTTTCACCGCTGACGGATAAGAAATCGCTTATTTCGGCGCACATAAGGCAATCATAAATGCCACGCTGCTGTGCTTTTTTCAGCATTTCCGGCGATAAATCGATGCCGTGAAGAGTTTCGGCAATCGGTCGCATGTGAACGCCAACGAGGCCGGTTCCGCAACCCATATCAAGCACTCTCAACCCGTCCCGAGAACAAAAAGGTTGAAGCGCATCAAACAGATCGCGCGGGGTTCGGTATTTCAGCTTGTTTACAAGATCATCATCAAAAGAATTTGCATAATTATCGAATAGGTTGACCACAACGCTCCTCGGCATCGAAGCAGGGGTTTCACCCGCTCCAAATTGTGCCATCTCGTAGCGAATCAATTCCGGATCGTCCCCCAGCTTCAGGGCTTGCTCGAGATCTTGAATGCCTTCTTGTATTCGACCAACACGACATCGACTTCGACCCCGACCGAGCCACGCTGCGGCCATAGCGGGCTGAAGCACCAGGGCCTTATCGAATGCAGTCATGGCTCCGTCATATTGCCGCCGAGCGTTAAGAACCAGGCCACGACCCAGCCAGCTCTGTGCCAGATCGGGCTTGATCGCTATCGCCCTGTCATACGCCGCCAAGGCCTCGGCGTATCGCTTGGCTACTCGCAACATATTGCCGCGATTGACGTGGGCGTCGAAATAATCAGGCTTCAGAGCGATAGCCTTGTCGTAGCTCTCGAGGGCTTCCTCGACGCGTCCTAGTGAGTGTAGGGCGAATCCACGATTGTTGTATGCTTCGAAAAAATTGGGTGCAGCAGCAATGGCGCAGTCATAGCTCTTTACGGCATCCTCGAAGCGTCTGAGATCAGCCAACACGTTTCCGCGATTGTTATGTGCCTTTGCGTCCAGGGGATTGTGGATAATCGCCTCATCGTAACTCGTCAGAGCGTCTTGGAGACGCGTCATTTTCTGAAAAAGTACGCCACGATTGAAGTAGGCCTCGGCATAGTCCGGCCTAAGGGCTATGGCCTTGTCGTAATGCGTTAAAGCCTTCTCGAACCGCGCCTCCGCTGATAACGCGATACCGAGATTATTATGTGCCTCGGCGACGTTTGGATTGATGGCGATCGCTTTGTCGATCAGCTCAATGCTTTGCGGCAGGCGTTGCCTTTGGAGGGAAATGACGCCTAATAGGTAGAGGGCGTCGAAATTGCTCGGCGCACCGCGAAGAATATGTTCGCAGAGATTTTCAGCCTCCGCAAAACGACCCTGTCGGCATAATACCAACGCTTGGTCGAAATTTGCCTGGGCAGCGGCTTCGGCTCGCAGCGCGGTTGCTCTCTCGTGGGCTGCGCGTGCGCTGTCGGGTCGCTCCAGCTCGCGCAATACGTTGCCGCGGTTTCGGTGGGCCTCCGCATTTTGGGGATCAATCGCAATGGCGCGGTCGAAATTGGCGAGCGCCTCGTCGAGGCGCCGCAAATTTACCAGGCCAATGCCCAGGTTGTTAAAGGCGCCCGCGACATTGGGATTGACCCGGATCGCGCGCCTGAGGAAGTCGAGCCCTCTGTCAGTTCTGCCGGTCTGCAGCGCGATAAGACCGAGCAGATACAGCGCGTCGAAATGCTTCGGCCTGTGCCGCAGCACCTCTTCGCCGAATCGCTCCGCCTCGAGCGAGCGGCCCTGACGATGCAGCGCCAATGCTTGTTCGCAATAGCGTTGGATCGTGGGCTCGTCAGGTGACTTGGACGGGGTGTGTTTGGAACGATCCGCTGACAATTTAGCGCCCACACTGCTTCTGGATGGCGGTGTAAAGATCGACGCCGCCAATGGTAAAGAACTTGGGTGGAATTGCCTGATTTTGCAGCGTTTGGTTCTTGGCGGTCCCGATATCGAACGTCACCGGCCCCTTCACGTACCAATTGCCGCGATCGTTCTTGGTGAATGCCTTGCAGGGGATCGCATTGGTTGGGGTTGCCGCAGCCTCCAGCCTCGCCGCCGGGACTGGTAGATCGACCGACCTGCCTTTCATTGACCTCTCATCCTCGGACCCCGCCGCGGCAACCGGCGTAACGGGCCAGCCCTGTTGTTTGCCATAAGCGATTATCTTGTCGGCAATCACGCGGCCGAGGCCGCGTGCCAACGCTTGGTCCTGGGGCGAGAGACTTACGTCGGGCACGCTGTGCGCGCCAAGCTCGGAAGCGATCGTTGCGTTCACCACCTGTCCCGACATCACGAAGTCCGACGGGCGGCCGCTGGGTGGTTGCGCGGTGAAAGCGAGCAACTGGGTTTCTCCGCCCCCCGAAACCTGCGACAGCGTCACATCGGCCGCGACGGTGCCGGCGCCGAAGTCCTGCGCCGCTCGCTGCGCTCGGCTGCCCTTATCGAGGGCGTGCAGGTCGCCGCCAAGGATGATCGTGCCGTTCTTGAGCGCGACGTCCGAATTGTCGTCCGGCTCCGAGTGCAGGCCGGCCGCGCGGGTGACCAGAATGATAGTCGCCGCGATCTCGGCGTTCACCCGTTTCACCGCTATCGCCTTGGTAATGGTGCTATCCACGTTGGTGCCCAATTTGGCTTCGAGCCGTGCGCCGAATTCACGGTCCACCACGATCACATCGGGGGAAAACTGAAAATCCCTTACGATCAGGAGCCGCGGCTGGGAGGGCGAAGCGACGACCGCAACCTGTTGTTCCGGTATTGCGATATTGGCGCAGGCGGAGGCGGCGAGCGCGAGCAGCCCGATCGGCAGATGTATGGCTCGTGGACTGGGCATCGACCGAGATTACCACACGAGCGGGAGGTAAAAAGCGTGGCCCGGTGCAGGATCGCGCGGGCCGCGGCGCGCCTTGCGGGTGTCCCATCCCGGATAGGCGCCACCGGTTGCGCGCTTGGCAGGACTGGTATTATTTCACCCTTGAGTCGTGCGCTGCAAATTTTTCACTAGACCGCATAAGTTCCGCGCCTTCGGGGTTGTCGCGGCGGGTCTGGTATGGCAGATGAATTCGGCGTCTTATAGCCCGGTCACAACGGGCCCCGCTTTAACGACCTTGCGAGTTGGCCGCGTTGATGTTTCACCGCATAGCAAGCACGATTGCGGTCGCCGCTTTCGTTGCGCTGATGGGCGCGTGCGCGGCTGTCGCGCAGCAACCGGGAACGCCGGCAACGGATCAGCCAGCCGCTTCGTCCGACCAAACGCCGCCCAAGATACCGGCGACCGTTTGCCTCGGCTGTCACGGCGACCCGGATTTCAGCGTCGAGCGGCCGGACGGGACCAAGCGGTCGCTGTTCGTCGATGCCAAGAACTTCCTCAATAGCGTCCACGGCAAGTGGGCCTGCGTCGATTGCCACACCCAGATCACCGAGGTGCCGCACAAGCCCTTGGCGACGATCAAAGTGAGCTGCGTCAACTGCCACCAGGAGCAGTACGAGGCCGCCCAGTTCGCCGGCAAGTCCGATCAGATCGCCAAACTCGGCATGGTGGTGGGGCGGATCAACAGCTTCATGAAGTCGATCCACGCGCGGCCGAACGCCGAGGACCAGTCGACCACCAACGCCACCTGCTACAACTGCCACGAAGCGCATTACATTTATCCGAAGGGCACGTCGCTGTGGCAGGAGTGGCGCTTCCGCCTGCCGTCGCGCTGCGGTGCGTGCCACACCCAGGAATTCGCCGAATACCAGACCTCGATCCACGGCCGCGAGGCGCTGCTCGATTACAATCCGAAGGCCGCGATCTGCGCCGACTGTCACACCAGCCACGACATCGAATCGATCGCGCTCGATTCGACGCTGCTCACGATCACGCAGAACTGCGGCAGTTGTCACCAGGAAAATCTGAAAAGCTACCTCGAGACCTATCACGGCCAGGTCAACAAGCTCGGTTACACCTTCACCGCCAAGTGCTTCGACTGCCACGGCTACCACGACATCCAGCGGGTCAACGATCCCTCGTCCAAGGTCAGTCCGGAGAATCGGCTGGAGACCTGCAAGCAATGCCATACCGAAGCCACGCCCGGCTTCGTGACCTTCGAGCCGCACGCCACCAACCACGATTTCTGGCGTTACCCCTACACCTGGGTGGCGTCGAAATTCATGCTGCTGTTGCTCGGCGGCACGCTGTCGTTCTTCTGGCTGCATTCGGCGCTGTGGTGGCTGCGCGAATACCGCGATATGCGCGCGCATAAGACGACGACGCACGTCCGCACCGACGGCGTGGTCGGCGAAAAGGTCCA
>Ga0181524_10004735_pt1 | contig 12445 bp, 10 predicted proteins | sample PEATcosm2014_Bin_34_FD_119761 | JGI IMG/M metagenome (GOLD analysis project Ga0181524, IMG submission 119761) | Peatland microbial communities from MTU Mesocosm Facility, Houghton, MI, USA - PEATcosm2014_Bin05_60_metaG | ecosystem: Environmental > Terrestrial > Soil > Wetlands > Peat | place...
CAGAACCAGGTATGCCATAACGATCCCGACAGGTTCGGTTTCGCGCCCCCGGTCGCGGCCGGGGCGAACAAGTGAAAAGGCCGTGCGCCTTTCCTCGGTTCTACGCCCTGAGCGCCGTCATGCCGGTTAGCTCCAGCCAGGTTGCCCCACGGCACATAGCGGTACCCGCTTAGGGATGCTTCCTTCCGGACCTGACCCGGTTCACAGGCCGCTATTGCATGGGACCCGACTTTCGACGCCACCTCGCATGACCGCGGTACAGAACGATCGAATCTCTGAAAGGCTTCGACCCTGCTGGGCGGGTTGCAGGTTTGTTAGGGTACCGCCAGCTCCCCATCTAGCACGGCCTCTCCACCTCTCAGCGCCGCGTCTTCACGCGCGGCGCTCGACTTCTGTCTGGATTCTAGCCGACCCCGCGCAAGGTGTCAAACTCGCGTGCCGGATGCGGAGAGCCGGACCGCGCCGCTGTTTGACACCTTTCACGAGGCCAAACTATAATTGGCGCTCAGGAATGGGCAATCCCGCCTCAACGGTCTCCGGAGGTGCGCCGATGGACTCTCAATACCCGTCCGCTCAGCCCGGCGACGCGCCGCCGCCGGCCGCGCCGGCTCAGCCGCCTCCGCCGCCGTCGCCGCCGAACCCGCCGCCCGTGCCGCCGAAGAAGTCCCGGACCGGCTGCCTTCTCTGGATCGTCGGCGCGCTCGCCGTGCTGTTCTTCGGCTGCACGGTGCTGCTCTTGATCGGCCTTGCCGGGGTCCTGACGTCCCGGAGCGGCACGGATGTCCTCGCCAATGGCGCGGGCGAGGAGGCGCAACTGGTCGAGCAGACGATCGAAGGGCACGGCCCGAACAAGATTCTCCTGGTGCCCGTCAGCGGCCTGATCGCGGACGTGCCGCGCTCGGACTTCTTCCGGTCGGAGCCGGGAATGGTGGCCTCGATCCACGACACGCTGCGCGCCGCCCGCAGGGACCCGCAGGTGAAGGCGCTGCTGCTCGACATTGACAGCCCGGGCGGCGGCATCACGGCGAGCGACGTGATCTACCACGAGTTGAAGGAGTTCCACGAGCAGACCGGCAAAGAAGTCGTCTCGGTGTTCGGCGACGTGGCCGCCTCCGGCGCGTACTACGTCGCCTCCGCCTCGCAGCGGATCGTGGCGCATCCGACCAGCGTCACCGGCTCCATCGGCGTCATCATGCCGCTGATCGGGATGGAGGACCTGTTCCTCAAAATCGGCATCAAGGCGCGCCCGATCAAGTCCGGGCCGATGAAAGATGTCGGGTCCGTTTTCCGCGATCTGACGCCCGATGAGCGGCAGATGCTCCAGGCGATCGTCAACGACTATTACGACCGCTTCGTCGGCATCGTGCTCGACGGGATGACCGCGCGCGGCGTCAAAATGACGCGCGAGGAACTCGTGAAATACTGCGACGGCAGCGTCTTCACCGGCGAACGCGCCAAGGAGATCGGGTTCGTGGACGAGGTCGGTTATTTCGAGGACGCCGTTCGCGCAGCGTGCGACCAGGCGAAGATCAAGCGCGACGAGACGCGCGTCGTCGCCTATCGTCACAAGCCGGGCCTGCTCGCGATGCTGCTGGCGCGCTCGTCCGCGCCGCCGGCGCAGGGCCTGGCGTTGCGGCTGGGCGGCCGGGCCGCCGATGAAACGCCGCGCTTCCTCTACCTCTGGTCCGTCGGCGAACCGGCGGTCCAACTCGAGATCACCGGCAAATAGGAAACCGCCCCGTGAAGGTTTTCAACACGTACACGCGGCGCAAAGAGGAGTTCGAGCCGATCGAGCCGGGCAAGGTCCGCATGTACAACTGCGGGCCCACGGTCTACAACTTCGCCCACATCGGAAACTTCCGAACGTTCGTCTTCGAGGACGTGCTCCGGCGCGCGCTGGAGTACTTCGGCTACGGCGTCACGCAAATCATGAACATCACCGACGTCGGCCACATGACCAGCGACGCCGACGAAGGCGAGGACAAGATGGCCAAGGCCGCGCGCGAACAGAAAAAGGACCCGTGGCAACTCGCCGAGTTCTACACGAAGGCGTTCCTCGAGGACAGCGACCGACTCAACATCCTCCGCGCGCACAAGTACCCGCGCGCCACCGAGCACATCCCGGAGATGATCACGCTCATCCAGAAGCTGATCGAGCGCGGGCATGCGTATGTCGTCAACGGGACCGTCTATTACGAGGTCTCGACGTTCCCCGCTTACGGCCGCCTGAGCGGAAACACAATCGAGGATCTCCGCGCCGGCGCGCGCGTCGAGATTAACCCGGAGAAGCGCGCGCCGGAGGACTTCGCGCTCTGGAAACAGGACCCGAAGCATATCATGCAATGGGACAGCCCCTGGGGCCGCGGCTTTCCCGGCTGGAACATCGAGTGCTCCGCCATGTCCATCAAATACCTTGGCGAGCAGTTCGACATCCACACCGGCGGCGAGGACCACTTCTTCCCGCACCACGAAGGCGAGATCGCGCAATCCGAAGGCGCCACCGGCAAAGTCCCGTGGGTCAAGTACTGGATGCACGCGCGGTTCCTGCAAGTCAACGGGCAGAAAATGTCCAAGTCGCTCGGGAACTTTTTCACCTTGCGCGACCTGCTCGAAAAGGGCTGCGATCCGATGGCCGTGCGCTACGTCCTCATCAGCACGCACTACCGCCAGCCGCTCAACTTCACCCTGGAAAGCGTCGAGGCCGCGAAGACCTCCCTCCGCAGGCTGAAGGATTTCCGGATTCGGCTGAAAGAAGCCGCCGCGAAAGCCGATCCGCCCGAACTGGCCGCGGCGCTGGAAAAGGGAAAGAACGGCTTCGACGCCGCGCTCGCGGACGACCTCAACACCTCCGCCGCGCTCGCCGCGCTCTTCGACATGCTGCGCGACGTGAACAAGCTGGAACTGAGCCGCGCCGGCGCCGACCGCGCCGCCGCTCTGCTCGCGAGTTTCGACAAAGTCATGGGCGTGCTCGGCGAGGAGAAAGAGGAATCCCCCGACGCCGACATCGAGTCCCTCATCCGCCGCCGCGACGAAGCCCGCGCGAAGCGCGACTTCAAGACCTCCGACGACATCCGCAACCAACTCAAAGCCAGGGGCATCATCCTCGAGGACTCCGCCGGCGGGACAAGATGGAAGCGGGCATAATAATAAGTGACTGTCGCCTAATGTTAGCATGATGGTGCACCGGCATATGGCTTATTACTATGATACAGGCGAAAGAATTATCATCGGGGACGTGGTGCGTTATGGGGGCGAAGAGGGAAGGATTGTTTTTCTGATTGATGAAGGGGCATACGCACCCGGATATCCAAAGCACAATTGGGAATTCCTCCGGAAGGGAATTGGCATTGCGGTGACGAAAATGAACGCGCCCTTCCATCTTGAAGATTCAGATGAGGACTTGGATCTCGTAGCACGCGATGGGGAACCAGCGATTGTTCGGAGTGCTGATTTTTGGCCTCCACTTCTGATGGGATGTAGGAGCGGCACGAGTCCTATGTTTTCATCGGAAGCGGACAAGTTTTTTGCGCCACCTTCGGTATCTTTTCCGCTGCCTGACTATTTGGGCACTCTGTTTCTTCTTCGCAAAGATATCATTTCGTCACTAGGTAGAAATCCTGGGACGAGCAACCCCACAGGATGCTTCGCGCCTTTGGCCGGTGCGATGGCCATCCTGGCGGGGGTTGACCTTCTGGCCAAGTTCGCAAGCGGCGAGGATGCCCCCCAAGAAGTTGCCGCCAGGTTCCGCAACTTCTTACACAAGTACTTTCAGCTGGGGAGCACAGATAATGAAGAAACTATTTGTCGATTGAGGGATGCGCTGATAGGCTCATTTGGGCTTCGATCACAAGACGATGCCGGACGTGAATATCGCTTCGATCTTACTTACAGGAATGGCCCTCTCATTACGGCATTCGACGTAACAGGACAGGTTGAAGTGCGCGTAATAGCACTGCAAAGGCAATTTGAGGGGGCAGTGGAGTCGTTTCGGAAAGACACTAATGACAGTGCGGTTCTTCAGCGCAACTTCAATAGGATGTTTCCTAAGTACGGGAGCGTTTTCGTAAAATAGCTGGGAAAAGTCACCTATTGTTGCCCGTAAGCAGCGGCGAAAAATAGGCGCCCGTCCCTCGTCAGGCTGGGGCTCAGGAACCCATGGGCGTTTTGCGGTCGTCGGGGCCGAGGAGCAATTGTTGTATTGTCTGCCCGGAATAGCCCGAATAGGGCGGTATACGCCCCAAGATGAAGTTCATAGATAAACACGCATTTGACCGTCTGTGCCTTCTGTCCGGAATCATCGCGCTGTTCGCGTACCTGCACCTTTGGCCTTGCGCCTATCTTTCGACTCACCTGCCGCAGCGCATGTTTTTCCGAATGGAAGTTCTTTCCCGAATGGCCGACGGCACCGGCGACCTGGGCGACGTTTTTCAAGACGTTATCGGCTTTCGGGGTCTCTGTGAGAGGCGAGAGGCGTATCCCAATCTCAATGACGCGCTGCGAAAAATCGGAATCCAGACCAGCGAGATGCCCTTCGCGAGCACCCATCCGCCGACGGCATTTCTCTTCGCTGCGCCGATCGCATATTTGCCGTTGTTGAGAGCCGCTCAGGTCTGGTTTTTCCTGTGTCTGTCGCTCATTGTCCTCAGCCTGCTGTGCTACGGGATACGATGGATGCCGGCCGTAGGCTTCGCTCTCTGGGCGGGTGTTCTGTGGGAGCCGTTCAACGGCTCTTTTCACCAACTCACCCCGATCTGGCTTGCCGGTGTCGCCATGGCATATCGGTATCGTTTTCACCGAACGCTCTGGTCCGGCATTGGAATCGGAATTGCCTCGTTGACAAAGCTGCTCCCTGTCCTCATCGCGGCGTACTTCCTGTTCGCCCGAAAATACCGCGCTGCCATCGGCATTGTGATCGCGTGGACATGCGCCGTTGCGGTTGTTCTATGTCTCAGTCCGGCGGCCTTCAGCCAGTATGTCTCCATGGCCCGCCAGGGAAACACCTGGGGACAATTCACGCGAGTGGATAATATTTTCCCGTTCGCTCAAGCCTATTTTCGCTTTGGCGTCGGCGGTTTGGCATTGGTCGCCGGATATATCGGTCTGCTGATCTGGCGGAACCGGGTGCCGCTTTTCAGGCCCATGGTATCGCCGGATTTTTCCTTCTTCCTTTACAGCTTTTTAGCTGTCATGTTTTTGCCGCTCTGCTGGAATTACGCTCTCATGCCGTTGTTCCCTGTCCTGGGTTATTTCATGTTGCGAGGGCGCATCATTCACAGACTGATCGCGACAATTGTGATTGCCGGCTTGGTTATACTTCCGCCGAGCAGCAGACCCGGAACAACGACGTTGCTCCTTCTTTTGACGAGCAGTATGTTCTTCTTGGAGCCGCCGGTTGAACATCAAATAACCAGGGACAGCGACCAACTGTCGCCCCTGAATAGTGGTGAAGAATAGGTGGCTGGCCCCTCGTTGTTTCGCAGGGCTTGGGTTGTAGAACTCACGACCGGATGGGCGCTTTGCGGCCGTCGGGGCCGAGGTTCACGTAGACCAGCTTCGCGCCGGAAATGCGGCGCTTGTTGACCGAGCCGATAACCTCGACCACGACCGACGTGTTGCCGACGCGAGCGACCTTCGCGTCGAACGTGATCACGTCGCCCGGATGCGCGGGGTGCTCGAAGCTGATCTCGGCGGCGCGCGTGACCAGCGTTTTGTTGCCGAACTTCTTCCGAAGCAGGCAGTACCCGACCGTGTCAATCTCCGCCATCAGGTCGCCGCCGAAGAGGTGGCCTTGATGCGTGAGATGCTCGGCGCGCACCATGAACACGCTTCTCATTGTCCCTTCCTCCCGAGGATGACGATTGTGCGGTTGAGCGATTCGGCGACCTCCGGCACCCAGGCGGAGATCGGCGATTCGAAACGGGCCGCTTCAGCGTAGCCGAATTCGCCCGCGACGAGGCGCTCGAGAAAGCATTTTCCGCCGCCGCCTTCGCGGACCAGTCCCCAATCGCCGAGGTGCCGGCGCAGGATCGAGGAGACGCGGTACGAACGCGTGCCGGCCGCGGCGTGCCCTTCCTCGAATGAAAGCACCAGCAGGTCCGCCGGCGGGCGCAGGCCCTCAATCGCTCCGGCCGTCGGCTCGACCGGATGCGCATCGAGCGGCCGGTTGAAGCGCGGCATGTCGCGCATGTCGCCGACATAGAAAATCTGCGTCTCGGCGGAGGCGTGCGTCTCAAGCCACTGCTGCGCGTCGTACCGCGGGTATCCCGACATCACGTAATCCACGCAAAGGCCCGCGAGGCCGATCCACGCGACGAGCGCGACGACGGCGATTCTGCCGAGGCCGCCGCCGCGCCACAGGCTCACCGCGCCGCGCCCCGCGAAGAGCGCCAGCACCAGCAGCATCGGCAGGACGAATCGCGGATAGACGTATCCGATGACCGCGAGGAACGACAGGTGATACGAGAGGACCGGGACGAGCGTCGCGAGCCGCGTCCGCCGCTCGCCGGTTTCCCTGAAGGCGATAACCAGCCCCAAAATCGCCAGCGCCAGGCCCGCCAGGGTCCACGCGTCGGACAGGCGCAGTCCCGTTTCGACCAGCAGGCGCAGTTGCCCGATCGGCCCGCGCGAGAACTGGCGCCAGCCTTCGGACCCCGGTCCGATGACCACGCCGAGGTGTCGCCGGAACCCGGCCGGGTCGAGGAGGATGTTGTGGATCGCCGCGAAGGGGACGGCGAAGCCGACCGCCGCCGGCCACGCGAAATGCAGCGCGCGCGGGAGGAACTCGCGCAGCGGCAGTTTAAGCCTCGCGCGCAACTGGAAGAGGAGCACGACGGGCATCAGCAGAATGAATCCGTACGCCTGGTCCTTGGTGCACACCGCCAGCGCGGCCGCGACGCCGAGCCAGAGATAATCGCGCCGGCGGTTCTCCTGCAGGATCCTGATGTAGAAGAACAGCGCGAGCGCAAGCCAGAAGAGGCAGGGAATGTCGAGGTTCGCGTTCTTGGCGTAATAGAGCGTCACCGGCGCGAGGAGGAACAGCAGCGCCGCCGCCAGGCCGGTGCGCTCGTCCCACAGCCGGCGGCCGGCGGCGTAGATCAGGCCCAGCACGCCGAGCGCCATGGCCACGCTGACCAGCCGCGCGGCCAGGATGAAAAGCGTGGAGGCGACCTTCAGGTTTTCGCCATAGCTGGAGATTCGGAGGAGGCCGCGCACCGGCCAGAAGCAGGCTCTCAGCACCATGAAGTGGAACGGCGGATAGCGAAATGCGGTGACCTTCTCGAACGGCGCGCGGACCTGCGCCAGGTTTCCCTGCGGGACGACGGAATCCTGCGCGAAGTCGTAGAGGTTCGGAAGTCCCCACATCAGCCCGTACGCGATGAGGACGAATCCCGCCGCCATCAGGAGGAAGAATTGATGATGGACGATGGACCAGGGACGAGGGGCGATCCTCGATCGTCTATCGTCCATCGTCCCTCGTCCCTCTTCTGCCGTTTTCCCTATTTCGCGATCTCCACCGTGTCGCCCGGCGCGAGCATCCCGAAGATTTCCTCCACGTCGGCATTGAGCATGCGGATGCAGCCGTCGGACACGTCCTTGCCGACGCTCGCCGGGTCCGTCGTGCCGTGGATGCCCAGGCCGTGATGGCCCTCGGTGTCGTTGAACGGCATCCAGCGTGTGCCCAGGATGTTCTTCGGGTCGCCGAACTTATAGAGATGACCGTCCGAATCGGTCCAGTCCGGGTCCTTCGCCTTGCCGACGTCCAGCACGAACTTGCCCTCCGGCGTAGGCGACTCCGGCGCGCCCAGCGCGACCGGATACTCCTTGATGTAATTGCCGTCGAGCAGGACGATCAGCCGGTGCGCGTCTTTCTGCACGACGGCGGAAAACGTCCCCTGCGGGATCTTCAGCACTTTCCCCGGACGGATCCTCCGCGCATCCTTGATGCCGTTCACGAGCATGACGACCTCGGTGAAATAGTAGTCTTTGCTCTGATTGGAGTCCTTCGTGTGGTTATGGACGATCACGGCGAGCGTGTCGCCGGGCTGTACTTCATAGTTGATGCTGTCCGGCGACGGCTTGCTCGAGAAGAAGAGTTCCTTGTTGATCGCGTCGAGCATCTTGCGCATCTCCTCGCGGACGGGGCCTTCGGGCGCGGGCAGGATGAGCTTGGTCAGCGCCGCGCGCGCCTCGAACTTCTTGCCGTCCTGGAGGAGCTGCTTGGCGTCGTCGAGATCGGGGTTGTGCCGCGGCCACTCATGCGTCGTCGTCGCCGGCGCCGGCACGGTGGCCTCCTCGGCCGACACCGCGAACGCCGCGACTTTCATCTCGCCCGCGATCGGCTGCGGCCGGGCAGTTAGAAACCCGAACCAGCCCGCGACGGCGGCCGCGCCGACGGCCAGGCCGGCAATGGCGAAGCGCTTCTGGCGATTCATGACGTCTCTCTCTTGCAAAAGTCTCTCAATTCCGGTCCATCACGCTGGGAATCAAGATACAGGCGCGGCGGGCGGATTTCAAGTGGGGCCGGTCGAATTGGCAGGGGGGCTCTCTCCGCGACATAGCTGAATCGCCGCTTGACATCCGGCGGCACGGTGGATAAGATTTCGCACAGGCGCATAAGGGGCGCCTCCAGGTCTGCGGAAAGAACTAAGTTCACCATCAAGTCTGAAATGAGTTCGACCTTCTTTCTGCCCGCGATTGCAGACCCCCGGGCGATGCGGGAAAGGAGGTCGTCATGCCCCGCCCTCTTCCGTCCAAGCCGAACCTCGTGCAGCTCAAGCATCAGGCCAAGAACCTTCTGAGGGCGCACAGTCGGGGGGAAAAGAGCGCTTGCCGGACGTTGCGCCTGCTCCATCGTTTCGCCGATCAGTCCGACGAAGCCATCCTGTCCGCCGCTCTCACTCTCGCGGAAGCGCAGTACGCCCTCGCGATGGACTACGGCTTTGAGAACTGGGCGGCGCTGAAGAGCCGCTTGGCCTCCGCTCCGGCTCCAAAGGACCGGGTGGATCCTCGCCGGCCATGCCGCCCGTATTCGTACACAGCCGCCAGCCTCGGCCGCGGGTTCCAAACAGGTGTTGTCAACGCCTGCAATGTTGGGGACGCCGTCTGGAAAATGCGGAAAGACGGCTTGATCCCATTGAGTCTTCAGAAGCAGGGAGCCGCACAGGAAGACAGCCTTGCCGGTTCGCCAAAGGGGCAAGTTGCGGCGGCCCGGCGCGCCGTTGAACTGATTCTCCTGAGTCTTGTAGACGCTGCGGACAAGGCATTGCACATCGGATGCGGTTTCCCCTCCGGAAAGACCTCCGAGGTGCAACCGGATGGCACCCTGATACATTGCACTCCAGGCTTCAGCCTGCGCGGTCCTGCACAGAAGGTGTCCGGGGTGCCGTTCCCGAAAGACATCGGCGGGCCAGAGCTCCTGGAGGCGCTCAGGGAGATGAGCGGGGACAGAAGGCTCGGACGCGCAACTGTGCGCGTTCGACGCGTAGTGACGATCGGCCAGGACCTGTCCGGCGGCACTCCCCGGCGTATCGATCTGCTATTTCGAAGTGACGACAAGCAGATGAACTCTGTCTTAATTACACTGAACAGGCCCGGATCGCGCGGGCTGGTCCGCGCGCCCCTGGAGAAGATCCTCAACACGGTTGTCAGCGCGCTGGACAAATACCACAAGGTCCACGTACTTACGCCGACGAAGGAACGGGCGCAGGAAATCGCAAAGGCGCTGACCGACCGCACGGACGCTAAGCAGGTGGGCGTTGTCGAGCGTTCCACGGCCAGCGCGCCTGACGCGCCTATCGTGGTTGCCGACGTTGGTGAGATGTGCCTTTGTCTAATCAGGGCTCGGATTCGAGGAGAAGCAGCCGCCCGCGCCTTTGAGGGAGCGCTGCCCGAGACTTGCGCTGTCTGCGTGGACTTGGTGCCCGGCCAGTTCTGGCCCTGGTCGGCGTCCACTATATCCAGAGACGAGGAAGTACTGGGTTCGATGAAACCCGGCACGCTGCTCATGCTCTACGGCAGGGTTTGGGAGTTCCGGCAGACCGAAGGAAAGTGACGCGCACATCAACGCCGGGGGCGGGCCCGCACGCGCCGGCCTGGCCCCGGTTCAGGAGCAAGTCATTCTTCGCGGCGGAGCGCGCGGTAGCCCAGGTGCATCGCGTACTGATCCAGGAGCACCAGCGCGGTGAACGCCTCGGCGACGGGCCAGACCCGCGCGACGATGGTCGGATCGCGCCGTGTCACCGCTGCGAGGTTCGCGTCGGTGAGCGAGACTTTGTCCACCGTCCTCTGCGGCTTCGCGATCGTCGGCGTCGGCTTGATCGCCAGCCGCACGACGATCTCCTGCCCGGTGGTCAGCCCGCCGGTGATGCCTCCGGCGTGATTGGACGCAAAGCGGACCTTGCCGTCCTTCATGAACATCTGGTCGTTGCACTGCGAGCCGGTCAGGTCCTTCGCGGTGAGCCCGGCGCCGATCTCGACGGCCTTCACAGTGCCGATGCTCATCAGGCGGCCGAGTTCGCCGTCGAGCTTGTCGAACACCGGCTCGCCCATTCCCGCCGGCGCGCCGGTCGCGACGACTTCGACCACGCCGCCGGTCGAGTCGCCGGAATCGCGGACCTCGATGATGCGCCTCACCATCTCGTCGGCGGCGTTGAGGTCCGGGCAATTCATGAGCGGGTGAACGCCGTACTTCGCGCGCGCCTCGGCCTCGTCGAACGCCTTTTTCTCCTGGAGCGACGGGATCATCTTCTCGACCTCGGCGAGCGCGGCCATCTTCTGGAGGAAGCGCATCTCCGGCGTGATGCGGCCCTCGCGGTAGATCAGCTTGAGGAACAGGTCGTAGTCGCGGCGCAGCCGCTTGAACGCGGCGACCTGCGTCCGAATCCGGTCGAGCGGCATCTCCGGCGCGCGCACGCCGGCGGCCTCTTTCACGTAGGCGCAGACCTCGATGCCGTGCTGGCGGAGGATGTGTTTGGCGACCGCGCCGGCGGCGACGATCGTGGCGGTGTAGCGTCCGCTGAAGAAGCCGGCGCCGATCGCGTCGTCGCAGGGGCCATACTTCATGTACGAGGCGTACGAGGCGTGGCCCGGCCGCGGCGTGCGGTTCGTCGAGCGGTACTGCTCGATGTGCTCGAAGTGCCGGTCGAGGTTCGGGATGAGGATCACCAGCGGCGTGCCGTTGGTCCGGTTCCGGTTCTCGAATCCCGGCATCGTGTCGGCCGCGTTGACGCCGCTGTAGAGGATCGGGATGTCCGGCTCGCGCCGCGGCGAAGCGAGTTCGCCCTGGCCGGGCTTGCGCAGGAGCAGGTCGGAGTAGATTTCCTCCTCCGTGATGAGCAGTCCGGGCGGCACGCCCTGGATGTGGACGCTCAGCCCTTCCTGGTACGATCCGCCCGCGACCGTGGTCCGGAAAAGCCGGCCGTAAGAGCAGCCCATCATTTTCGAGTTCCTCCAGGATTTTGTTCCGCTCGTAGTGTGCCCGTAAGGGCATACGAATCAGCGCCTGACGGCGCCACTACCAGCGACGCCTCACTCCGCGTCTTCGTCGGGCTTTTCCGGTTCCGGGCTTTCGGCTTCGGGCTCGGTTTCCTCCGGAGCGGGCGGCTCGACCGCCGAAGAACTCGCGGGGCTCGCCGGACCCGGTTCGGCGTTCGGCGCGGCCTCGTCGGCGGGCACCGCGTCTTCCTTCGCCAGCCGCGCCACGACTACGGCGCGGTCGCCCTCGTCGAGCGTGATCACGCGCACGCCCTGCGTGTTGCGGCCGATGGTGCGGACGTTCGCCATCGGGCAGCGGATGACCATGCCGCGCTCGGTCATGATCATCATCTCATCGTCGTCATGCGCTTCGACCACGGCGATGACCTTGCCGTTGCGCTCGGTGGTCTTAATATTGATGACGCCCTTGCCGCCGCGGTTGGTCAGCCGGTACTCGCCGACGGCGGTCCGCTTGCCGTAACCGTGCTCGCAGACGGTCAGCACCGTGGTCTTCTCGTCGGCCAGGATCAGGCCGACGAGGAGGTCGTCCTTCTCCAACCGGATGCCGCGCACGCCGTGGGCGGAGCGGCCCATCCGGCGGACGGTCTTCTCGGGGAAGCGGATCGCCATGCCGTCGCGCGTCGCCAGGATCACCTGCTGCTCGGGGAAGATGTGGCGCACGCCGATGAGCCGGTCGCCCTCGTCGAGGCCGATGGCGATGATGCCGGTTTTCTTCGGGTGGCCGTACGCGGAGAGCGGCGTCCGCTTGACGGTGCCCTGCTCGGTCACCATCAGCAGGTCGCCTTCGGAATAGTCGCGCACGGGGATGAACGAGGTGATCTTCTCGTCCGACTGGATCGGCAGCAGGTTGACCAGCGCGCGGCCGCGGCTCGTCCGGCCCATCTCGGGCACGTCGTACACCTTCAGCCAGTACACGCGGCCGAGGTCGGTGAAGAGCAGGATGCAGTCGTGC
>Ga0181524_10004741_pt1 | contig 12435 bp, 8 predicted proteins | sample PEATcosm2014_Bin_34_FD_119761 | JGI IMG/M metagenome (GOLD analysis project Ga0181524, IMG submission 119761) | Peatland microbial communities from MTU Mesocosm Facility, Houghton, MI, USA - PEATcosm2014_Bin05_60_metaG | ecosystem: Environmental > Terrestrial > Soil > Wetlands > Peat | place...
AAGCAGCCGGCCCGGCCGATGGCCGACGAGCGGACGCAAGAGGTGCGGGACCACCAGGCCGACGAAGCCGATGGCGCCGGTGACGGCGACGGCCGCGCCGACCGCCAGCGCCGATCCCGCCACCAGCGTCAGGCGCAGGCGCTTGAGATCGAAGCCGAGGCTCGTCGCCGTGTCCTCGCCGAGAGTCAGCGCGTCGAGCGCCGGCGCCGAGGACATCAGCAGAGCCCAGCCGACGAGCATCAGCGGCAGCGTCAACCAAAGCTGCGGCAGGCTGCGGTCGGTGAGCGAACCCATCAGCCAGAACACGATCTCGAAAGCGGCGTAGGGGTTGGGCGAGAGATTGAGCGCCAGCGCGGTGAGCGCGCCGGCGAAGCTGTTGATGGTCACGCCCGCCAGGATCAGCGTCATCGTGCCGGCGCCCCGGCCGGCGAGGCCGTAGAGCGCGAGCGCCGCGACAATCGCGCCGGCGACGCCGCCGAGCGGCAGCGCCAGCGCGAACGCGCCGGCGAGCCCGGAATAGAAGACGACCACGGCGCCGAGCGCCGCGCCGCCCGAGACGCCGACGACGCCGGGATCGGCGAGCGGATTGCGCAGCAGTCCCTGCATCGCCGCGCCGGTCAGCCCGAGGCTGAATCCGACGGCGCAGCCGAGCGCGGCGCGCGGCGCGCGCAGCTCGATGAGCACCAGCGCGGGCAGGCTCGCGCGGCCGTGCGCGACGTCGCTCAGCGCCGCGAAAACGTCGAGATGGACGTAGCCGATGACCAGCGAGGCGAAGGTCGCGACGAGCGCCAGGCCGGCGAGCGCGGCGACGAGCGGCCCATAGGCGACAGGAGCGCGTGCGAGCGCGCCGCTCAACGACGCGTCTCCCGCGCCTGGACCTCGGCGGTCGCATCGGCGAGCCTCTGCACCGCCTCGACCACCCCCGGGCCCGGGCAGGTCCACAGCCGCGAGGGCAGCGTGACGACTTTCAGGCGGCGGGACAGCGCAGCGACGATCGGATGACTCAGCGCCGCGGTGGCGAGCGAAGGCTCGGCGAAGCCTTCGCTGTCGACGATCAGCACGTCGGCGTCGAGCATGGCCAGCCGCTCCAGCGGAATCTGCTGATAGGCGCCGACGTCGAGCCGAGCGGCCAGATTGGCCATTCCGGCGCGGCGCAAGATTTCGTCGACCAGCGATCCCGGACCGACGGTGTAGCCGTTCGGCCGCAGGATGATCGCGCGCAGCGGGGCTCGGTTCGCATCGACGGAAATCCGCGCCAGGCGACGATCGATGTCCGCGACCAGCGCCTCGCCGCGCGCCGGCTCGCCGAGGACGGCCGCGACCTCGCGAATCTGCCGCCGGACGCCGTCGAGCGTCTCGGGCACGGAAAATTCGATCACCGGCGCGCCGACCTCGTCGAGCAGCGCGATGGTCGAGCGCTCGGTGAACGCGCCGGCGAGCACCAGGTCGGGATGGTAGGAGAGCGCCTCCTCCGCCAGCCCGTTGTTGACCGGCAGGCCCTTGGCCGCTTCCGCCATGTTGGCGTTGCGCGGATCTTGCGAAAGCCAGGTGACCGAGGCGATGGCGTCGCGATCGGCCAGACGCAGGACCAGCTCGTCCATGCACATGTTGATCGAAACGATGCGCCGCGGCTTGGCCGCAGGATCGGCCGCCTGCGCCGCGGCGACGCCGATGAGCGCCGCCACGAGCGCCAGCAGGCTCAGGCGGAACGAGGCGAGCGCGCGCGGTCTTGTCGTCACCAACTGTAGGTCATCCCCGCATAATAGGAGCGTCCGGCCGTGCCGTAATTATACACTTCCTCGTAGCGCGCGTCGGTGACGTTCTCGACGCGGCCGAACATCGCGAAATTGTCGTTGAACTTGTAGTTGGCGAGGACGTCGAGCTTGGCGTAGGGCGCCAGAGTCACGTCGGACGTCGTGCCGTAGTCCAGACGCGAGCCGACGAGCGTGAGGCGCGATTCCAGCTCGAGCTTGGCGATTCCGTCGTAGACGAGCGACAGCGCGCCCTTGTTGCGCGGCCGCTGCAGCAACGCCGTTTGCGTCTCGAGATCGACCGCATCGAGATAGGTGTAGCTCGCCCGCGCGCGCCAAACGTCGGGAACGAGGATCGCATCGGCCGAGAGTTCGACGCCCTTGGTTTCCGCGCGGCCGACGTTGTAATAGCAGCCGTGGTAGGCAATGGTGAACGCATTCTGAGGACACGAAGGCACATCGGCGAAAGCGACGAGATTGCGATAGTTCGTGTCGAAGACCGTCACCGACGCCGTGATGCGGTCGTTGAAGAGCTTTTGGTCGATCCCGGCGTCGAAACCAAAGCTCTGCTCCGGCGCCAAAGTCGGATCGCCGACCTGACTGAAGCGTTGATAGAGCGTCGCCGCCTTGTCGCCCGTGCCGACGCTGGCGCGCAGCTTGGTTCCCGTCTCGTCGATCCGATAGGCCGCGGTCGCGCGCCAGGTTTCGAAGGTTTGCCCCTGCTCGATCGCGTCGATCCGCCCGCCGAGCGTGAGATCGAGGCGGTCGCCGAGCGTCAGGCGATGCTCGGCGAACACCGAATTCGTCGCCTGCTGGGCGCGGATCGGCGTGAACGACCCGTCCGGATTGGGGCTCTGTGAGGTGCTGATGGTCTCGGTCTCGTTGCGCGCGCCGAAGGTCAGCGCGCCGAAGGCGCCGAGTTTCAGATCGCCCTGATACTCCGCGCCATAGCGCGCGCCCTGATAGCCGGAGCGGCAATTGAACATGTCGCCGGAGGCGTCGTAGCACTCGGTCTCCCAGATATTGCTGTTGGTGTCGTTGCCGAAGACCGTGAGCTGGCTATGCAGCAGCCCGCCGAACGAATCGACATTCGCCCGCACGAAGCCGTCGGCGATCGTCGTCTGCGAGACGTTGTAATGGCTGAACACGTCCGCCGGCGCCATCGCGTAGGGGTTGTCGAAACGCAGCGCGTTGCCGAACAGCGAGAAGCCGGCGTCGATGGTGACGGTGTCGGAGACGCGATAGGAGAACCGCCCGCTCGCGCCCCCCTTGTTGGTCGGATCGTCCGCCGGCAAGGGCGGCAGGGGCGAGAGGGTGTAGGGGAGCAGCTGGCTCAGCGGCCGGTCGATGCGGTAGCCGTAGCGGGGAAAGCCGTCCGTGTGCAGCGCGTTGACGCCCAGCGAATAGGTCCAGACGTCGTCGCCGCCCGACATCGTCGCTCGGGTCGAGATCGTGCCGTAGCTGCCCGCCTCCACCGTCACCGAGCGATGCGGCGTCTTGCCGCCCTTGCGGGTGATGATGTTGATGACGCCGCCCATCGCGTCCGAGCCGTAGAGCGCCGATTGCGGCCCGCGCAGCACCTCGATGCGCTCGATGTCGACGGCGGAGAGATTGCCGAAATTGAGCGAGCCGTCGATCGAGGAGGGATCGCCGATGCGCACGCCGTCGATCAGCACCAGGGTCTCGCCGGGGTTGGAGCCGCGCAGGCGGACCTCGGTCACGGCGCCGACGCCGCCGGCTTCGTCGACGTCGAGGCCGGCGACGCCGCGCAGGACGTCGGCGAGGCCTTTCGATCCCAGTTTCGCGACCTCGGCGCCGGGGATGATCGTCACCGAGGCGCCGGTCTGGCCGATCGGCTCCTCGATGCGATCGGCCGTCACCGTGATTTCGGGCAGTTCGTCGGCGCGAGCGATGGAGGCGAGCGCGATGGCGGCCAGGGCGGCCCGAGCCGCGCGCGGGAATAAGGCTTTGAACATGGTTCCTCCCCCCGTCCCACCGACGGCGGCTAGAGTTGCACGATCAAAGGCCGGTCTCCTGGCTCGCGGCTTCTCGCCCCTCTCCTCCTTCCCAGGACGCCAAAGTCCCAGTGGATCACTTGGAGAGCGGCTCGCCGCTTACAGTTGCGGGGGCAGCCGCGGCTTTGGCGCGATCCCTAAAGTGGACCGAGCCGCACCGCGTTCCCGTTTGACCCGGCTCGCGCCGGATCGCCAATGACGGATTACGACTATGACGTTTCGCTGACCCGCGCAAGCGCGGGTCGCCGCCCCTAACGAACGCCCAGCGTGCAGCCGCCGGCGCCGGGCGGGCGGAACGCCTCGTCGGCGGGAATCTTGGCGACGACGGTCAGATAGTCCCAGGGATATTTCGATTCGGCCTGCGTCTTCACCCGCACGAGATAGCGGTCGTAGACGACGCGCCCGTCCTCGCGGATGCGGCCGTCGTCGGTGAAGACGTCGTGGATCGGCGCCTCGCGCATCGCCTTGGCGACGGTGAGCGCGTCATCCGTGCCGGCCTTGGCGACGGCTTCGAGATAATGGCGCACCGAGGAATAGAGAACCGCCTGGTTGTCGTTGGGCATCCGATTGGTGCGGGCGTAGAAGCGCTTGGCCCAGGCGCGCGTCGCGTCGTCGAGGTCCCAGTACCAGGACTGCATGAAGGTGAGGTCGTGCGCGATGGGCAGGCCGAGCGCGTTGACGTCGCTCAGGTAGGTGATCGGCGTGGCGATATATTGCGCCGGCGCGACGCCGAATTCGTTGGCCTGCTTGAGCGAGGTGGAAAGGTCGGCGCCGGTGTTGGCGAGCACCACGACCTTGGCGTGCGAGGCCTGCGCCGACAACAGATAGGAGCTGAAATCGGCGGTGTTGAGGGGCGCGCGGACGCCGCCGAGCGTCGCCCCGCCCGCCTCGGCGATCGCGGCGCGCGCGTCCGCCTCCAGCGAGGCGCCGAAGGCGTAGTCGGCGGTGATGAAGAAGAAGCTGTCGAGCTTCTGCTTGATCAAGAGGCGCATCAGCGCGACGCCGTTCGACCAATTGTCGGCGTTCCACTGCATGGTGTAGGGCGAGCAGGATTTGCCGGTCAGATCGGAAGACGAAGCGGAATCGAAGATGACCAGCCGATTGTGCGATTTGGCGAGGCCCTGAAGCGCCAGCGCGACGCCGGAGTTGGTGATGTCGAAAATCGCCGCGACGCCGCGCTCTTCGTACCATTGGCGCGCGATCGCCATGCCGACGTCGACCTTGTTCTGATGGTCGGCGACGAGAAGTTCGATTTTCTTGCCGAGCGCCGTTTCGCCGAAATCCTCGATCGCCAAGCGGACCGCCGCGACCGAACTCGGCCCGGCCAGATCGGCGTAAGGGCCGGACTGGTCGTTCATGATGCCGATGACGAAAGAGGCGTCGTCGGCCCGCGCGGACGGGCAAAGAGCGAACAGCGAAAACAGGCTCATCATGCAAAGCGCGCGAAGGCCCATGCTCGGCTCCTTCCGGGTTGACGACGCGCCGGCAGGTTCGTCCAACTCGCCCGCCTTTGCAACCGGCGCGCCGCCGCGCCGGCTCTGACGCGCGCGCTCCGTTCGGTAATCTTGTCGCCACAATCAAACATTATGCATTTCAATCTATTGACTACGAATGATTTGCGCAGAAGGAAGCTGGTGTTTTTCCGGCCGAAGAGGTTGACAAATATCAATGTCGCAAGCGTGAATTGTCGTTATTAATTTTTCGTATCTGCCCGCAGAAGGATAGAGCGACAGCAAAGGAGGATCGTAGACATCCGCAGCCCATCCGAGACCGAGAGGGAGGCGCGAGGGGTTCGGCGACGTTTAGCTTGGCCGGCTGGCCATCGGCGTCGCGTCCGCGAGCCAACTCCCCGGGGCGAGGGACGGCGCGTATGACAGCGGGAGGAGGCCGTGATGGACCGAACGTTGGAGCAAGCTGTACTCAGCGCTCTTTATCTGGACCCTTTGATCAACGCGGCGCGCATCGTCGTAAGAGTGCATGACGGCGTGGTGACGCTGATCGGCGAGGTCGACACCCACGCGCAGAAGCTGGCGGCCAAATACAAAGCCGAGTGCGTTCCCGGGGTGAAGGAAGTCTCCGACGAGCTCGAAGTCGGCGCCGAAGCCGCTACGAAATCCAGGCCGCGCGGCAACGACATCGTCGCCAACGTCTTGAACGCCCTCTATTGGGACCTGGCCGTGCCGCCCGATCGGGTGTGCGCCACATGCGAGCAGGGCTGGGTCACGCTGACGGGGGAAGTCGACCGGCCTTATCAGAAGAGTTCCGCGGAGGCGGACGTCCGCAAGATCCGCGGCGTCGTCGGGGTGACCAACGAGATCAAGGTCGGTTCGAGCGGCGCCCGCAAAGTCGAAGCGCCCGCGCGGGCCGAGCCGATCTTGGTCGCCGCGTCGATGCGGCCGATCCCCGACGATCGCAAAGCGACCGCCGAGCGGCGCGCGCCGCACTAGGCGACGCGCGAGCGCGCGCCGTTCCTCGGCGCTCGACGTCGTCGCTCGATTCCCCGGCGGCAGTCTGCGCCGGAGCGTGCGTGTTCGCTGCGTGTTCGCCTAGAAGCGCGGGGAAGGCATAGCCGATGGACCGTGCGGCGGTCGCGGACGGTTGCGAAGAGCGTCCGCTCGAGGGGCGCGCGCAGGGCGAAGCGGATTCGCCCGCGCGGTCGCAGCAGCGGATTCTCTTCGTCACGCCCGAAATGTCCGATTTCGTCAAGGTCGGCGGATTGGGCCTGGTGTCGGCGGCCCTGCCGCGAGCCTTGCGGAGTTTCGCCGACGCTCGCGTCCTCATCCCCGGCTACCGCGAAGTCGTCGAAGGACGATTCCCGCTCGAATTCGTCGGGCAATTGCCGGGCCTGGCGGACATCCCGTCCTGCAAGCTGGCGCGGCTCGTCGTCCAGGACGGCCTCGTCGTCTACGCGCTCGTTTGCCCCGAGCTCTTCGCGCGCGAGGGGACCCCGTACGCCGACGCTCGGGGAGCGCCGTGGGCTGATTCCGACGTGCGGTTCGCACGCCTCTCGCTCGGCGCCGCCCAGATGGCGGCGGGGCTCGGCGACCCCGCCTGGACGCCGGCCGTGCTGCATCTCAACGATTGGCCGGCGGCGCTGGCGGCGGGCTACCTCGAATGGCTGGGCGTTCGCGCGTGCGCGGTGATGACCATCCACAATCTGGCCTTCCAGGGGCTGTTTCCGCCCGAAAGGCTCGCCGGACTCGGCGTCCCCGACCGCGCGTTCGCCCAGGACGGGGTAGAGTTCCATGGCAAGCTTTCCTTCCTGAAGGCGGGAATCTACTACGCCTCCCACGTCACCACCGTCAGCGAGACCTACGCGAAGGAGATCACCCGGGTCGAGAACGGCTGCGGCCTGCACGGCCTGCTGGCGGGCCGCGCGCAAGAAGGCAAGCTGACGGGCATCCTCAACGGCATCGAGGACGACTGGCGGCTCGACGCCGCCGGCCGCGCGCGAACCGACCCCGAGGCGTGGAAGGAGGAGAACGCCGAGGCGGTGCGCAAGGCCTTCCGGCTGGCGTTGAGCAAGGGCCCGCTGTTCGCCATCATCTCCCGGCTCGTCCATCAGAAGGGGGTCGATCTGGCGATCGAGGCCGCCGACGAGATCATTTCCGAGGGCGGCCAGATCGTCGCGACCGGCAGCGGCGAAAAGCGCTTCGAGGAGGCGATCGTCGACCTCAGCCGGCGAAACCCCGGCGCCGTCGGGGCGCATATCGGTTTCGACGACGAGGAGGCGCGGCGAATCTTCGCCGGCAGCGATTTCCTGCTGATGCCGTCGCGTTTCGAGCCTTGCGGCCTCAGCCAGATGTATGCGCAAAAGAGCGGCACGTTGCCGATCGCGCGCCGCACCGGCGGATTGGTCGACACGATCGAGGACGGCGTGACCGGTTTTCTCTTCAACGCGATCAGCCGGGAGGCGCTGTCGGGCGCAGTGCGGCGCGCCACCGCGGCGTTCGGCTCGCGCGCCCGTTTCGACGCGATGCGGCGGCGCGCGATGTCGCGCGACTTCGCCTGGGCCCGCCCGGCGGGCCGCTACGGCGCGCTCTATCAATCGCTGGCTTGAGCGGACGCCCGATGGGCGCGTGCGGCCGCCTACGGGAACCGCACGTCTCGGCGCAGCCTGCGGCCAATGCCCCCGCCCCTCACCCTGCCTCTCCGCCGCAAACGCAAGCGTTTGGCGGGCGTAAACGGGGAGAGGAGCGCGCGGCGCCGTTCTTCCCCTCTCCCCGCTCGCGGGGAGAGGCAGGGGGGGCTGGGGGAGTTTCCGCGCCGTCGTCAAGATGCGCTCGACACGAGGCCCCGAATCCTGCCACTTGTCGCCTATGGCCAAGCCGCGCTCCTCCTACGTCTGCCAGAATTGCGGCGCGATCACGCAGCGCTGGCAGGGCAGGTGCGAGTCCTGCGGCGAGTGGAACACCATCATCGAGGAGGCGGCGGCGCTGGGCGTCGGCGCGGCGGCGGGCCGGCGCGGCGGCGCCGGGCGCGCCTTCGCGCTGGAGGACCTTTCCGGCGCCGCCGCGCCGCAGCCGCGCATCGTCACCGGCCTCAGCGAACTCGACCGCGTCGCCGGCGGCGGCTTTGTAATGGGTTCGGCGACGCTGATCGGCGGCGAGCCGGGCATCGGCAAGTCGACGCTGCTGATCCAGGCCGGCGCCGCGCTGGCGCGGCGCGGCGGGCGGGTGGTCTACGTCTCGGGCGAAGAGTCGACCGAACAGGTGCGCCTGCGCGCCACGCGCCTCGGCCTTTCCGACGCGCCGGTGCAACTGGCCGCGCAGACCCTGGTCGAGGACATCGTCGCCACGCTCGGCTCTGGCGACGCGCCCAAATTCGTCATCATCGATTCCATCCAGACCATGTGGAGCGATTCGATCGAATCGGCGCCGGGCACGGTGAGCCAGGTGCGCGGCGCGACGCAGGCGCTCATCCGCTTCGCCAAGGCGAGCGGCGCGGCGGTGATCCTCGTCGGCCACGTCACCAAGGACGGGCAGATCGCCGGCCCGCGCGTCGTCGAGCACATGGTCGACGCGGTCATGTCGTTCGAGGGCGATGGCGCGCACGCCTTTCGCCTGCTGCGCGCCTCGAAGAACCGCTTCGGCGCCACCGACGAGGTCGGCGTGTTCGAAATGACGGGCGGCGGTCTCGCCGAGGTCGCCAACCCCAGCGCGCTGTTCCTTGCCGGGCGCGACGGCGCGGCGCCGGGAGCGGCGGTGTTCGCCGGCGTCGAGGGGGCGCGGCCGCTGCTGGTGGAAATCCAGGCGTTGGTCGCGCCCTCGACGCTCGGCACGCCGCGTCGCGCCGTGGTCGGCTGGGAGCCGAGCCGCCTGGCGATGATCCTGGCGGTGCTGGAGGCCCACGGCGGCCTGAAGCTCGGCCAATACGACGTCTATCTCAATGTCGCGGGGGGCCTGAGGATCGCCGAGCCGGCGGCCGATCTGGCGGCGGCGGCGGCGCTCGTCTCCTCGCTCATCGGCGTCAGCCTGCCGCACGACGCCGTCTATTTCGGCGAAATCGCGCTTTCCGGCGCGGTGCGCGCGGTCGGCCACAGCGCATTGCGCCTCAAAGAAGCCGCCAAGCTCGGGTTTACCCGCGCGGTCGCGCCCGCGTCCCGTAAGGGCGGCGAAAGCGCGCGCCTGACGACGACGCCGATCGCCTCGGTCGCCAGCCTGGTGGCGGAGATCGCGGCGGCGGGCGTGGCGACAAAGACGGCGAAGGCAAGGTGACGAAGCGACGCGGCTTGGCTATAAGGCCGGGCGAGAATGCGATGGGCGGCCGTCGGGCGAGCCTGAATCTTTTTCCGCGCGGGTGCGAGGCTCGTTGACATGCCGTCTTATCTTGATCTGGGAATTCTCGCCATCATTCTTGTCTCGGCCTTGCTGTCGATGATGCGGGGCTTCACGCGCGAGGTGCTCGCCATCGGCTCGTGGGCCGCGGCGGCGGCGGCGGCCTACTATTTCTATCCGGTCGTCCTGCCCTACGCGAAACCCTATATCCACAAGGATATCGTCGCTCAGGCCGTCTCGGCGGCGGCGGTGTTCTTCGCGACGCTGATCGTCGTGTCGCTGTTGACGGTCCGCCTGTCCGACGCGATTCTCGACAGCAAGATCGGTGCGCTCGACCGCTCGCTCGGGTTCCTGTTCGGCGCGGCGCGCGGCTTCCTGCTCGGGGTCGTCGCCTTCTCGATCTTCAATTGGCTGGTGGCGGAAAAACAGCAGCCGGAATGGGTGAAGGCGGCGAAGACGCGGCCGGTGCTGATCGACACGGCCAACCGCGTGATCGCGATGCTGCCCGACGACGCCGCGTCGGCGATCGAGGGCTGGATCAAGTCGAAGAACGTCAGCGGCGGCGCCGAAGAGCCGATCGACGAAAGCGGCGCGGCGAGCGCCCCGCCGGCCCCTGCCGCCGACTCGACGCCGACCGCCGACAAGAAGAAACTCGACTCGTTGATCAACAAGGGCGTGCCGATGCCGGCGCCGGCGCCGCCGGCGGTCGTTCCCACGCCCGCCAAGCCCTGAACGCCGATGGACAGCAGCCGCGCGACTCGTTTCTCCCTTCCAAGTCAAGGCGCGAGCACCGCCGCCGGCCAAGACGTCCCGGCCGACGCCGGAGCGGTGGATCTCGACGACGATCGGTTGCACGAGGAGTGCGGCGTCTTCGGGATTTTCGGGCACCCCGACGCCGCCGCGATCACCGCGCTGGGGCTCCATGCGCTGCAGCATCGCGGCCAGGAGGCGGCGGGGATCGTCGCCTTCGACGGCGCGCGATTCCATTCGGAGCGTCGCCAGGGCCTGGTCGGCGACCATTTCTCCAGCGCCGCGACGATCGAACGCCTGCCGGGCGCGGCGGCCATCGGCCACGTGCGTTATTCCACCACCGGCGAAACGATCCTGCGCAACGTGCAGCCGCTGTTCGCCGAGCTCGACGCGGGCGGCCTCGCGATCGCGCACAACGGCAACCTCACCAACGGCCTGACGCTTCGGCGCGAGCTGATCCGCGCCGGGGCGATCTGCCAATCGACCTCGGACACCGAAGTCGTGCTGCTGCTGTCGGCCCGCTCGCGCCGGCCGCGCATCGTCGAGCGCTTCGTCGAGGCGCTCGGGCAGATCGAAGGGGCCTATGCGCTGGTGGCGCTGACCAACAAGAAGCTGATCGGCGCGCGCGACCCGCTCGGCATTCGCCCGCTGGTGCTCGGCGAACTCGAGGGCTGCCCGATTCTGTGCTCGGAGACCTGCGCGCTCGACATCATCGGCGCCAAGTTCGTCCGCGACGTCGAGAACGGCGAGGTCATCGTCATCGACGGCGACGGCCTGCAGAGCCTGAAGCCGTTCCCGCCTCAGCGGATGCGACCGTGCATCTTCGAATACATCTATTTCGCGCGGCCCGACTCGATCGTGCAGGGACGCTCGGTCTACGCCACGCGAAAGGCGATGGGCGCCGAACTCGCGCGCGAGGCGCCGGCGGCGGCGGACGTCGTGGTGCCGGTGCCGGACTCCGGTGTGCCGGCGGCGCTCGGCTACGCCGGCGCCTGCGGCATTCCCTTCGAACTCGGCATCATCCGCAATCATTACGTCGGACGAACCTTCATCCAGCCGACCCAGGCGATCCGCGAATTGGGGGTTCGCCTCAAGCACAACGCCAATCGCGCCGTCGTCGCCGGCAAACGCATCGTGCTGATCGACGATTCGATCGTGCGCGGCACGACGAGCGTGAAGATCGTCCAGATGATGCGCGAAGCGGGCGCCCGCGAGGTGCATTTGCGCATTTCCTCGCCGCCGATCACCCATCCCGACTTCTACGGCATCGACACGCCCGAGCGCGACAAGTTGCTGGCGGCGCGCATGGATCTCGACTCGATGCGCCGATTCATGGGCGCCGACAGCCTCGCGTTCCTTTCCATCGGCGGCATCTATCGCGCCATGGGCTACGAGAAGCGCGACGACCGGCGCCCGCAATTCACCGACCATTGCTTCACCGGCGATTACCCCACGCCTCTCACCGATCAGGGCGGCGAGCCCGACAAGCGGCAGATGTCGCTGCTCGCCGAAGTCGGCTGAAGGCGAACCCGGGCCCCCCCGCGGCGGCGTCACGAACCTGTCATGCGCCTTGGCGATAGAAGCTGGGCCATTTTGCCGCAGGGGAGCACTGACGCCATGACAGCCATCGCCGACGCCTTGTCCGCGCCGAGTTCGGCGCCGGCGCGCGTCCATCTCGATCAGCCGATCGACATCCGCGCCTTGCTGGCTTTCCTCGCGGTCCTCGCGGGCGGCCTGTTCTTCATGGCCTATTCGATCTATTCCGACATCGCCGGAACCGGCGCGAGCCCGACGACGATCCTGCCGTACCTGCTGCTCGGCGTGGCGATGCTGATCGCGCTCGGCTTCGAATTCGTCAACGGCTTCCACGACACCGCCAACGCGGTGGCGACGGTGATCTACACGCATTCGCTCAAGCCTCAGATCGCGGTGGTGTGGTCGGGCCTGTGGAACCTGCTCGGCGTGCTCACCTCCGCCGGCGCGGTCGCCTTCGGCATCGTCTCGCTGCTGCCGGTCGAGCTCATCATGCAGGTCGGCTCCAGCGCCGGCTTCGCGATGGTGTTCGCGCTGCTGATCTCGGCGATCATCTGGAACCTCGGCACCTGGTCGTTCGGCCTGCCGGCCTCCAGTTCGCACACGCTG
>Ga0181524_10004751_pt1 | contig 12422 bp, 9 predicted proteins | sample PEATcosm2014_Bin_34_FD_119761 | JGI IMG/M metagenome (GOLD analysis project Ga0181524, IMG submission 119761) | Peatland microbial communities from MTU Mesocosm Facility, Houghton, MI, USA - PEATcosm2014_Bin05_60_metaG | ecosystem: Environmental > Terrestrial > Soil > Wetlands > Peat | place...
CCGCACATGGTCGCCATGACGACGTCCTGCAAGGTCATGATGCCGCCGGCGCCGGTGACCTTGGGCGCGCGTCCGTTGAGCTTCCGGATCTCGTAGATATCGCGGAAGGCCAGCGGGCGGATCCACGGGCCGGAGAGGCAGCTCATGCTCGGCTCCTTCTGGAGCTGGTACATGCCGCCGCGCGGGTTGTAAATGTCCAGCATCGGCACGCCGAGCCGGTTCGCGGCGCCACCCACCGCCACGGCGCCCGAGGCGTACGCGGCCTGCGCCACCGTCGCGATGCGGCCGCCTTCGGGAGTGAGCTTCACGAAGACTGGAATCTTGACGCCGTGGGTCACTTCGCGCACGATGTGTCCGATCGCCTCCGCGTTCTGGCCGAGGCTGGCGCCGGTCTGGTGCGACGTCTGCTCCTTGCCGCTCACCGCCACGTTATAGCTCATGTTCGGGCAGCACATGTTGAGCTCGATGATGTGCGCGCCGGCGGCCTCGAAGCGCTGGGCCATGTTGACCCAGCCGGTCACGCCCGGTTTGTCGCCGACGTACGTGATGTTGGCCATGATGAGGAAATCCTTCGTCCGCCGCCGTCCCTCCTCGACCAGCCGCAGCCCTTCCTCCACGGTCAGGCGCGTCTCGGCGCTGAACGAGAGGAAACCCTGGTCGTCGAACCAGCCGTAGCGCGGCTCCAGGCTCACATAGGGCTCGGGGTCGAACGTCAGCTTGATGCTGGCCCCGGCCCAGCCGTTCTCCGCGGCCTTGATGAGGTGGTCAACGGATTTGGTCGTCGGGCCGGAACCCACGTAGAACGGGTTGCGGAACGTGAGCCCGCCGACCTTGACGGGCAGGTACATCTTGTCGAGGTCCACTTTCATCTGGCTATTCCCTCATTAAGTAATCTGCGCCTGTCCGTGTTCCGATGCGGTTTCAAATTCCGTTCCCGGATGCCGTCGAGGAGCAGGCGGACGACGTGCTGGATGCGCGTCTCGATGGCCTCCGGCGTCGTGAGGTCGAACCCCAGCGCCTGCCCCAGCGTGTACTGATTGGAGAAATAGAAAAAGCTCAGCGCCAGGCAACTGATGAGCAACTGTTTCTCATCCACGTCCGCGCGGAAGCGGCCCTCGCGCTGGCCGCGATCGAGGGCGATCCGCAGCGCCTCGAGGATCGGCGCCTTGAAGGCGGAGAGGTCGGCCTCCGGCGCCGACTTGCCGCGGCGCAGGTTCTCCCACGTCAGGAGCCGCACATGCTGCGGGTGCGAGGCCAGGAAGGCGTACTCCGCGCGGATCAGCCGCTCCAGGAGTTCCTCCACCGCCAGCAGGATATCGGCCAGCGCGACCTCGGTGGAGGACAACTGCTCATAGACGTGGCGCAGCGCGGCGCGGTAAAGGCCTTCCTTGCTGCCGAAGTAGTGATAGAGCATCCGCCGGTTGATGCCGGCCCTCGCCGCGATCATCGAGACGGAGCCGCCGTCCAGGCCGAGCTCGGAAAAAACCTCGACGCCCGCCTCGAGCAGGCGTCGCCGGCTGGCTTCAGGATCGCGGCCGCGGGTTTTCGGTTTTCGCCCGGACATTAGTAATTCCTCTGAGACCTATCATAACCGAGCGGTTATAAGAATGCAAGCGAAAAAACCCTGCTTGTAGTGGCGCCGTAAGGCGCTATCTTATATGGCCTTATGGCGACACTGCGAACAGCGGCTCCGTATGCCCTGACGGGCACACTACGAGCGGCGGCGCGCCCGGGCCTCTACTTCTTCGCCGCGCGCGCCTTTTGAATCCAGCCCATGACCTGCTTCACCTTCGCGCTGATCCCGGCATAGTCCTTCGCCGCGAGGAGTTCCTTGGTGATGAGGTTGCCGCCGATGCCGAGAGCGGCCGCGCCGGCTTTGATCCAGGCCGTGACGCTCTCCTCGGTCGCATCCACGCCGCCGGTCGGCATGATTCGCGTCCAGGGGCACGGGCCGAGCATGGCCTTAACGAATGACGGTCCGCCGACTTCGGCGCCCGGGAAGACCTTCACGATCTCGCAACCCAGGTCGTGCGCATCCTGGATCTCGGTCGCGCTGCCGCAGCCGGGCGCGTAGGGGATTTTCCGCCGGTTGCAGAGCCGGGCCGTCTCCGGGCAGGTCGTCGGGCCGACGATGAAATTCGCTCCCTGCGCCATGTAAAGCGCGGCGGTTGGGGCATCCACAACGGACCCTGCGCCGAGGATAACCTCCGGCTTCGCCTTGGCGCAATGCTCTTCCAGCGCCTGGAACACCAGGTAGGCGCGGTCGCCGCGGTTGGTCATTTCAGCCACGCGGCAGCCGCCGTCCGCGACGGCCTCCACGATTTTCTTCGCCACCGCCGGGTCCGGGTGGTAGAAGACCGGGACGAGACCGCCGTCCATAATCACACGGAGCGTATCCATCCGGCTGAACCTTGCCATGACTCTTCCTCCTGTTTCGCGAGTGTCAGACCAGCTTGACTTTGGAGAGGACCTCGGGGTTCACGACCGCGCCCGGCTTTTTGCCGGAGCAGACCAGCGCCACGTTGCGGCCGATGCTGGCCTGGAGATCCACGATCGAATCCTCCGAATACCAGGCGACGTGCGGCGTGAGCACGGCGTTGTCGAGCTTCAGTAGCGCCTCGCCCTGGGCCGGCGGCTCCTGCGGAAGGACGTCCAGGCCGGCGCCGGCGATCCTTTTGGAGCGCAGCGCTTCCGTGAGCGCGGGCAGGTCCACGATGCCGCCGCGCGCGGTGTTGATGAGGAACGCGGTGCGCTTCATCTTGCCGAAAGCCTCTCGGCCGAAAAGCCCCTTCGTCTCCGCGGTGAGCGGGCAATGGATGGAGATGAAGTCCGACCGCCCGAGCAGCGCGTCGAGGTCCACCGGCTCGACGCCCTCCTTCTTCGCCTGTTCCGGTTTGAGGTACGGGTCGTAGGCGATGACCGTCATGCCGAATGCCTTCGCCTTCGGAGCGAGCGTGCGCGGGATTTTCCCGAACCCGAGGAGGCCGAGCGTCTGGCCGCGCAGCCGCAGGATCGGCCGGCCGACTTTCCAGTCCCACGTTCCGCCCTTGACCGCCGCGGTGTAGAGGGCCGTGCGCCGCGCGCAGGAGAGCAGCAGCGCCATCGCGTGGTCGCTGACCTCGTCTTCGCAGTACGAGGGGACGTTCGTGACGACGACGTTGTGCCGCGTGGCGGCGGGGACGTCAATCACGTCGTAGCCGATGCCGGTGCGGCCGACCGCTTTCAGGTTCGGGCAGGAACTGAACACCTGCTCGCCGATCGGCGCGAGGTATTGGATGATCCAGCCGTTCGCGTCGCCGGCCCAGCCGATGGCTTCGGCGATGTCCTTGCAGCGGCGATGCACGAACGCGCCGCCGAGCTTTTCCACCTCCGCCTGGATCGGCGCGAGCGAATCGTAATCGTAATCCACCATCGCGACCTTGAACTTGGCCATATTGCCTCCACAGTAGTCCGCGGACCCAGCATGGAAAGACATCTTTTACCGCAAAACGGCGCGGCGCGCAAGGGAACGTTCGGACGTTACGCGAGGGCCCGCTCCAGCGTCACCAGCACGATCTCGGCCGGGGCGCCGATCCTGAGCGGGAACCAATTCCCGACGCCGTTCGACACGACCAGCGAGGAGCCGTTCCTGCGGTAGAGGCCCGACCAATAGCGGAACAGGATGGGCCCGGCGCCGATGTGGTCCGTGAGCATGATCTGGCCTCCGTGGCTGTGGCCCGAAAGCGTCAGCGGCAACTCGTCGGCGATGGCGGCGTCGAAGGCGTGCGGGTGATGGGAGAGCAGGATCGGGAACTCGGCCGGCCGGCGGAAGCGCGAAAGCGTGCGCCGCAGGCCGGAGCGGAGGTCCGCATCGCTGCGATACCAGTTCAGGCCCAGGAGCTGGATGCCGGTCCCGCGCACGCGCAGGCTCAGGGCTTCGTTCACCAGCAGCGGGATGCCCGAAGCCTTGACCTCGCGCACAAAATGAGTTCCGTCCCGCATGATGTCATGGTTGCCCACGCACATCACCAGTCCGCCGGGCGCGCCGGGGCGCATCTCCTTCAGGGCGGCCGTCAAAGCCGGCAGGTCGCCGAATCCGGAGTCAATCAAGTCGCCGGTGAAAACGATCAGGTCGGCGTTCAGCGCGTTGGTCCTGGCGATAATCCCGGGGAGATCGTCCATCTGCAGGAACCGGCTGATGTGGGTGTCGGTCACATGGGCGATGCTCAGGCCATCGAGCGCGACCGGCAGACCGGGCACAGGGACGCGGATCCGGCGGATGCGGTACCTGCCCCGCTGCCACATCGCGGCGCCGACGGCCGCGCTCAGGGCCAGCGGCGGCAGCATGACAACGGCCGCGGCCAGCAGTTGCCGGCGGGTCAACCTGATCTGCGGCTGCGCGGGGACAGCTGCCGGCGGCTCCGCCGCAGTAGTACGGAAGCATGCCGCGATCTTCATGCCGCCCCAGTGGATTCCACGCCAGATGAGCCGGAGCAGGATGACGATCGTCAGCCCGATCATGAATGGAAGCAGGACGATCAGGTGCCACAGGATTTGCACCATCCGCAACGCCATCGGCATCGCGCCGTCCAGCCCGTAGCCCCTGCTCGGCCAGCCGATCGGCATGGCTATCGTTGCGATCACCACCACCATGAAGAGCGCCAGCAGCCCGCGCCACCAGCGGGCCGCGCGCAGAGGCCGCAGGCGGCGATCCGCCCAGAGCCACCAAAGGACGTCCAGAACAATCAGGAAAACAAAGAGGAGGCGAAAAGTGGAGAACGACAGCATCCGTGGAGAGGGCGGCGGCATGATTATCCGCTTTCCTTTTCCGCGCAGAAGGACTTATAGTCCTCGTACATCTTTCGCATCAGCTTCGGCGGGTCGAGCTGGTACGGGCAATGCTCCCGGCAGTGGCCGCAGGACTCGCATTGGTCAATGAGCGCCATTTTCTCGCGCCATTCCTTGCTGAGGAACTGCTGCCAGGGCATGCGGCGGAGCAGGTAGCCCATGCGGGCGGCCATCGGGATCGGGATGTTCGCCGGGCAGGGCAGGCAGTAGCCGCAGGCGCGGCAGAAATCCCCGGCCAGCTCCAGCCGCATTTTTTCGATCTCCGCCCGCATCGCCGCATCGAGCGCCGGCGGGTGCGCCTCCAGCGCCAGGATCTCGTCGAGCTCGCGCTCGCGCTGGATGCCCCAGATCGGCACGAGGTTGTCGAACTGCCGGAGCACCACGAACGAAGGCACCGGATTCGTCAGCATGCCGCCGCAAAGCGGCTTCATGGCGATAACTCCGACGTCCCGCGCCGCGCATTCCTCCACGAAGCGGAGTTCCGCGGCTGACGAGATGGCGCTGAGCGGGTACTGGATCGTGTCGTACAGTCCGGACTCGGCGGCCTGCCGCGCGACGGCGAGACTGTGGTTGCTGATTCCGACGAAGCGCGCCTTGCCCTGTTTCCGCGCTTCGGCCAGCGCGGCGTAGCTCGAATTCGGATCGGCCGGGTCCGGCAGTTGGCGCGGGGTGTGCAGTTGCAGGATGTCCACGTAGTCGGTCTTCATCTGGCGCAGGCTGGTCTCAAGGTGCTGGAGGACCGTCGCCTTGTCGCCGGCGCCGCTCTTCGTGGCGATGAAGAGCTTCGAGCGCACATCGGCGAGGGCGCGTCCGATCTTCTCCTCGCTATCCGTGTATCCGCGCGCGGTGTCGAAGAAGTTGATCCCCGCATCGTACGCGCGGCGCAGGAGCCGGGCGCCATCTTCCAGCGACAGGCGCTGTACGGGCAGCGCGCCGAAGCCGGTCCGGGTGACCGAAAAGCCCGTCCGTCCCAGTCGAATCGTCTTCATGTCTGCATCCTGAAATCCAAGTTCTCCGGCGCCGGGAATTCGCGGCGGACGCGTTCCTTCAGCGCATCGTTGATGGGGACATTTTCGGCGGCGGCAATCCGCTTCTCGTGCAAGCCGAACCACAGGTCGGTCAGGACCACTTCTCCCTCGCGCATGTTGGAGACTTCGATGTCGCTCCGCAGGATGCGCTCGACGGTGTCCAGTTCTCCCGCCTCCAGCGCGGCCTTGGCGGTGAGGATCTTGACCCGTCCAAGCTCGCGAGCGGATGGGGCGAGTTCCGACAAAAGCGCCAGGAGTTCGCGCGGCCGGCCGATGTCCAGAAACGAGGCGGAGCTTTCCAGGAGCAACGGAATGCACTGAGGGAGCATCCGGTAGGCGGTGCGCCAGAGGTCGGCGGCCTCGGCAAGTTTTTCCTCGTGCCTGGCCATCACCGCCAGGTTCCTCCACGCCCAGGCCGAAGGCGTCAGCGCGAGGGATTTCTTCCAGGCATCCCGGGCCTTTTCGGCCTGACCGCTCTCGTAGTACATGACGCCCAGGTGCAGCCACGAGAGCCAGTGGTCCGAACGGCCTGCGCGGACGGCCTCCTCCAGAAGGGAGCGCCATTCAGCCTGAATCATCCACGCACCGGGGGAATCTTCGGGCCGGCCGGAAGGGAACTCCCCTTTTTCCAGGAGCTGCAACCAGGGCGCCTGGTCGGCGCCGAGCGTGGCGTCGTCAAAGGGCGTCTCGCCGCCGCAGAACGGCGGCTGTCCGGCGCGCGCGCGGCGGCGCATTTCGAGACTGCCCCAACCGGAACCGCGATGGAGAATTTCCGCCGGCGGCAGCAGCGCGGCTTTGTCGCCCTGCAGGAGATTGGATTCATGCTGCGCCTGCGGAAGGAGAGCCTCCAGCCGGCTGGCGACGGCGCGGCGCGCAGCGGACCAATCGCTCCCATGGACGAGGGACGCGTCGGCTTCCATCAGGCCGTACGCCTCGGTCCAGGTCCGCTCCGCGCCTGCGGGCATGGGCACGCATTGCTCCTGCGTGCGCGCGATGCCGGCCTGGATTTCGATGTACGGCCAGTTCGGCACGGAAAGAAACTGCGCCCAGCGCCGTCCGCCGGGACCGGTGCCCCAGGCAAAGAGTTTCCTGCCCGGCAGACGCCGGGTCGAGGTTTGAACCAGGCCGCGCCCTTCCTTGTCCAACGCGGCAATCCAGGGGCGCTCTCCGCGTGGAATCTCGTAGAAGATGCTGGCCGCCGAACTCATGTTGGTGGCATACGTTTTGTCCACGCCGTCATGGACCGGCACGCCGCCCCGGAGGAGCATTCCCTGGCCGTGAAGCAGCGCGTGTTCGGCCGGGACGATGACGCGCACATCCGGGCGCTCCGCCACGGCGATGTTGGACCACCACCACATGGGAACTTCGACAGCGTTCGGATTGACGAGGCGCACGTGCGCGAACAACCAGGGCGAACCTTCCGGCAAGGAAAAATCCATCTGATAGGGAGTGCCGCGGACCCGGTCCCATTCGTATATGCGAAGGATCGGGTTGCCGCTGCCGCCGTCCACAACAGCGGCGAAGAGCGGGGAACAGGTGTAGGGCGTGTGGCCGTAGACGCCGACGTTCCATTCCACTCCCCCGCTGAACCAGGCGTCCCGCACGGCCAGGTTGGCCGGCTGGAAGACGGGGTTCACGTAGAGCAATTCGCGCCGGGCGGGTTTGTGATAGAGCGACCAGAGGCGGCCGCCAAGTTCGATGAGGAATGTGGCGCGGAGGATGTCGTTCTCGAGAACGAGAGCCTTGAACGGACGGGCGCGCCGGCGGCGGGTGTAGCTGTCCTGCAAACGATGCGGAAGCGGGCCGGCGTCACAGCCATAGCCAATGTGTTTACGTTCCTCCTCGGGAATATCGTCCGAGAATTTAGGAGGAGCGCCGGACTTCCGGCGGTTGCGGAGGCTGGGAAGCGGGTTTTCCGGCCCCAATTGGACGCCGGGCATCTCGTGGGTTTCGACACGCAATTCACTCATGATGCTTCATTCCTTTATGCCGCGCAGAAGTCCAGGCAGAGACGGCAGGACTGCGAAAAGGCGCGCAGATTTGCCCCTGGACGAGATTGAGTCCGAGGCTGCGTTGACCCGGCGCCCCTTGCTGCGCTCGGCGCCGGAACAGAGACGGCTGAGCGCAGCGCGCATTTACCGGATTCGGATTCCGAAGCCGATGCCGGGGAAGCCGCCATAGAATCGGCCGAAACCGCGCCCCACGCCGATGCCGATCCCGAAATAGGGGCCGGGCCATCCGTAGTAGTACGGTGAGTAGTACGGCGAATAGTAGTACGGCGAGTAATAGTACGGCGCCGGCCGGACGTATTGGTACTGGTACGGGTATTGGTAGACGACCGTCGGCGGCGCCACAGTGGCCGGCGGCTGTTGCTGAGCGTAAGCCGTCGAAGGCGGCGGAACGTTCTGCTGCGGCTGCGCGGTGTACGGGCTCGCGGCCTGCGGAGCGCTCCCGCTTGCGACCTCAACCGATCCCTTGGAGACCTTGATCACATTCGCCAGCGCGATGTTGAGCGGCCCTACTGCCGTCGTGGCCTTGAGGCTGCTGGCGGCGGGGTTGTACCTCATCTTCAACTGCGCGTCGTTCAACTGAATCTCCGCCCACTTCTGCTCCGCGTCAAACTGCGCGGAGACCAGGCTGCTCGACGGTATGTTGATCTGGCCATAGGCCGTGTCGAGGTTGATGACCAGGGACACCGCTCCCTTCACCATGCTGCCGTCCGAGAGCAGCACCCTGAAATCGCCGGCAGTCTGCTGATCGGCGGCCCGCGCCGCTCCCCATCCGAGGACCAGCGGAAGAAAGAATATCGAGAATATCGCCAGTCGTTTGCAACGCATGGTTCGCCCTCCTTCATCGCTCAACTCCTGCTTCCTGTATAACATTATATCGCGCAGACCGCACCTGTCAAGACCGGCGACTTGCCGGCGGATGTCCCATTATTAACTTAAATGTAAACCATGGGATAATTTACTTGACAAGGGGCTGAATCGAGGCTAAACTGTCCGGCATGGTAGTTAAATTACGAGTTAAGCGAGTTAAAGGATCGGCCGGCGACCGATATCTCCACGCCATTCTCCTGCTCACCGACAGCGGCCGGCAGGCGGAAACGACTGATGTGGCGGAGAAGGTCGGCGTGTCGCCGCCCGCCGCCAGCAAGATGATGCGGCGTCTGGCCAACATGAAGCTGGTGGTGCTCGAGCCGTACCAGGGCGCGCGGTTGACGACGGAGGGCATGCACCGCGCCTTGCGAGTCGTCCGTCGGCATCGGCTGCTGGAGATCTTCCTCCACAAGGTGCTCGGTTTCGACCTTCACGAGTGCCATGCACGGGCGGCCGCGCTGCAGATGTCGGTGGACACGACGTTCGAGGATCGGCTCGATGACTTCCTGGGCCACCCGCAGTTTGACCCGCACGGGAACCCGATTCCCACGCGCGAGGCGGTCTGGCCGAAGGTGGCCGACAGTCCGCTGCTGAAGCTGCCGCCGGGCGCGGCGGGGAAGATTTCGAGAATCACAACCGACGATGCGGAGATGCTCAAGTATTTGCACGGGCTTGGCCTGAAGCAGGGCGCGCCGGTGGTGTTCGAGAGCGTGGCCCCGTTTGATGGGCCGGTGACCCTGCGCGTGGGCAACAAGCAGGTGCACGTGGCCCGGCGGGTGGCCGAAGTGTTGTACCTGCAAGGCAGCGACGCGTCGTCCAGCGGTGTCGTCCCGGCGCGGCCGGACAGCGAGAAGATCGTCGGATAGCATCGCCGGACCGCTTTTGCGGTCATGGCGATCTGCAATGGAGTCATTGCCATGACTGCCGCAGCAGTGCTCGCAACGGCCGTGACCTGCCCTTCGCACGCGAGCGACGGCCCGCGTTGGACAAGGCCTCAGAACTACCTCTCGTGCAGCGCCGAACTATCCCCTCCACGAATCACTCCTCAGTCGTAATCTGATGCGGCGATTCCGCCGCGACAATTCAATCTTCGCATCTCAGCGTCAGTGACCGTCGCTTCATGCCCGCGTTCCGGGGCTGGAGCTTCGACGACAACCGGATCAACGTTGAACCAGGGATTCAACTATGAACTTAGTTTCCAAGTCTTTCTACGGGTCCCGCAGGATCGCCAAGGCGCTGCGGTTGTTCTGCATGATCGCCGGGCCCGGCATCATCGTCATGGTGGCGGACAATGATGCCGGCGGAATCACCACGTACAGCGTCACCGGCGCCCAATACGGAATGTACCTGCTGTGGTTCCTGATCCTGCTGGGGCCGGTGGCGTACTACGTGCAGGAGATGACGGTCCGCCTGGGCGCGGTGACCAAACGCGGGCACGCGGAAGCCATCTTCACGGCCTTCGGCCGGTTCTGGGGCTGGTTCTCGCTGCTCGACCTGGTGATGACCGACTGGCTGACGATGATCACCGAGTACATCGGCATGACCGCGGCCATGGGCATATTCCACATCCCGCCCATCATCACAGTCATCTGCTGCTGGATCATCATGGGCAGCATGATTATGTCGGGGAGGTACTGGACCTGGGAGAAGATCACGCTCGGGCTCTGCGTGCTCAATATGATTTACGTCCCCGCAGCGTTCATGGTGCACCCGTCGGTCCATGACGTTATCAAGTACAGCTGCATCCCGAACCTGCCGCCGGGCGGCCTCACGAACGCGCTGTTCTTCATGCTTATGGCCAACATCGGAACGACCATCGCGCCGTGGATGCTGTTCTTTCAGCAGAGCTCGGTGGTGGACAAGGGACTGACGGAAAAAGACATCCGGTGCGGCAAGATTGATACGCTGATCGGGGCCTTCTTTACGGTGCTCGTGGCGGTGGTCCTGATCATCGTCTGCGGCACGCTGCTGAAAGGCCAGGATATCCAGGACGCAGCGGCGGCGGCCAAGGCCATCATGCCGACCAGCAAGTGGATCGGCACGATCTTCGCCATCGGCCTGTTCGACGCCGGTTTGCTGGGCGCGGTGTGCATTTCGCTGGCCAGTTCCTGGGCCTTCGGCGAGGTGTTCGGCTGGGCGCATTCCCTGAACAACAAGGTCAGGGAAGCCCCCTGGTTCTACGCTTACTATTTCTTCGATCTGCTTCTGGCCGGGACCGTGGTGCTGATCCCGAAAGCGCCGCTGGTGCTGATTACCCTCTTCGTGCAGGTGATCGCCACCACCTTGATGCCCGCAGCGCTGGTGTTCCTGATCCTGCTGCTCAACGACAGGAAGACGATGGGCATTTACTGCAACACCCTGTGGGAGAACATTGTCAACATCGCCATCGTGATCATCGTCATCGTCACCTCGACGCTCTACGGCATCAGCGCGGTGTTCCCGTCCATCCTCAACGACCCGGCGGCCGCCTGGAAGGGCATCATTGACTTCTTCGTCGGCCCCGAAGGGCTGACAGTCATCTTCCTTCACCTGCGCTGGACGCCGGTGACCATTGCCGCGGCGGTCATCCTGGCGGCGGTCGTGATCGAGATCGGCCTCCTGTGCAGGACCGGCCGATGGCCGCGCTGGAGCGCCATCGCCAACGCCAGCAGGGGAATCGCACGGATTCCCGCGGCGGCCGCGATTCGCGTCGCCATCGCCGCCGTGGGCAGAACCTGGCTCGGCGCTCTGGGGCGCGGCCTGGCGGCCTGGCTCGGCCGGAGCAGACTGGGCCGTTTCATGCACCTCACCCGGGAGCAGTTCCGCGGCGTGCATCGAAAGTACGCCAAGCCGGAAATCGAGACCACGAGGTTCGCCAAGATCTGTCTGCTGAGCTTGCGAGTCTATCTGTTCGCCCTGATAGGACTGATGATATTCAAGTTCATTGTCGCGGCGATTTAGTCTCTCTTTCATGAAGGTCGTTTTCAACACGGAGGCGCGGAGATCACGGAGGAAGCGCGGAGAAACTTCCGAGGATTTCAAAAGCCTGACTATTTCTCCGTGTTCTCAGTGTCTCCGTGTTGAAGAAGCCCTTTCAGGAGGAACCATGACTGCGATTTCCTCTCGCGACGCATTCGGCGCCGAGAAACTCTACCAACTGAGCGACCTGCGAAAGCGGCCCGTGTACCATAACGACCAGAAGATCGGCTGGCTGGCCGACCTGGTGATCGAGGACAAGGATATCGTTGCGGAGGTCACGCACGTGTGCGTCGGCCGGCCCTTCGGAAATCCGCCCTATTACGTTCCGTGGGCGAGCGTGAAGTCGCTCTCGCTCAAAGGGGTGGTCCTAGACCCCGCGGCCGACCTCCGGTCGTTCAGCGCCCCACCCAAGGGTGCCGTGCTGCTGAACGATTACATCGTGGACAAGAAGGTGCTGGATGTTGAAGGCCGCGAAGTGGAGGTCGTCTACGACGTCACGCTGGCGATCATTCGAATCCACCTCTACGTGATCGCCGTGGACTTCAGCCGGTTCAGCCTGCTCCGCCGTCTGCGGCTCGGCTGGCTGGCAAAGGCCATGTACGGCTCTCGGCAACCGGCCGTTTCGCAGGCCGTCGCGTGGAACCTCGTCGAGCCGTTGCCTCACCAGCTCGGGAGCTTCGTCGGGGACATCAAGCTCAAGCTCCTCAAGGAAGAGCTGGCCAAGATGCCG
>Ga0181524_10004752_pt1 | contig 12421 bp, 11 predicted proteins | sample PEATcosm2014_Bin_34_FD_119761 | JGI IMG/M metagenome (GOLD analysis project Ga0181524, IMG submission 119761) | Peatland microbial communities from MTU Mesocosm Facility, Houghton, MI, USA - PEATcosm2014_Bin05_60_metaG | ecosystem: Environmental > Terrestrial > Soil > Wetlands > Peat | place...
CAGCAGCATGCAGACCCGCGCGTAGTCCACGCCGCTGACCTTGCGCTCCGGCGAGCCGTAACGCGCCGTCGCCAGCAGCGCCTGCACCTCCACGAGCAGCGCGCGCGTCCCTTCCATGCACGGGACCACCGCCGCGCCGGTCACCACGCGGCGCCGGTCCGAGAGGAAAAGCTCCGACGGGTTCGCGACCTCGGCGAGTCCCTCGCGCGTCATCTGGAACACGCCGACCTCGTTCGTCGGCCCGAACCGGTTCTTCACCGCGCGCAGCAGCCGGAAGGCGTGATGCCGGTCGCCTTCGAAATAGAGCACCGTGTCCACCATGTGCTCGAGCGTGCGCGGGCCGGCCAGCGCGCCGCCCTTCGTCACGTGCCCGACCAGGTACAACACGTGCCCCTGCCGCTTGGCGTGATAGACCAGCCGAGTGGCCGACTCGCGCACCTGGCCGACGCTGCCCGGCGCCGACGGCAGCTCCGGCATGAAGACCATCTGGATGGAATCCACCACGACCATCTGCGGCCGCACGCGCTCGATCTGCTGCAGGATCGCCTCGACGCTCGTCTCCGAAAGCAGGAACAACTGCGGCGTCGCGATCCCCAGCCGCTCCGCGCGGATCTTCGTCTGCAGGAGCGACTCCTCCGCCGCCACGTAGAGCACCTTCAGCCCCGCCGCCGCGACGCGGTCCGCCGCCTGGAGCAGCAGCGTGGACTTCCCGATCCCCGGATCGCCGCCGATCAGCACCGCCGATCCGAGCACCGCGCCGCCCCCGAGAATGCGGTCGAACTCCTGGATCCCGGTCAGCACCCGCGGCGCGTCCACCGACTCGACTTCCGTGATCGGCATCGCCTCAGCCGCGGCGAACGCCGGCTGCTCGCGCACCGGCTCGGGGACGACGCGCTCCTCCACCAGCGAGTTCCACTCCTGGCAATCCGGGCACCGCCCCGCCCAGCGCGCCTGCTGCGACCCGCACTGCTGGCAGACGTAGATCGTCTTCGCCTTCGCCATCGAATCTCCTCTCGCGCACAGGTTAGATGGCCGGCCCGGACATGTCAAGGCGAAACGCCTGAGCGGTCCGCTTGACAGCGCGCCGCAATCTGTATTTACTCTCGGCCGGAGGTGAGAGCGATGAAGACGGCTGTCATCTTTCTGCTCGCCGCGACCGTGGCGCTTTTCCTCTGGGGCGCAGGGATGCAGTTCCAGCGGAACAGAGACATGACCCGGACGGACCAATCGGCCTACATGGATTACGCGAAAAAGAGCCTGACTGTGCCCTTCGGCTTCGTGCCGTCGCGAAATTACATGCCGCTCTACCCTGCCGTTATGTCGTGGTTCTACCGGGAGGCCGACTCGGACGCCGAGTATTTCGAGCGGGGCAAACTCGTCAATATCGGCATTGCCCTCTTGACCCTGGCGCTCTTCTATGGCGTTCTTCTCAGGAATAATCACCGCTGGGATGCGACGGTGGCCGTGTCGGTGGCGGCTCTTTCGATGGCCGTGTTCAAGGCGCCGTGCTTCCAGCCGGAAATGCTCTTCTTCGGAATCAGCTTTCTCATGTTCGTCGCGCAGCTTCACCTGATTCTGCGGCCGTCCTGGCAGGCGGCCGCGATCGCGGGAATCCTCTCGGGCTTCGCTTACCTCACGAAGGGATCCGTGCCGCCCATGATCGCGCTGACGATCCTGTGCCTGGTCGGCCGGTCGGTCGAAAACCTTCTCAGAAGGCGCGCGAGCAGGACCGGTCTCAACCCGGCGACCGTCCGGCCGGGATTGGGGAAAGCGCCCTGGGTTGCGGCGATTGTTTTCTCAGCCGCGCTGCTCATCACGGTGAGTCCGTTCCTTCGGGCCAGCAAGCAGATGTACGGGCGATGGATTTGCGAGAACAACGCGTACTTCTTCTGGTGCGACTCATGGACGGAGTGCCAGGCGCTGATGGCGTCCGTCGGCCAGGAACAGGGCCTGTACCGGACGCCCTCGTCTGAGTTGCCCGGCCCGATCACGTACTGGCGGACCCACAGCCTGGGCGACGCCGGCGCGCGCATTGCCGAAGGGTGCCGGCGGCTCTACCAGCAGCACATCCAGTGGGGCTACGGTTACGCGAAGTTCATCATGGTCTACGCGGTCTGCCTGGCCTTCATCGCATATCAGCGCCGCAAAGACGTGCGGACCTGGCTCGCCGGGGACGGACACAAATGGGCCGCTTTGTATTCCTGCGGGCTCTTCGCGGGCTTTCTGCTGCTCTGCACCTGGTATACGGCCATTGACAACTCCAGGCGATTCACCCTGGTCCTGTTCTATCCCGCGCTGTACCTCTCCGTAAAAGGCCTGACCGCCGCTGTTAACGCCGACGTAGAATGGAACCTGTTCGGATCAAAGCTGAAGGCGTCCGCAGTGAGTTCCATCGTTCTTCTACTGCTGCTGCAATACGTCATCTTCGAATTCTTCTATCGGGTTCAGTTCATGGATGGGACCTATTGAGCGGAGAAGGATTCCCGGAATACCGCCAGGCAATTGCGGCCATTATCTTGCCGTCCAAGCGGCCTTGTGGTAGGCTTTATTCGAACGCCGGCCGTTTTGGTCTCGCACAGGAGGCGGCTGGGATGACAACCCTTGAATGATTCACGAAAAGCGCGAAGAGATACAGCGCATCGCCGCCAGGCACGGAGTATTCAGAGTACGCGTCTTCGGCTCCGTAGCGCGAGGCGAGGCGGGTTCCGAGAGCGACGTGGATTTTTTAGTCGAGGCCGGCCCTCTAACCAGCCCCTGGTTTCCCGCGGGTCTGATCGTGGACCTCGAAGAGCTTCTCGGCCGACGCGCCAAAGTGGTCACGAGCAAGGGATTGAACCCCGACCTGCGCGAACACGTCCTTGCCGAGGCGGTGATCTTATGAAGGATGACGCCATCTATCCATGCTACGGAGTACGGAAAGAGTTAAGTATGTTTTCCCAGGAACTCGGACGAATAAAGGCTCCTATACGCTGTCCTCATCAGGAACTCGAGCGAAATATTTGGAGAGTTTGTCCCGCAGTGAGGAGCGCGACCCGATTGACAGTTGCAGGACTTTCGCCTTCAGAACATCTTGTAATGCGCTGGTGATCTTGTCACAGTCAACGCGGACGATCTGCTTGAAGTCAATCATATAATAGCCAGTTTCGATACCACCAGATTTGTGTGGCAATTTGTATCTTGGCAGAAGCGGATGCTGGGCGTAGATGAAATAATCTGTGAAAGCGTAGCTCTTCTCGTGTCTCAGATCGAATTTCCGTGCCCGGTCTACCTGCGAAAGTGAGTCCCAGAGTTGCCGGGATACACTTTCCTCGGGGCGCAACGGAGAGTTGAGTAATGTTAGGTCGTCCCGGATGTGTTCGTTATCGAAAAAGCCGGGCTGAACTCTTATGAGTGGCGCTAGGCTCATGCTATTGTTCCTATGCCGAGCAATTGTGCAGCATGGAGTCAAACTGGCGCAAAAGTTCGGCTGGGAGACTGCAATCTGGCATTCGGTATTGGCCTGAGCTGCGAGGTTCGGCGAAGGCACGGAGCTGAAGGCGAGAACGAATCCGCTGAGGATATCGCCAAATCTTATTGCGTCAGAAGGCCTTGCCTCGTAGAACATGATGCTCATTTATCGTAGAGATCATCCACATCGTGGGAACCATACGCCCTCAGCTTCTGCTGCGAGGACAGAAAAGTCTTGGCTATGGCGATGCCAACAATACCCAAAAACTCGTTAGCCTGCCCGAGTTGCACCTGCACTTCGTAATCCCCGAAGCGGACAACAACCGTGCGACTATTATCAGGCGCTGAACCGGTGCCAGTGTCCAAGCCGATCTTTCCCTCGTTCATGTCTTATCCTTCCGAGGCTGGCGCATGTAATCGATTAGTGGGCTCTTGACGGAAGCCTCATATTCCGCGACTACCAGATCGTGAAGCTTATCAGTGATGTTTAGATACTTCTCTGAGGCGACGTTCTCAGCGTATGCGTCGAAATCAAACATCAGTTGAGGCACCTTTGATTCGTTCCGATACGACTCTCGGAATGTGACGAAGAAGCCTTTCCGCCTCACTTGAGCAAGACATTCAAGTATGAGTGCGTCAGATACGGCAAACCGCGATAGCGGCAGAGCGCTGTTGTAATATTCAGAGTATGCTTCGTTGGTGGCGGCGGATAATGGGCAGTTGTCTACATACCGAAGCCCAATGCGCGTTATAAGCGGAAACGGCATAATGGCAAGGAAGTTATTCACAGCAAATTCAATGGCGTCGCGGAATCGTTCATCTGAATCTACGGAGTTCTTATAGGTCTTGTGCTTTTCGGAAGATAGCGAGAGCGAGTCACTAGTGACGTTAAGCTGCACGCCGGTCTTAGAGAGAAACTGCCATACCTTGATGACTTCGCCCGGCTTGACTTCCTCCGGTAGATTCTCCACCTTTCCATCCGCAGATAGCCTCGCCACGACCACGTTGCGTTGCTGCAAAAGCCTAGACTCAGGAAACCGGTCCATAATTCGAAGTTGATAGTCCCCGATCCTGTTTTCAAGGTAGAATAGGTTCGGGAATCGAATCTGAAAAATGACGTTGACAACGGTTGGGTTAGGAAAGACATCGGTTATCATCTAATGACCCCTGAAAAAGAACGCGTCCTCAGAAACCTTGAGTGCGGCGCCATTCCCCCAATGAATTTTCAAGCACGGGTCATACAATTCTACAACAATTCTGCCTTCATCGCAAGGTGGGGACTTCAATGGTACTTCCGTACTTCCGGGACACACGACTTATCTCATCACCTCTGCATTCTCCTCGAACGATGCGGTGATCTATTGCTTATGCGAACATCAATAATTTGTCATCGTGTCTGCGCTATTCCCACTCGATCGTGCTGGGCGGCTTGGAGCTGATGTCGTAGACTACGCGGTTGACGCCTTTGACTTCGTTGATGATGCGGTTGCTGATGTGGGCGAGGAGGTCGTACGGGAGGCGCGACCAGTCGGCGGTCATGAAGTCCTTCGTCTCGACGGCGCGCACGGCGATGGCGTTCTCGGCGCTGCGCTCGTCGCCCATGACGCCGACGGATTTCACCGGGAGCAGCACGGCGAAGCTCTGCGCGACGGTGCGGTAGAGGCCGGCCCGCCTGATCTCTTCAACGACGATCGCGTCCGCTTTGCGCAGGATAGCCAGGCGCTCCGGGGTGACTTCGCCGGCGATGCGCACCGCCAGGCCCGGTCCCGGGAACGGCTGCCGCCAGACCATTTCCTCGGGCAGGCCGAGGTCGAGGCCGATCTGCCTGACCTCGTCCTTGAACAGTTCGCGCAGCGGCTCGATCAGCTCGAAGCCGAGTTCCGCCGGCAGGCCGCCGACGTTGTGGTGCGTCTTGATCGTCGCCGAGGGTCCGCCGATCGGCGAGCGGCTCTCGATCACGTCGGGATACAGCGTGCCCTGCGCGAGGAACCGCGCGCCGGGGATCTTTTTCGCCTTCTCGCGGAACACCTCGATGAACGTGTGGCCGATGATGCGCCGCTTCCGCTCCGGGTCGGACACGCCGAGCAGCTTGCCGAGGAAGAGCGGCGCCGCGTCCGCGACGACGAGGTCCACGCCGAAGTGGTCGCGGAACGTGCTGCGCACGCTCTCCACCTCGTTCTCCCGCATCAGGCCGTTGTCCACGAGGATGCAGTGCAGCCGGTCGCCGACCGCTTTGTGGACGAGCATGGCGACGACGGAGGAATCCACGCCGCCGGAGAGTCCGCAGACGACGTGCGCGTCGCCGACTTTCTCGCGGCAGGCGGCGACGGCGCTCTCGATGAACGCGGCCATCTGCCAGTCGCCGCTGCACCCGCAGACCGCGCGAAGGAAATTGCGCAGGATGTCGTTGCCGAGCGGCGTGTGCGAGACTTCGGGATGGAACTGCACGCCGTAGAACTCGGAGCCGCGGTGCCGCACAGCGGCATAGGGACAGGTCGCGGTCCGGCCGAGCGGGATGAACTCGTCCGAGATCGCGTTGACCTGGTCGCCGTGGCTGTTCCAGACGACCAGCTCGCTCGGCAGGCCGGCGAAGAGCTTATCGCTGTCGAGAACGTGCAGCGTCGTCCGGCCGTACTCGCGCGCGGGCGTGGGCTTCACGTCGCCGCCGAGCAGCAGCGAGCCGAGTTGCATGCCGTAGCAGATGCCGAGGATCGGGATTCCCAGCCGCAGGATTTCCGGATCGCACCGGGGCGCCTTCTCCGCGTAAACGCTTGCCGGCCCGCCGGAGAAGATCAGCCCTTTCGGCGCGCGGCGGCGGAGTTCGTCGGCGGAGATCGTGAACGGGACGATCTCCGAGTACACCTGGAGCTCGCGCACGCGCCGCGCGATGAGCTGCACGTATTGCGAGCCGAAATCCAGGATCAGAACGGTCTCATGCGAGGCGGCTGCTTTCACGGCATCCTCGTCGAAGTCAGAATGATGAGTCATGAAAGACACGCGCGCCGATTATATGGCCGGCCGGCGCGCGGCGTCAACACGGGTCGGCGCGCAAACGCTCGACCCGGCCGGATTCTGCGCGCCGGGCCTGCTCATTCGGGGCGTCGCGGCAGGCTAAATTTGCATTTTCAAGGCGAAAAGCGTTTAATTCCTTGGAAATGTTCGGGAGCGGAAAGCCCGCCGACGGGTGTACGCGGGAGTGGACGGCTCCCGAGGTTCTTATGCGGGAGGTTCGGTATGCGTTACTTGCGGGCGTTGGCCGTTGCCGTCGTCATCCTGCCGTTGGTGGCGGGAACCGGGTGCGTCACCAAGCAGGTGTACGACAAAGATATCCAGGTCGAGCGCGACAGGACGGTCAAGGCCATGAAGGAACGCGACCAGGCCAGGATTGACCTGAAGAAGGCCAATGATACCATCGCCGATCTGAGCCAGAAGGTCGCCGATGTCACCAAGGTCCAGCAGCAACTCGCCGACGAGCAGAAACGCGCGGAGACCGCCGAGGCCTCGACCAAGACCGAGGTGGAGAAGGCGAGGAAGGTGCAGGAACGCGCCGACCTGGAGAAGAGCCGCACGGCCACCCGCGCCGCGACCGCTGAATTGACCAGGTACCGCGAGGAGATCGCGACGTTGAAGAAGGAAGTGGAGAAGCTGAAGAAAGAGACGAAAGAGCCGAGAGAGACGAGAGAGCCGAGGCCGATGACTCCTCCGCCGGCAGCGCCGCCTGCGCCGCCTGCTCCTCCGGTCGCGCCGCCGGTCACTCCTGCTGCTCCGCCCAGATAACTTTTGCCTGTCGTCCGGGATACTTGACCGGCCATGCGAGCCACTTGCTTGCGTGGCCGGTTTCTTATTGGGAGGCGCTGAGATGCGGCATTCGCAGGCATGGACCGTCGCGGCCGTTGCAGCGGCGCTGGTGATGGGCGCCGGCTGCGTGAGCCGAAGCACGTACAATCACGACCTGGCGATCGAGCGGTCCAGGACCGAGGCCGAGCGGCTGAAGACCGCCGTCGTCCAGGAGAAGCTCGACCAGGCCAACCGGGACGTCAAGAAGGCGTGGGACGCCATCGCGCAGAAGGCGGCCGACTACACGACCAACCAGAAGGCGGCCGACGACGCGCGCCGGCAGCTCGCCGGCTTGAGACAACAGATTGACCAGCTCAAGAACGCCGATAAGACCTCCAAGGCGGCGGCGGACAAGGCGAGCAGCGAGCAGGCGGAGAAGCTGAAGAAGCTCCAGGACCAGTGCGACGCGGCGCAGAAGGAAAACGCGGAACTCCGCGAGATCGCCGAGAAGCAGAAGGCGCAGATTGAGGAACTCAAGGCGCGACTCGAAGAGAAGGGGTCAGCCCCGCGGCCGCCGATTCATACGGCGCCGATGATGCCGGCGACGAATGCGCCAGCGCCGGCGGGAACGTAACATCAAGGGCCGACAGGGATTACGATTACGAGTAAGATGACGATTGCGAGGACGATCAACGCGGATTACCAGTAGATGTACCGCTGGAATTCTGTCCGCTCGCTCGGGGTGAGCTTGTCGAGGTCCGGGATCAGGTAGCGGTTGTTTTCGAGGCTGATCAGCACCTTGCCTCGCTGCCCGTAATCCACGGCGCGATCCTGCGACCAGCGCATGTAGAAACTCGACAGTCCCTTGTCGGTCTCCACCTCGAAGGCGACCAGGCCATACTTCCAGCCGACCTCGCGGATGGCGGTGATGGTGTGGATGAAGTAGCGCCGCGCCAGCGCCTGCCGGACGAGTTCCTGCGCGGCCGGCGGGAACGCGTCGAGGTCGCGGATGATGCCGACCTCCACTTCCTGCTCGCCCACGCTCTGCAGCAGCGAAATGTAGCCGCCCGGATACGCCACCGGAAAAGCGTACGCGGCGTACACGCCGCCGTAGATGTCCTCGTTCAGAACCGTCACGTGCAGCGCGCCCAGGTTGCCCAGGTGGATGCGGCACATGTCGGGCGTGAGGAACCGCGTCCGGGTCGGGTCCAGTCCCGTCGGCGCGCATTCGGCGTCCATGTTCTTCACTTCGGGCGGCGTTGCCACTCCGGCCACTCCTTCTTGCACAACAGCCATGACGGCGGCGAAACTCACTTCTTCGCGCTGGCCGCGACCTGGTCCACGTTCGGCTCGCGCGAAAGCTCGGTCTGGATCTTCACCAGCCGGTAATACATCCCGCCGAGCGCCAGCAGTTCCTCGTGCGTCCCCTGCTCGATGATCCGGCCCTCGTCCACAACGATGATGCGGTCGGAGTTCTTCAGCGTGCTGAGCCGGTGAGCGATGGCGATCGTCGTCCGCCCCTGCGTCACGCGCGCGAGCGCCTCCTGGATGAGCTGCTCGCTTTCCGTGTCCACGTTGCTGGTGGCCTCGTCGAGGACGAGGATTTTAGGATCGTAGAGGAGCGCGCGCGCGATGGAGATGCGCTGCCGCTCGCCGCCGGAGAGTCCGGCGCCGCGCTCGCCGATGTAGGTGTCGTAACCGAGCGCGTGGCGGATGATGAAATTGTGCGCGTTGGCCGCCTTGGAGGCGGTCAGCACCTGCTCGGGCGTCGCGTCGTGCCGGCCGTAAGTGATGTTCTCGTAGATCGTCCCGCGGAACAGGAAAGGCTCCTGCAGCACGATGCCGACGGTGCGGTTGAGGTCGCGCGCTTCAATGTCGCGCACATCGGAGCCATCCACGAGCACCACGCCCTCGTCCACGTCGTAAAAGCGCGCGAGCAGGTTGATCAGCGTCGTCTTGCCCGATCCGCTCTTGCCGACGATGCCGATGCGCTCGGCGGGCTTGATCTCGAGCGAGACGTTCTTGATGACCGGCTCGTGCCGGCTGTAGCCGAACGTCACGTTCCGGAACGACACCGCGCCCTGCGGCTCGGTCAGCCGCTTGGGCTTCTCGGCCAGCATGATCTGCGGCGACGTGTCGAGGATCTCGAACGTCCGCTGCGCGGCGGTCAGGAAGCGCGTGAACCAGTCGGTCAGCTGCGTCATGTACGTCAGCGGCGCGTAGAACATTCCCAGGTACGCGAAGAACGCCATCAGGCCGCCGAGGGTCAGCCCCTGCTTGGCGATGACGTCGCGGCCGCCGACATTCCAGACGATGAGGCTGCCCAACGAGAAGATCAGCCCCATCGCCGGGTTGAAGAGGCTCGTCGCGTATTCCACGCGGCGCGACGAGTCGCGCACGTACGCGCTCGAACGCGCGAAGCGCCCTTCCTCGTGCGGGTCCTGGCCGAACGCCTTGACGACGCGGATGCCCGAGAGCACCGAGCCGAACGCGCCCATCATCCGGCTGCCGCTGTCCCAGACGCGGAAGTATCGCGGGTAAACGCGTTTCCAGTAGAAGATGCTCGCGATCACCACCAGCGGCGCGGGCAACAGCGTCCACAGCGCCAGTTTCCACGAGATGCTGAACAGCATCAGGCCGGTGACGATGACCATCAGGATCTGCGCCAGGAAGCCCTGCGTGGCCTGCCGCACGAAGTCGCGCATCGCGTCCGTGTCGTTGCCCATGCGGCTGATGAGGTGCCCGACGCTGTGGCGGTCGTAGTAGTCCACGCTCAACTGCATCAGCTTCTTGAAGAGCGCGTTGCGCAGGCCATTGGTGACTTCGGTGCCGACGAAGCTGCTCAAGCGGCCGTTGATGGCGTTGCCGATGGCCGTCAGGACCAGGACCCCCAAGAGGCAGGCCACGAGGCGAATGAGCGAGGCCATGCGCGCCGCCGTGTCCACCGAGGGGTTATTGATCACGTCGTCAACGAGGCTTTTCGTCAGCCGCGGCGGTATCATCTGGAGGCCGATGACCACGAACAGCACGACCAGCATCAGCGCGGCCCAGCCGCGATACGGCCTCATGAGCGCCAGCACGCGCGAGAGCACCTTGCCCCGGTCCACGCAGCGCCGGCAGAGCTCGCCCTTGTGTTCGAGCGTCAGCCCGCACTTCGGGCACTTGCGCGGATCGTAATCGTCCTCCGGGCCGACCTCCACCGGCTCGCCGGCGAGCCATTTCTTCAGCTTGGTGGCGACCTTATGGAAGGTGTCCGCGCTGGCGTTCGAATACGCGAGGATTTCGACATAGACGCCCTCGACGCGCGCGTCCATGAACCCGCCGCCGATGCCCTGCCGCGTGCGGATTTCGGTGATGTCCTGGCGCGCCAGTTCGATCCGCACCGCCTTCGGGGAATGCGCCGTGGGGCGGCCGACCGTGAGCAGCCGGTTCGGCTCCACTACCAGGAACACCTGCTCGTAGTTTCCGGAGAGGTTCAGGTCGGTTTCCGTGCACAGCCACGCCGCGCCGGGATCCACGCCCTCGCGGCGGAGCAGATCGGCCAGGTCTTTCGGGAGTTCCCGGTTCAGCAGAATCGAACGGCCTTCAGACATCATCGTCAACTTCCTTGTCGGCGGTCAGAATGCACTGCGTGTCCCCGGGCGCCGGGCCCCATAGAGAAAGTATTTTACCGCGTTCGGCGAACCGGCGCAAGATTGCCGCAGTTCGGCTGGGGAAAAGCGCCGCGGGCAGAAGATGGAATCGGTCACCGGAGGCGCATAGGCGGTCTGCGAAAAATGGAGCCAGAGGTGGGAATCGAACCCACAACATCCGCTTTACGAAAGCGGCGCTCTACCATTGAGCCACTCTGGCTCTCGGCCCTGTCCGAGCAAGAGTATAACAAGCGCATTGCGCGCGCGCAACGATACAACGACGATAGACCATGGACGATGGACGATACGCCAAGGTGGCGCGCCTATCGTCCATCGTCTATCGTCCCTCGTCCGTCGTCTCTCGCTGCAGCGCCTCCGCCAGCAGCTTGCCGAGTTGCGCCGTGATCGGGCCGATGCGGCCTGTGGCGATGGGCTTGCCGTCCACGCGGACGACGGGGCACACGTCCGCGGTGGTGCCGGTGAGGAACGCTTCTTCCGCCGCGAAGAGCTCCGCTTTGCTGAAGGCGCGTTCGGCTGCGGGAATGCCGTGCGTCCGGGCCAGGTCGAGCACCACTTTCCGCGTCACGCCGGGCAGCACGTGGCCGTCCACCGGATGCGTCCGCAGGCTCCCGCCGATGACCGCGAAGATGTTCGACACCGCACCTTCGTGCACCGTCCCGTCCTGCCCGACCAGGATCGCCTCGAACGCGCCCGCGTCGGCCGCCTGCCGCTTCGCCAGCGTGTTCGCGAGCAGCATCGAGGTCTTGATGTTGCACCGCTGCCACCGCAGGTCCTCCACGGTCGCCACCGCCACGCCGCCCGGATATTTGCGCGGCCACGCCGGCACTTCGCTGGTCTGGACGAACGCAAAGACGTTCGGCGCGATGTCCTTCGGCGGCACGTGGGCGCGCATCGCCGCGCCGTGCGTGACCTGGATGTACACCAGTCCCGACCGCACGCCGTTCCGCCGCGCCAGCTCGGTGAGGATCGCCTCATACTGGCTCGCCGAGAACGGGACCGGGATACCGAGCGCCTTCAGGCCCTCCGACATCCGCGCGTAATGATCGCCGACGCGGAAGAGACGCCCGTTGTTGACGCGCAGCGCCTCGTACACGGCGTCGCCGAAAAGCAGGCCGCGGTCGAGAATCGAAATCTTCGCATCCGCCAGATCGCAGAATTCGCCGTTCACGTAGCCGGTTGCGTTCATTTTCATTCGGGAATCTTTCCACTGAAAATACGGTAGGGATGGAGTCTAGTGCATCCCAGCGAATTTATCAACGGCACGACGATGGACGATGGACGATAGACGATCGTCAGCGTTTGTTAATCCATCGTCCATCGTCCATCGTCTATCGTCTATCGTCCATCGTCTATCGTCCATCGTCTCTTCCCCCGAACAACGCCGAAAGAATCAGCCCGGCCAGCCCGGCCATGCAGGCCCACGCGAACAGGTCGCCGTGCGCGGTGTAGAAACTCTTCAGTTTCGTCATGGCCAGGTTCCCGATCAGCGTGCCCGATACTTCGCGATATCGGCCGTCGGGCAGGACGATCCGCTCCGTGATCCG
>Ga0181524_10004756_pt1 | contig 12414 bp, 10 predicted proteins | sample PEATcosm2014_Bin_34_FD_119761 | JGI IMG/M metagenome (GOLD analysis project Ga0181524, IMG submission 119761) | Peatland microbial communities from MTU Mesocosm Facility, Houghton, MI, USA - PEATcosm2014_Bin05_60_metaG | ecosystem: Environmental > Terrestrial > Soil > Wetlands > Peat | place...
GAGCAACCCTGGCCCGGTCTGCGTAGTAATCGGCCAGCAGCCGAAAGCAGGTATCCAGGCGGCCGCTCTGCTCCCCCGCCTGGAGGAGGGCGATGTCGAACTCCGGCAACCACCGGGAGTCAAGATGCTGCAGGGACTCCGAGAGTGTGGAACCGCCGGCCAACTCCCGGAGGAGCTGTCGGATCGGCTCGCGGTAGGAATGGGCAGGGGGGGTCCGCTGGAGTTGCTCGAGGGCCGCGATAAGGCCCAGGCCCGCGGCGGTCAGCGAGGCGAGTTGCTGGTAAAACGCGGCGCGCCTCGAGAATTGTCCGGGCGTGACGATGAGCGGCATGGCGGGCCATGCCTCATCAGGCCACGCGATCGAGGCGGGCCTTGAGGTCTTTCTTGCTGCGCAGGCCAACGAGTTGCTCGGTGACCTGGCCCTTGTTGAAGAGGAGCAAAGTGGGGATGGACTGGATGTTGAACTGCGCAGCCAGAGGCCCATGGTCATCGATATTCACTTTGCCGATGCGCACCCGGCCCTCGTACTCGGCGGCCAATTCATCGAGGATGGGGGCGAGCATCTTGCAAGGCCCGCACCACTCGGCCCAGAAATCAACCAGGATCGGCCCGGGCGACTCGATCACTTCCTTCGCAAAACTGTCCTGCGTCAATATGATAATATTGGAAGCTGCCATAACCAATGCGTCCTCTGTTGTGTTCTAAAGGCAATGCCTTCGAGTCCTGGAACCGCCGGCCAAGTCTCCGCTGCCGCGGGTGGTTCAACGTTGCATTACGGACCTGTGACCGGCAATTCCAACAACCGAATATAGACCGTGCTGCCCGCGGCAGCCAGGGTGACAATGGCCGCAGCGATGGCCAGCACTTTGTCCAACGTGCTAACCGAGGCGACGGCGATGGGGGCGGCAACCGGGCGCGGCGCCGCCGCGGCAACGGGCACCGGGCGCGCAGCGGCAACCCCCGCCGGCGCGGCGACCGCGCGCGGGGCCGCCGGCGCGGCGTGAGCATTTGCGGCAGCAACCGGCGCCGGAGCCCCGGGCGGACCGCCCGCAGGCCCGCCGGGCGGCAGGGTGGGCAGCTTGATCGTCGGGGCAGCCGAGGGCTTGGGCGGCAAGTTGATTCGAACGGTCTCCTTCTTGGGTTGGACCTTTCCGGTTTCTTTCTTCGGGGGAACAGCGCCACCCGGAGCGTTGGGGATATTCTCAGCCATAACGTTAATTTCCGTCCACACTACGGTTCAGCCGCCCGGGTGTCAATCCCATTTACTGCCGCGAACGCCAGACCAGTGCAGGACAAAATTCTTCGTTTTCTTTGTTTCCTTGGTGTCACACCACTCTCTCCTCGCGCCGGCTCCTGCATTCCGGGGGGGAATCTTGAATCAGCCCTGGAATCCATCTCTTTCATCCAACTTTTTATGTCAATTAATTTTATTTACAATACTCCGGCGGCTTTCTCCGCGCCAGGGGGCGCTGGTATGTAAGTTATTGAATATCAAGCAGATAGAGTGACGATTAGGAATTGACACTGCTTACAGTAGCAGATAATGTAGGAGCGATCGGTCGGCATGCAGGCCGGCAATCAGTCTGTCTTGCTTGCGCTGTCGCGGCGAACAGTGAATAATTGCATTTTATGAGCGACTCAGTTTTGAGCGTCCAGCCCTCGGCTGCAAAGGCCGAGGTCTTGCGTATTTCGGAGGTGGTCATCCGCATCGCGGGCGATTCTCAGGATGGCATTCAGGCCATTGGCGGTTTTCTGGCCCGCTTGGCCGGGCGGAGCGAACAGGAGGTCATGACCTTCATGACCATCCCTTCGACCATTTCAGGCGGCCCATCGATCTTCCAGGTGCGCATCGGTTCGGGCGAGGTGCTGAGCGCCGGCGATGAGGCCGACGTGCTGCTGGCGTTCTACCAGCATTCCTACGAGGGCCACATCCATTCCGTGAAGCGGGACGGCATCGTGATTTACGACAGCGATCACGTGGAGCCTAAGCCGGAGTGGCAGGAGGGCCGGCGTCATGTCGGGGTCCCGATCTCGACGCTGGCCATCGAGGCCATCGGGGGAACCGCCAAGGACAAGGGCAAGAACATCTTTGCCCTGGGTTTGCTGGCCCGGATGTTCGACTTGAACGTGAGCCGGCTGGAGGCGCTGATTAGCGAGCGGTTTGGCGGCAAAGACCCGAGCGTGCTGCGCAATGCGCAGGTCGCTTTTCAGGCGGGTTACAATCACTCGCCCGAAGGGCTGGGGGCGGCTTTCCGGTTTGTCGAGAGCCAGCGCCGGACGGCCCAGCAAGTGGTGATGAACGGCAACGAAGCCCTGGCCTACGGCGTGCTCGCCGCCGGGGTGCGCTTCGGGGCGGCCTACCCGATTACTCCGTGGTCGGACGTGATGGAGATTTTGCGGCGTGAGATGCCGAAGTACGGCGGCATGTTCGTGCAGTGCGAGGACGAAATCGCGGCCATCTCGATGGCCATCGGCGGGAGCTTCGCCGGGCGCGTGGCGGTCACCGGTTCGAGCGGTCCGGGCATCTCGCTCAAGATGGAGTCGCTGGGCTGGGCGGTGATGGCCGAAGTGCCGCTGGTGGTCATCAATGTGCAGCGGGGCGGCCCCTCGACGGGCCTGCCGACGCAGGTCGAGCAATCCGATCTGAACCTGGCGTGCTACGGCAGCCACGGCGACGCCCCGCGCGTGGTCCTGGCGCCGGCCAACGTCGAGGAGTGCTTTTACACGGCCATCGAGGCGGTCAACCTCGCCCGGCAGTACAACGTGCCGGTCTTCGTGCTGAGCGACCAGGCAATTGCGACGCGCATCGAGGCGTTCCCCGAACCGCCCCTCGAGAAGATTTGCCAGGACATCACCCCGGACCTCTCGCCCGTGGCCGATTACAAACCTTATGATCTTTCATCTCCGAACGGAGTTACACCCCGGGTCGTTCCCGGCACCCGCATCCTGAGCGGCCGCTACCCGATCGCCGGCGGTCTGGAGCACGACGAATTGGGTCACCCGAGCGCGTCGCCCAAACTGCACCAGGAGATGACGGCCAAGCGCCGCAAGAAACTCCAGGCCCTGGCCGCCACCCTGCCGGCCCCCAAGGTCTATGGCCCGCCCGAAGGCAACCTGCTGCTGGTGGGCTGGGGTTCCACCCAGGGCCCCATCCGCGAGGCGGTGGACCGCGCCCGCGCGGCCGGGGACAGCATCTCCGCGCTGCATATCAAGTATCTCAACCCCTTGCCGCAGGGCCTCGAGAACATTTTCTCGGGCTTCAACCTTATCCGCGTCGTCGAGATGAACGACGAGGGCCTCTACGGCTACGGCCAACTGGCCGGCCTGCTCCGCGCCCGCTACTGCGACCCCAAGATACGCGGCATCAACAAAACCGATGGTCTGACCTGGAAGGTGCGGGAAATCCTCGAACGTGCCACGGCAGAGATGGCTGCCGGCTTGACCAAGGTGTAAGTAATTTTCTTTAACCAATACTATGATTTCCCCAACTGTAACCTTCGCCCCCAACGGCCGGGACAACGAGAGGCCGGCGTCTGCGCCCGCCCTCGAGCGCAGACCGCTCACAAGAAAAGAAATCGCCTCCGACCATCCAACCTGGTGCCCAGGCTGCGGAGACTTTTCGGTACTGGCCCTTTATTTCAAGCTGATCGAGAAGCGCAAACTGTGGCAGGAGAAAATCACCACGATCTCCGGCATCGGCTGCTCGAGCCGTTTCCCCTATTTCGTGCAGGCCTACGGCGCCCATTATATCCATGGCCGTTCCCTGCCCTTTGCCAGCGGGGTTTCCCTCTCGCGGCCTGACCTGCACGTCTTCGTCTTCGGCGGCGATGGCGACCTCTTTTCCATCGGCGGAAACCATTTTACCCACACCGCGCGCAAGAACATCAAACTGACCTGCGTGGCGATGGACAACTGGGTGTATGGCCTGACCAAGAAGCAGACCTCCCCGACTTCGCCGTTGGGCTTCAAGAGCAAGACCGATGTCTGGGGCGCGATCGACCAGCCTGTCAACCCCGTCAAGCAGGCCCTGGCCGCAGGCGCCACCTTCGTCGCCCGGACCACTCATTCCAACCCCAATCACATCCTTCAGATGATGGAGGCGGCGATGGACCATGACGGGTTCAGCTTCATCGAATGCCTGAGCGAATGCGTCGAGTTCAACGAAGGGGCCTTCGACCCCTCCAACCCGCGCAAGGGCGGCGCCTTCAACCCCGTGCCCGCCGGCCATGATGTTTCCGACGAGGCCGCCGCTTACAAACTGGCCGACGCCCCTTTTCCCGGCTACTTCGGCCTCTTCCACCAGGTCAGCCAGCCGTCAAAGAACGCCAAAGAAGCGGGCCTGAGCGCTGCCGCGCGGGAAAAACTCGAGGGCCTCGAAGACTGGGAAATCCTCCGGAAGACCTTCGCTGGGATGAGATAGCGGGCCCGCCATGCGAGCCCGATCTTCCATCCTGGTGTTCTGCCTGCTGGGTCTGGTCTTCACTGGCCGGGCGCCCGGCGAATCGGTGGACCTCCGGCCCGCCTTTCGCACAATGGGCCTGGCGCCGCGCCGGCAAGGCAATCGTCCGACGTGCTCCGTCTTCACCGTCGCCGGCGCCCTGGAGTACGCCGTGGCCAAACGCCAGGGGCATTCCCCCAGGCTCAGCGTCGAGTTCCTCAACTGGGCGGCCAACAAAGCCCGCGGCGACACCCAGGATGGCGGGTTCTTCTCGGATTTGTGGAAGGGCTTCGCGGCTTATGGAATTTGTGACGAAGACGAGATGCCGTACGAGTCCAAGTTCGATTCATCGCGGCTCCCCAGCCAAGGCGCCCTGGCCGATGCCAAAACCCGGCTTGCCTTGGGCCTGCGGCTCCACTGGATCAAGGAATGGAATGTGAACACCGGGCTGACCGAGCCCGAGTTCGAGGCCGTCAAGCGCACCCTGGCCCTGGGGTGGCCCGTTTGCGGCGGCTTTCGCTGGCCCAAGCACGAGCAATGGATCGAGGAGGTTCTCCAGATGTGTCCCTCCAACGCGGTGCGCGACGGCCACAGCGTGCTGCTCGCCGGCTACCGCGACGATGCCGCTCAGCCCGGAGGCGGCGTGTTCATCTTCCGAAACACCGGTCACGACGGGGCCGACGGTTTCATGCCTTATGCCTACGCCCGGCTCTACATGAACGACGCCGTTTGGGTGGACTTCCAATCCCGGACGGCCCCGTCCAGCACACCGGCTTCACCTTAGCCTCTCATAAATCAGGCAGGCTGAGCCGGGGCGCGTTTTCAGGTTCAGTTAGGCGAGGATTTCGGCAGGGTAATATGGCTTGCCAACAACAAATATTGCCGGATAATTCAGACCATGAGCGCGCAAGAAATGTTGATCGAAGAAATCAAGCGCCAGCCCGAACCGGTGTTACGCGAAGTCCTGCATTATTTGAAGTTCCTTGAACGCCAGCGAGCGCAGGAAGATTGGGCTGACCTGCTGCCCTCACGCGAGGTCGGGCAGGAAAAGCTCGACATCCTCGGCGGCAAATGAACCCGCGCCACGGCGAAGCTTGGCTCGTGGACATGGGCATGGCCGCCAAGACCCGCCCCGCCGTCGTTGTCATCGCCGATAATCTCGACGCCCCGCGTTCGCTCCTCAGAACCATGCTATGGTCTGAGCCTTTTTCTGAGGGTGATCCGGTGGTCCAGGGCGTTGCTCTCCGCTGCGAAGGCCCTGTTCCTGGGTGTCGGGGTTCGCGACCCGGCAGGAGGCGCGCGCATAGAGGCCCCGGAACGCAAACCGGGCCGATTCATAAGGGCTTCCCGGGCGGCGCAACACAACCACCATCCCACGCCCGAGGTCCGGCCAAACTGATGGGGATTGCCATTTTTCCTGCCGCGCCGCCGGTTGTGACGCTTCGCGGGTGAGGTCGCGCTGGCGGTCCGCCTGCGGCGGGAGACCACTTTGACCCTTCGACACTTCGCCGGGCGCCTGCACATGGGCATTCGGGAGACTCTGCACAACAAGCCCTACCTCCAGAACAAGCTGGACCAAAATGCTGGCAAAAAGTCAAAAGTTATAGTGGCTGACTGTTGCGACGGTCTCCCGTTGGTCCGTTAGAAGAGAATCCGTTAACGGTTTAAGACCTCACGGCACTATTGCGCGGTAGAACCGAGCTGCACAGTTGGTGCAAGTGGGATCAGCAAACGATACCGTTCCATTGCTATTTGTGAGGAATGCTGTCGGTATCCAGTTTACAAGGTCGGGAGAGCTTTGCAAAAGATAGTTGTAACCGGCCGCACCAGTCAGCTGCAGGACAGGCCTGCCATTGGTTCCCAGCTGCATGCCAAGCGTGGCTGGGGTAGTGAGTCCTAAAAAACCAGTCGCCACGTTGGTCACGGTGATGCTCGATGTCACAGGGTTAAATGCATCAAGGCGGAAACTCAAGGTATAAAGGCCATTCGTCACGGTGTCAGGCAACATGAACCGATACGTTTGCAACCCCACCGAAGCCGTGCGCTCATCAACCATGCCGAGTTGATTTGTATTCCAGTAAACCGTCAACAAGCCTTCCGCCGTGTTCCCATCAATGAAGGCCGCGTCAAGCTGGACAAAATTGACGCTGTTTGTAATGGGCACGCCGACGGCGAGCCAAGCTGGGCCGTCAGCAGTCAAATTGGCACCACCGTTGACCAGGAAAGAAACACCTGAATTGAAAGCGTTGGCCAAATCTGCGAGCACGATCTCCGTCTCCGTCAACGGTAAATTCGGACTCGGAATTGTGCCCGACGGCCCACACAGCACGTTAGGATTATCCCTATTGCCGGTAGGATGCCTAGCCTGATTGTTCCGACCACCAGCTTCTGCGCTCAAAGTGAATCCATAACCGGTGCCGCACCATTGTGGATCGGTGTTAGTCACGGAATCAATATAAAACTCGTGCGAGTATTCATGCGTTGAGAATGCGACCTGAGCAGAGCCGTAAGGAAGTGTGAAATGGTTTGGATCGACCCAGTCCACATCGACATTGTAAGCGCGAACCAGATCCCCACCTGTAAAACCGCCCGTCCAGTCCTGTGTGAAATAGCAATCGGCCCAATCGGCATTCTGTCCGTAAACACCTTGCTTTTCTAAGAACAATCCTAAAAATGGGTCCAGGAATGTCATTTGAATCAGCGGAGGATTTGGTGATGATTCCAATTGATCAGCGACTGCTTGAATCAACGCTGAGCCGGCACTGTGCGCAATGAGATGGACGCTTTGGAACGTGCCTCCAATCTCCTTCCCTAGTTGTGTGCCAATATTTTCTGCGTTAGCAAGCGCTTGCTGCGGGCTCAATGTCCACGCCTTGTCCAGCCAATAATAAGGAGCAACGTACCAATCACTGGATACTTTTTTCTCGATAGCATCGGCCATGTCAGAGACCCATTGCGGCAGAGGCGGCCCAATCAATCCAGGTTCCCAACCGTGAGTAATTAGGAGCAGATTCTTCGCGACACTCGGTTTGGAAGGCACGGGCTGTGCGACGATTTGCTCGGGCTGATTGCCATTTGCTCCATCGGCCAGCACTGAAAGAAAGGCTGCCGCGCTCACAACCGAGCCATACGCATTCCAAACGACGACCGAATAGCCCCCCGAAGCCGCCGCGGTGACGGAGTTCAAGGCCAGCGTGGAACTGGTAGCACCGGCGATGGTCTGCATGTTAAACTGCCATTGATAACTCAAAGGGTCTGTACCGACAGCCGTGAGGCTGAGCACGACATTTGCACCGGCTTGCGTCGTCTGGCTTTGCGGCTGCGCCACAATCGTCGGTGCTGATATGCAAACGTCGGCGGGGATCGCCACGGCGATCGTGGAGGAATCAGTAAAACCTGCAGCGTTGGTCGCTCGGACAAAATAAGTATTTGTCAGGCCCGCCGTTACGCTCAGATTGTTTAGGAAGGAAGTTGTGCCGCTACTGAGAGAAGAGCCGATCGGGCTACCGTTACAGTAGACTTGGTAGCCGACGGCACCGCTGGATGCGGCCCAATTCAAGCGGACCGCTGGACCTGCAGGCGGCGTCGTGTCGCAAAAGGGAGTTTCGTTGGAGAGAGTGAAACTGCCTGGCGGCGGCTCGGCCACGCTAACGCTCACGTCGTCTATAAGGAACCACGTTGGACGATACCCAAGCCCATTATTACCGCTATTAGAACCGCTAAAATGCAGTACAATAGCTTGACCTTTGTAGGGCGACAGATCGAAGGTCTGCTGGTGGTAGTATGGATTACCCACCCCTGGGTCTTGATTAACGTTCGACCATTCTGGAGGGCAGCACGGTCCCAACGCGGCTAAAATGGTGCCGCCCGTGTTCCGAATTGAGACGTAGAGGGTGTCGAAGATCTGGGCCCAGGGATTCTCCTGGGATACAATATTGAACCAAAAGGAGAATGTGGCTGCGGTCGCGTTGCCGGGGATCTGAACGCTTTGATATGCTTGATAACTCTCACTAGCTGTCCCTCCGAGCCAGAGAGAGTGCGTTCCGGTGTGTGCATATACGGCTCCCGCGCCCACTTGGGCAGCTCCTGAAAGCGTCCAGCCGCTAGAACCTGATTCAAACCCGCCGTTGACGACAAGTTCTGCCTGGCACCAAGCCGCAGGAGGAGGGTTGCCGTAGGGCTGCACAGTCACGGTTCCGGTTCCGCCCGCCGGCAAGTTGGCCGGGTATAGCGCGGTCAGGTCGGCGTAGGCATGCGTGCCGGGCGTCAAGGGGATGCCTTCGATAACGACCGCCGAGAAGCAGCAGTTCTGGTGCAGCACGAACACGCCACCATTGCTCAGGATCAGCGTGCCGGCACTGTTGATGTCGTAGTCCACCTCGAGTTGAGCGGGACCCGTGATTTCAACGATGGAGGGGTCCAACGGAGGCTCCGGCAGAACAAAGCCCGGATCGATGGTAATGTCGTTGGTCCCCAGCGAGTTGGTTCCAGCGCCCAAAAGCCAGCCGGCCTTTACGATCCAGGGCCCGGAAAAGGTATTCGAGTTTCCGGAAATCCGCTGCGCCGCCTGGAGGCTCGCCTCGAAGAGGGCCAACGTGGCGCTGCCGGTGAGCCGGCCCTGGATGTCCATCGAACGCGCGTTGGCCGAAAGCCCGCCGCCGCCGTTGTTGCCGGGGCAAAGGTAAGATGGCGAGGCGACCTGGATCGTGCCGGTAATCGGGAAATTGCCGTCATCGCCGACGTTGATTACCCCGCCGTTGAGAATGAGGCCGGGGTTGCCGTTCACACCGGGGAAGTTCAGTATCGAGCCGTTGTTCTTCATCCGAAGCTCGGTGTTCCTGTTGATTGTCAGCGAGTCACCCGGGAAGGTCTGCACCCCGCTGACGGCCGGGTTGCGCGTGCGGGTGTTGCCCATGGCGTCGCCAAAGGCGGTGCCGTTGAACACCAGGGCATAAGTGCTGCCGGCCGTCGGCGGCCCCACCTCGGGACCGGTCCCATTGAGCTGCCAGTGGCTGCCGTTCCAATTGTCGCCGACAACGACAGTGTCTGTGCTGGTGTAGCTGGCCGCCTGACTTGCCTGGGGCAGGCAGGCAAGGGGGCCGCAGAGGGATATGAGTGGGATGGTTCGCCGCATAAGGTTACGAAATTTGCTTTGATGAGTTTTGGAAGGTGGGTCTAAGGCCAATGGCTTCCTGTATTTCGGCCCTTTCGTGCATCGTGGCAAATGGCCATCAGGTCCTGTCCACGTTTCATCCAACCCTTCAGCCGCCGTAGGCAGGTACAAAATCCCCACTGGTGAGCAGTCCACTCATGCTCGCCCAAAGCCCAGCTCCTAATTCCCGCTGCCAATTTCATAAACAAGCGGCCGCCCAACGACACGGCCTGGCAACCAGCAAGCCCTCAAGGCTCATCGCTGACCTCGACTCGGTGATCATCCGACTTCACCACCAATCCAAGGACGTGTCGAGGAGAATCTTGTCGCGGCTGTTTGCAGTCTTTGCTCCATAGAGGACAAGAAATGTGGCATCGCAATCCAGATGCCCCGAAACGATGTGCCCAAAAATCCAGATTCCCTGCTCAGTCAATCCCGGTTCACGCCATGGAAGGGTCATGAAAATGAAAGGGTCTAGGGGTCAGCCATAATGTGGTTCGCCTTTCTCCGCACCCGAGATTGAGTTCAGATGGCTTTGGGGCTGGCCAACCCTCGTCGAGCCGCTGGGAGGTTTCACAATGCCTTTGCTTCATGATCGCGGCGGTAAAGGCGGCCGGCGTAGCGCGGCTGCATCTTTTGATAATAGGCGGCGGCTTTGCGCGGGTCGTGGTCGAACTTCGCCGCCAATTTGCGGCGGATTTCCCGCAGCCATTCCAGCCCGTCATCCTGCTTCGTTTTCATCGTCTTTTTCCAGCAACTGGAGCGGGATCATAGAAGCTTTCGAGGGTCGCGGCGCGCACTTCGAAGGGGGTGACGATAGAGTCGCGTCCTGGGTCAAGCTCCAGGGGCACCTTGCCGCTTTGCGCGATCCTGGCCGCGAACACTCGGACCACTTCCCGAGTGGACGTTCATAATCGCTCAGTGACGCGATCCGCGCGATGCAGAATCTCCTCGTCAATGCGAACTCTCCACACTGCGCTCATGCCAGAAATGTGCCACGGATATCCCCTGAATCAAGCCCCGGATTATGGCAGCCCAATCCGCCAGGCGGCAGCCGTGACTGACAGGATAGGACACAATCCAGATAGCCGCGAAAAGGCGCAAAAGGCGTAAAAACCCTAATTCTTTGCGCCTTTTGTGCCTTTTCGCGGCTATTCCATTTACTTTACCCTCTCATAGATCAGGCAGGCTGAGCCGGGGCGCGTTTTGAGGGTCACTTCCAATCCCTGCTCTAGCAACTGCTCTCCGGTATGAAGGCGCTCCTCCTGGGTATCGGGGTTGGCGACGCGATAGGAGGCGCGCGCATCGAGTCCGCGCAACGGGAACCGGGCCGATTCATAAGGGCTTCCCGGGCGGCGCAACACGACCACCATCCCACGCCCGAGGTCCGGCCAAACTGATGGGGATTGCCATCTTATGACCAGGAGGAGATAATAGGCGCATTGTCGAAGTGATCTGGAGGACACGCTCCGGCAGTTCTGAAATGGTCAATACCCAAGGTCAAGGCTCCCAGGCGGCTCCCATTAGTTCTTTCCGGGTTGTCGGATTCTCATCCACCGTCACCACGGCAATCCAAGGAGTATCCGGAGAGCGAATGCTGCCCTGCCACTCCCAAGTGCTCACGCTTCCTCGTGTCAGGATCAACTCCTTGTCTCCGTCCGGGAGCGTGAGATTATCCGTGCGAATGCGGAACCGGTGAGCGCCGTTGCCGCGCGCGCTCACTCTGATCCCCACTTCTCCGTTGGCAGACAGGAGTTTGGAAAGCCAATAATCCAAGGTTTGACCGGGCCGCAGATCGAGCTGGTATGTGCCTGCGGGCAGGAAAACCCGTGCCTCTTCCTCCCCATGACAGCGCACGATGTATTTGCCTTCCGGCAGCATGGCCCGGAACTGCCCGTGGGCCGGAACCGTGCGGATGACGGAGCCGGGTCCCGAGCCGGTTGCCCTGAACTCGACCGGCGAGTCGGCGTGTCCTTCAACCAGCGCCGGACCCGCCAGGTCGCGCATGAGCCAGATCCATCGCGCCACCGGATGCACCCATACTTCTTTGTAGGTCCAAGTGCTCTGCACCGGCCAATAGGGAACATCGCGGTCGCCGCGGGTTTGCAGGCCCACTGGCAAGGCGCCGACTATGTTGCCTGGGAAGGGAGCGTAGAGGGGAGGGAAGTCGTAGCCTTCGCCATACATGGTGCTCTGGGCAAAGGGATTCCGGCCAACAATCCACTCCGCCTGACGCTGCGCCATAGTCACCAACTCCGGATCCCCGCGCAGGTGTGCGGCGTTTATCAGGGCCTGGGCCTGCGGGAGAATCGTCCCAAAGTGCCCGCGATAGTCCATCCAAACGGGAAACAGCCTCAGGTAGTGCCCCTGCCCGAGCGGTATGCCGTTCAGGACCTGGCTCCGAAACGATTCCCGCCTCCCCTCAGGCACACTTCGATACTCGTCTGCCTGATAGATCGAGGCGGGTATCACGCCGTAGGGTTCGGTGTATTTGGCCGCGGCCTTCAGGTATTGCGAATAGAGAGCCACTGCCGAATACCATTTCATCCAATCGGGATGGTTCGGGAACGCGTCGCACAGCCGAGTCAATGCCAGGATCGGCGCCTGTTCCCGGCCTCGATGGCAGTAGTGGAGGAGGCGATCTTTGCGCGGGCCCGTATAAAAAAAGCCTAGTAATGGGATGTCCCAACTGGGCCGCTTTCGTTCCTGTGAAGCCAGAATGGTCCCTGCCAGCTCGATGGCCGTATCCGCATAACGCTGGTCCCCGGTGACCTGCCACAAGTCCACCGAGGCCAAAACACCCACCGCGGCCGTCTCATGCTCC
>Ga0181524_10004759_pt1 | contig 12412 bp, 9 predicted proteins | sample PEATcosm2014_Bin_34_FD_119761 | JGI IMG/M metagenome (GOLD analysis project Ga0181524, IMG submission 119761) | Peatland microbial communities from MTU Mesocosm Facility, Houghton, MI, USA - PEATcosm2014_Bin05_60_metaG | ecosystem: Environmental > Terrestrial > Soil > Wetlands > Peat | place...
TCCAGAAAAGCCACCGGGTCCTGGCCGGCAATGAACGTGTTGCCGGTATCCATGTTCATGCGCAGAAATGGAGAATCGGCGAAGGCGAGCATCTCGGCCATGAACTCCGGCTGGGTGGTGAAATACCCGTGCGGCTCGATATTGATAGTGATCTCGTAGTCCTCGGCCACGCGCACGATTTGCCGGTAGAGGCGGCGCATCATATCCATGGTCTCGCGGTCGCTCAATCCCTGGGGCCGGAAGCGGTCGTCGGTGGTATCGATGCGCGGGCAGCCCGCGAGCTTGGCCCAGCGGAGCGTGTGCAGCACGTACTCGACGCCGAGCGTGGCGCCTTCCGGCAAGGAAAGCGGGAAAGCGGCGTCGATCTGGGAGAAGGCGATGCCCAGCCGGTCCATTTTCTTACGAAGCTCGAGCGGGTCCTGCCAGAGCGCGACGTGCGGCTGATAGCCGAGCCCGTGAATCCAGCTCACGCCGTCGATGGACCCGCATTCGATGAACTTCAATCCCTGGCGGTGGGCCCAGTCCAGGCACTGGTCGAAATTCCAGTAGCTGGAGTTGAAGGCGTCGGTGTGAAATCCGATTTCAGGCATAGGTCAGACCTTTAGGGACGTTCTGTGATTGTATCCAAACGGGCACGCTACCGGCGCCGCAGCGTGCCGGGATTCGGGTCGTACTCGGCCGGGAAGGTCTTGGAGAGATGATCGTGCCAGGTGAGGCCCTCTTCGTCGATGAGCGCCCAGACCAGGCCGAGGCCGGCCGCGGTCACATCCAAGCAGGTCAGCACCAGGCGCCCGACACGCTGCTGCCAGGTGGGCAAATGACCATCGAACGTGAGCACGCGCAAGCCGAGACACCGCATTCCGGCGGATTCGCGGCCCAGTACGCACCAGAAAAGGTGATAGAAAAAGCCGAGCGCGGCGATGGTTGCCGCATAGGGCAGGACGGCCTTCGCCGAGGGCACGAACCGGCCGCCCATAAGGTAGAAAGGAACGGCCGCGGCCACAATCCCCGTGGCCAGAAAGATCGCGTCCAGCGTAGCGGCGTGCAACCTCACGGCGGCGGGCGCGACGGGAGCGTCGTCGTTTACGGCGGAACGCTCGCGGGGAGCCGGAGCGCGCAGGTCGAGCGGCGGCTGATTTCCAGCGGTCGCCGCCGTGGCCTGGCCGCCAGGCCGGGACTTGCGGCGCTGGGGCTGAAGGCGCGTGCCGCCTTTCCGGACCGCGATGGTCTCGAAGGGGATGATCTTCGGCCGGGCATCGAACAGGAGCGCCTGCCGGGCTGACCCGGCCGGGAATGGCCGGGCCTCGTCCACGGTGGCGGCCGCGGGGCCGGAATCCAGCACGGGTGCAGTCGCAGCGTTACTCACCGCACCGAGAACCGGCGAGTCCTCGAACCGGCGGCCGCAATGATGGCAGCGGTGCTCCCCCTCGGAAATCAAGGAACCACAATGTCGGCAACGCACGTCAAATTGTCTTGCACGTCAAATTGTCTTGCGGCCGCCCGGCGCAGGGCCAAGCAGCGGTCCGTGTTAGGATTGTCGCTTGGTTGGACACGCATCGCGGCGACACAAATCCCTACTTGGAGTTAGTAACATAATCGGCGCACTTTGTCACGGAATTTTTGAAAGAACTTCAGCGGGCTTCTGTGCCGGCGTGCTGTTTGCGGCGACGGCGGCCGGCCAAATGATGGGGCCGCCCTCCATCGCGCCGGAGCAGCCGGCGCCCAAGCCCCAGGTTCGCGTCAATCGTGTGCAACCTCCGAACGAGGTCGGCGAAAACCAGATCCTTATCTTCGGCGTGAAGGAGATGAAGGAAGGCCCCTGGTACCGGCTGCGCGGCAAATCCGTCGTTCAGACCGATACGCTCCTGCTCAAGGCCGACGACATCGACTACAACGAAGACACCGGAGAGCTGGATGCCCGCGGAAACGTCTACCTCCTGAATTTCGCCGGCGGCGAAGAGTTGTGGTGCGACCACGCTGAGTACAACATCAACGACGAGACCGGGAAGTTTTACGAGGTCCACGGGCAGGCGCCCACGCGCATCGTGACGCGGCCCCATCTCCTGACCACGAGCAACCCTTTCTATTATGCGGGCGATTGGGCGGAAAGACTGAAAGAGAAGTACGTCCTCCACGACGGCTTCATCACCAACTGTACGATGCCGGACCCGTGGTGGCTGGTCCGCGCTCCGGTCTTCGACATCATTCCCGGTGAACGGGCGGTCTCCCACAGCAGCATCTTCTGGTTCCGGCGTGTGGGGCCGTTCCGGCGCATACCCCTGTTCTACACGCCGTACTACTACAAGTCGCTCGAAAAGCGGCCGCGCCAGAGCGGGTTCTTCGCGCCGAACATCGGCAACAGCTCGCTACGGGGAAGAATGATCGGCGGCGGCTACTATTGGGCGATCAATCGCAGCTACGACATGGGGTACCGGGGGCAGTATTTCACCAACGGAGCCTTCGCGCACAACCTGGCCTTCCGCGCCAAACCCTGGGTGGGCACGTCTTTCAGCGCTTACCTTTTCGCCGTGAACGACTTCGAGCCCCCGAGCGCGACGAGTGTGAGCGGATATCTGCTATCGATGCAGGGCAAGTCGGAACTGGGCGACGGGTTTTACGCGCGCGGCGAGTTGAACTACTTGAGCTCCTTCGCTTTCCGGCAATCCTTCACGCAAAGCTACACGGAGGGAATCGGCTCCGAGGTCCACTCCATAGGATACGTCGCACGGGACTGGTCGACGTACGACCTCGATTTCGTTGCGCAACGCATCGAGACCTTCCAGTTCGTGCCGTTTCCCGCCGCCACCACCTCGACCAACCAGTATGCCCTCATTCACAAACTACCGGAGGCCGACTTCACCAGCCGCGACCGCCAGATCTGGGACAACATTCCGGTGTGGGTCTCGTGGCACATGAGCGGGGGCCTGCTGAGCCGCACGGAGCCTGTTCCCTCCACGGACGAATATGTCCGGAGCGGCAACTTTGTCGACCGCCTGGATGTATACCCGGAAGTTACGACGGTGCTGCGATGGTGGGACTTCGCGCTGGTGCCCAGCTTCGACATTCGCGAAACGCAATACGGCGAAAGCCGGGACCAGCTCAACTTCGTGAACCAGAGCATCGACCGCAACGGCCACGAGGTGAATGTCAAACTCGTCGTGCCGTCCTTGGCACGAATCTACAAAAGCCCGAAGTGGCTGGGCGACGAGCTCAAACACGTGATCGAGACCGGCGCCGATTATCACTACGTCGGGGGGGTGAACAACTTTAACAGCATCATCCGTTTCGACGTAACGGACCTGTTTTCAGACACCGACGAGGTCGAGTACTGGGTGACCAACCGGCTCTATGCCAAGCGCAAGGGATCCGTCGAGGAAATCTTTTCGTGGGATTTGCGGCAGCAGCGGTATTTTGATCCGACCTTCGGGGGCGCGGTCTCCAGCTGGTGCGGCCAGCCGTCCTGCCGGGACATGGTGCTCAGCGAGATCGAGCTGACGCCCTTCGCCTTCGTGGACGGCCCCCGCCACTATTCGCCCGTTGTTTCCACGATTCGGCTGATGCCCAAGCCGGGAATCGGGCTCGAGTGGCGGGCCGATTACGACCCCTTCCGTCACAACCTCGTCGCCAGCAGCACGTCCGTGGACCTGCATTTTGGAAGGTATGGATTCTCGATAGGGCACAACAGCTTGAAAGCGGTCCCCGCGCTTACGCCGGACGTAAATCAGATACAGGGCCAGTTCAAGATCGGCAACGAGAACCGCCGGGGCTGGAACGCCGGAGTCCAGGGCAATTACGACTTCCGCCTGGCGCGGCTCCAGTTCATGAGCAGCCAGGTGACCTACAACACGAATTGCTGCGGGTTCAGCTTCCAGTACCGGCGGCTGGCCTTCGGGATTTTGGACGAGAACCAGGTGCTGGGGTCATTCTCCATAGCCAACGTCGGCTCCTTCGGGACCCTCAAGAAGCAGGAACAAATGTTCTGAGCGCCGTTCTTCGGAGCCCCACCCCGAACTCAGAACATGTCGCCGGGGAGCTCGACGAATCGGGCCGGGACGGCCGGGAGGGGTGGCGATCCGCCGTAGCCGGGCCTACGACGCGGCCGTGGCCATCTCCGCCGCGCGCGCTTCCTTCCAGAGAGCGACGTAGGGATCGAGCTCCCTCATCATCGCGCGGAACAGCGGCAGCGTGAGCGACTGCGCTCCGTCGCTGATGGCCTTGTCCGGATTCGGATGGACTTCGACCATAAGACCGTCCGCTCCCACGGCCACCGCGGCGCGCGCGAGCGCCGTAACCAGGCTGCGCTTGCCGGTCGCGTGGCTCGGGTCGAGGATCACCGGCAAGTGCGTCAGCTCGTTCAGCACCGGCACCGCGGCAATGTCATACGTATTGCGCGTGATGGTCTCGAAGGTGCGGATGCCGCGCTCGCAGAGGATGACGTTCGGGTTGCCGTGCGCCACGATGTACTCGGCCGACATAAGCAGTTCCTTTACGGTCGAGCTCATGCCGCGCTTGAGGAGCACACTACGCGAGGTCCGGCCCAGGCTCTTGAGAAGCGCGAAATTCTGCATGTTGCGCGCGCCGACCTGGAGAATGTCGGCGTACTCGGAGACCAGCTCGACATCGCGGTCGCTCATGATTTCGGTGACGATATCGAGCTTGGTCGCTTCCTTCGCCTTTCTGAGCAGCTTCAGCCCCTCGATCTCCAGGCCCTGGAAATCGTAGGGCGAGGTGCGTGGCTTGAAAGCGCCTCCGCGCAGGATGCGTCCGCCGGCACGCGCCACGGCTTCGGCGGTTTCCATGATCTGGCGTTCGGATTCGACCGAGCAGGGGCCGGCCATAACGATGAACTCGCTGCCGCCGATGACGGTGCCGTTCACCTTGATGCGGCTGCGTCCGGGCTGAAATTCGCGGCTGACGAATTTGTAGGGGGCGGAGATGCGGACGGCATTTTCGACGCCGGGCATGATCTGCAGGTGCTCCAGGCACTCGGTGACATCCCCCACGCCGACGGCGCCGATCACCACCCGCTCCTCCCCCTGTATGGTGTGAACCTTGTATCCGAAGTCCCGGATTCGTTCGCACACAGCGTCGACTTCCTCTTTGGTCGCGTGCGGTTTCATTGAAATGATCATCACCTCTTCCTCCCCAGAAACAAAAAACCCACTCTTTCGAGTGGGTTGGTTCTCAATAGGTCTCCGTCTTAAACCAACGCCACTCTACCCGGTGGGGGTAAAGCACCAAAATCGGTAAGCGAAGGACCTGGCGTCGAAAGAAGACATCGAAGCAACAAGTATATCGAGCCGCGCGGCGGGAAGCAAATACCGCGCCGGGCGAGGCCGTGATCCGTCTGTAAGGTGTTGCACGCCGCCCGGCGGCACGTCTCAAGCCGAGGCGCAACGGAGATTCGGCCTGGGCGTCCGGCTCGGTGGGTCTGTAGCTCCTCGTAGCGGCCGGTGAGGGGGCGTCACTCGCCGATCGCGGGTGCGTTTTCCCACCTCCGGACAGAACTCCGGCGCGCCATTGCAAAAAGAGGTTCTATAATCCGTCCGTAAGACTACGCCCATCCGCTGGCCGGCAGCAGCCGCCACGCCTCGGCCCACTCCCTGAGTTGGTCGACCAGCCGCCCCACGCGCACCCGCAGTTGCCGCGCGTGATGGATCAGCGCGCTCGGCGAACAGAAGATCTGGAAGCGCAGCTTCGTGCAGCCGGTCGAAGTCGTCCAAACAATCCCCGCCCAGAGCGTTCAATACCAGGAAGTTGTCGACGTATGTCGCTTCGTCAAATCCCCGCTGGCGCTGCTTCAACCGCAGGTGCTGCTCGACGCTCTCGGGCGCACCGAAAGACCGCGCCGCACGCACAAACAGCGGAATGCCCGCGTAGCCGGTAAGCACTTCTTCGGCTGGTTCCACGTCGTACTCGAACGGCAGTTCCCCGGCTGCGGGTGAGTGCTTCGGCTTCTTCGGTATGGCCATCGGAATCCTCTTAGCAATTTTGCACCCGCCGGGTGAAGGCCGGACTACTGCGCTCAACCGCGGGCTATCGGCTCCGAGGCTGGATTCTGATTCTCCTTACGGACGGATCACGGACTGCAGAGCGGTTTCTGTATATCATCAGACCGCGCCAGATGGGGTGCCATATTATAAAGCCTCTTTTCGCGAGTTCAGCGTCGCCTGTTCTGAAATCAGAACGAAATACGTACCATCACGGCCAACGTCCCCGTCCTCGCACCCAAAATTACTGCACTGCAAAACGAGTGTTCTGGTTGCGGAACATTTTTGCGAAGTCAACTCCAGGGACGGCCTCTTCTGCTATTATTCCCGGTTTGGAGTTTCAACTCGGAAGGAGGTTACGAATGAGCGGTCGCGGATTCAAAGAGACGCTGGAAGTGGTGACGAGCATCACGGTCATTGCAGGTGTTCTCCTTCTATCTGGCTTTGTGGTTTACCGGTCACTCAATCACCCCGCGGAATCCGCGCAAGTGCCGCCTGCGGTGGGAGCAGCTTTGCCTGCCCTACCCGGATACAACTGGGGACAACATAGCAAGACCCTGCTTCTGGTGATACGCAAGGGATGCCACTTTTGTGAGGACAGCCTACCGTTTTATCGCGAGCTTTTGCAAGCAGAAAGAAACGGGGACTCGAAAGCCTTTCTCATTAGCGTGCTTCCCGATGGGGAAATAGATGCGACACACATGCTGCAAGACGCGCAGCTGGATGTGCCGGTGGTCGCGTCGTTCCCTTTGCAGCAGTTGCACATCTCTGCCACGCCCACAGTGGTTCTCGTTGATCGAAACGGTAGGGTTGAGCACGCGTGGGTGGGGGAACAACAGGCGGCCGGACGAAAGGCAATACTTGCTGCGATCCGGAACTAGGGTTCGCAGCGACGGCACATCGCGATGTCGAGGGACACAGCGCAGCGCTGGGTAGGAGAGTTTCCGCCGGACGTGGGAGTGAAGTTATCGCGTGCGGAGGGAAAAAGGGCGGGAACCGCCCTGCAACGTCAATGAATCAAGAGAGGAACAGGAAAAATGAGCAAAGTAATCGTACGCAATTTGGCCATCATGCTTCTTCTAGGTGTCGGCTACGTCGTAACGGCACAATCAACATCCGTCTCACCGTTAACAATTACATGTAGCTGTACCCCGCAGTCGGGTTGTACGTGTAGCTGTACAAAAGTCGGGAACAATTGCAGCTGCACGCAGAGCGGTATCGGTTGTGAATAAATAAGAACGCTGACACGCAATGCAGCAGATCCCCCCTGACGCCTCTGCGGCAGTGTGGGGATCTGCTGTCCAACTCAGTCAACCAAGGGGAATGCGCCCTTGCGGGACGTTTGCGTTGGTATTCTGGGTTTCACGAGCCCGCTCTCGTTCCTCATGTCCAGTGTTCACAACATGTTCTCAAGACGTCCTGCCATTTGGAGACGTGCGCGGAACGAGTCGTGACCAGCAGACATAGGAAGCAGGCAGTACGGGAGAGCAGGGCGGGCGCGGGTTGCGAAGGATCCGTGATTCGAACTTGCTAAGACTCTGGATGAATTCGAGGAAACGCTGCGTTTGGAGATTTAGGTAGGTATGTACGGAATTAGAATTCGAGCAACTCTGATGAACCCTAAAGGACACACGGCCCTTTTGCTCGCGGCTGGCGTGATGGCTGCTTGCGCATCATTGTGTGTACGGGCACAAAAGGGCGCGGAGGCGAAGGCTTCCGCGTACGAGGTTGTTTCCATCAAGCCGAACAAGTCGGGAAGTAGCGGCAACTCATGGCAACTCCTGCCCAACGGCGTTCGCATCACCAATTCGCCGCTGCGCTCTATGGTGTACGGTGCCTACGATATCATTATGGACAGCCAGGTGATAGGGTTGCCAGAATGGGCGAAATTAAACCCATACGACGTTGAGGCGAAGGTGGACGCGGACACCGCCGAAGCGTGGAAGAAACACCCGTGGCAGGAGCAATTGAAACAGCAGCAGCCGATGATGCAATCGCTGCTCGCCGACCGCTGCAAGCTCAAGGTGCATCGCGAGACGCGCGAGCTTCCGGTCTACGATTTGGTGATCGTCAAAGGCGGCCTGAAGATGAAGGAAGCGCCGGCGAAAGAACGAGGGTTCTGCACGTGGAATAGCGGCAGTTCGGACAGCACGATTACGGGGCACGCCACTTCGATCGATAGCCTTACGTCCGATTTGGCGGCGACGGCAGGCCGCATCATCATCGACAAAACCGGACTCGGTGACAAGAAATTCGATTTCGAATTAAAGTGGACTCCCGACTCGCAACGCGCCGCGGACACAGTCGACGCTGGCCCATCTATCTTCACTGCGTTCGAGGAGCAGCTTGGCCTCAAACTGGTTCCCTCTAAAGACCCAGTAGAAATTCTTGTCATCGATCACATGGAAAGGCCTTCGCCGAACTGAAGCTGCATCGGTATGTAGGGCTGCTGAAAAGAGCCTTTGATCTCGGACAATCTCAATGCCCCGTATTGTCCAAAGACTCGAACGCACGGCTGAAACATGAAACGCAGCAGCAGAGGGCGAGCGAAATGATCGGTTTGCCACCCGAAATGGTGCTGTGGCAGCCCTAAAGAGGGCGCAGCGTCCATGGTTTCGTTCCAGATTACGACGCGGGAAACAACTTCGGAGGCGTTTGTGCGCACATCGGCCGGACGCCTCAGGGCGCATACAGGTCGAGCGTACGCAACTGGATCTTCAAGCCGCCCGATAGTAGTGATTGAGCATGCCGCCCAATCGAGCGCGACGCCGGATTGGATCGTTAGCGCGGCTTGCGGTTTTATCGGGAATGCCGCTGGGTGAGCGCCGGACTACTGCGCTCAACCGCGGGCTATCGGCTCCGAGGCTGGATTCTGATTCTCCTTACGGACGGATCACGGGCGAGGCGGGCTTGGACTCGCCGCCTGGGGGCTCGCTGGACGGCAGCTACAATACTCTGTATGGAAAAGGGCGCCAGTCGCCTCAAGAGCCTGATCTCACAGCACCACTATCTGTCTGTATTGCTCTTCATTCTGCTGGCCAAGATCTTGTTCTGGACCTGGGCTCTGGCCGTCAGCCACTGGTTTCCCCTCTCGCCGCTGAAGTATTTCTCCGGCGGCCATCACTACGAAATTGACCCGCGGATCACGGAACACCGGGTTGACTTCCTCAGCCTCTGGATCTACGCGGACGCGGAGTGGTATCTCAGCATCGCCGGGCAGGGCTACCCGAACACGGATGAAATGAAGCAGGCCGCCGCGGATCAAGCGGCGCGGACGGGATACCCTTACCGCTTTGCTCCCGGCGACCCGGTTGCCAGGTACCGCAGGTACACGGAATGGGACAACGACGCCAAGTACGCCTTCTTCCCACTCTATCCTTCGTCGATCGCCCTGTTCCGGTTGATTCTGCCACTTCACGCGGCCGCTTTTGTGGCCACAAACGCGATCAGCGCCCTCGCCTTTCTGATGCTGTACGCCCTTACCTTCTTATACTTTTCCGACAAGGGCCTGGCGTTCCGGTCCGTGGCCTTGCTCGTCTTCTATCCTTTTTCCGTGTTCTATCAGGCGTACTACAGCGAAGGGCTGTTCCTCCTGTTGGCGGTTCTGTCTTTCTATTCCTTGAAGAAGGGACGGCCGGGCCTCTCGGTTCTATGCGGCGCCCTGCTGGCGCTGAGCAGGCCAACGGGCGTGGCGATCGTGGTTCCCCTGCTGGTCCTGGCCGTGAAACAGGGCCTGCCCGTCGAGACCCGGGCGGCGAAGAGAGCGGGGAAGCTGAAGAGACGCAGGACCGTACGGATGGGCGAGATCGACTGGAGCAGGTTCCGCGTGGTGTGCCTGACGCCGCTGGGGATCGTCCCTTTCCTGCTGCTCAACTACTTCAACACCGGACATTGGAACCGTTTCGTTCTGGCCCAGCACAGGTGGGGCAATGAGGGCTCGGAGTTTCTCGGCAATTCTTTGAATAACATCCTGGTGGCGGGTTCGAAGTTCTTCAGTTTGAAGTTGCTGAGCGATCATGACTGCCAGGTTGATTACGCGATCATGTTGATCTCGCTGGCCGTCGTGGTGTTGAGTTACAAGCGCCTGCCTTTGGAGCTATGGGCCTTCAGCGCTTTGCAGTGGTTGGTGCCGCTCCTGCTGAAAGATCTGATGTCGTTCTCGAGGTTTATGTCGATCTCGTTTCCGCTGTTCATTTACCTGGCTGGAACCAGGCGGCGGCGGGTATTCTGGGCGCTCGCGGGTTGCTTCCTGGCCGGCAGTCTTCTGACCGATGGCATGATGGTCACCTGGCACTGGGTCGGGTAGACAATCCACGGGCCTGGAAGGGCTAGGATGGGCGTTAGGGGGCCGTTATGATCGCAGGCAGGGCTTCGGATCCGCTGGCATACCTGGGCGCACAGATCGAAGACTGGAAGCAGGCGGGGACCTATCAACACCTTCGGGAACTGGAAGGCCCCTGCGAGGCGGTGAGCCGGTTCGATGGCAAAGAGGTCGTCAACCTTGCTTCCAACAACTATCTCGGGCTGGCAAACCATCCGAAGCTGGTCGAGGCGGCCATCGCCGCGGCGCGCAAGCACGGGGCCGGATCGGGCGCCGTGCGCAGCATTGCGGGCACGATGGACATCCACCTCGAGCTGGAACGGCGGATCGCGGCGTTCAAGAAAGTGGAGGCCTGCGTCGTATTCCAGTCGGGATATGCGGCCAATGCAGGCGCCGTGGCCGCAATCCTCGGGCCGGAAGACCACATCATCTCCGATCAACTGAACCATGCAAGCATCATCGACGGCGCACGCCTGTCCAAGGCTAAGATCCACGTCTTCCCCCACAAGGAAGCAGAAGCCGCCGAGCGCATCCTCACCGGACTGGATTCCGAAGCCGGGCGGAAGCTGCTGATCACCGACGGCGTGTTCTCGATGGACGGCGATATCGCGCCGCTTCCCGCGCTGGTCGTGGCCGCGCGGCGCCACGGCGCTATCATGATGATCGACGACGCGCACTCTTCCGGGGTTCTCGGCCGGAACGGGCGCGGGACGGTGGACCACTACGGCCTGCATGGGAAGGTGGATATTCAGGTCGGTACGCTCTCGAAAGCGATCGGCGTGGCCGGCGGATACGTTTGCGGCAGCCGGGAGCTGATCGAGTATCTCTACCACCGCGCACGGCCGTTTCTGTTTTCCACCTCGCACCCGCCCGCCGTGGCGGGGGCGTGTTTGGCGGCGTTCGACATCCTGGAGCAGGAGCCCGAGCGCATCGAGCGGCTGTGGGAGAACACGCGGTATTTCAAGGACGCGCTCGAGGCCGCGGGTTTCGACACGGGCGCGAGCGAAACGCCCATCACGCCGGTGATGGTGGGCGAGGCGAAACTCGCGCACGAGTTCTCCGCCGCCCTGTTTGACGAGGGGCTGTTTGCCACCGGAATCGTCTTTCCGACGGTTCCCCAGGGGAAGGCGCGCATCCGCACGATCGTGACCGCGGCGCACACGCGCGAGCACCTGGACCGGGCGATCGAAATTCTTTCGCGCGTTGGGAAGCGCATGGGCATCCTCGCAAACGCGTGAAGCGTTGGCTCTGTTTTCGCCACCACCCGAGTCATTTTCCTGCTGTTTTCTAAGGTTCTCCGCTGATTTCTTCCGCCCACGATCGCTGATAACGTCGTATACGTCAACTCCCGCTGGGCGCGGCGAAGGAGAGCGGATGAAGCGTATTTGTAAGAATTTCTGCAAAGACGATCAGGGACAGGACCTGATCGAATACGCGCTGATGGCGGGTTTCATTGCCGTCGCCGCGGGTGCGCTGATGCCGAACATATCGAACAGCATCAGTACGGTGTTCAGCAAAATCTCGTCGCTGATGACGAGCGCCGCGAGTTGAGGACGGGGCTCGCGCAGTTTTCGGCTCCCTCACGGCGTCGGCTCGGCCGGAAATGTCCGGGCCGATCCCGGGGCGGAGAGGAGCAGCAGGCCGTGTTCGATTGGTGTCAGTGGCTTGGGGCGAGTTCTGCAGCCTGAAGCAGTACATCCACCAGGTTGCCGTCCTCTTCGAATTCCATGTCGCGGGGCTCGCCCAAAATTTCCAGGTTGGAGTTCCGCTCCAATTCGGGGAGGAGGTTCTCCGAGAACCCGAGCAGGCTCAGCTCCATCGTGTTCCGGATCCAGGCGATGGTCACATCCGCCGGGTTGAATTTTCCCACCGTCGGCCAGATCTTCTCCAGGCACTCCCGGTCCGTCGGGAAATGGATCGGAGTGCGGATCGCAGCCGGCGTCGAGGCGGTCAGGGAGTTGATCTGAGTCGCGTTCCAGTCCACCCGGCTGAGCAGGCGATCCGTGATCACATCCGCCATTCCGATACCCACGGCATTGTTGTAGGTGAGCTTGCTCAGGTCCCGCACGAAAATTCGATGAATCGTCGGCAGCTCCGGCCA
>Ga0181524_10004760_pt1 | contig 12412 bp, 17 predicted proteins | sample PEATcosm2014_Bin_34_FD_119761 | JGI IMG/M metagenome (GOLD analysis project Ga0181524, IMG submission 119761) | Peatland microbial communities from MTU Mesocosm Facility, Houghton, MI, USA - PEATcosm2014_Bin05_60_metaG | ecosystem: Environmental > Terrestrial > Soil > Wetlands > Peat | place...
CACACCCGGCACGGAACGCCCACAGGCCGGAGCGCCGGCTTCAGCCGGCTTTGGGCCTCCGAACGCCGCAAGACAGGGAAAATGACAACGGCCGGCCCTCTGGGTGTGAAATATCCGGGCTAACGGAGCTTGGCCGAGTGGCTCCCGGGCTCTTGAAGATCCGTTTAAGGTGCAGTCCCGGCCTTCGGCGACTTTGTCGATGGCCCTTCGCGCTCGCGTGCGCCATTTTTAGGTTGGCGTCGACGCCGAATTCTGTTTTCTTGTCGTTATGAGAACTTTTTTAGGCAGAATGGTCCCCGGGTTGCTTTTGGCGGCGCTGCTGGGCGGCCCCGCCTGGGCGCAAACCCGCATTGCGACGGTGGATATGCGCAAGCTCTTTGACGAGTATTACATAACCATAAAGGCCAAGGCCGCCCTTGAGGACCTTAAGGCCGACAAGGAGAAAGAGCACGCCAGCATGGTCGAGGACTGGAAGAAGCTCAAGCAGGACTACCAAACCACCCTCGCCAGCGCCAACGACCAGGCCGTCTCCGCCGACGAACGGGACAAACGAAAGAAACTCGCCGAGGACAAGCTCAAGCAGCTTAAGAAAGCTGAGGACGCCCTCGTCGAATACGAACGCGCGGCCCAATCCGCTTACCAGGACCAGATCACGCGCGTCCATGACAAAGTCATCGACGAAATCCGCTCCGTCCTCGAGGCCAAAGCCAGGTCTGCCGGCTACAACCTCGTGCTCGATCTCGCCGCCGTGGGCGGCAACGGCATCCCCGTCATCCTCTTTCACAACGACACCGAACACGACCTCACCCAGACCGTGCTGGACCAACTCAACGCCGCCGCCCCGCCCGCAGCTCCCAAAACCCCGCAAAAACAGCCCGAAAAGAAGAAGCCTTGAGGGCGCCCTTCCCAGGGACGCATTTTTGTCTCGTCAATAGCGTTGACACCTGTTCGCTCGAGGTTTATTATCTCTCCCCGACAGTGTTTAAACACTTTTCGAGACCATGTTGATTCGAATCAGCTTAATCGTGGCCATCATCGCGGGGGTGGCCGTCGCCGTTCTGAATTTCACCCAGGTGAAGGACAAGGTCACTACCCTCCAGACCAACCTGAGGGACGAAACGGCGGCGCACAAGAAATACCAGAAGCTCTATACCGACACCGACAAGGAGTTGAAGAAGAACGTGGCCGAGTTGAAGCAGACCAAGGCCTCGCTCGAGGCGATGACCGAGGAACACGACGCCGCCGTCAAGAAGGCCGACGAACAGACCAAGCTGGCCGAGCGGCTCCAGAAAGACCTGGACACGACCGTGGCCGAACGCAACACCGCCCGCGAGAAGCTCGCCGCCTACGACGCCGCCGGGCTTACCCCCAAGCAAGTCACCACCCTCCGGGACGACTTGAAAGACCTCCAGAAGACCCTGGCGGGAGCCCAAGCGGAGAGCAGGGTCCTGGCCCAGAACAATGAAACGCTCAAGGATCAACTCGACCGGTTCCTGCATCCGGAGAAGCACGTGACCCTGCCGGCCTCCCTGACCGGCAAAGTGCTGGTGGTCGATCCCAAGTATAATTTCGTTCTCCTCGATATTGGTGAAAACCAGCGCGCCAAGGAGTACGGCGAGATGCTGGTCAATCGAAACGGCAAACTGGTGGCCAAAGTCATCATCCGCAGCATGCAAAAAGATCGCAGCATCGCCAATGTCATGCCCGGCTGGGAAATTGGCGAAGTCATGGAAGGCGACCAGGCCATCCCTGCTTATCCCGAGCAATGAAACAGTTCCTTGTCTCTCCCCGCGCCCTATTTCTCCTCCTGCTCACCTTGACCGTTCTGGCCCTGGCGGGCTGCTCCACAACCGATTCGGAGAACCTCTCCGAACGCCCATGGAACGGCCCCAAGAACTGGGAAAACGGCCTTCCCAGCTCGATGATGGAAGGACGATAAAAGGGTTCAGAACAGGCCAACCGTGTTGCCGTTGGCATCGACGTCCATCGCCTCGGCCGCCGGCACTTTTGGCAAGCCGGGCATGGTCATAATGTCGCCCGAGGACACCACCACGAAACCCGGCCCGGCGCTGAGCCGGGCGTCGCGCAAGGGCACGGTGAATCCCACCGGCCGGCCGCGCAGACCAGGCGCCGCCGAGAGCGAATACTGCGTCTTGGCCATGCAGATCGGCAATTGGCCGAAACCGGCTTCCTCGAAGGAGCGGAGCTTCTCGGCAGTCCGGCCTTCGGCCACCACCTCGTCGGCGCCATAGACCTTCTGCGCGATTAGCCGCACCTTGTCGAGCAAGGGCAGGTCGTCGGGATAGGTGAAGTTCAAGGGTCCCTTGTGCGGCTGGGCGGCGGTTTGGATGACCAGGCGGGCCAGGTCCTCAGCGCCGGCGCCTCCGCGGTAGAAATGCTCCGAGAGCGCAACGGGCACACGCATCGTGGCGCAGGTGTTGCGGATGACTTCCCACTCGGCCTCAGTGTCGTTGGCGAAGACGTTGATCGAGACGATGACCGGCAGGCCGAAGGTTTGGAGGTTCTCGATGTGTTTGAGCAGGTTGCCCATGCCGGCCTCCAGTGCTGCGAGGTTCGGTTTGCCGAGGTCCGGAGCTTTGGCGCCGCCATGGTACTTCAAGGCCCTGACCGTGGCGACGAGCACAGCGGCGTCCGGGCGCAGACCGGCCTTGCGGCATTTGATGTTCACGAATTTCTCCGCGCCGAGGTCCGCTCCAAAGCCGGCCTCGGTTACCGTGTAGCCGGCCAGGCGCAGCCCCAGCTTCGTGGCGGTCACGGTGTTGCAGCCATGGGCAATGTTGCCGAAGGGGCCTCCGTGGATGACCGCGGGGTTGCCTTCAAGGGTTTGCACCAGGTTGGGCTGGACCCCGTAGCGCATCAACACAGTCATGGCCCCATGGGCCTTGAGGTCTCGGGCGGTGATGAATTTGCCGTCGCGCGAGTAGGCCGCCACGATCCGCCCGAGCCGCTCCTTCAACTCGGGCAGCGACTCGGAGAAACAGAGTGTGGCCATGACCTCCGAGGCGGGGGTGATGTCGAACCCGGACTCGCGGGGGATGGAGTTGGCGCTGCCCCCAAGGCCCAGCACGATCTGCCGGAGGGCGCGCTCATTCATATCGAGCACGCGGCGCCAGAGGATGCGGCGCGGGTCAATCCCCAACTCGTTGCCGTGGTGCAAATGGTTGTCGAGCAGCGCCGCCAGCAAATTGTGAGCGGAGGTGACGACATGAAAATCGCCGTTGAAATGGAGGTTGATGTCCTCCATCGGGGCGACCTGGGCGTAGCCGCCACCGGTGCCGCCGCCCTTGACGCCGAAGCACGGGCCTACGGAGGGTTCGCGGAGGCAAACGACGGCTCTCTGGCCCAACCGGCACAGGGCGTCGGTCAAGCCGATGCTGGTGGTGGTCTTGCCTTCGCCCGCGGGAGTCGGGTTGATAGCAGTGACCAGGATCAGCTTGCCGGTTGGAGCGCCCTCCAGCCGCCGATACAGGTTCAGCGTAATCTTGGCCTTTGTTTTGCCGTAAAACTCCAATTCCTCCTCCTGGATGCCCAGTTTTGCGGCCACAGCCTCAATCGGCAAAAGCCTGGTCTGCCGGGAGATTTCAATCGCACTTAATCCGCTAAGATTCATCGTCTTCAAGCCAGAGTTTTGCGCCACTCCGGGCCGGAGCGCAACCAGGTTCTTTCAAAGCATCTCCAGCGGATGGGGGCCGGAAGGGGGTGGAAAGAGGCGCTCCAGCTCGGAAACCTGCGGCGGGGTCAACGGATGGTCCAGCGCGCCGAGATTCTCAATCAACCGCTGGCGGCGGCTGGTCTTGGGGATGACGATGACATCCTCTTTGGCCAGCAGCCAGGAGAGCGCCGCCTGGGCCGGAGTCATGCCATGGCGCCGGGCAAAGCCGATGAGCTTGCTATCTTCCACCAGCCTGGCCTGTTCGAGAGGCGAATACGCCATCACCGGAATGCGATGCCGGCGCAGCCACGGCAACAAGTCCCATTCGACGTTGCGGCGGGACAAGTTGTAGAGCACCTGGTCGGTCTGCACCGCCTGTCCTCCGGCAACCGGCCAGAGCTCCTTCATCTCATCGACATCAAGATTGCTGACGCCGTAGTAACGGATTTTGCCGGCGCGCTGCAGCTCCATAAAGGCGGTGAGCGTTTCGGAAAAAGGCACGTTCCCTCGCCAGTGCAGAAGGTAGAGGTCAATCCGGTCAGTCTTGAGCCGGCGCAAACTGCGCTCGCAGGCAACCGCCGTACCCCGGCGGGACGCATTCGAGGGCAGCACCTTGTCCACCAGGAACACCTCCTCGCGCCGGCCCGCAATGGTCTCGCCCACCAGTTCCTCGGCCCGGCCGCCGCCGTACATCTCGGCGGTGTCGATGAGTTTGGCGCCCATATCCAGCCCCAAACGCAGCGTCGCCACCTCCTCTTCTCGAGCGGCCGGGTCGTCCCCGATATGCCAGGTGCCCATGCCGAAGGCCGGCACGCGCTTTCCAGAGGGCAATGCAACGGTTTTCATGAACCATCTCTGACGCTATTCACTAATCAATGTGGCCAGGTATCTTCCCCTCGGTCAATCGAGATTATCGCCCTTGCGGTGTGATCGTCAGTTCTCCTTTTTTGAACGAATAGACCGTCGCGTGTTTGCGCCGGATATGGAACGTCAGGACGATCTTGTTGGTGTCGTCCGGGAAACCGAAGGGCACAAACTCCGTGGCCGGGGCCTGGACCCAGTCCTTCGGCTTGGGCGCGAAACCGCACTTCTCGACGAAGTCGGACTTGGAGGGGAAGAAGTATCGCGGATGGGCGGCGCAGTAGCGCTGCGTCTCGCTCGTAACCAGGAAGAGAACCTCACCCGCCTCCCATTCCTGCGCCATGCCCCGCACTTTGCTGTAGGCGCGCGCAATCGCAGGCAACATGAGCGAGGCCAGGATGCTGATGATGGCGATGACACAGAGCAACTCGATCATGCTGACTCCCGCGCCGGCGCGCCGGCTGGCAGCCGTTCCTTTCAGTGTTGTCCGGGCCGTGTGCATGCTCATTTGACCGGGGAGCTTCAGAATCCTCACGGGGGGCGACAGAGAGCGGCACAGTCTAAGCCTTGACGGCGCGGCCCAACAGTTCACAAACCCGGTCGACATGGTCTGTGGACATCCAGGGCGACAAGGGCAGGTTGATCACCTCCGAGCTGAGGCGGAATGTGTTGGGGAACCGCTCCCGGTCCAGGTGCCCGGGAAAGGTCCAAAGCGAAATGGTATAGACTCCCTCTCGCCACAGGCGCTCTTTGACCGTGTTCCGGATGGCGGCATCGAGGCGGACAGTGTAGTGGCTCAGAGCGTTGGACGAGGGCGGCGGGCGGACGATCCCTTCGACGCCCTCGAGGTTTTCATGGTAGCGGCGCGCCAGGGCCAGGCGGGCAGCGTGGAAGCGATGCGCCTGGCGGAGGTTCCACAAGGCCAGGCCGCGGTCCAAGCGCGTCGAGGGCAGGCGCCATTCGGGGGCGCAGGTGCGGTCGTCGGACCACGCTCGAGGGATTTGAGCCTCGCCCGCCGGGCGTGGCGGCGCCGGCTCCGGCGAACAGTTCGGGCGCAGCCAACGACCGGCCCGGTGGAGCAGCGGGCGGCCCCGATACCAGAGCCTCCAGCTCAGCCCATAGACCCAGGGATAATGGGCGGCGGTCCGCAGGCCTATTCCAAGGGCGCGCTGCAAGAGCAATTTCAAATGGCCCTGGGCCGCCGCCATGTCGCGCAACCTGCGCACCGCATCGGCCAGCGCGCGCTCCCGCGCGAACCCCATGCCGCCCCAGCCGGCATACATGCTTTTGCCGTTGCCGAAGCTGATGACCGCAAAATCGCACGAGCGCAACCTCTCGAGCAAGGCGGGGCAGGGCACGGACATCGCCATGTCCACAACGCGCACGACCGGGGTCGAGGCGGCGTTGCGCTCCAGTTCCGCAAGGTCGTAGGTGTGTCCATAAACCTCGCAAAGCACCAGCGCGTGGCGTCCCTTCTCCAGCCCCGAGACCGCCTGGGGTTCCATCAGGAAGCCACCAGCCTCGGGGTCCAGCAGGCAAAGTTCTCCGCCCGAGCGCACCATGGCCTCGTGGACGACGGTGCAGGAAAAGGCCGGACCGACCACTTTGGCAGGTCTGTCCAGCGACGCCCGCAACGCCCATCCGATGCCGGCGCGGGCCGAGGGAAGCCATACCGCCCAGGCGCCTCCGCCGGCCTCCGTGTAGGCCTCTTCCAGGCGCCGGAGGCTCCGGCCCCCGCTCGCGCTCAACAACGAGGCCAGGACTGTCCCCAGCCCGAAACCGGGGCGATGAAGCGGAATCATAAGGAGCCGATGCCGGCCAGATTGTCCAAGTTGTTTCGCATTGGCGACTGGCTCTGTAATTGGCGACCGGTGGTTGGAGCCAGCTCTTGGATTTGAACCAAGGACCTGCGGTTTACAAAACCGCCGCTCTGCCGCTGAGCTAAACTGGCCACCCAGCGCAGCTTATTCTGACAGAGTTCGGGTCAATGGCAAGTTGATTCGCCGCGCCAGGCCGGGGTCTTGCCAAGGCAAACGGAACCCCCCTGCAAAACGTGGCGCACGAATGACTACAGGCCGATGGTCCCGAGAAAAACCCTTGGCGTCACAATGACGATCCCTTGGAATTCCTTGAGCGTAAGCAGGTCCTTGTCCCCCGTGACAATCGCCTGGGCTTGGCCACCGACCGCACAACGGAGCACAGGAAGGTCTCTCAAATCGCGCAACCCGGCCGGCGACGGGACCATCGCCGGCGTGACGAGCGTGGCAAGCACACGCTGTTTGGCCATCACTTCTGCCACCGTCCGCCCGCGAGCTCGTAAGCGCGAAGCAAGCTGAGAACGGGACAGAACGTCCTCCAGTTCCGCCAGCATCTCCTCGCTCGTGATCAGGTGGAAGAGTCGCTGCGATGCGGCATGAAGAAAACTCGCAGGCGGCCCGGCCCAGAGCAGCCCCGAGACTAGCACGTTGGTGTCAGCCGTTGCTCTCACGACGGGCGCGGCGCTCGGCGCGGACTTCGTTGACTACCGCTTGGATTTCGTCCGTGGTCATCGGTTCGTCGGGATACGCTCGCATCTGTTCGACCATCTGGCGGAACTCGCGCATCGGCTTGTCGAGTTGGACTTCCCGCTCAACCAACTGGGTCAGTTTTTGCGGATCGAGCAAACCTCTTGCCTTGGCCTCGGCGGCCACCGAGTCGGACAAATCCAGTTGGACGGTGATGCTCATAACATTCATTTGGCCGAGGAGTAAGCTCGAACCTCGAAAGCCTTCCGGTGCTCATTCACACGGTGCGAGCCCCGCTTTCGCCCCTCGCGTCAAAGAAATTAGACACTTATGCCGCCCTAAAGTCAACCCGAACGTGCCTCGTCTTCTCGACCTGGCGTTGAACCGGCTGGACAAGCCGGCCAGGTCCGTGGACCGGTGGCTCCACCGCGAACACTTTGCCACTTCTCAAGATTACTGCCAAGCCCGCTTCCAAATCAGCCGCGCCCACGGCTGCAGGCTCATCGCCCAGCCGACCGCCATCGTCGAGATGCACAGTCTGTCTCCAAACGGACGGCCCTTCCGCAAGGCAGAGGGGCGCTGGGATTGGGCCGTCGGTGCCCCGCCCTTTTCCCAGTTCCGCGCGTTCCTCCAGAGGGCCATGCAGGTCGCCGACAACTTGGTCTTCATCGGGCTGGCCCCCGCCTGGTTCGTCCGGGCCCGCCAGGAGGACATGCGGCAGGCGCGGTTCGCCCTGGTGGAGCTGTGCGCCCTGCCCATCCCACCCGCCTGGCCCCAGTTCGGCATCGAGCTGACCGCCGGCTGGGCGCGCCGAGGCTGGCAGGGCGGCATCGCCCACACGAGCTTACGGAACTCTGCCCCGTGACCTACGCGAAGAACAACGCCATTAACGAACTGCGAACTCGGTGGATCCCCCCTGACCGCCCGACGCTATGGCCCGAGCGGTATGCTCGGCCTGATCTCCCTATTGGCGCAGGTACGGGCCGAAGGTCTTCTGCGCCACCTCGGCCTGCCCACAGAACCACTTCAGTAGTTCCTCATGATCCTTCATCGGTTTCTCTCGGTTCCCGTCGCTCGGGCAAGCAACTGCGAGCAATTTATTCTGCGTCCCGACCTCTACCGCGTTTTTCCACAACTCCTCAGTGTACTTGACCACCTCTTCCCCGAATATGCATTCGCGGTCCGCTATCCCTTTTAGGAAAGCCTGCCTGTCTTTCCCTGTTACGTCTGCCTTTGACAATACGCACTGGAGGAGTTCCCTGACCGCGTCGTAGACGACCTTCCGCGCTTCGTAGACCGGGGTTCCGAACGTTTCGTACCCTCCTTTCACCTCTCCTTGACTGAACGCTAAGGCTACCGCTTCCAGCGATTTTGTTTGCTTCGCGATTACCAGCAATGTCTTTTCCATCCGGTCCAACTGGCCCCGCATTTCTTCGTTTGCCGTTACCAGTTTATCAATGCCATCCTGCATCGCCGGATTCGTAAGGATCAGGTTCACCAATTCGTCGTGACGGTGTTGGTGAAGCCAGTCCACGAAATCCTTGTGCGTTTGGGCTTTCCCCGCTCCCCTCTCCCGCCGGAACAAGCCAACCAAACTTACCATTGTCGCCCAAGTCGTTGCCAAAGTTAGAGGTTCCATGTATATGCGCCCACTTTACAGGTCCGCGTCTTTTTTCGTCAACTAGCTTCTTGGTTGATTTACTTTGGTTTACGGCCGTTTTTGCCATTCTGCGGCCGTAGTCCCTGCCGGTGGATGCCCTTGGACCGCCCTGCCCATCCGCCAGGCGATCTTCGGGAAAGTGGCCCTGGGGTCGGCCGGAGCGCGGGGAAAAACAAAAAAACCGCCCGGTTGCCCGAGCGGGTGTTGTCACCTTAAGTGCGCTTCATACGGAGTTGCGTCGCTCCCTTCCCCATCCGAGGGTTGTCAGTTGCCTGCCGATGCAGGCAACATCATCCACCCGTCGGGGTGCTTTCGCGCGGAGGAGAATCGAGTTCTGCACACCCAACGACACTCGTCACCGCCCCGGCGCTCGGGGGGTATTGGCCGCCGTCATTTGAGGAACTGCCATGCGTCCTTGTATGGTTCCAGGGCAAGCCGCTGAGCCTTGTTGCCGCAGTAAATTGCGAAAGAGCCACCAAGCCACGGGCGTTTGATCCGCATTGCCGCGTCGGCGGGGATGACCCAAACGTCAGGATGAGTCTGCAAATCGTCGAACCGCCTATAGTGCAGGAGGACAAAGACCAGCGTGACCTCCGGCGAGTACTCGCCAGTGCCGACACCCCACTTACCACCGCCGCGGATGGATTTAACGGAGACCTGATACATATTGCCGGACCGGGACTTGGTGAGGATGTCCACCGTCTTGGCGTTGCCGAACGTCAGCGAAGCCTCATGCCCGAGGCGAAAGAGCTTCTCCATTACTGCGAACTCGCCCGCCATCCCTGTCGCGTGTCCCTTCAACCGTTGCTTCGTCTTACCCATATCGAGGACCCATCTAGCACGGCCTGACGTAGCCACACACCACAAGCTGAATCACCCTTAGCAGGTCGTATTGTTCCGGGATCGCGCTCTTCCCCACTCGCCCTCGCTTCTGGATGTCATCCCGAATCATTTTGACGAGTTCATCAATGCTCATTGCCCTGCCGCCCTGAAAGGCTCTGCGGCGCTCGGGAACTCGGAAGAACACAGCAATCTGCTCGAGTTCGTAATCCGGCGGGAGTTTGAGCCAAGGGAGAACATCCTTGGGAATGTACTTCCTGCCCAAGTCAAACTTGCGCTTATACCTTTTCTCCCGATTGACCCAGGTTGTAGCATCCGTTGAGGGTTCGTAGTGAATCACCTTGCCCGATTCCGGCTCGTAGACGACAACATCAAGTTCTCCTTCATAGCCGCCGTGGTCCAGCGGGCCAACCTTGACGTTCTTCCTAACCACCCACCCCTTCCAATCGTAATACTGGGATATCAGAGTTTCCAGGTGGTTTGCCATGATTAGCGGGGGAACTCACCGGCGCCACGCCGCCCAGAGGACCGCCAGAATGACGGTGAACGAAACAACGGTGTCGCGCAGGTTTTGCATAGGCGTATGTTGGCTCCGGCAGATTGAAGATGCAAGCTATTCGTTCTGGACAGTCAGAGCGTAAACTATGCCGCACAGCCAGGTGCCCATTGTCAGGGGTGGAAGCCCCCAGGCGGGTTTGCACGGTGCGGTGCGCCGCCGGTCGCCCTCTGCCCATGGCAACGCTTTTCCACACCGCCGCTAGGCCACCAAGGAGAAATGCCGGCACCACGACGGCCAGTGGGTGGAAATGTTGATCCCTTTGTTGAACCCCGGAATGGCTAAAAGGGCCTTGTTGAACCCCGGGCGGACCCGTCTTTTGGGTGCTCTCGCCGGCCGGCGGGCATCGATTTTCCCCTTATCTTGCAGGGTTTTAGCCGGAGTACGCCTGTTTTCCGGGGGATTCGGATGGGGGTGGATTTAGGTTTACAAAACCGCCGCTCTGCCGCTGAGCTAAACTGGCTTAAGCCTTTACCAGCAGACACTTACACAGACCGGCCAAGCGCGTGTTGAAGCCCGGTGCTGACACCGTACATGCATTCTGTCATTACGCCACCGGCTGTCGGAAGCGAAGCTAATCCAGACATTTCACGGGCCAGCCACCGATTCTCATTAACACCGCGCTTCAGCGCCGTGTACGTGCGCGGCGAGCCGCCCGAGCCGTGATAACGGCTTTCCACACTCCGAGCTAAACTGCGGATGAAGAAGTCTGACACGCATTAAGGCGGGGTCAAGCTCGAAAGCCTGCGCGCTACATGTCAGTCGGCATCCAATTCGGCCTTGGCCTGTCCCCACGGGATGAGAGGCTCATTGCCGTTTTCCACGACGGCGGCCTGCAAGTCCCGCAGGTCCTCCAAATCCTCGACACGTTCTTGCAGGCGCTCGGCGGTCGTGGCCAGGGTTTCAACTTTTGGCGGAACGGCCGTGTCGCTCATAGGCTTCTTTTCTGTCTATGAAAGCATACGCTTGGATAGCGTCTCGTGCCGGCATTGTCCATGGCTCAAAGAAGTCTCTTGAACTCATCTACACCAATACCGACCTGGCGCAGAATGGCTCGCAGGGTGCCCGTATCGATCTCCGGGTGATTGGGGACGACTGTCTGTGCGAAGGGCGCATCCCGGCGCAGGATAATGTGGCTGCCGTGCTGGCGGCGCACGCGAAAACCGAGTCGTGTCAACGCGGCCACGACCTCCCGCCCGGAAACCCGTGGCACGCTGCTCATACAGCTACAATCAGGGCCTCGAACCTTTCCTGAGGCACGGCTAAGCCATCCTCTTTCAGCACTTGAACATAGCCCTCGATGGCCTCTTTGATGTTGGTCACTGCTTCTTCCCGCGTGGCGCCCTGGGAAACGCAGCCTGGCAAACTCGGGCACTCGGCGACCCAATACCCGTTCTCGCCGGGGTAGATAAGCACCTGTCTCATGCCGCTAAACTACAAACCGCGTCCCAAATGGTCAAGGGCTTGATCGCACGGTTCCTGAGCCGAGACCCCTGGTGCGGTTCGACATCGAGATCCGTGGTGCCGGCGCGCCCTGCTCATGACCACCGGCTCTACCGCGAGGGCCAGATGGCCGCTCCTGTGACGAAATCGCCGGCCAACCTCCACCGCCTCGACCCCGACGCCCTGGCCCGCGCGGTCGTTGAGCACTTTCTGCCTTGCGGCCCGATCATCGAGCCGAGCGCCGGCGACGGCGCCTTCCTCCGGGCGCTACCCAAGGGCGCGGATTGGTACGAAATCCAAAAAGGGAGGGACTTCCTCAAGGCAGAGGGGCGTTGGGACTGGGCCGTCGGCAACCCGCCCTTTTCCCAGTTCCGCGCGTTTCTCCAGAAGGCCATGCAGGTGGCCGACAACGTGGTCTTCATCGGGCTGGCCCCCGCGTGGTTCGTCCGGGCCCGCCAGGAGGACATGCGGCAGGCGCGGTTCGCCCTGGTGGAGCTATGCGCCCTGCCCATCCCGCCAACCTGGAGCGAAATAGCCAATCCCTCAACTCTCCCGGCTGGCCGCATCTGTCGCGCTCTTCCCAATTGGGCCAGGACGGGGGCGCGCGCTTCGGACCACGCCGGTTATGGCGTCCAGGTTCAGCGCGAGCGCAAACTCCCAGCACCTCCCAGAGGCCAGTCGGGAGCGCCAGCACTGCCTCCCGCCTCGTTGGCCTTCGAACTCCGGTAAGGGCAGGCCGCGAAAACCGCCCACTTGTATCTGTTTAGCGCCGTAGCCCCGGTAAGGCGCCAGGGGTGGGGCAGTACGCCCGCTGGAGGCGGGCGAGGGGGCGGCACCCACCTGCCGATTTCAAGGGCCGCCTGATGGAGCCAAGC
>Ga0181524_10004762_pt1 | contig 12409 bp, 12 predicted proteins | sample PEATcosm2014_Bin_34_FD_119761 | JGI IMG/M metagenome (GOLD analysis project Ga0181524, IMG submission 119761) | Peatland microbial communities from MTU Mesocosm Facility, Houghton, MI, USA - PEATcosm2014_Bin05_60_metaG | ecosystem: Environmental > Terrestrial > Soil > Wetlands > Peat | place...
CAACAAGCCGCAGCCGCAATCCTATTACAACGCCTCCAAGGCCGGCGTGCACCATCTCACCAAGTCGCTCGCGGCGGAATGGGGCGCGCGCGGCGTCCGCGTCAACGCGGTGGCGCCGACCTATATCGCGACGCCGCTCAACGCCTTCGTGAAGTCGAACCCGGCGATGTACGACGCCTGGATCGGCGGCACGCCGATGGCGCGGCTCGGCGAGTCGGACGAGATCGCCGCCGTGGTGCTGTTCCTCGCCTCCGACGCCGCGAGCCTGATGACTGGCTCGATCGTGCTCGCCGACGGCGGCTACACCTGCTGGTGATTGGAGTCACGCCGCGCCAGGGCCGCTTGGACAGCGCAAAATCGTGACGGGATGACGTTGCGCCTTCTGCGCCGCCGCGCGGCCTTTCTCCCAGACGCTTGTCAAACACGATCGACCAACCGAGGACGATCGATCCCAGGCATATCGTCGCGGCCGCGCTTGCCGGGATCGGGCCGCGAATCTCTTGTTGTCGCGGCAGTCGCGGCGGCTTGAAATTGCGCAAGACGCAAGCTCTTCGCTTTCGTCGTTCGGCAACTTGACAGCGCCGCGCCGCCCGCGACTCGCAAGAAGCAACGGAATGAAGGCGGCCTTTGGCATTGTCGGCGGTCGTTTGATGGGCGGCGGAATTGTGTCGCGCGACATCAAAATGAAGCACACGTTCTTGCTTATCGCGCGGCGTCTCGGGTTCAGCCGCGATTCGGTGGGGCGGTGCTGCCGCGCAAGACAAGCGCAATCGGGTTGACGGCAGCGTGCGGCTCACTCCGCGATTGTTGTTTGAGCTTCAGGCGATTGAGAAACCACAACCCGCACCCGGTGGCGAGTTCCTCCACGGGAAGGCGCAGAGTGGTGAGTCCGGGTCCCCACCACTTCTGCCACGGGCCGTCGCCGAAGCCCACTACCGAGAGCGCGCCAGGAACGTCGATGTTCAGGGCCATCAGTTGCTCGGCGACTCCGAGAGTCACCAAGACGGACGTCATGATGACGGCCGTCGGCGCCGGCCGCTTGGCGAGCAGCCGCGTTATGGCTTCCGATCCGAACTGAGTTTCGGGGGGGCCGAATTCCACCAACGTTTCGTCCACTTTGCGTTTGGCCTCGGCGTGGGCTCGACGGAATCCTTCGTAGCGGAGTTTGCCGGTGGGAAAGATGAGGTCGCCGATATAGCCGATGCGCCGGTGTCCGAGATTGATGAGGTGGTTGGTGACCTCGAGCATCCCGCGCTCTTCGTCCAGCCCGAACCAATCGCCGAGGGCGGGAATTCGTCGCAGCACCTGAACATGCGGAACCATCCGCAGAAGCGCCAGCGTCTCGCGGCGCGGCGCTGCGGACGGCACCATCACGATGCCGGCGACCCGCGCGCTGACGAGTTCGCGCACCTGCTTCATCTCGATATCGCGATCGTCTTCGGTGATCGAGAGGGCGAGATGGAAGCCCTCACGCTCGAAGCATTTCGAGAGCACATGCGCGATCATAGAGTAGAACGGGCTGCGAATGTCAGGGACCAGCAGTCCTATCAAATGGCTGGATCCGCCCCGCATGACCCGCGCCGCGGTGTTCGCGACATATCCGAGTTCCTCCGCCGCGGCACGCACCCGCTCCTTTGTCTTGCGGCTGATGTGAGGGTGATCGGTCAGCGCGCGGCCAACCGTGGATACCGAGAGATCGAGCCTTTGAGCGATGTCTTTTATTGTGATCATGGCGCCGGACGATCTTGATCCTAAGAATCTGATATATGCGAACGATAGTGCAAATGTGACAATCGCGCGAGCGGAATTATCGCCATGTGGCAAGAGAACGGCTTGACACAGGGATATTGCGGTCGGTATGGATATGCGAACGTTAGCATACAATGACGCCGGTCAACGGCGAAAGTTCAGATCGGCCGCGGGGCGCGCCGGCGAGGCGGGGAGAAAACATGACCGCGCGCTCAACGTTGGATTTGCAGCGTATTGCGACGCGAATTCGCCTGAACGCGACACGAATGGTCGCCATCCAGGGCTTCGGCTATCTCGGCCAGGCGCTGTCGTCCGCCGAGATTTTTGCGGTGCTTTTTGGCGGCGGCGTCGTTCGCGAGGGCCGCGATCGTTTCGTAATCTCGCCCGGGCACTATGTCATCGGCCTGTACGCGGTCGCGGCGCAAGTGGGTCGCCTCGACGCGGAAGAGCTTGCTTCTTACGGCAAAGACGGCGCGTTGCTCGAGGCGATCGGCACCGAGCGAACGCCGTTGGCCGATCTGGTGTGCGGATCGTTGGGCCAAGGGCTCTCAGGGGCGATCGGCTTCGCCCTCGCGGCCAGCTTGGCCCGCGAGGATCGCGACACATACGCAGTCCTCAGCGATGGCGAATTGGAAGAAGGGCAGATCTGGGAGGCGGCGATGTTCGCCTCGCATAACCGCCGGCGCATGGGGCGGCTGGTCGTCGTGATCGACGCCAACAACTCCCAAGTCGACGGCTCGGTGACGTCGGTGACGACCCTTGAACCGTTAGCGGAAAAGTGGCGCTCGTTCGGGTGGCGGGTCGCCGAGGTCGACGGTCATGACGTTGACGCCCTCTCCGGCGCATTCTCCAGCCGCTCCCCAGACGCGGAACCTTTGGCGGTGATCGCGCGCACCGAAATACTCGGGCGCATGCGGTCTATCCCGCCGACGGTCGACGGCCACTTCATCAAGCTCGACGGCGCCCTTGAGCGCGCGCTGACGGCCGAATTGGAGGCCTCACTTGTTTGAGCCGCCCTATAATACCGTCCTCAAGCCCTACGGAGAGGCGCTCCTGGCGTTGGCGCGCCAAAGACCCGAGATCGTGTGCCTGGGCGCGGATCTGACCCGCCAGACGGAGACCGACATTTTTCGTGACGCCATTCCCGAGCGGTTCATCAACGTCGGCGCGGCCGAGGCGAACATGATCGGCATCGCCGGAGGGCTTGCGCGCGCCGGTCATGTCGTCTTCGTCAACACGTTCGGCGTGTTCGCCACGCGTCGATGCTATGACCAGATCGCGATGGCGATCGCCTATCCGAAGCTGAACGTGAAGATCGTCGGTTTCATGCCAGGGCTATCGAGCCCCGGCGGTCCCAGCCACCAGGCGATCGACGATGTGGCGCTGATGCGGGCGCTGCCGAACATGACTGTGATCGATCCGGCCGACGCAATCGAGGTCGCGCAATCGGTCGTTGCGATCGCCGACCATGCGGGCCCCGTGTACCTGCGGCTCAAGCGCGGCGAGAGCCCAGTCATTTTCGAGAACGGCCATCGGCTCGATCTGGGCAAAGCTCAGGTTCTGAATGGCGGCGAGCGGTGCGACGTCTGTATCGTGGCGGCGGGAATGATGATTCCGGCGGCCCTCGCAGCGGCGCGCACGCTTGAGGACAACGGCGTCGTCGCAACGGTCATCAACACGCCGGTGATCAAACCGCTTGATGCGGCCACCATCGTGGCGGCCGCGCGGCACAGCCGCATTGTGATTACGGCCGAGAACCATACCGTCATCGGCGGGCTGGGTTCGGCGGTCGCCGAAGCCTTGGCGGAAGCAGGCGTAGCGGCGCCGCTCCGTCGCATCGGCATCGCCGACGTGTTCGCCGAATCCGGCAGTCGCGAATTCTTGTTCAGCCGCTACGGGCTCGGCACCCAAAACATTGTGGACGCCGCGTGGCGCGGTCTGGCGATCAATCGGCCGGCGCCGGTCGCGCCGGTCATCGAAACGGCGCCGGGAGCCTACGCTCCCGTGTGACCGGCATGCTTGTGAAGCTCGCGGCGGTTGCGAAACTGGGACTGCGCCGATCGGTCGGCGCCGACAATGAGAAACAAGATCGGAAACGTGCAGGGAAGGATCGGCTATGTCGTTGACATCATTTATCCCAACACCGGACTTTGAAGAGTACAAGGAGCGCTTCAAGGAGCACTATAAGCTGCAGCGTCGCGCCGACGGCGTCATCCTCGCGCAGGCGCACACGAAAGGCGGGCCGATACAGCTGAGCGTCGAAAATCATCGCTCCCTTGGACAGCTGCTCAAGACCATCGGCGCCGATCCTAAAAATGAAATCTTGATTCTCACGGGCACCGGCGACGAGTTCATGATGGACGCGGATCCGGAAGGCTTCAAGCTCGAGGAAGAGGATCTCGCATACTGGGCCTACGAGCACGCTTACAAGGACGGCCGGATCAACGTCAGCTCGCTCGTCAACGATCTCGAAATTCCGACCATCGGCGTTCTCAACGGTCCCGGCTTTCACACCGAGATTTGCCTCATGTGCGACCTCACGATTTGCAGCGAGGACGCCGTGCTCTACGATCTGCACTACGACATCGGCTCGGTGCCGGGCGACGGCGTCCACAGCTGCTTCCAGGAGTTGCTGGGCGTCAAGCGCGCCGCCTACGCATTGCTCACCGGCCAAGCGATCGACGCCAAGACCGCGTTGGAATACGGCATGGTCAACGAGGTCGTGCCGCGCGACAAGCTTCTGGAGCGCGCGTGGAAGCTCGCCGATCACATCATGACGCAACCTCGCACCACGCGCCGGCTGACGACCCAGATCGTCAGGCGCCCGTGGCGGCAAAGGATCACCAACGATCTGGACGGCGGATTCGGCATCCAGATGTTCGCCCATCTGGCCAAAAAGAAGTCGGTGCACAGCAGGGGGCACATTGGCGACCGCGTCGCCTACGTCCGGCAAGGCAAGAAAAACAACTTCGACTAACCGCCAAGCGTTCGACGATAGCGGCTGCGAAGGCGCCGAGAAATTCTTGGATCGCTCTTACTGGCGACGGTGAAGCGACAGCAGTCCGGAAGATGGTCGGCGGCGCGTGACGGCCATCGGCCGCGTTCGATGACGTCAACTCAGGGAGGATAGAAATGCATCCCATTACGCGAAGAACATTCGGCAAGATGGCGCTTGCCGCTTCGACGGTGATCGCCGAGCCGATGACAATGGCCAAAGCGGCCGAGGGGCCGATCCGAATTGGCTTCAGCATAGCTCAGACCGGCGGTATCGCCTCGGGAGGAAAGGCCGGCCTCGCTGCGCTTGAGATGTGGAGGAGCGACGTTAATTCCGCGGGAGGTCTGCTCGGCCGCAATGTCGAATTCGTGGTCTATGACGATCAGAGCCAAGCGGGCAATGTACCGGGCATCTACGCCAAATTGATGGACATCGACAAGGTCGATCTCCTGCTGCTGCCATACGGCACCAATCTGACCGCGGTTGTGATGCCGATGATCAAGCAGCGCGACCGCTTCGTACTTGGGCAATTCGAAATTGGCCAGAACGACAAGCTGATGCACGACAAGTTCTTCGAGATCGCTCCGTGGGGTCCCAAACCCGGGGACAACTGGTGCCGCGGCTATTTCGATCTTGCCAAGCGCCAGGGCTATAAGACGCTCGTCATCGTCAACTCCGACGCCGAGTTTTCGGCCAACGCCGCCAGCGCCGGCGCTAAGATTGCGGAAGAATACGGGATGAAGGTGTTGTCGATTCAGCACTATACGCCCAATACCGTCGACTTCTCCGGCATTCTGCGAAACGTCAATGCGGCGACGCCAGACTTCGTTTTCGTGGCTTCCTATCCGGTGGAATCGGCGGCGCTGATCCGCGGCATATCTGAGATCGGGATCGCCGACAGCGTCCGAATGTTTGGCGGAGCCCTCGTCGGAGTCCAATACGCCCAGCAGCTCGAAAGTCTGGGCTCCGCGCTCAACGGCGTCACCAACTACGACTCCTATGTCGTCGCGCCGACCATGAACTTTCCCGGAATCGATCGATTCCTCGGACGCTACCGAGAGATCGCCGAAAAACAGAAGGTTGATTCGCTCGGCCACTTCCTGCCACCGTTCTTCTATGCTGGCGGCCAATTAATCGCGGCGGCCGCCAAGGCCGTTGGTTCGATCGATGAGGCCCAACTCGCAAAATGGCTGCATAACAACGTCGTGGACACCATCGTCGGCCCGATCAAGTTCGGACCTGACGGCAACTGGGCTGAGAGCCGAATCGTCTGGGCGCAGTATCGTGGCGTGCAGGACAAGAACATCGATCAGTTCCGCGAGCCCGGCAAACAGGTCATCGTACAGCCGGAGGCCTTGGCCACCGGGAAGCTCATAGAACCGTATAACAAGGCGCGGGCCTAACACTTACGGAACGTCAATGTCGCAACGGCGTCGATCTGACTACTCGCTTCGGATCGGCGCCCGTCGCGTCCAAGAGGCCTGTGCGGATGACCGTCGAACTCGCGTCGAACGCCATCGTTTCCGGATTTCTCCTGGGCGGTCTCTACGCGATTGCGAGCCTTGGGCTCACGATCACGTTCGGATTGCTTGAGATACCCAATGTGGCCCATCCGACATTCATCGTGCTGGGCGCATATTGCGCCCAATTCGCCAATTCGTTGGGGGTCGACCCGGTCATTGGCGGCATCCTGTTCGCGCCGATCTTCTATCTCGGCGGCGCGGCCCTGTACCAGGCGTATTTCCTTAGTTTCGAGCGCCGCGGCCGCAGTAACACCTTGCAAAGCTTCACATTTTTCTTTGGCGTCGCATTGGTTTTGCAGGTCTCGTTGATTCTTGCGTTCGGCGTCGATCTGACGTCGGTGCGCGCGGCCTATATTGGCAAGAGCTTGACTATCGGCGTCGTCGTCATGCCCTACCGTCTAATCGTTCCATTTGTCACCGGAGTGGTCGTCGGCGCTGCGATGTGGCTGTTTCTCACGCAGACGCGCATGGGGCTGGCGATCCGCGCGGTCGCCCATGACGCCGACGCGCTCAGAATCGTTGGGCTCAGCCCCAGTCGCGCCAAGCGGCGCGCCTTTGGGATCGCAATGGCGACTGCGTCCGTGGCCGGAGCCGCCCTCATCGTCGTAAGCCCGATCGATCCCTTTAGCGGCACTCAATATATAGGCCGGACATTTGCCATCGTCGTCCTGGCCGGCATGGGGAGCGTCCCCGGCACGCTCGCCGCGGCGTTGGTCATCGGTCTATTGGAAAGTCTCGTGATTACGTTCGTTGGCGCCACTTGGGCTCCGGGAGTGGCGTTCGCAGCGCTACTTGGGACCTTGGCGATCCGGCCCAGCGGCATTTTTGGCATGGCGCGATGAGCGAGCGGCGTTTCATTATCGGTGCGCTCCTGGTCCTCGGCGTGGGGGCGTTGGCGCCGCGCGTCGTCACCAACGCGTATGTGTTCTATGCCGGATTCGTTGCGCTACAATACGTAGTGATTGCAACAGCTTGGAATATCTTGGGAGGATATGCGGGCTACGTCAATTTCGGCAGCGGCGGCTTCGTCGGCCTTGGAACTTATGCGGCGATCTTCCTATTCAACGGGCTGGACGCGCCGCTGTGGGTCCAGATCCTCGGCGCGGCGTTCGTGGGCGGGCTGTTAGGCCTCGGCATGGGTTACCTAACGCTACGCATCCAAGGAGTATACTTTTCTATCGCCACCCTCGCACTAACGACCGTTCTTAGCACCGTCATCGTCAACTGGAACTTTGTCGGCGGCGCGCGCGGCGCCACCATGTTGGCTGCGCAACCTACTGTATGGTTCCCAAGTATCGTCAGTTACGTCTTCTTCGCGATGCTGGTCCTTGCCGTCATGAGCATAGCGATGGCCCGCTGGATCGAACGATCATGGATCGGGCGTGGCCTGGCGGCGCTTCGGGCCGATGAAAATGCGGCCGAATGCGCCGGCGTGCCCACATTGAAGCTGAAACTTCTCGCGGCGACGATCAGCGGCGCCCTGCTCGCGACGGCTGGCGCGCCGTACCCTTACTACGCCTCCCATGTGGATCCCGACTCTGCCTTCTCGATCAACTACGCCCTCAATGCACTCGCAATGCCGTTGATTGGCGGAACACGCAACTGGATCGGGCCCCTCATCGGAGCGCTTCTTCTCAGCGGCGTGGAGCAGGCTGCGACGGTGACCATTCCATCAGAAATCAACCTTTTGATTGTCGGACTCGTGCTCATCTGCTTCGTCGTCTTGGCGCCGGACGGACTGCTCGGACTTGCTGGTCGCGCGATCGCTTTGGGCAAACGATCGTGACCGAGCCAATCCTCTCCGTTAGAGATGTTTGGAAGCATTTCGGCGCGCTTGTCGCCGTTGATGGGGTCGATCTCGACGTTGCGCGCGGCGAAAAGCTCGGAATCATCGGGCCCAACGGCTCGGGCAAGACGACATTGATCAATTGCATCACAGGCGTTCTCCGTCCAGAACGCGGCGTGGTGGTCTTTGACGAAGTCGACATTTCCCGATTGCCTACCTATCGGCGGGCGCGGCTCGGCATTGCGCGCAGCTTTCAGATCCCGCGCCCCTTTGTCGGCATGTCCGTGGTTCAGAACATTCAGGTTCCGCTCGATTATGTGGAGCGCGCGAACAACGGTCCCGCCCGCGCGCGCGAACTTCTTGCTCTGGTCGGGCTTGAGGCCCGCGCCGATCATCCAGCGGAGTCGCTGACCCACCTTGAGCTGCGTAAACTTGAACTCGCGCGCGCCCTAGCCGGCAATCCGCGACTGTTGATCGCCGACGAGGTCATGGCCGGTCTTTCGGAGCCGGAGGTCGACGAGGTGCTCGAGACGCTTTTCGCACTGAACGATCGAGGCGTCACCGTGATCATGATCGAGCACATCATGCACGCGATCATGCGTTTTTCGCAACGCCTCATATGTATGGAAACCGGTCGAATTATCGCCGATGGCGCCCCTGAAGCGGTGGGCAAGGATCCGGAAGTTCGGAGGGTCTATTTTGGCGAACAGGCTGGTCATTGATCGTTTGTCGGCCGGATACGGCGCGGTGTCCGTATTGCGCGGAGTTTCGCTCGAGGTCGCTCGAGGCGAACTCGTCGCCTTGCTCGGAACCAACGGCAACGGCAAGAGCACGCTTTTGAACGCTATTATGGGCCTGACGCCGCCCGCCGCCGGGTCGGTCCGCCTTGAATGGGACGGCGAGGTGATCGAATTGGCTGGCCTGCGCGCCGAACAGATCGTTGGCCACGGCGTGGCGCTTGTGCCTGAAGGGCGTCGTCTCTTTCCTCACCTGACCGTAGAGGAGAATCTCGTGCTCGGCGGGTCGGGACGACGAGTGCGCCGCAATCTCGGCGCGAATTTGGAATTCGTCTTCTCGACGTTCCCCTTGCTCAAGCAGCGACGTAGCCAGCGTGCGGGAACGATGAGCGGCGGCCAACAGCAGGTTCTTGCGATCGCGCGCGCGCTGATGACCGAGCCGCGGATCATGCTGATCGACGAACCGTCGGTCGGCCTCGCGCCCGTGGCCGTCGATCATGTGCTCAGCACGATCAAGATGCTCCAGGCTGATCGCAAGCTTGCGGTGCTGATGGCCGAGCAGAGCATCGTCCAGGCTATCGCGATAGCGGATCGGTCTTATCTGCTGACCCATGGACGCATCGCCCGAGAAGTCGACCGTGAACACGCCGCCGCATCGGCCGAGGCAATCCGCACCACTCTCTTGGGCGGCGTTGGGTGATACGACCGCGAAAGGCTTTCGTTTGGAGATGTCCTCCCTCTCGCCAAATGTCGCCGCCGAAGCGGGCGCGGAATTCCTGCGCACGCGCCTCGGCGGCGACCCACCGACGATCGAGGCCGGAGCGCGATCCTCCTCCGCTCGGGCGAGCGCGAGCGCGTCGACCAAGCCAAAGAAGGTTGAACGCAGATGACGATCAGAGCGGCGGTCATTGGACTGGGATGGTGGGGAAGGCATATCACGAAGGTTCTGCGCGACAGCCCCATTCTTCGCGTCACCCACGGCTTCGACTCTGTAGCCCAAGACGTGAGCGACTTCGCCAATCAACATGGTCTTGCGCTGGCCGGTTCTTTCGAAGCCATTCTCAAGGACGGTTCGATCGACGCCGTCGTGCTCGCAACCCCTCACAGCCTGCACGAATCGCAAGCGGTCGCCGTGATCGCGTCGGGCAAGCCGCTGTTTTGCGAGAAGCCCCTGGCGTTGAGCGTTCGAGGCGCGCGGCGCATCCTCGAGCTGTGCGAAGGAAAAGGCTTCGTCCTCGGCATAGGCCACGAAAGGCGCTTCGAACCGGCGATGGAGGAGGCGCTTGCAATCTCGCGGAGCGGGCGGCACGGCCTATTGCTCCACATGGAAGCCAATGTCAGCCACGACGCGCTTGCAAGATTGGACCCCGGAAACTGGCGCCACAATCCTTCCGACGCGCCGGCGGGCGTGTGGACCGGGCTCGGCGTCCATCTCTCGGATCTGTTCGTGTCGTTCGCGGGACGACCAGTCAGCGTGAGAGCCAGGACCGCAAAGAAAACGAGGATGCCCGGGGCGGAGGATTACGTCTCGTGCGACCTGACGTTCGCGTCCGGCGCGACGGGCTCGATCACCTGCCTCTCCGCGACGCCATATTATGGGCGCCTCACCGTCTTCGGCGAAAAGGGCTGGCTGGAAGTGCGGGAGAACGGCAACGTCGATCTCGGCATGCCGTCCGAGATTGTCGTTTGCGACGCGCAGGGCGGGCGAACGATCAAGTCCTTTCCCGCGGCTCCGACCGTGCGCGCCAATCTCGAGGCGTGGGCCTTGGCGATCGGGGATCGCGCCGGCGCCGCGAACTACCGGTTCACGCCCACTGAAATTCTCGACAACATCAGGATTCTCGAAGGCGTCGTGTTGTCGTCGCGGAGCGCGTCGAGCGAGATTGCGCTCGACAGTCTTTGAGCCGCGTCGCCGCGGCCGGGCCGCCAACGAAATGAGGAGCGAACGATGAAAGTCGGCTTTATCGGATTGGGCACAATGGGGCTGCCGATGGCGGCCAACCTGCTAAAGGCCGGCCACGAAGTCACCGTCTGGAGCCGTCAACCCGGCCCGGCGGAGGCGTTGCGCGCGCTGGGGGCGCAGATTGCAGAGAGTCCCCGCGCCGCCTTCAGGGGCGACGCGTTCCTGTCGATGCTATCCGACGACTCGGCCGTCCGAGCCATCGTCATGGACGGCGGGCTGTTTGCCGATGGAGGGTCCGCGACCATCCATGTCAATATGGCGACGATCTCCGTCGCCTTTGCCGATGAACTGGCCGCCTTCCATCGCGAGGCCGGCGTGCCCTATGTCGCCGCGCCGGTATTTGGACGCGCAGAGGTCGCCGCGGCGGGGCGGCTAAACATCCTGGCCGCTGGCGACCGCGCGTCGATCGCGAAGGTGCAGCCCTTGTTCGACGCCATGGGCCAACGAACCTGGCTGGTCGGCGACCGACCGAGCCAGGCCAACGCCGTGAAAATATGCGGCAACTTCATGCTGGCCTCCGCGATCGAGGCCATGTCGGAGGCAGTTGCGCTCATAAGCGCGCAAGGCGTGCCGCCGAAAACCTTTCTCGAGATCATGACGTCGACGCTTTTCGACGCGCCGGCCTACAAGGGCTATGCGAAAATCATCGGCGATCAGTTGTTCGAGCCGGCGGGCTTCCGGCTGACGCTGGGCCTCAAGGACGTCCGTCTGGCTCTGTCCGCTGGCGAGGCGGCGCATGTTCCTTTGCCCTTCGCCAGCGTGATGCGCGACGTTTTCGTCGAGGCGATCGCGCATGGTCTCGCCAATTCAGACTGGTCCGCGATCAGCCAAGTTGCCCTCCAGCGCGCAAACCTCGCTCGCGGCGCTGCGGCCAGCTCCCAAGATTCTCAGTCATAGTACGCGGCGACATGGCGCATATCGCCCGGCGGCATCGCGCGCATCGGTCAATTGAATTTGGCCCAGCCGCTCCTCGCCCTTTTGTGGTTGGCAATTCTGCTGGGCGAACGGGTGACCTGGCCGTTCGTCATAACCGCCATCGTTGTGATCGTCTCAACGGCCGTTTGTGTGTTCCGGCACGGGGTCCGAATGCCGATCGGCGCGGTAACCTCTTGGATCGATTGTGGACGGTGGGGTCAACGCGTCGAGCCGGTTTACACCGTTCGGGCATTGGAAGACACAGACCTTCATCGCCGGCCTGCGCTGCGACGCCCTCACCGCGCCCTTCGTCATCGACGCGCCGATGGACCGGCGCATCTTTGAAACCTACGTCGAAACCCAGCTCGCGCCGACCCTCGAAAAAGGCGACATCGTCATCATGGGCAATGTGCCGGCTCACAAAAGCCCGATCGCCGAAAAGGCCATTCGCGACAGGGGGGCATGGGTCCTGTTCCTGCCGCCCTACGGTCCCGACCTCAATCCGATCGAGATGGCCTTCGCAAAGCTGAAGGCGCATTTGCGCGCCAGAGCCGTCCGGACCATCGACGCCCTCTGGAAAGCCATCGGCCAAATCTGCGACCTCTTCCAACCCGACGAATGCAAAAACTACTTCACAGCGGCAGGCTATGGACTCATACCAAATCTCTGAAGGCGTGACTCGGTCGGGGGTTTTCAAATCAGCGGCGAACTGATTCAAGGTGGCGAACAGAGGAGGTTCGC
>Ga0181524_10004763_pt1 | contig 12408 bp, 10 predicted proteins | sample PEATcosm2014_Bin_34_FD_119761 | JGI IMG/M metagenome (GOLD analysis project Ga0181524, IMG submission 119761) | Peatland microbial communities from MTU Mesocosm Facility, Houghton, MI, USA - PEATcosm2014_Bin05_60_metaG | ecosystem: Environmental > Terrestrial > Soil > Wetlands > Peat | place...
CACATCCTTCACGCTCGGCGGCAGCAAATACGCCTGCTCGGGGTTGTAAGGCAGAAATCTCATCGCGACCCTCCTGCCCTCATTTCATGCAACTCAACTGCCAGAGTTTTCACACAGACTCCGGAGGGGTCGAACTTATGGAAAATACCTTTCATCAATCTCGATGCCAGCGTCGGCGAGCAACTTTCGATACTCTTCTTCAAACGTTGTCTTTCGGTGATGCTCCTCCTGGCCCTTGACGTACGCGATAAGTTCCGCCTGTTCACGGAGAGAATGCGTGAAAGCTGCGTATCCTTCCTGCCAACCTACAAAGTTGGCGAACACATGCTTCTCTTTGGCCCAGATTGAAGACGTGACCTTGACGTCCTTCAACAAACCGGCCAACGCAACCGTCGGATGAAGGCTTAGCAGACTGTGGACATGGTCCCTCACGCCGTTGGTCCAGATCGGCCGGCAGCGGCTGTTCTTGATCACACCATTCATGTACCTGAAGAGATCATCCCGTCCCGAATCGGCAAGCACCGGCAGACGGTCTTTGGTGGCGAACACGATGTGATAAAGAATCTGGGTGTATGTGGACAATGTTCAACCCCTTCGGGGTTGGGTAAATATCAGGTGTCACTTTTTCCGTAGGTTTCACCTACGGCTAATGACTTTGTTCCCCTTCGGGGAACAGGTCTGACAACTAACCACGGGCAGCCGCCTATTTCATTCTGCCTACTGTTTACTGCTTACTGCCTAGTGCTTCAGAGGCTCTTCGCCACGAAGTTGATCAGGTCCCTGACGCGGCAGGAGTAACCCCACTCGTTGTCGTACCAGGCGATCACCTTCACCAGGTTGCCATCGATGACCTTGGTGAAGCCGGCGTCCACCATGGAGGAGTGCGGATTGCCGGTGAAGTCTTTGGAGACCAGTTCCTCTTCGACATACTGGAGGATGCCCTTCATGGGGCCTTCCGCCGCCTTCTTGAGGGCAGCGTTCACTGCTTCGGCCGTGGTGGGCTTCTCCACGAGCGCTACCAGGTCAACCACCGAAACGTCTGGGGTGGGGACGCGCATGGCGTAACCATCCAGCTTGCCCTTGAGTTCGGGTATCACAAGTCCAATGGCCTTGGCGGCGCCGGTCGTAGTCGGAATCATCGAAAGCGCCGCAGCGCGAGCCCGGCGCAAATCCTTGTGGGGCAGGTCCAGGATGCGCTGGTCGTTGGTATAGGCATGAATGGTGGTCATCGAACCCTTGAGAATCTTGAAGTTCTCGTGCACCACCTTGGCCGCCGGGGCCAGGCAGTTGGTGGTGCAGGAAGCGTTCGAGATGATGTGGTGCTTGGCCGGGTCGTAGGCTTGCTCATTCACCCCCAGCACGATGGTGATGTCTTCACCTTTGGCCGGCGCCGTAATGATGACTTTCTTCACGGTGCCCTTCAAGTGCTTCTTTGCGTCCTCCGCCTTGGTGAAAAGGCCGGTGGATTCAACCACAACCTCGATGCCCAAGGAGGACCAATCAAGGTCCGCGGGGTCCTTGGTCTTAAAGACCCGGATCGACTTGCCATTGACCGTGATGCAGTCTCCGCCGTGAGCCACTTGGGCGGCCAGGATTCCGAATACCGAGTCGTACTTCAGCAAATGAGCCAGGGTTTTAGGGTCAGTGATGTCGTTGACCGCTACGAATTCAATTCCTGGGTCGTTGAACGCCCCACGCAACAAGTTCCGTCCAATGCGTCCAAAGCCATTGATTCCAACCTTAACAGGCATAAATAATCCTCCGTTATTCATAATTACTGGATTGATTCAAAGCAAGAATCTTACGCCGGGTTGCCAGATGTTGTCAAAGCCAGCAGCTTGCTTGCAGACAATCAGTCATACTTCTGGTTTGCGTCAAAAAACTCAGACTGGAAGACTCGCATGACCTCTGCCGCATCCGAGATTCCAAAAGGGGAGTAGACAGTAAGCAGTAGGCAGTGCGTCCAGGGTGCAGGCAATCTGAAATCCAAAATCTCAAATCCAAAATATGAAAACCCAAAAATTGCCCCAGCCTCTAGCATATGTGCCCTGGTCTTGTCTGTCATGAATCCCGAATCCTGAATTCTGTCTCCTGCCCTTCCCCCTTTCTTTTCAGCAACATTCCCGCTTTACACGCGAATCTCCTTTATTTTCGTATACATTCCGGCTTAGCGAGGGCTTTTCCCAAGGCGATCCTTTGTTTTCAATAACATACCCGCTTGGTTCGTGCAAAAAAGAATTCCTTTGTTCAAGCAGGCCGGCGAACTTACCCATCCTGCCCTGTCGAGCCGGTTAGCATGTGTTGCCTTGGTCTTGTCTGTCCTGAATCCCGAATCCTGGATCCTGCGCTTCCCCGCCCCATCGTGCTCACCCTTCTGTGCTAACATAACACTAATAGGCTACAGCAAGTTGTGGGGCATGTCAAGAGACAGGTTGTCGCCTTCTACAGGAGGGTGAGAGAAATGGCCATTCTGAACGGAGTTGTCTCGCCGTGGCGGGTCAGCTCTCAGCCTTTAGCTTTCAGCCTTGATACGGTTTGAATCCTACTCCGTTTGCTGTCTTCTACTTTTGGAGGGCCGCAGGTCCGGAGGGCGGGACCTGCGCTACGACATTGCCGGGCTGAGGCCCGCCGCTACGAGCATTTTTCAGCGTCCTGCTAAGCTTGGCCGGATGTGCTATGGTTGGGGATGATGTTACCGATACGCATCAAGTGGCTCACCATTCTCCTGGCGATACTAATTCTCGGGGTGCTAACGCCCGAAGTGATGAGCGCCGAGCTGAGGCCGAAAACAGTTGAGGCCTTCGACAGGTACGTTCAGTTGACTGAGGCGCGAATCAATGGGGAAGTTTCACAAACTGAAAAGTTCTTGTATCTGGATGAACTTCCTGCGCCGCGCCGCTCCGAAGTCCTGGCCGCACTCAAGCGCGGTGAGATCTTTATGGAGCAGCTTCAGACGCTCGATGCTTCCGGTCACACGATGGAGGCGCCGGAGGCAATCATCCATCATTGGCTAGGAGCAGTTTTCGTTCCGGGCGCCAATCTTCCCCAGACGTTGGCTCTGGTGCAGGACTACAATCACCACCAGGATATCTATAAGCCGGAGGTGGTTGGCTCACGTCTGATCAGCCACACAGGGAATGACTTCCAGATCTATTATCGCCTGCGAAAAAAGAAAGTCATCACCGTTACGCTCAACACCAATCACGACGTTCATTATTTCCCCATTGATTCCACGCGCTGGTACAGCCGCTCTTATTCAACCAGAATCGCCGAAGTGGTCAATGCCGACACACCGAATGAGCGCGAAAAGCCCGTCGGCCAGGACGAGGGATTCCTCTGGCGAATCAATTCTTACTGGAGGTTTGAGGAGAAAGAGGGCGGCGTCTACCTCGAGTGCGAGTCGATTTCCCTCACCCGCGACATTCCCACAGGATTGGGTTGGCTGATCAAGCCCTTCGTAACCAGCATTCCCAAAGAATCCCTCGAGATGACCATGGGCTCAACGCGGGCAGCCTTGGCGGCGGGCGGTCGGCAGTAGGCAGTCGGCAGTGGCCAGTAGGCAGTGAGTGGGAAGCCCTAGGATTGGGAGACCTGCCTTCTCCCTTGGGGCTGAACGTGTCCCATATCTTCCGCTGGACACCGCAGGTCCGATGTGAATGAACAGCCCTCTCCCCTGGGGAGAGGGTGTCCCGCCCCGGCGTTTTCACCAGCCGGAGCGGGACGGGTGAGGGGTCGGTTGCACGGCGACGGATGACCCGCCGTGACAAGCTCAGCAAGCGACCCCGGTGTGCGCTACGCGCGAGGTTCTGTCTGATTGGCCCCTACTTGCCAGCACTTCTGAACCTCCCCCTCCGACCACGTTTTGAACTGACGACCAAACAGTTCAAGATAGCAGGTTAGGAACGACGCTGCGTATCTGAAGACATTGCCGACGTCTCCCTCCTCGGCGCGCTGCGACCAGAGGGGTCCGTCAGGGCGATTGTGGAGAAAGCGGTCGGCGAGGCGAACATCGACGTGGGTGAACGAAGACAGTTCTGCATAAAAAGTGTCATAGGCTTCGAGATGGTCAACCTCAGCCGCCATCTGGCGCACTGTCTTCCCCGACCAGTTCTGAAAAACGATTGTCTTCCCACTCTTGTTGACGCGGCTGAACCGTGGGGCGACAGCATCGAATCTGCTCAGGACGTCCGCTTGCTGTGGCGCCCAATGGTGCCGCCAAACAAGCTCCATCGCCTCACGCCATTGGGGATCCTTGCTTTGGCCGTGCTCCAGGCACGCGTCCATTTCGTGTTTCTTCAGGACAGCCCCGAACTCGATGTAATGACGGGCACGCTCCGCCGGCATTTGGGAGATGTAGTGCGCAGCCACATCTGCCTCAAACATCGTTCGAGCGATTGCATATCCGACGGTAACTGGGAACCAGGCGTCGCCGAATGAGGCCAGGATCCGCAGTAACGTCTCAGCCGCGGAGAGATTGTGGAGCAAGAAACAGTTCATCAGGGAGCTGTATCCAAGGCCCGCCGAGTGAATCGGAATCTCGCCGACCCGGTCCCTCGCGAGTCCGAGCAAGCGCCGTAGTACCTCCTGGTGTTGTCTGGCTGTAAGGAAAAGCATCCAGGCGTTGCCTCACTCGGCACCGGTATTCTTGCTCCGCGCTATCCCGTTCCACCAAAGGGTATCATAAATGGCTGTAACCAACCCCTCACCCTGCCCGTGACGGCTGATGAAAGCGCCGTCGCGGTCCACCCTCTCCCCAAGGGAGAGGGCTGTCGCTCCGACCTCAGGGGAAAACTAGCCCTTGGCGATTACGGCTCAAGTGACTAGGATTTCCCCAGCCCTTAGTCCCCCGGTCCTAGTTCCCGCTCTTCTGCTCGAGCAAGGAATAAAGCACCGGCATCACCAGCAAAGTAATGAAAGTGGAGATGGAGAGGCCGCCGATGACGGCCAGGGCCAAGGGTTTTTGCAATTCCGCTCCCGCCCCCAGACCCAGCGCCAGCGGAAGCAAGCCAAAGAGCGTACACAGAGTCGTCATCAAAATGGGACGCACACGGATTTTGCCAGCCTGCACCAAGGCTTCGCTGAACGGGATGCCTTGCTCTTCCCAGAGCTTGTGAACGTACTCAAAAAGAATGATGCCGTTCTTTACGACCAACCCCACCATCAAGATGATCCCCATAAATGACGAGACATTGAGCGCCGTCCCGGTGGCGAGCAGCATCACGAAGACGCCGAGGAGTGAAAGCGGGGCTGCCGACATAATAATCAAAGCGGGGGCAAAGGCGCGGAACTGGATCACCAGCACGATGAAAACCGCCGCCAGCGCGAGGCCGAGGACGGAGAGGAGGTCGCGGAAGGAGCTTTGCTGGCTTTCATAGAGCCCGCCCAATTCATAGTTGGTCCCCACCGGAAATTGGATAGTGCTCAGGAGGTTCTTGACGTCGCGTACGGCGCTTCCCAGGCCGCGGTTCTCGAGTCGCGCCGAAAGCGCCACCATCAAGCGCTGATTCTCGCGCGTCAATTCGCTCTCGCCCTGGACGGTCTCGATGCGGGCCAGAGCGGAAACCGGCACAATCTGCTTGCTCGGCGTGAGGATGGGGAACTGCTGCACGTCCGGGTAGTTATACCGGAACGAATCCGGAAAGCGCACGCGAATGCCGATGGTGCGGTCGGTCTGACGAAGATCGGTCTCCGTCAATCCCAGCAACCCCGCCCCGACCTGCTGCGAGACTTGGTCCACCGTGAGACCCAGATGGCCTGCCTGGACAGGATCAACGTGCACCACGATTTCCGGGTTGCCCTTGAGGATACCCTGGAAATCCACGATGCCGGGGATCTGCTGCATTTTCGGCCCGATCTCGTCCGCAAGCCTCTCCAGTTCGGGCATGTTACTGCCGAAGATTTTCACCTCAATGGGGTTGGGGGTTCCTTCCATATCGCCAATCATGTCCTGGAGCACTTGCGTGAACTCCACCCGCACCCCGGGAATCTTGGTGAGGATCGTTTGGCGGAGCTCATCCATGGTCTCGTAGATGCTGCGATCGCGCCTTGAACGGGGTTTCAGCTTGACCACAATCTCGCCCGTGTTTTGAGTGGTGGCGAAAGGCCCCATCTCCGCGCCGGTGCGGCGCAAGAAGGCCTCGGTTTCAGGTGTCTTTTGGACCTGGTCCCCCACCAGTTGATCGATGCGGTCAGTCTCCGCCAGCGAAGTTCCCGGCGGTGTCCACATGTCGAGGACAAAGCCACCTTCGTCCATGTCAGGAAGAAAGCCGGTTTCTGCGCGCGTGTAAAGAAACACGGCGATGGCTATGGAAGCCAGGGTAGCGGCTGCCACCACCCATCGCTTGCGAAGCGACCACCGAACGGCCTTTTCATAGGCACGATTGATGGGCCCGATGAAACTCTCCGCCGTCACACGGTGACGCTCCGGGGAAAGAAACCTTTGGGAGAGGAGGGGAATGAGGGTTAGCGCGAATACGAGGGAGAGAAGCACCGACACGGCAAGGGTGAGGCAAAGGGCCGAGAAGAAATCGCCCACCACACCTTTCAGCAGGCTCAAGGGAGAGAACACAACCACGGTAGTTGCCGTAGAGCCGATGACGGCGCTCAGCAACTCCTGCGTTCCTTTTTCGGCGGCTTCGGCGGGCGGCTCGCCAAGTCCGAGATGGCGGTAGATGTTTTCAATGATGACCACCGCGTCGTCGATGATCAGCCCGATAGCGATGGCGATTCCTCCCAGCGACATCAGGTTGAGCGTGCTCCCGAACAAATTCATGAAGAAAAAGGTGCCGATGACGGTGATGGGAAGTGTAATTGCCGCAATCAGGGTGGTGCGGCTTTCGCGCAGAAAGAGGAAGAGAATAACAACCGCGAGCAGACATCCGATCAGGACTGCATCGCGGATACTGGCCACCGCCTCGCGTACGAACTCCGCCATGTCGTAAACAACCGAGAGGTGCAACGTCCTGGGAATTGCCGAGCCCAGGTCTTTCGCCAGGGCCTTGGCCTGATCGGCGACTTGCAGGATGTTCCCGCCAATCTGGCGTGAGATGCTGATCAAGGCTCCCGGCCTGCCGTTCCCGTAAACCAGGATGCGGGGGTCCTCGACTCCATCCCGGACTTCACCGAGGTCGCAAACCCGGATGGGCGTCTGGCCCTCCACCGCCACCACGGAATTTCGAATATCGTCCAGGTCGGTAAACTGGCCGGTGGCCAAGACGAGATAGCGTGAATAGTCTTTGTCCAATCGGCCGATGGAGGTCACCCCGTTGGTGGCGCGCAGGCGGTCGGCGATGTCCGGCAAGGAAAGGCGGTGGGCGAGCATCTTCTGCGGATCGACGATTACGGAAACCTCGCGCGTATAGCTGGCCTGGACTTCCACCAGCGCCACGCCCGGCACCCGGCTGAAGAGCGGACGCAGGTTGTAATAGGCATAATCGCGCAGGTCCGAGTCCGGGACGTTGCCGTTCAGGACAAACATGAGGATGGGCCAGGCCGTGGGTGTAATGCGCTCAACCGAGATGTCGGTGGACGCGGGCAGGTCCGTTCTGACGTCGCTGATGCGCGCCTGCAGGAGCTGAAGCGCATACTGCATATCCACGTCGGGATTGAACAGAACGGAAATCTCGGTGGCCCCACGGATGGTCCTGGAACGCACGCGGCGTACACCCAGCACTGTCCGCGCCTCCTCTTCGAGAGGCCGCGTTACCGTGAGGAGCATGTTTCGAGGCGAAAGATCACCCGCGTGCGCGAGGATGACGATGCGCGGGAAGGAAAGCTCGGGGTAGATGTTGCTGGGCAAACGGAAAACCGAAACCAGGCCCGCAACCACCAGCAAGCCCGTCAGCAGGTAAACGGCGCGACTGTTCTGGCGACAGAAGCGGACGACGTTCATGATTTGACCTTGATTTTGGCCTGTGCGGGAAGACCGTAGCCTCCGCCGAGGATTATGGTCTCACCCTCTTGCGCCCCGGAGAGCAGCTCGACGCGGTCCTTCGTTTCGAGCCCCAGTTTTACCGGGACCGCCTCCGCTTTTTCGCCCTGCACGCGGTATATTTCCGGGTTTCCATCCTGGTCACGGTAAACTGCCCCAAGGGGGGCTACCAACGCGTTGCGATGCGTTTCGAGCGGCACCTGAGCGGTGAGAAACATTCCCAGCCGCAGCAGTCCTGCGCCATTGGCCATTCGAATTCGGACTAGCCCCACGTTGGTAGCGGGATCAACGGCGGGAGAGATCGCCACCACGTGACCCTGAAATGGCTTCCCCGGAAAAGCCTCGGTGGAGATTTGGAGCGCCTGCCCCACGCGGATCTTGGAGAGGTAAAGGGCGGGCACATTCCCGAACAGTTCGACCTCTGACGTGCTCGCCACTTCAAACACCGGCTGGGCAGCCGTACCGTCCACCTGCTCGCCCACACTCAGTAAGCGCTTGACAATCATTGCCGTGAGGGGAGAGCGCACTTCCGTCCGCGCGAGGTTCAGCCGGGCTAGTGATAGCGCGGCTTCTGCCTGGCTCAGGGCAGCCTTGTTGACGCTGGCCTGCGTGCGGGCATCCTCAACATCTTTGCGTGCGGCAATGCCCCGCTCGAGCAGACTCTCATTGCGTTGCAGGTTCAGACGCGAGTTTTCCAGGTTCGCCTTGGCCTGATCCACAGCCGCCTGGGCCTGCTGAACCTGGTCGCGGAAAGGCCGATCATCGATTTTCGCCAGCACTTGGCCCTCGCGGACGCGATCGCCCTCTGCCACCATCATCCGGGCGACACGGCCGGGAACGAGCGGGCTGACACGAACGTCTTGATTCGGCAGGGCGGAAACGGTCCCACTGACAGAAAGAGTTGATTGAATGTCAGCGCGCCCCACGCGCGTGACAGTCACTTCCGCTACGATGTTCGCTGTGCCCTCTTCGGTGTCCTTACCCTCGCCTTCCGCCGGCTTCTTAGAGCATGAAGACAAAAGCCCCAGGGCAAGTGCGAAGGTCAGGAAACGACAAATGACGAGTCCGGGAGTTTCTTGGAAAAGCATTTAATCCACCGGTCCTCCCACCGTTTCTTCCAAGGCGGCGTAAAGGCCCTGCAATTCCTCGAGGCTCTGGAGATAACTACTCTCCACGCTCTGCACGGCCTGCTGGGCCTGGATTGCCGTCAAGATGCCGGTCTTTCCGGCCCGGTAGCTTTCCTCGGCCATACTCTCGAGTTGACGGGCCACGGGGAGCAGCCTGTCGCGGTAGAGTTGAACCTGCGTGCGCTGGGCTTCGAGGTCATAGAAGCCGGCTTCCACGCGGGCGGAAACGGAGCGCTCAGTGGCTGCGGTTTCGGCTTCCAAGACACGCTCATTCGCCAATGATTGCGCGATTTCCCCTTGGTTGCGAGTGAAGAGCGGAAGGTCAATGGAAATCTGGCTGCGTGGCCCATAACGGAAATCGTGGGGCGAGTTAAAATCGACCCCGGCTTCCAAGTCCAGGTTGGGAATCCTCTCCGCCTTGAGCAGGGAGCGACGGCTCTCCTCCACCTTTTTTTCGCCGCCCAGGTGTTGCAAGTCGGGGTTTGATTGGTAGGCGCGGCTGATGAGGTCAGGTAACGGCGCCGTGGGGGTATTGATCTCAAGAGTCCCTGCCAGATCCCAGGCTTTTGAGGCGGGTTCGTTCAGGAGCGCATCGAGCTGGCTCATCGAAACCTTCTCGCGCTGCCGGGCGACCTGGAGGTCTGCTTCGGCGCGGGAGACTTCCAGGCTGGTTTGGATCACCTCGAGCTGTGCAACGTCTCCGGTCTTGAAGCGCTCCTCAGCAATCTGCGCCAGGCGCTTGGCAAGTTCCACCACGCCCGCCAGCCTTTCGGACTCCGCGCGCGCGTGGGCTGCCGCGTAGTAGGCTTCGCGGGTGCTTCGTCGCACTTGGCGGGCCAGGGCGGCGATTTCGAGCTCGGTGAGCGCCCCTTCCTGCCGGGCAACGTCAATCCTTCGTCCACGTTTTCCGCCAATTTCCACTGGTTGGTCGAAAAAAAGGCCTTCGTGCGGCTCATCACGCAAAGCAGTGACGTTTGCGGAGGGATTCGGCCTCTGCCTGGCAATCTGGATTCCTGCCAGCGCCACAGCCCGCCGTCTGCGTGCCGCAGCGAGGTCGAGGTTTTGCTTGTCCGCAAGGTCGAGAGCTTCCTGGATCGGGAGCCGGGATGGCTGCTGCCCCTGCACAGAGGTTACGCCGCCGAGCAGAATCAACAGCAGCCCTGTCAACTTCTTCAAGCTAGATCCTCCTGCGATTGGTTCAATGAATAGATGGCTCATTGATTCAATGATCCAATTCCGCAAAACCCCAGGGTCAAGGATCGGACCCTTCGCAAAATTCAGAGGGGTAAGCCACTTGAAATAATCCGAAAATCAGTCCTGGTTTGCATTTGTTACTTGCCAACAACCACAATGACGAAGGAGCCGGGTTTCATGCGCGGCCTACGCTCGCCCTGGGCCGGAGGCTCGAGGTCGGCCGCCGCCAGGAAGATGTTGTGCGTTTTCATGTCGAGCGCCATGGTGCGCGCGCTGCGCTTGCTTGGGACGTTTTCCACCACCGAGAACTTATCCGGCGAATCTTCATGCACGACGGTGAGAGTTCCTTCGCCGTTGGAGGCAAAGGCATAGTTCGTCTCGGGATCGAAACGGTTGGCGTCCACGCCTTCACCAATAGCCGGTGTAGCGATGACTTTCCCGGTATCAGCATCCACGACGGCCATCATTTTGTTGTGGCATCCGGCAAAGAGGCGACGGCCCTTCAAATCCATAGCCAGACCGGAGGGCTCCTCGCAGGGGGCCATCGGCCAGCGGTTCAGTAGGGTCAGCTTCTGGGCGTCGAACTGGACGAGTTCGGACTTGTCCTCGATGTTCACGTAAATGCTGCCCTTGCCGTCCGCAGCCGCAAATTCCGGCTTGCCGCCCAGCTCAAGCGTGCCGGCGACGGTACCGTCGGCGGCATTGATGGCGGTGGCGTCGTGGCTACGCCCGTTCAGCGTGAAGACGCGCTTCGTGACGCCGTCGTAAACGATAGCATCGGGGTTGGTTCCGGCGTTCACTGTGCTGATGGCCTTCAGCGTCTTCAGGTCGAAGATCGTCACGGTATTGGCGCGGCCGTTGCTCGTGAAGCCGCGGCCCAGCTCGGGAGCCAGCGCGATGCCGTGTACGCCTTGGGTGTCAGGAATATCACCCACGATGGCATAGGTGTCGATGTCCATGACCTGGACGTGAGTCCCGTGTGAAATGTAGAGGCGGCGCGCCTCGCTATCGACAGTGAGGTAGTCCCAAAAGCCCTCGCCGCCCACGGGAACGGATTTAATGACGTGATAGCCGGACGGGCCTGGCGCCTGGCCAGCCGCGCCTGAGAATGTCCCTGTGAAGAGGACTGCTGCCAGTGCAAGCATGCCGGTGCTTGCGAGAAGCGTGATCGTCTTGCGCATGATGGTAGACCTCCCTTTTCTTGTTAAGGCTTCGCTGGGTGCTGTTCGAGCCCGCATATAATGTACAGCAACTTATTCATCCAAGGCTACGCCAAGATTCTGAAAATAACCTGAAAGCCGAACCTCTAATATTTCGCGGTAGTTTACTGCAAGACTCCTGAGAAGAACTGAGTACGGCTGAGTTCTCGTGGGGTCGCAGTGAGGCCAGTGCGGGTGCCGCAGACATGGTTGTGAAGCTGTGAAATAATCCCTGGATGAGCAAAAGCATTTCACGCAAAGGCGCAAAGTCATAAAAGGCGCAAAGAAAACAAAGCAGTGGTTCCTTGCGAGTCTTTGCGCCTTGGCGTCTTTGCGTGAGATGTTTATTTTTTCACAGCTTCTGTGTGATGGCTGCCAATCGTCCTGAGCCCTAGGTGTAACCATGTTGCCACCAATTCTGCACCTTCACTCTCTCCGATTCACCGCAGACATGCAAACTACGGCATGTCTGCGTCACCCGGCGGGTCTTCCGCCCGTGGTATACTCAGACATTGAGGAATTTTGCTATGCTGGCCATTCGGCTTCCTGCTTCCATCGAGAAGCGTCTTGAAAAGCTGGCCCGACGCACCGGTCGCACCAAGGCCTATTATGCCCGTGAAGCCATCCTCCAGCACCTGGACGATCTCGAGGACGTGTCGATGGCGGATCGCGTCCTGGAGCGAATCCGCAAGGGTGAAGAGCGCACCATCCCACTCGAGGACGTCGTGAAGCGCCATGGCGTGGAACGTTGAGCTATCTCTTCACAACTCCAACCCTTCACCTTACTGTCAGTCTCTTAAAGTAGTCCCCGAATTCTCTCACCCTAAGCAGCTTCGCGAGGACCGCGATCAGAACCAAACCTACTGAGCTAACGCTCACCAGGACGACAAGGGCTTGTTGAGTTGTTTGCCAGCCAAGATGAGATGCGAACCAATTACTCAGCTCAAAGCAAGCGACG
>Ga0181524_10004768_pt1 | contig 12399 bp, 13 predicted proteins | sample PEATcosm2014_Bin_34_FD_119761 | JGI IMG/M metagenome (GOLD analysis project Ga0181524, IMG submission 119761) | Peatland microbial communities from MTU Mesocosm Facility, Houghton, MI, USA - PEATcosm2014_Bin05_60_metaG | ecosystem: Environmental > Terrestrial > Soil > Wetlands > Peat | place...
TTCAAGCGGCGGCGGCGGAAGCGCCGTTTCAGTCAACGGTGCTCTCATCAGCAGCCCGAATTTTGTCAACAGTGCTTCCGTAACGTTTTCTGTTGTAGGCAGCAACGTGTCTGCATCCGCCGCTGCACAGGTTCAAACGGATTGGAACGCGGCGAGCGGCATCGGTGTGCTGCTCAACAAACCGACGCTGGCAACGGTTGCTACATCTGGTTCATACACTGACCTGTCAGGTCTGCCAACGCTGGCGGCAACCACGACACGCACGGCGCACGAGTTCTTCACGACGTATAACGCCGCGGCCGGGGCCTTCGGTCAGGCGCAACCTTCAGCGGCTGACCTGAGTGATACGGCAACTTCTGCCGGTTATGTTCTTCGAGCTAACGGCACATCGTTTGTGTCGGCGCAGTTGGGTTATGGCGATCTGTCAGGCACCCCGACGCTGCCGACATTTTCTACAGCGAACCAAGGAATCTTTTGGGGGCCGGGTATCGTGTCCCCGACTGGGCTGGGTGTAAGCAACTACGAATCCCCCGTAGCGAGCGCCAACACCGTTCAGGCGTACCAATTCGTTCTGCTTTTCACGATAACTATTTCGCACATAACCTTTACCTACTACCCCGGTGTTATTGGCAACCATGTTGGCTTCGGTATATACTCGGCTGACGGAACTACGAAGTTAGTTGACACGGGCGCTGTTGCCTTTACCTCCAACACTGGCGGTAGTCAGACCACCACCATCAGTCCAGTAACATTGTCTCCCGGCGTCTATTGGTTTGCCCAAACAGGAGACACAACTACTACGATTCTTGTTGCTTCTCCGTCGTCTGCGCCGACAACTGACTACAACTATTATTACTGGAATAATGCCTCAGTTCACCCCAAGAGTATAGTCGCGGGGAATGCTTCCACAGGCGGGGCGCTGCCCTCCAGCTTGGGAACCCTCACGGCTGCGTCAAGCACGAATAACGTTCACCCAGCTTGGGTAGGATTTGAGTCATAATGACCGAGCGCTGAAGGCAGTCAACGCAGCCCTCTTGGGGGAATTCCAAACAGTTAGCGGAGCAGAATTGACACTCCCCACGCCTGAAGGCAGGGGCTTGCACAAAGCGCCCGGGTCAAGGCTGGAACCCCGTCACACTTTTTGGTAAGGGTGATGGTCAGCGCGCATTTGCGTCAGGAGAAAACTCGTGTTAGTTGACGCGCTGCAAGCACTGTTGACGGCCGACCCTGGAACGGTCGGCTATCTTGGCACGCCGTCAGGGCGGCCGGATAGCACTAACGGCGTCTTCCCGACGCAGGCGCCTGATTCGCCGACAATGCCGTACATCGTGTATTCACAAAATGATGGTAATCCGCTCGCTGAAAACATGACGGGAACGCCGCCGCTGAGACAAGCGCGCTTTATGTTTTCATGCTACGGAAGCACCTACAAGAGCGCTAAGAAGTTGGCTATGGCTGTGAAGACTGTCATGCTAGCCGCATTGCCTACCACGCTTCCCAGCACGCAGGGTGTGTGGTTACGAAGAGAGTCTGATGACAAGATTCCTATAGGCAAAGGTACGATGTTTGTGACCGACCTGACGTTCCTTGTCATCTTCAACGAGACAGCGTAGACCCGTCAAAGTATGCTTCTGTTTCATCGAGTTTAGCAGTAGATTCAAATGTGGTTGCTGTAGATTAAGGAAAGTGTCATGGCGAAGCGCAAGCAGTTGCATGCACCTTCCTGCTCTAAATCAGCCACATAAATCGCAGTACAGGAGAGCACTATTATGCCCGGACCCTTTGTAGGCTTAGGGACGATGTTCGAGTTCGAAGCGACAGGCAACCCTTCGATTCTGATTACTCTTGCAGGCGTCGAGTCTGTCACTTTCAGTGGTGACAAAGTCGCGACCGACAAGACAACCACAATGCTGACAACCAATGGTGTTGACACGTACATCGGCGCAACGAAAGAGCCGGGAACTGTGGACATCAAGGGGTTCTATTACCCCGGTGATGCATCGCAGATCGCGATTGAAACGGTCAAGAATGCTGGCGTTGCTGTTCAGTGCCAAGTGATCTATCCGCTAGCACTCGGTACGGCGTCCTTTTTGGGCATCGTCGAGAACGTTACGCGCGGACTTCCGCTGGCAAAAGTCTGCCCGCTGGACGTTAAAGTGAAAGTTTCAGGCCCGATTGTATATTCTAATGGCTAGTCTTTTGTTTTCAATAACATTCCGCCGGGTTGCTCCTTCGGATAGGTGGGTTTGATGCTGATACCATCGGCCCACCGCCTTTGTATCAGAAAGGAAGTTGTTTGTGGGAAAGCAAAAATCATTGATTGATATGACGGGCAAAGTGTGCGGGCGCTGGACAGTGTTGCGGCGCTGTTCTCCGCCTGAAACAAACATTGGACCTTCGTGTGCTTACTGGCTTTGCAGGTGCGAGTGTAATGTTGAGAAGCCTGTAGCTGGCAGTAACCTTCGGAATGGAACAGCTGGCTGTGCTTCATGCAGTCACAAGCTTCCTCATCCGTGGAAACGAATTCGCCCGTTTGAATCACTGTTCAACCACATGTGTCGGGGAGCGGCGGCTGTCCCTCGTCAAGATCGAAAGATTATGAAGCGGGAACGCACGCTGACGTATGAAGAGTTCTTAACGTTCACGGCGCTAGACAAGTGTCATTATTGCTGGTCGCCGATTTTGTGGACGGAGTTTGACATTGCGAAGAACGGAGTTCGCTACAACTTGGACCGCAAGGACAACTCTCGCGGTTATGTGTTGGACAACTTGACGGTGTGCTGCAAAGATTGCAATGCCGCCAAGGGCAGCCGCTATGATTATGAAACGTGGTTTGCAATGACAGAAGTTTTGAGGAATAGAAAGAGGGGGATTTGAGCTATGAAGAAGGAAGAAACAACTGTTCAAAGTATGTGCACCGACTATTTTAACATCGTGATAAACGATGAAGATGCGGCGGGCAATTCAACAAAAAAGATTTGGAAACTCTGTTATGACTACAGGGCAATCGCCAAGATTGAAAAGACTATCGGCCGCGATATCAAGAAAATTGAAGCTTGGAAAGATCTGAGTTCAGGAACCGACTTTCCCGCAATCGTTCACGGTGGTCTGAATCGCTATCATCCCGATGTCACGATTGATCAGGTGCTTGACGTTCTGAATCCGGCAGCGCAGCGCATTCTCAGCAATGAGATATTCTATCTCATGTTCCCTGGGATGCGGGAAGCGATTGAGAAAAGAGAGGCCGGTACAGAAACTGAAAACCCTCAGACGGCGACTCCAGCCGTTTAGAGGAGCCGCCAGAAACGTGGTTAGACCTGTGGTCAATTGCTCGATATGATCTCGGGCTGGGTTGGGAAGAGTTCGAAGAATGTACACCCTTGATGTTTCATGCACTTTGTGACCGCAAGAGGATACGCTATAAATATGAGCGGCTGGCACATGCGATTACTGCATCTGCTGTGTACAATGTGAACCGCGCTAAAGATTCACCAGTGATTCAGCCGATGGATTTTGTTGTAGAGAAAACGCGAGAGCAAGAGGAGCTGGAAGAGATCAAGAAAATTATCAAGACTGCAATCTCTGCCGCACCGTCCGGAACGTCACGCGAGCAGTTGCTGAAAATGAAAGCGAATGTGATCAAAAGCCTTAATGCTCGCGGGCGCACAGACAGCGAGACCGTATTTGATTCATGTTGGCCATCATTGAAGGAGTAGATTGTGGCAGATATTGACGGTTACGACGAGCTGATGGAGAACCTTAGTGAAGCGCACATAGAGACTGTTTCTGACGCCTTTATTGATGAACTCATTGAGCAAGTTCCTGGCCCGATAGTCGGTGCGATGGAAGACAATTGCCCAGAAGAAACAGGGGAGCTGCGCGATTCTATTGTAGTCGATGCCCACGTAGAAGAAGGACAAGGGGTGATGATCAGAATGGGACCTGATCAAAATATTCACAGTGACAGCAAACTACCGAATGATGTCCTCGCTGGAATATTTGAGCATGGCGGTAGAGTGGGGATTGAAAGGCAGAGAAGTCACAAAAAGCGCACAGCGAAGCAGCACAGAGAAGAAGACACAATTCTGGCGCGGCACTGGATGCGGCAGAGCTGGAACGAATCAAAAGACGAAACTTTTGATACTGTTATGGCTGCTGTGCAAGAAAAGATTATTGACGGATTGAAAGAGGAATAGTATGGCAGTTGCTGGAACACTTACCGTAAACGTCACTGCTGGTACAAGTGACTTCAAAAGAGATATAGCCGAGGCTACAGGAAGCATAAAAGGATTTGGAGAAGTTCACAGCTCCACGATGCGCGAAAGCGTCGGCGGAGTGCGGTTGTTGACCCATGAATTAGGCGTACCATTGCCCCGTGAACTGGCACGGCTGGTTGCGTCTATACCAGCAGTTGGTGCGGCATTCAGTATGATGCTGCCTATCATCGGTGTAGTTGCGGCTGTCGCTGTCATCGGCAAGCTGATCAAGTCTCACGAAGAGGCAAAAGAAAAAGCACTGGAGCAACGTGACGCTTGGAGTGCACTGAACGAAAAGATACAGGACGGCTCTGATCAACTACAAGTTGCAAACGACAAGCTCAACAACGCCATCGCAACCTATGAGGGAAAGCCCAAAAACAATGTGAAGCTGGCGTTGGACGAGGCTGTCGTATCTGCTAACAAGCTATTTATGGGCTTGTCCAATGACATCAGCGAACTGGAGAAGCTGATGGGCAAACAAGATGCGAGCTTGCTCGAAAAGGTATTGGGCGGCTCGGCTGCCGATGACATGCGAGAAGCCCTGGAGACAGTCAAGAGGGTATCCGAAGAAGGCGATGCTGCCGTTCGCGCCGCTCGGGATTCTAATGATGTAAAGAAAGTACAGACCGCCGAAACTCTGGCATGTGCGAACAACCAGAAGGCTCTGAACGACGCTATAAATCACGGCAACGAACTCTATAACAAGGCGAATGAAGCCAAGAAGCAGTACGAAGAAAATCCGTCTGACGAGATGTTCATCAGTATGGGCGCCTTAGATCAAAGGATGGGTAACCTCGGCAACACTGTCAAGATACTTCACAGTCGTCTAGATGAGGCAAAGGTCGGGGGAGATCATCTCGCAGCGAGCTTAACGGTAGCCTTGGAAGACCCAGCCCATTCTGCTCACAACTTAGCGGAAGCGATAGCGAAATTAGCTAGAGACAACAAGAGCATCGTCAGTGAGATGAAGACCTCCTGGGAAGACCTTTTTGAATCGTACAGTGGCGACCGTAAAGAGGCTAAAAAATATAGTGAAGAGGCTGCTAAAGCAGACGAGGAAGAAATCTCACACATCCGTGAGACGAATGAAGAAAATAAGAAAACAGCATCAAGCCTGCAGGCTGTAGCAAAATCAAAACACGAAGTTGCTATGATTCACATCGACGATGATGTAAAGTCCGGCAATACATCCAAGATTGACGAGCAAGCCGAGAAGAAAAAGATTCTTGAAGGGGAGCATCAGGACCTTGTGGATGCTCATGCGTCTGACATTGCAGAAGAGCAGCGCTACGTCGACGCACTGAACGCAGCAGCACAATTGATGCCTGATGGTGAAGCAAGAATAAAAGCACTCCATGATGTTACAGAAGCACAAAGTCAGCTCAACGAGATGAATGCGAAATACAATATTGAGTTAGCAAAAAATGAGAGTGCACAGAAATCTTGCGATATAGAGCAGAAGCGATTGAGTGGCGACTTCAAGCAGTGGATTAAAGACATGCAGCACGATATGCCGTCTACCACAGCAATGCTGGAAAAAGATTTCTCTAAAGCATTCGACGGCATGAATTCTGCGATGGCGAAGACGCTTGTCGAGGGTAAGAATTTCGGCAAGGCAATGAAGCAGGTCGGAGCAGAACTCTTAGAAAGCGTCATCGAGCAAGAACTGAAGAAGCTTGAAGTTTATCTCTTGTCACTCATTCATAAAAAATCGGCTACTGTTGCTGGAGATGCTGCACAGATTGCAGCGGCAACGGCAACGGCGGCGGCAATAAAGCCGACTCTCGCTTCTATGTCGGCCGTGGCCGCTTTTGAATCCGTGATGGAAGCGGAACCATATCCCGACAACACGCTTGACGCACCACTACAAGCTGTGATAGCTTTTGGAGAAGCGATGGCCTTCGCTAAAGGCGGACTTGTTCCCGGCTACGGTAACTATGATTCAGTGCCCGCAATGCTGACTCCCGGTGAATCAGTTGTGACCAAAGCACTGACGCAACAGGTTGAAAACTCTCAGGGCGGAAGCAGCAATCAAGGGCACACGGTGCACATTCACATGGGTGATGTCCATGCGGTAGACGCTAAGGGCTTCGACGGCCTGCTAGAAAAGCATGCGGCTGTTGTAGGCAAGCATGTTCAGTCACAGATGCGCCGTATGCATCGAAAGGTTAACTAATATGACCATGCCAATCATGCCCACCATGCCAATGAGTATGGCGAAGGGGCTGCATAAGTCGCCGACCTTCAACACCGTATTTCAGAAGACTGTCGCTAACAGAAGCAATGCTTCTGTCAGCCTGCAGCCCTATGCGACATGGGACTTCGAGTTCGATATGGATGCGATTCAGGGCAACGAAGCCTCGGTCAGTTCTGTGCTCGCCCAGTTCTTCGGTTTGTTCTGTGCTTGTCAGGGCCGCAACAGTCTATTCTTGTTCACTGACCCTCAGGACAATACGGTAAGCTTTACAAACTCCGGGATGTTGGATGTTACATCTGGCAGCAGCACACCGATGGGAACTGTCGGCAACGGCGTGAGCACTAAGTTTCAGCTTGCACGCTCTATCGGCGGATTAGTCGTCAACGACATCATTCAGAATCTGAACGGTACGCCACAGATTTTCGTGAATGGTGTTCAGACACATGCCTTCTCTATTTCCTCTACAGGAGTTGTCACCTTCACGGCAGCGCCGACGAATGCCTATACACTCACATGGCAAGGCAGTTTCTACTATGCGTGTCGCTTCTCAGACGACACGGTTGACGCAGTCCGCATTTATACATGCAATAATGGCACCGACCTCTGGAACGTGACAAGTATCAAGTTTGCTTCGGAGTCCGTATGAAGCGCCTAATGCCGAGCACGCTCATCAGTTGGCTTGCCGCGAATCCGAACTGCACGAAGGCTGACTGCTTTGCAATCACCCTGCCGACCGGCACCACGGTGTACGCCACCGAAGGGCAGTTCTCTATCACTATTCCATCAGGCACGCCTGGCTGGTCGGGCGCAACTACGACCTTCCATGCAACTGAGTATGGCCGCTGGGAGCGCGGCGTGATCACGTCAGAGGCTGGCTTCGATTGCAAAGCGAGCACAATGGCGCTGACCTGCATACCACAGCCGACCACGGTTTATCCAGGTCTGACCATCGGGCTGCTCAATGCGGCGCTCAATGGGCTGTTCGATGCCGCAGGCGTGAGTGTTTGGACTGCATACATGCCGCTGGGCAACTATGGCAACGTTAGCAACGGTATCGAGACAAAATTCGTCGGCAACATCACCAAAATTGCTGACATCAACAGGTTAAAGGTTGAGTTCGAGTGTGCTGACCCGTTCTTTCTGATGAATACTAAGGTGCCGAGGCGGCTGTACCAAGCGAACTGTATGTGGTCGTTCTGCGATTCGAACTGCACACTCAACGCCGCCAACTACACAGTCGCGTTCACTGCGAAGACTGGAAGCACACAGAACTTGTTGACGCCGACTGTTGCGTTTACTACTCTTGGCGCTGGCTGTGTTGCGGGATATTTTACTCAAGGCGTTGTTACGTGCACGGCGGGCGCGAATGCCGGGCTGTCAACGACGGTCGCGCTGCACGACGCATCAGGAAATCTGGAACTCATGTCGCCGTTCCTACTGCCGGTAGCACCAGGCGATACATTTTCCGTAATAAAGGGATGCGACAAGACGCAGACGACTTGTTCGAAGACGACGGAAACCAATGGAACATTGACGAACAACCTGATTAACAACGGCGGATTCCCGTTTATCCCAGTGCCTGCGAGCGCGGTGTAGAAAAATGCTGACGACAGAACAACGCGAAGCAATCGTAACCGAAGCGCGCACATGGATTGGAACGCGATATCGCGGATGGAGCGCCGTCAAAGGCGCGAAGGGCGGCGTCGATTGCGGAATGCTCTTGAAGCAGGTTTATCAGAACGTCGGGCTGCTGCCTGCTGGCAATCTCGGCATCGACATGAGGTACAGCCTGCAAGTCGCGCAGCACCTGGATGACACGGCGTATATCGACAAGATAATGGAATGGTTTCACGAAGTACCTGAGCATGAAGTGCAGCCGGGTGACATCGTTGTCTATCGGCTGGGCAAAGCATTCGCTCATGGCGGAATTGTGATTGCATGGCCCTTGATGATCCATGCTATCGCGCACGGCGGTGTACGGCTCACGAGCGGCTATACGCACCCGCTCTTAGCCGGGCACGTGAAGAAGTTCTTCAGTTGGGGAAAGTGTTGAAGGCGGCACTATAATGGGTATCTTTGGCAGTCAACAATCTTCGAGCCGTATCAACAATATTCAGGTCACTGAGTCGAGCTATGGTCGCTGTATGTCCGCAGTGATGGGGCAGGCAAGAGTGAAGCAGACTTTGCTGTGGAGTGATGGCCTAAACTCCTGGGCATCAGACGAGGGCGGCAAGGGCGGCGGCAAGGGCGGCGGTGAGCGCATTTACAATGCTGAAGTAATCGCGGCGCTCTGTAATGGGCCTATTGAAGCGGTGGCGAATGTGTGGGACGGCCAAAGCTGGCTCAGCAATCAGTACGGCAATGAAAGTTACACGGTCTCAGCAACAGGTATCTATGCGCCCGAAAATTCCGTGCAGTTGTCCACTGACAACGGCGTCGTATTCGAAACGACTTATAGCGCAACCTACAATGACTATGGCGCACCAGCGGCAACCGTGCTTAGCGGCAATGATTTTGCACCGCTCGTCAAGGTTCCTTACGGCACAACGCTGACCACGGGTGAATATTCGGTCAATCCTATCTCAATCGGCACTTTTGCGCTTACAGGCGCCGAGGCAAACTCAGGTGGGAACACAGTTTACGATGGAACCTTCACAGGCGGAGCGTCACCTTACGGCAGCGGCGCTTCCAATGCGTGGGTTGGCTTTGCATTCGTAGTGTCAGGCTTCAAACATCCTGCGAACAACGGTACTTTCATTTGCGTTGCTTCTTCGGCAACGCAGTTGACACTGAACAACCCCATAGGCATTGTTGAGGCAAAAGCGGCTACTGCTGCGGAGACAGGGAATTCCTATCACTTCTGCACTACTGACGCGGGCCAGTCGGCAGTCGTGTCTTATCAGTACACAACGCAGGATATGGAAGAGCAAGAAGTTGCCGTCATTCCGTCTAGCGGTCGTGTGACGATTGGCGGAACTTTCAGTCCGACTCTTGATCTTGGAGTGATTTATTATAATACCAACGGCGGTTCTCCAAATACTTTGGTTAAGCTGACAAGAGTTAGCGGTACACCGACTGCTGCTGGTCAGTATCAGTTCCAGACTCCCGGCGATCAGAGCACTGGCGGTGCAACATATATTTTCTATGTTGGAGCTGGCGGTGACCTCAACCAAGAAGTTCTTATCACATGGCAGTATCAGAATCTCTCAGTAGCGCCCACCAACAGTTCCAACCTTTTGAAATTCGAGATTTTCGGCGGCAGTCTCGGTCAGGCTGTGTGGCCATTTATTTTGACGGGCGGCACAGTTCTAATCGGCAACGAAGACGGTGGGCAATCTCCTTCTGAAGCGGCATTCCCCGCCGCTGCGATGGGATACAGCAACACGGCTTATGCGGCCTACGGGCCGATGGTTCTTGGCTCTAGCGGTGAAGTTCCCGACATTACGATGGAAGTTACAACGCCTTTCTCCTACGGCGGGCTGTATTCCAGTGGCGTCATGCAAGGACAGGCAATTGTCGATTGCAACCCTGTGACGTGCATTGAGCAAGTTCTCACGAACTCTGTCTGGGGACTTGGCAGTAGTGTTGTTCCATTCCCTACGAGCGTGATTGATAACGGCGCATCTGGAACGTGGGGCGGCCCATCAGGCACCCCAGGCTTCCGAACTGTGAGCAGCACTGCGTGGGACTGGTGGGCGAGCAACTCATTTTTCATCAGCCCCTTCTTAGACACACAAGACACGGCGTCGAGCACGGTCGGAAAGTGGCTTGAAGCTGGACAGGTCGCTGCATTCATGTCAGAAGGCTTGATGAAGCTCGTCGCCTACGGCACACAGAGCAGTGCAGGCAACGGCTCAACTTGGGTTGCTCCTTCATCCGTTGTTGTAGCACTCGACGACACGTGCTTCATCGCAAAAGACGGCGAAGACCCGGTTAAGATTGAACGCTCTCCATGGCAAGACGCAAACAATAAGGTCCAGGTTGACTGGCATTCTCGTGTCTTCCAGTATTCGGATGAGCTGACGCAAGAGTTTGACCAGGCAGCCATCAACCGTTTCGGCGAGCGGCTTGAAGACTCGCAGTCGTGGGACTTCATCTGCACCCTGCCTGCGGCGCAGTTTGCAGCCATCATGCGCGTCAAGCGGATGGTCGGCATTCGCAACACATACTCTTTCACGCTACCGTTCATCTATTCGTATCTCGAACCGATGGATTTAGTTGAGATTTCAACGTCATCGGCCTGGGCGGCAGGTCTTAACAACCTGAATCTCGGAATCGTTAACCAACCTGTTCGCATAACAAAAATTGTGGACGACCCAAAAACAGGAATCGAAGTAACATGTGAGGACAGTCTTTTCGCGGCGGGCCTTCCAACGATATTCAATAAAGGCGTCGCTGCTGGGCAGGCCATGCTCAATGCTTATGTTGCGCCCGGCAATACAGAAGTTGTGATGTTCGAAGCAACCAGCCGCCTAACAGGATTCGCAGGCAACCAGATTTGGATAGGCGGCATCGGCGCAGATTCTGAAGACTGGGGAAGCTGCAATGTGTGGGTATCTCAAGACGGAACGAAATATCAGATCGCCGGGACGATAACAGCACCTGCCCGTTTAGGCGAACTCGATTCGACGTTTGCTTCAGGCAGCGACCCAGACACGGTTAACAGTCTTGTCGTTGATCTGGTAAACAACAGTGCTGCTCTTGAAGCGGGCACAACGCTCGATGCCGACAGCAGCAACACGCTTTGCTTCGTCGATGGCGAAATCATTTCCTATTCTGCGTGTGCGGTCACAGGTTCCAACCAGTATTTAATGAACGGTTACATTCGGCGCGGGCAGATGGGCTCTAGCATTTCCTCACACGCTGGCGGCTCGCTGTTCATGCGGCTTGATTCTTCGATTTTCAAATATACCTACGATCCAACATGGGCGAGCCAGAATCTGTACTTCAAATTCCAGAGCGTTAATCGCTTCGGAAACGCGGCGCAAGACCTGAGCACTCTAACTGCGGTTCAGTTCACAGTGCCCGGACTCAATCCCGGCACGATTGACGCGTCTTCGGGTCTTGTGATATCAGGCAACCTTTTTAACGTTGGAAACGGGCCAATGCAGACGGCGCCCGTGGCAACGCTGTAACACTTTTTGGTAAGAGAAAGAAGACGCGCAGCACAAGAAAGACGGGCAATTGCCCAGTAGAAAGAAGGATTGTTATGAGTTCAACGGCCGCGGTAACGGACCAATATAAGCAGGACATCTTGAATGGTGTTCACCAACCGGGCGATACCTATATGTGCGCCCTTTACAATCCCGGCTCACTCAGCAAAAGCACTACTGCGTACACGTCTTCCGGCGAAACATCAGGGTCCGGATACATAGCGGGCGGGGTTGCGCTAACAGGCTACACCGTGAGTATCAGCGGTGATACGGCATACATCACATGGGCGAATCCTTCGTGGACGTCGTCGAGCATCACCGCGTCGGCAGCGCTGATTTACAACGCATCGCGCAGCAACAAGGCGATATGTGTGCTGACATTCTCTTCAACCACAAGCACGGCAGGAACCTTCACGCTGGCTTTGCCTGCGGCTGGTGCAAGCTCTACCGTAACCATATCTTAGTATAGGGAGCAGCATGGCAGACGCACTTGTACAGAGTACAACTGTCGGAGCAGGACCGGGCGGCTTCACCAGCACGACTACGGCTGGCGATTTGCTATTGTGCGTCGTCGCCGTATCTTACAATGACTCATCGTCGTCTGTTGGATTAACCATCAGCACACCCGTAACAACGGGAATCACATGGACACTTCTCGATTTTGTTTCATGGCAAGTCACTGTGCCCGGCCCACCGCCATCGTACTTACCTGATACATACGAGGGCGCGGGGTTGTCCGTCTATTATGCAGTGGGCACAAATGCTCCATCAATCGCGCCATCGGTCCAAA
>Ga0181524_10004771_pt1 | contig 12392 bp, 11 predicted proteins | sample PEATcosm2014_Bin_34_FD_119761 | JGI IMG/M metagenome (GOLD analysis project Ga0181524, IMG submission 119761) | Peatland microbial communities from MTU Mesocosm Facility, Houghton, MI, USA - PEATcosm2014_Bin05_60_metaG | ecosystem: Environmental > Terrestrial > Soil > Wetlands > Peat | place...
GGACAACTGTTGCTGGCTTGTCAGCGCTTCGGCCTCTATCGCCAGCTTACGAATGGTTTCATCCGGATGGTTCGAATCGGGGTGGTAGCTGGCGAGGAGACCAAGAGCATCTTCATGCATCCCACGCAGTACCATTGCTTCGGCTTGCAGTAGCTGAAACTTCGCAGCCCACTCGGGGTTGGAAATGCGGAAATGTTTGTACCCTTCTTCGGCCTCCCGCTGACTGTCGGCCAGTCGCCCACGCTGAAAGAGTTTCCAGGCGTAGTCATACGCAGCCTTCGCGCTGCCGGGGCGTGTGTCCTGGAAAGGAATTAGAAACAGCAGCAAAAGGGTCGCTGCGCATGGAAGTAACCAAGGCCGAAAACCCCGCCAAACGTAGCCAAACCGTTCCCACATGCCCGCCGGACCCGAAGTAATTCTCATTGTCCAGCGGGCATTCCAGGGAATGGTTCGGAATGCTATCCAGGCCCACCGTTGGTCGAGCCAGTCCCGATCGGGATGTCGCCGTCGACTATGCAGCCCAGCTTGAGATCGATCATGGTCAGGGTGAAGGTCGTCTTCTTGGGAACTCTCGTTTCCTCGTGCAGGTCCTCGTGCTTCACGGTCACCTTCATCAGGGTGATGACGCCGAAGCCGGGAATGGTGATCACGTGCCCGAAGGAACGCCCAGGGTAGCGCCCAGCCGCCTGGTTGACCAGTGAACATTCGACCGCCTCCGAAGCGCCGAGAGTAGAGGAAAGTCGATTGTACCGTTCGAGCAGCTCGGCTGGCAGATCCTTGTGCTGGCGGATGCGCTCATACTGGCGGGAGACGCGGCCCAGAAAGCCACGATCCCCGGTGTAGGGCGCGTCAACGGCCGGCTTGGCGCCAAAGATCTCGTGATCGATGTCCAGCTCGACCGGGTGGCCGGCGATGCGCAGATTCTCAAAGCGGGTGCCGAGAAAGGAGATCGACGGCACGTAGCCAATGAGGGGATGCTCGGTGATGGTTTGCCCGACGACGCGGTCGGCGGTCAGCACGTCGAGCACATTGAGCCCCTCGATAACCGTAGTCGTCAAGGTGTGCCAGCCCTCTCCGGGCTTGAGGCTGCGGTTGCCCGCCACATGGCTGTACGAGGAGCGGAAGGAGATGACCGACTCCAGCCGGTAACCATCCAGGCGCTGGCTGAAGTACCCGCCCTTCCCGGCGAGCTTGGTATGGGTCTGGGGTTCGATCTGCTGAGAAACCGGAAGCTTCAAATGGCCCTTCAGGACCGACGCTTCCGCATCGAAAACGTGCGTTCTTTCGTTTGTTTCGGACATTGGCGTTTTTTACCTTTCCGTTTTTTATGGGCCGGGAGAATTGTAAGGCGTCATTGCAGGCGAGTCAATCGGCCAGACGAAGATCGAAGATGTACTTGTCGATTGCGGTCCGTTCCCCATGAGCCGCGATGCCGGAAACAGCAATCGTAAAAGAGCCGTCGCGCAGCATCGAGCCCGGAATCACCAGCGAAAGTTGTTGGCCGCTGCCGGCGTCGTCGGCGGGAGCGGCGGCCTGGCCCGTCCAGGCGAGCTTCCCTTGCGGGTCATAGAGGTCGAAGGAGTACGAGGCGTAGGCGCCCACGCTGGGTTGGGGGGGGAGATCGACCGGAAGCGCAACTCCAATCTTGCGATCGGCGGTCACGGCCATGGGAGCACCACCCCGCGTGGCCCCGCGCAGCGGAGTCCAGGGAAGAAGGCGCGGTTGGTTTGCCGCCGCGCGCAGCGCTGGAAACGTGACCAAATTCTGGTAGCCGAGAACCAGCAGCAAGGTGGCGAAGACGGGAGCGGCAAAGGCCGGCTGAAGCCAGGACAGCCACCAATCCCACCTGGCCCTGAAACCGCGGGAACGGGACGAGACGGGGGCCGGCGAGGCGCTGGTCAGCTCGGGCAACTGGGCCTTGGCCTCCCGCACAAATGCGGCTCCGGCGCGAAGATCGAGGGCGCACTCGGGGCAATCGAAGAGGTGCTCCTCGAAGACCTCGCGCGCATCAGGCGTCAGCTCATCCAGGAGGTATCGCTCCGCGATCATCTGTTCTACTGCTTCGTTGTGATCCATCGCCTTAACCTCCAGCGCGGTCCAACCTGGATAGTGGCCGCCAGCGCCCAATCGTTTCAAGCCTCACAGGCATTCGCGCCCAAAGCCATCGGATTCCCGATGCGCTTCACGTATTCGGTCTTGAATTCCTGCTTGGCCCGGTGGAGCAGCACCCGCAGATAGTCGCGGTCCACGCCAAGTTCCCGGCAGACTTCCCCGCGATCGCGTTCGTCGAGAAAAACGGCCTTCAGCAGCAACCGGTCGCGCGGGGGCAGGTCGAGCAGAATCTCCCGGACTTTGTCCCTCATCTGCCGGGCGGCCACAATGTCCAGAACGCCGGCTCCCGTGTCAGCCAGCTCGGGACGGCCTTCCACATCGAGCGACTCGCCGCCGCCGATCGAGCGGTAATGCTCAAAAAGCACATGGTTGCAAACCGTGTTGACAAATGCGCCGAGGCGCTCCGGATGGCGCAGGCCGCCGTCCTTGCGCAAAACCGAGAAGACGCGGGCGAAGGTCTCCTGGCGCACGTCCTCGATGGCATTAGGGGACTCTAGCCGGGACCGAAGCTTGATCCGCAGCAGTTCTGTAAAATAGCCGGCGAAATGCTCCTGCGTCCAGCGGTCGCCGGCACAGAGATTCTGAACGTAACCTGCATCGAATGAATGAAAATGCAATGCGGACCCCGCCAACACGAGAGGACCAAAGTATAGCATTGCGGGCGTTGCTGGCGGGTGAACTCCGCGCTCCCTGGCGGAAGGTCGAACCTGCCGCCGCGCGCCGGAGCCGCGCCGGGGAGCCGCATGGTGAGTCGCGGCGTTCATAGTGTGAGCCTGAATAACGGGCTGGCCAGGAGGAATCTCGCGTCTCTGGAATCGACTGGCTGGACCGGTTGCACAGGGGAGAACGGATACAGATTCCCGGTGACCGCCCCACGCACGTACACCTGAGGCATCCCGGAATAGCGAAGATTCAATTCGCCATTCTGCTTGGTTGCAGCGCTTTTCAACTCGCTTTGCAGTTGTACAGAGCACATGACGGTTCTCCTTCGAGGCACGTATCCCGCGGCAGGGCCGGAGGCTTTGCGGTTGGGGAGCCTCGAAAGCGGCCTTTCCACAACCGCTTCAGAGCAAGAGCAACCAGGCCAGCAAAAGCAACGACAAATACAACCAGGGCGATCTCCATGAGATCTCAAACTTCGACGGGCTCTCGTCCAGAGCCGGTGAGTTTCCCCGTCCCAGGATGCCGTGCTGCTCCAGCAGATGGCGCGAACCAAGAACCGCCGTCTCTTGCGGACCGGCAGCGCCGCCCGAATTCATTCCCGCAAAGCAGCGCAGCAACGGCGACGCATACAAATAGAAAGCAGCTTCGGCGCCGCAATCGCAAAGATTGAACCAGCGGTGCAGGAAGCAGTTGCAAAGCACCACGCCGCGCCATGCCAGCTTGCGCCCGTTGCTCGGCTTCGGGAACCAGGGCTCGGCCGGAACCAACGGCTCTGTCCAACGCGCCGTCAGCTCATTGGGGTCAAAAGACAGCTCATGCCTGCTCTTCCGGAATGGCTTCTCCAGGCTCTTCCGCGATGCCAGTAGATTCTGCCCCATCGCCATCACACTCCGCGGATGACCTTGTCCAGGTAGGATATGGAAGCGGGAGATACGCGAAGGCCGCTTTGCTGCCGCTGCGTTACCTTTTCCAGCAGGCAGGCCGCCGCCGAGAGCGCCAGCCACTGGACGAGAAACCCTATCCGGCTGCTGCTCATCCAGATAGCTGGCGGCAGCGAAATCAAGAAGCTCAAGCAGTCGAAGCAATCCATCAGCCGGCCCAGCACGCCGGAACCGAGAGTGGCCCGCAGCCGCGCGATCGTTTTCCAGGGACCGCTCACCCTGGCCAGCAAATGAGCTACCCGCCAGACGGCGAGCGCGCACAAGGCAAAACACCAGCAGTAATTGATGTCAGTCATTGCAAAGTAACTCCCTTCCACGGTGGCCGCAGACGGAACCCGCTTCGAACGGCGGATCCCATCTGCGTTGGGGGAAGCCATCGAGAAGCCACTCGGATTGCGAAACTCGGCCCGGTCCCGCGCCCGATCGACGCACAGATCCGGGCGAGAGCCGGCGCGGCAACCGCCTCGCCGCGCTGGATTGCATGCGCCTTCCAGCCTCGGAACGCCTGGCCTCCGAGTGGCCGCACAGGGTATAGTGCAAGCCTCGCCGGAATCGTTTCAGCGTCTTGCAAGGAACTTCACATGCAAGCGTCCCGCCACCGGCGCAAGAATTTGGGCGATGAACTTTTCCTTATCCAACGAAATTGGATCGCGGACAGGACGCAGGGAAAGCCGCTGGCAAAACCTCTTTGACAGACAGGAGAAGCGTACTCGATACTCCAAGCTGGTGGCTTGGATCGCCGCGAACCCTCCGCATGCGACGGCTACCTACACCGGGCAGACTCGTCCATGAAGCTCCCTCGCAACGCGGATATCTGGTTTGGGCCGTATCTGAGGAACCGCCTGCGGAAGATCGCGCGGCCCACAAAGCCGAAGCGCGCCTGGGTTGCGATCACGGATCACTACGAACCGCTGGGCATGGGCGCAACGGTTGAGACCGCGCTGGGTCGGGTTGCGCAATGGCGTGAGATGTGGCCGCGCATTGCCGGCGACGCTCCCAGGGACGCCGCGGGCCAGTGTCCGCAATACACCTTCTTCTATCCGCAGGAGGAGTACCGGCGCGATCTGCTTGACAGCCTGGCGGAGATGGTGCGGCTGGGCATCGCCGACGTGGAGGTGCACCTGCATCACCACGACGAGCAGCGCGAACTCTTTATCGAAAAGATCACCGAATACTGCCGCCGTCTGACCGGCGGCCATGGGCTTCTTCGCCAGCAGGGTGGCCGCACCGTCTTTGGATTTATCCACGGCAACTGGGCGCTGGACAACTCCCGCCCGGACGGCCGGTGTTGCGGCCTCGGCGGTGAGATCGCCCTGCTGCGCGATCTCGGCTGTTACGCGGACTTCACTATGCCCTCCGCTCCTTCCCCGACCCAGGGGCGCGTTGTGAACCAGGTTTACTGGTGCACGAACAATCCCGATAATCGCCCGCGTTCCTTCGATCGCGGAATCGAAGCCACCGTCGGCGGCGGCAGACAGGGCGACCTGCTGATGATCATCGGGCCGCTCGGCGTGCGCTTCAACGGACGGGCGCTGCTGCGGTTGGAGACAGGAGAGTTAGCCGGCTACGATCTTCCGACGCCCTCGCGGGTACGCCGCTGGTTCGACCTGGCGCCCACCATCGGAAGCGATCTCTTCCTCAAGCTCTACACCCACGGCGCGCAGGAAAGAAACTTTGAACCGCTGCTCGGCGGCGCTCTCGCCAACATGTTCCGCTGGCTGGCGGAAGAAGCGAAACAAAGAGGCATGGAGATACACTGGGCCACGGCTTGGCAAATGTACCAGGCTGCCGATGCGCTGATGCGCGGTTCTAGTCAGAATGGTGCTATCGGTGATCCTGGCTAGACAATAACCGCCATTGCGGAAGAGGCCTTGAGCGTGAGCTTGGTGAGATCGAGCATGGGCAGGCCGCTGGCTGACAATTGAGCTAACGCAGCGGGCGCGGGCTTTTGTGCGATCACCAGAGTGTCGGAGGACGAGATCAGGCTATCAAGGTTCCGCGTGAGAAGCCTGCCGATGTGAGGCAGCGCTGAAACGACAAAGCTTAGATTGCTGCCGTATATCTCGTCGAGCTGAATATGCGGGTCGAATATCCGCACCGCCCTGCCCTTGCCGATCAGATGCTCGATAATCGCAATCACCGGGCTTTCGCGAAGATCGTCGGTATCTTCCTTGAAGGCCAGGCCGAAGATGCCGATCCGCTTGCCCGGCAGTTCAAGCACCTGCCGAATGCCGCGCTTGAGATGCTCGTCGTTGGAGGGCAGCACGGACTCCAGCAGCGGCAGCTTCATATCCAGCCTGGAGGCGCGGAAGGTGAGGGCGCGCAGGTCTTTGGGCAGGCACGATCCGCCAAACGCAAAGCCGGGCTTAAGATAGGCCGGAGAGATATTCAGCTTTGTGTCCCGGCACATGGTCGCCATCACCTGCTCGGGGTTGACGCCGAGGCTGGAGGCGAGCGAACCAATCTCGTTTGCGAATCCGATCTTCAGCGCGTGAAAGGCATTGCAGGCGTACTTGATCAATTCGGCGGTGCGCAAGGAGACGATGGAGACCTCGCCTGGGAGGCCGGCATACAAGTCTGCCACGGACTGTGCGGCCTGGTCCGTGCTCCCCCCGACAACCAGCAGAGACGGCTCCATGAAATCCTTCACGGCAGTGCCTTCCCTCAAGAACTCGGGATTGGAGACGAGGTCCACATCCTCTCTGTGGGCGAAGACGGTCTCGAGAAGGCTCTCGCAGGTTCCCGGAAACACCGTGCTGCGCACGGCAACGATCAGGCGCTTTGTTCGGGGCCGAAGCAGGGCCGAGATCTCTTCGCAGACCCGGCGCAAATGGCTGAGGTCGATGTTGCCATTCGCCTGCGAGGGAGTGCCGACGCAAAGCATCGCGGCATCCGCCGCACTGAGAGCCTCTTCATCAAGCGCTCCGGCTCGCAGCCGGCCCTCGGCAACGTTTTTTTGGATGAGGCTGTCCAGGCCGGCCTCGAAAAACGGCGATTTCGCCTTGCGAACTGCTTCCACTTTATTGAGGTCGCGGTCGACCCCGAATACGCTGTGCCCAATCTCGGCAAAGCACGCGGCGCTTACACAGCCGACGTATCCAAGGCCAACCACGATTACGTTCTTTTTGCTCTTCATGCCGTTCGACCTGGCTTCATTTGGGGCTAGTTTATCATGGACTTGTGGATTCCGATAAAGCAGTTGCCCCGTCACCACTCTGGCAGGGAGTCAGATCGCAACAATGAAGATTCTTTGGATTTGCCCATTTTTCCTGCACCCGACCGATCGCGGAGCTCAGATTCGCACCCTCGGCACGCTGAAGGAACTGCACAAGCGGCATGAGATTCACTTTGCCGCGCTCAACGATCCTCGCAATCTTGAGGGCCCCCGTCGTAGTTCCGAATACTCGACCCGCCATTTTTCGGTGGAACACTCCGCGCCTCGCAGAAGGTCTCTCGCGTTTATTCCCCAACTAGCAGGCAGCATTGTGAACTCCATGCCGTTGGCTGTGTCCCGCTATAACTCCCGGAAGTTCAAGCGGGAGATTGCCGCCTTGATTGCGGCGGAGAATTACGATTCGATCGTATGTGATTTTCTTGCGGCTGTTCCGAACATTCCGGATTTGGGACAGTGCATTCTCTTTCAGCACGATGTGCTTACCACGATCTGGCAACGGCACGTCGAGCAAAACCGCTCTCCGCTGAAGAGACTTTTCTTTCAAATGCAGGCCAGAAAGATGGAGGCTTATGAGAGAAAGATCAGCCGGGCAGTGAAGCACGTCATCGCGGTTTCGGATATCGATGCTGCGACGATCAAGCGCATGTTTGGAATCGAGACAGTCACTAGCGTTCCGACGGGCGTCGATGTGGAATACTTTGCCCCCCGCGGAGCCGCCCCTCCTGTGTCGGACATCGTATTCTGCGCATCGATGGATTCGCTGCCCAACGTGGATGCGGTCGAGCATTTCCTCTCCGAAGTGTTCCCCCTGATCCGCGATCGGCTGCCCGGCACGACCCTCTCCATAGCCGGACGCTCGCCCGATGCGAGGGTGCTCAAGGCGGCGCAGGGGCTCACGGGCGTATCCGTCACCGGCACGGTCAAAGATATGCGGCCCTATCTCTGGGGGTCGAAGATTTCGGTGGTGCCGATCCGCATCGGCTCAGGAACTCGATTGAAGATTTATGAGTGCATGGCCGCGGGAATCCCGGTCGTCTCCACCACGGTTGGCGCAGAGGGGCTGCGCTATGCAGACGGCGAGGACATTATCATTGCCGACGATCCGCGCGACTTTGCCGACGCCTGCGTTCGCTTGCTCTCCGACGATGCGGCTCGGCGTTCCATTGCGAGCAACGCGGTGGAGCGCATGCAAAACAAACAGTCATGGGAAGCTGTCAGCCGCGACTTCGAGGCAATCCTCGAAAACAACAGGTTGCCGCACAACTGAACTATGCCGGAGTTTTATGGTGATGGCCGGGATCGCCGCGCCAGGTTCCCAACTCGGCTAGCGTCCGGCATCGCGGGATCTGTGCATATTTTTCTTGTCACACGCACGGCCCGCGCAGGCCGTGGCTGCCGGTGAGATTTCTGGCGAACCGGGCGTCACAAGAATAGATGAACTCCTTCGGCCTTCTTTTGAGCAGCGGTTCCATTGCCCAGTCACAGGCGATCTTCGGAGGAAACACTGAGGAGCGAAATCGCCACCGTTTCAGTAGTATCATCTTTCTATACCGATCCGCCAGTTTCCTTCTTTGCCGGGCTTGAGGTTTGTTTCTGCTGCCATGAATAAGTTTAGAGTCGGAATTATCGGCGCTGGATATGTCAGCGCGCACCATCTTCGCGCGCTCAAGTCGCTTTCCTCAGTTCGGGTCGTCGGGATAGCCGACCTCGATCTGGCTCGGGCGAAGGCGGCCGCCAATGCATTCCATCTGCCCGGCGCTTACGGAAGCGTCGAGGAGTTACTGGCGTCCGGAGTGGATGTGGTGCATGTGCTTACGCCACCCGCTTCGCATGCGATGCTCGCCATCCAAGCCCTTCAGGGGGGCGTGCATGTGCTGGTCGAAAAACCGATGGCGGAGACGCCGGAGCAGTGCGAGCAGATGATGGCAGCCGCGAGTTCCAGCGGACGCACGCTGGGCGTGGTTCACTCCGCCAGACTGGACCCGATTGTACTGCGCGGCGTGGAAATCGTTCGCGCCGGCGGCATCGGCGAGGTTCTCTCCATCGACTTTCATCGCAGTTCCGATTATCCGGCCTGGCCGGGAGGAGGCAAGCTCCCGCCCCAGTATCGTAAGGGATCCTATCCCTTTCAAGACCTCGGTGTGCATGGCCTCTCCATCGCGGAGGCGTTCTTGGGCCAGGTCAAGTCCGCCGAGATCGATTTCCGCTCTACCGGTCTCGACACCAATCTCATGTTCGATGAATGGACGGCAACGGTTGACTGCGAGCGCGGTCAGGCCCGCCTGTATCTCTCGTGGAACGTGCGCCCCATCCGGAGCCAGGTGATCGTGCACGGCACACGCGGTGTTATGCAGATCGACTGCTTCTTGCAGACCTGCTACGTTACCCGGCTGCTTCCCGGCCCCAAGTTTGCCTCTCCCGTAATCTGCACCATGCGTAACGCCGCAGCGAGCCTCTATGAAGTGCCGCGCAATGTGCTGCGCTTCATCACTGGGCGTCTGCCCGGCGCGCCTGGAATTCACAAGAACGTCCATGACTTCTACGCCGCCCTGGATCGAGGCACGACAGTGCCGGTAACCCCGGAAGAGGGCCGCCGCCTCGTCAACGCGATGGCGCCGGCGTGCGCGGAGGCCGACCGGCAGCGCGACGCTATCCGGCAGGCACAGTTGACGCCACGTCCACCCGCTGACGTGCTGGTGACCGGAGCAGCCGGGTTTCTTGGCGGCACGCTGTTGCGCCGATTGGTTCAAGAGGGTGCGAGGGTGCGCGCCGGCGTTCGCCGAATTCCCAAGGATACGCTGCCGGGAGTCGACTATGTTGCAGGCGACCTTGGCGACCCCGAGTACGTGGAGACTCTAGTCGCCGGAGTGGATACGGTCTTCCATGTGGGAGCTGCGATGAAGGGCAGCCCCGCGGACTTCCGGCGCGGCACGGTCGCCGGTACCCGCAATGTGATTGACGCTTGCCTGAAGCACGGCGTGCTTCGCGTCGTCTACGTCAGCTCATTGAGCGTACTCGATCACGCCGTGCGCCACGCTGGCAGAGTCACCGAAACTTGGCCGCTGGAGCCTCGCGCTGAACTGCGCGGCGCTTATACGCAGACCAAGCTTGAGGCCGAGCGAATGGTGTTGACGGCGGCGCATGACAAAGGCTTGCCCGCATTTATTATCCGTCCGGGGGTGATCTTCGGCCCCGGAGTCCAACCCAGCAGCCCAGCCGGCAGTTTTGCGATGTTCGGCCGCTGGATTGTTGTAGGAAACGGTTCTCTGCCGCTGCCGCTCGTCTATGTGGACGATGTAGTGGATGCGCTCCTGCTTGGCTTATCGAGGCCCGGCCTGGAGGGAAAGCTAGTCAATTTGGTCGACCCGGCGGGGGTCTCGCAACGGGAGTTCATCCGCATGGCGCGAGGCGCCAAGCCGGAGATCAAAGTCTCCTACGTTCCCAAGCCCGTGTTGATGATGGCGGCGGTCGGAATCGAGGCGCTCGGACGTTTGCTCAAGCGCAATGTGCCTCTGTCGAGATATCGCATCCGCTCCATTCGCCCGCTCTCCAACTTCGATCAGACTGCCGCACAGGAGCAGTTGGGATGGTCGCCCCTGGTGGGTGTCGCCGAGGGTTTGCGGCGGACCTTCCCTGTTTCGCCGGCTATTCAATCGTCATCGTCGCCGCAGTGATCGGGTTTCAAGGATAGCCATGCTCAGAATTGCGGTCATCACTCCGTATTTTCCCAGCTCGGCGGAGCCCTGGCAGGGCCGTTCGGCCTATCAGACGCTGCGCGTGCTGGCCCGCGAGACCGATGTGCGCGTCTTTTTTCCCAACGCCGCGTATCCATCCTGGCTCAAGCCGCGCAGCCGGAGTTATGGCAAGCTCGACCCCTCGTACAGCCCGCCGGGTGTGAAGGTGAGCTACTATAACTATCCCGCCCTGCCGCTGGTTTCCCGGCCGATGAACGGCTGGACGGCGGCCCGCGTGCTGCTGCCTCACGTGCGCGGTTATGCGCCCGATCTCATCTTCGGTTGCTTCCTTTATCCCGACGCGTTTGCCGCTCTCAAGATCGGAAGGGCTCTCTCCGTTCCGGTCGTTGCCATGGGCATTGGGTCGGACATCAACAGGATCGGCGATCCCATCTCGGCCTGGCACACGCGCACGGTTCTGCGCGATGCCGATTTCGTGGTCACGGTCAGCGGCGACTTGCGCGCGAAAGCCGTAGCCATGGGCGCCTCGCCGGAGAAGGCCCGCGCCATTCTCAACGGCTGCGATCTCTCCGTCTTCCACGTCAACGACCGCCTGGAGGCGAGGCAGAGGTTGAATATCGATCCGGCGGCGGAGACCGTGGTTTACGTTGGGCGGATGGACGTGCGGAAAGGCCTTCGCGAACTGGTGGATGCGGCGGCCTGGCTGCATCCCCAGCGGCCCGGCCTGCATGTTTACCTGGTCGGCGAGGGACCCGACAAGCCTGCAATCGAGAGCGCCATTCAGGCTCGCAACGCCACTGGCTACATCCGTGCGCTTCAGGGCTGCGCCGCGGACGATGTTGCCATCTGGATGGCGGCATCGGACCTGGTCACCTTGCCAAGTTACATGGAAGGCTGCCCCAATGTGGTTATTGAGGCGCTTGCTTGCGGGCGTCCTGTTGTAGCTACAAATGTAGGCGGCATCCCGGAGATCATGAACGGCGAGTGCGGACGGCTCGTACCCCCTCGCGATCCCGCCGCGCTGGCTCACGCTCTGGCATCGGTCCTTGACAGGACCTGGGACGCCGCGGCCATCTCCGCGCAAGGGAGCCGAAGCTGGAGCGCCGTAGCGGCTGAACTACTCGAAGTCTTCACGTCGCTCACCTCCCGCCGTTAGGCGGCCGCATATGCTCGTTAATCAGCCGCTCCGCCGTCAGAAATCCCTGTCGCGCGAGGCATTTCGTTGCTTGAGAAGTTTCTTGTCTCTGCCGCGCTACCTGTCCGTGCAGGAATAGCAAGGATCGATGGATGCCTGGATCAGCGGCGTGTCCGCAAGCCGCGCTCCCATCACCATCCAGCGGATGGCAGGCATGTTAGCGAAGGTGGGTGTGCGCACATGCACGCGGCTGGGATTCCGGGCGCTCTCTTTCCAGGAGACGCTGTACATGACCTCGCCGCGCGGCGCCTCCACGCGGCTGGTGGCCGTTCCGGTGGTGAAGACGATCTTGGCGTCGCCCGTGCTCAACTCGCCGGGCGGCATCTTGGTGAGCGCCTGGCGAAGAATCTTGCAGCTCTCCATAATCTCCAGCGCGCGCACCAGCAGGCGGGCGCGTACGTCGCCATCCTGCTGCACGGGCACGTCGAACTCCATCTCGGAGTAAGCCGCATAGGGCGCGGCGCGGCGCAGATCCTGGGGCAGCCCCGAGGCGCGCGCGGTGGGCCCCACAACGCCGCAGGACATGGCCTTCTCGCGAGTGAGCACACCGATGCCGGCGCAGCGCGAGGTGGCCGTGGCGCTAGTGGTGAAGATGGGGATGACGGTGCGCA
>Ga0181524_10004774_pt1 | contig 12388 bp, 10 predicted proteins | sample PEATcosm2014_Bin_34_FD_119761 | JGI IMG/M metagenome (GOLD analysis project Ga0181524, IMG submission 119761) | Peatland microbial communities from MTU Mesocosm Facility, Houghton, MI, USA - PEATcosm2014_Bin05_60_metaG | ecosystem: Environmental > Terrestrial > Soil > Wetlands > Peat | place...
CACGCCTGATGAACCACCGGCACCAGTGGCTGGAGATTCCCCATCAAAATCGTTATCGTCTTGACACCAGCGCCTCATGAAAACCCCGCGGCTTTTCGACGCCTAAACTAACTGCCATTCAGAGAAGACCATGAAAAAACTCCTTCGCATCCATCGGAGTTCGGGAATGCACTGGGTCGGCGACGGCTTCCCCGTGCGTTCTGTGTTTGATTACAACGGGCTGGGCCGTGAGTTGAGTCCGTTCCTTTTGCTCGACTACGCCGCGCCACATCCGTTCCCGCCCGGCAGCGAAAAGCGCGGCGTGGGGGGACATCCGCACAAGGGCTTTGAAACCGTGACCGTGGTGTATCAAGGTGAGCTTGAGCATCGCGATTCCAGCGGCGGCGGGGGGAAAATTGGCGCGGGCGACGTGCAATGGATGACCGCCGGCAATGGCATCGTTCACGAGGAATTCCACTCGGCCGACTTCGCGCGCAAAGGCGGCACCCTGCAAATGGCGCAGCTTTGGGTGAACCTGCGCGCGAAAGACAAGAGCGCGAAACCGCGCTACCAAACCTTGCTCAAGGCGCAGATTCCAAACGTGCCGCTGCCGCAAGACGCCGGCGCGGTGCGCGTAATCTCTGGCGAATACGGTGGAAAGAAGGGCCCGGCGAAAACCTTCACGCCGATCAATTTGTGGGACGTGAGCCTCCGCGCCGGCCATTCCGCGGAGCTACCGCTGCCCGATGGACATGCGACGACATTTCTCGTTTTGAGCGGCGAAGTCGTTGTGAATGGCGGGAAATTGGCCAGTGAAGGCGACCTCGTTATCTTCGGCCGCACTGGTGACGGCATCAGGGTGAAAGCCGGTGACGGCGATGCGAAGCTCTTGGTCATGGACGGCGAACCAATCGCCGAGCCGGTTGTCGGTCACGGTCCGTTCGTAATGAACAGCCGCGCCGAAATCCAACAGGCCTTCGAGGACTACCAGCTTGGCAAGATGGGCGAGATTGCTTGAGAGTCTGCGCTGCCGGCCTGCGGCATTGATCAAAAACGAACCTGCGGCGGTGAGCGGGCGAAGGAAAGAAATCTTGGATTGAGAGCCGGTCGGAGATATAAATTCAGGCGGACATGAAGAATTCCAAGAATTGTTATGATTGACGTTGAAAAGTATGTCAAAGACCAAATCGCCGTTTTTGAGCCAACGAAGCCCTGGAAAAACGCCTGGAGAATCGTGAGCTGCGACCCGGGCGCGGCCGGGAGGGCGATATTTTTTATGGCCCATACTTGCTCATTTCCCGCGAGAAGGGCGCCGGCGGGAACACCGTTGCCCGACTGGTCGGAAAGCGGCTGGGCTGGCAGGTGTTCGACAACGAAATGGTGGATGAAATCGCCAAACAAGCGCACGTGCGCCGCCAGTTAATTGAGAGTTTGGATGAGCGAGTTCAGGCAACGATCCAGGACATTATTAACCAATTACTGATTCCCGGGGAAATCGGCGAATCGGATTATCTGAGCTATTTGAAGCAAGTGGTGCTCGCGCTGGGTCATCAAGGGGACGTAATAATCGTCGGGCGCGGAGCGCGGTTCATTTTGCCCAGCCGGTTCGGTTTGGATGCGCGGGTGGTTGCGCCGATTGAGGCGCGCATCCGGCGGATTGCCGACAAAGCGCATTTGAGTTTGGCGGCGGCCCGGGTGGAGGTCGAAAAAACCGATCGCGAGCGGGTGAAGGCGGCCCGCGACAATTTTGGTCACGATGTGACCGACCCTTTGAACCACGACTTAATCATCAACACGGCCGAGATGAACGGCGAGGCGGCAGCCGAGGTGGTGATAACGGCACTTCAGCAAAAGCTGGGTGTCCAGATCAAAAAGAGCGGCCAGAAATCATAAGGCGCAAAGGAATCAGTCCGGACGATCGCTTGTTCTTGCGGAGCCTTGGATTGCTGCCGCGTTGAACAGGGCTGCTGGCATACATGACAAATCAGCTTCCAGATTTATTGTCGGCGTTGCCGGATTCAACGGTGATGGGCCGCCTTTATGCCCATTTTTCCGGTCATGCTTCGACCGCAGGAACGCGGCTCATGCTCATCGTGGTTCTGGCCATGCTGGTGCATCTGGCGGTCAAGGTCATCGGGAACACCACCGAATGGCTCATCAACAAAAGCCACGCGCAGAAAAGTCGTTTCGGCTTCTTCACGCATCAGCCAAAGTTCATCACGTTTGTGCAACTCATTGGTAATGGCGTGACATTCCTCATGTATTTTTTAGCCCTGGGACTGGTACTGCAGGAATTGGGCGTGAATCTGAAGGGTTATCTGGCCAGCGTTTCCATCGTTGCTCTGGCCATCAGCTTCGGTTCACAGGGATTGGTGCAGGACGTGGTGATCAGCCTGACGTTGATTTTTTCGGACACGATGGATGCGGGCGACATGGTGGAAATTACTGGCGCCACCACCACCGTCGTTGGGCGGGTGGAGGAAATCGGCCTGCGTTTTACCAAGCTCCTCAATTTTTACAACCAGATTGTCTGCATTCCCAACCGCACCATTGGCAATGTCAGCCGGTTCCCGCACGGCGGCATTTATGCCTACGCGGACATTCAGATTCCGGCGGACACGGACCGAGACAAAGCCGTCCATGCCATCGCGGACATCGCCAATGGAATGTGGGTGCAGTTTGGCGCGATTATTTTGAGTGAGCCGGCGGTTGGCCCCTTGGAAACGGCCAAAGGCGGCGGCTGGCATTTCGTCCGGGTCCAGTTCAAAATTTGGCCGGGACAGGGGAATTTGATCGAAACGACTTTTCGTCAACAGATCATCTGCGCCATGAAAATCTCCAATCCGAACTACGCCGAATGGCAGGTGACTGTGACCTATCGTACCATGACTTCTGCTAAAAATGAGAAGCCACGTTTGGAACCAGGTTCTGGCGAGCGGGCAGGTTGAAATGGTTCTCGTTCATGCCACACTTAATGGCATCACTCCGACTCCGGCTGGCGGGTCAAAACCCAGATGTGGTTGCGAATGGCTTGGATTAAGGTGTCCGCGTCGGTCTGGTCGAGGCGGCGCAGGACTTTTTCCCACCGGTAGGCGAAGCTGCCACCCGGGTCGTACTTGCAATGTTGGAAGAGGGTGTCGAAGGCGCGACGGCGTTTGCGGTAGTCTTCCTGGATGTGAAGAAACCGCTCGCGCAATCCCCCCAGGTAGGCGCGGGCGAATCCGGTCCCGTTGGACAGGAGTTTGGCCCGCGTGTTGGCGGGCCGGGCGTAATGTTCGGCAAAGGCGTCCAATGGGCGCTCGTACTCGCCGAAAGCGCCACTGTGATCGCTGACCAGTATCTCCGCCGGCAGCCCATCCTCGCCTTCCCGGATGACTTCGTCCCCATCGTCGAAGACCGGGCAGGCGCCCTCGTCCAAGGCACGACCCACAATGAGGCTCGAGGCGCCGGCCCTGCCGAGCAGGGTGGCAAGCTTGATGGCATAGTCGGGCCGCGCGAGTTTCTCCAGGGGCACTTTGTCGCTCGCCACGCCTTCCAGATAATCGCGCTCGAAGTAGGTGGTACGAATGATCTGTCCGCGATTCTTCCCCGCCCGGCCGTCGTAGGATTCGCTCAGGCGCCGCATGACGACGCGGGAGGGGAGGTTCATGCCCAACTGGCGGCAGCCGAGCCTTCGATCCAGCCAGTAATCGGTGTAATCGTCGCTTTCCTGGATGGATTCGAGCAGTTCCTTGCCTTCGTCCAAATGCTCCCAGACGCCCCACTTGAGCAGGCGCATAAAGCGTTTGATCGGCTGGCCCTCGCCGCGCAATCGCAGTTCGGCCAGGTAAACCCCGCGGCGGCCCACTTTTTGAGGACGCCCCTTGGACAGGGATTCCGGGACCCGGCCCAGATTGATGTATTCGATATCGCCGTATTCGCGGATGAGGTTGAAAATGATGCCTTTGGCCCGCGGATCAAAGAGCTTTTGCAGCGCCTGGTCCTCGGGGTGTTTGGCCGCCTCTTCGAACAGGGGGTCCAGGAGAAACTCGCCCTCCTCGAAACGGCCGCCGGGCAGCCACTCGATGTGGAGATAGAATTCCGGGCTTATTCCGCGGAGAACCTGGTCTGTCTGGGTCTCGTTGCCCTCGAGAAACAGGGCCGCGATCATGCGATGGCACCAGGCCTCATTGGCGGCGTCATCCCGCCGGAAGGCCTCATGGACGGCGGAAATAAAATGTTCTTTGAGGGCCTGATATTTTGCGCGCAATTCATCGGCGGCCAGTTGGCCGAAGGCAACCCCCACAAAAACCGCCGGGCCGCAATGCCGCAAATCCGTGGCAAAAAAATCGAGTTCTGGACGGCCCATGTGGTTGCGGCGGATCGAGTAATCGGCAATTTCCTGGAGTTGCCTGGCCAGGGCGGCGTCATCAAGTCCGCCCAGCTTGGCGAACTCCTCGCACGTCAGCCAGCGCGTGCCAGTGAGGCGGTTATAGAAATAGAGGGGCTGCTCTTGAATCGCCACCTTGGAACTCAAGATCAGCCTGGCTTTCGCCTCCATGGTCGTCGGGATGGCGCTGAGCCTCCAGCACTCGCCCCGCCGCTTGATCGCCTCGCGGACGCGCGGGTCGGCAACTGCCAGGAAAATAATCCGCCGCTTGGAAACCAGTTGTTGCAACAGTTCATCGGCAGCGAACGCCAAATCCATCCGGCCGAGATTGGGGCGGATGAGCACCAGGTCGGCCTCGAAAATCAGGTCCACCGAATTGCGGCAGATTCTTTCCTCTTCCTCCTGGCTGAGCGGGCCGGACGCGCCTGCGGCTGCCTGGCGGTTGAGGGACTCGATGAAAGCAGACCGCTGCCAGGCATGGACGCCTGGCGGCAGGGTGTAAAGGGCCTTAGGCTCCAAAAACAAAGTCCCGATCCGCACTTTCTGGCGGCCCTGTTCGTCCCGATCGAACGGATGGGGCCCGATTAGTTCCAGTTCCAAATCCATACTCGCGTCTCCATTCAGGGTCGTCAGCCGTTCCATCAACAAAGCGCCGACAACCGCGATGCGTTTTCACGGACTTCTTGCGGCGGGCAAGCACTCCAACCGAGCATCTATGACATTTCCGGAAATCACGCAAAGAAAACCATCGGTCAACAGTGGCGACGGCACGAAAGGAGCGTGCTTGGGTTGGCTCCGGAGGATCGCGTCGGCGCCGGTCAAAACATCCATCAACTGACCGGCTTCATCCAGATCAATTGCTGCTCGATATTGCGGGGCAATTGGTAGGGCTTGATGTAGTCCTTGAGCGCCGGGCCGAGAATCTCGATCTTGGCCAGGTCGGCTTCACCCAGGCGGGCCTGCGCGCAATAATTCAAGTAACCCACCTTTGCGAAATCAATCCCCATCAATTCCACGGCCACCCGGTCGGCCGCCAGCCAGTCCGGGCTGGCTACGCAGACGCGCGATTGCACCGGGGTGCCGTTGCCCGGTCCTTGTCCTTCCATTCCCTCGTAGCCGTCAATGACCGCCAGGTGCGGATGCAGGCGCGTGCCGACGGCAAACAGGTTGTAATTGATGCCGCGGACGCCGCCGCCATGAACGACCGGCTTGTCGCTGTTTCCCAGATACCCGCCCTCGGCCTTTTCGCCGCCCTCGCGCTTGATGGGCGCGCCGACCACGATGTTCTTGAGCGACAGGGTGGCGACCACGCGGTCATGCGTCTTGAACTTGGCCGCGGAAATGACAAAACTGTTCGGGTCCAGCAGGCACTTGCCCATGCGGCAGGGGTGCGGACGGAAATCCTTTTCGTCAAAGCAATAGATCGTTTCGAAATCACCCTGGTCCAGGTCCATCAACTTGGCGCCGTATTTAGCGGCCAGCTTGTCGTAGCCGTAATTGGCAAACCCCTCGAGAGCGGAGCCCATGGCGGGGGATTCGGTGATGACGACATTGCCAGCCTTGCCGATGGACTTTAGAAATTCCAGGATGCCCTCCAGATTCTTGGCGTCGCTGGCCGCCAGCGGACGATTAATGACCAGATTGTTGGGCTTGATGATCACGCGCTTGTCGCCGATCGCGGCGGCGACCTGTTTGGAGAAGGGCTTGAGCGCCTGGAAGGCCAGATCGGCGCGGTCCTCGCCGGCCGTCACGGCGACCCGGCAGAGCGGTTTGGCGGCGGCGGCCGGATCGGCGGCGGCTCGGGCGCGGCTGGCGCTCCAGGGCATGGCCAGCGCGGCGCCGCCTATCAGCGACACTTTGAGGAAATTTCGGCGGTCGAGAGCATTGCAATTCATTTTGTGACGGTTCCTTTCATTGGCATCCAGAGGGCGTGTCTGCTTTTTTCAATGGGCGCCCCAAATGCAAACCCATGTTAATGCGCGGGCCTTGTGACGTCAAGAGATCAATTGGATCAAGGATTGCAATTCCTGCGGGAGGACGGTAAATGAAAGTCGAAGATCGCGCGACCGAGAGATTGGGTTCAGACGTCCCGAAAACAGCGTATGATGAGACATTTCGATGAAGAAGTGGCCAACCTCAAGCAGAGCCTGCTGACGATGGGCGGTTTTGCCGAGAAATCCGTCCGCCAAGCCATCCAGGCTGTGACGGAGCGCAATGACCAGCTCGCCGAGGAAGTTGAGCGCCATGACGACATCGTGGACCAGTATGAGAAGGACATTGACGAAATGGCGGTCAATCTTCTGGCCAAGGCGCCCCTGGCCACGGACCTGCGGCTGGTCATGGTGGCGATGAAGATTTCGCAGAATCTGGAGCGCATCGGCGACGAGGCGACGACCATCGCCCGGCGCGCGCGCGTTTTGAACGCCGAACCCCCGCTCAAGAGCAGCGTTGACATTCCGCGCATGGCCGCGCTGACCCTCCACATGCTGCGGGACTCGCTGGAGGCGCTTGTCAATAATCAACCCGAAAAAGCCCGCCCCGTCATTCCGCGCGACAAGGAAGTGGATGCCCTCAACCGTCAGCTTGACGTTGAATTGATTGGTTTCATGGGGGAAAACCCCGCCACCATCGGCCGGTGTCTGAATCTGATGGCCGTGGCCAAGAGTTTGGAGCGCGTGGCCGACCACGCCACCAACATTGCCCAGGAAGTGGTTTATATATGCGAGGCGCTTGATATCCGTCATCATGCGAACAAATTGGTGACCTAGTCCTTAATAGAATGTGACAATCCGGTTACATTCGTGTTACAAATCAGGACATGTTCTCCATTCAGAAGTGGTTCGCCAAAGACGACCAGTTTTTTCGCTTGCTGCACGCCAGCGCCGAAGAAGGCCGCGCCAGCGTTCAGGCGCTGCGGCAAATCATGCAAAATGCCACGCCCGACGCCAGCCTCGCCCAATTCGCCGCCGCCCGACGCAAGGACAAGCAGATCACCGTGCAGATCACGGAACTGCTGGCCCGCGTTTCCATCACCGGCTTGGACCGGGAAGACATCGAGGCCATCTCCAGGTCCCTTTATCGTGTTCCCAAAACGGTCGAAAAATTTGCCGCCCGCTATCTGGTTTGTGCTCCCCACCTGGGGAGCATTGACTTTTCGCGCCAGATCGCCCTGGTCGAGCAGTCCGTGGACACCATCGCCCTGATGATCAAGGAGCTTGAAAACTCCCATTTCGAATTGGTCAACCAAGCCAACGAGAAACTTCAGACCATCGAAGGCGAGGCCGACAAGCTGGTGCCCCAACTGTTGACAGATCTTTACTGCGGCACCCATCCGCCCCTGACCATCATCATGGCCAAAGACCTCTACGAACTGCTGGAGAAGGTGGTGGATCGCTGCCGGGACGCTGGCAATGTCATTAACGCCGTCGTCCTCAAGCATTCTTAGGCCGTCATGGAACCGGTCCTTTTCCTTTTGTTGGTCAACCTGGCCGTCTTGGCGTTCACCTACACCAATGGCTTCCATGATGCGGCCAACGCCATTGCCACGGTGGTGGGCACCCGGGTGCTGACCCCGCGCCAAGCCGTCACCTTGGGCGCGATCACCAATTTTCTGGGCGCCCTGTGCGGGGTCGCCGTCGCGACAACCATCGGGGCTGATTTGATAGATTCCCGGCTTATCACCACCGGCACCATCCTCTGCGCCATGCTGGCCGGCATCGCCTGGAACATCCTCACCTGGTATTATGGCCTCCCCTCCAGCTCCAGCCACGCCCTCTTCGGTGGGATTATTGGCGCCGCGCTTGCCTCTGCGGGCAAAAACCGGGATGTCGTCCAGTGGCCGGCCTTTTATCACAAAATCATCCTCCCCATGCTCGCCTCCCCGGTCATCGGATTCGTCGGCGGCATGGCCGTCATGACTCTCCTGTTCCTCATCATTCGTCCCATGCGTCCCCGCCGGGTGGATAAAGTCTTTGGCCGCCTCCAACTCCTGAGCGCTTCCTACATGGGGTGGTCCCACGGCTTCGCCGATGGGCAGAAAACCATGGGCATCATGGCCCTGGCCTGTTTTGTGGCGACCCAGGACGGCGACCTGCGGCAACTTCCGCACTGGCTGAATTTCCTTTCCTTCCCAAGATTCGAAATCAAAAGCTGGGTCCAATGCTCCTGTGGTCTGGCGATGGCCCTGGGCACCTACATCGGAGGCTGGCGCATTATCCAAACCTTGGGCCGAAAAATGGTCCGCTTGCGTCCGGTCCACGGCTTTGCCGCCGAAACCACCGCCGCGACCCTTCTTCTGGTCACGGGCAAACTCGGCCTGCCCATCTCCACCACCCATACCATCACCACCGCGATCATGGGAGTCGGCTGTGCCCGCCGATTCAACGCCCTGAACTGGGAATTAGTCGAGCGCATCCTCTGGGGCTGGGTGATGACCATTCCCGCCACGGCCCTGCTCGCCTACGGCCTGGCTTGTCTTGTCCCCGCCATCGGTTCGGCCAGATAAACCGGCCGCCAAGCTGTGTCAGGCAAATCGTCAGAATTGTCGGGTCACATCCAACTGGAGGATCGGGTATTTGTTGATTGGGTTTCCAATGTTCGCCCGCCCTCGGGAACACTCTCCCGGCGCCGGCGCGCGGAGGTCCACGCCCTCCTTATGTTGAAACCGCGGGGACTCCGCTCCAACGTTCAATCAATGAGGTGTTGCCTGAGGAGTTGTTGGCAGATAATCATCAGCGCCAGAATCAAAATCGAATATTTCCAGCGGTTTTAATTCGGACGCGCTTTTGGCGCAAAAAACATTATCAGGATTCAAGACAACTTTGTTGACTTTTGCCATGGAAGAAACCGGCAGCAGCCAGAAATATTGCCCCGGTCGTCCGTTGATTGAACCTTTAAGATGCGCCGCCAGAAGGACATTTTTCGATTGCGGCACCGTGAAGTTAAAACTCCCATTTGTATCAGCTCTGCCCGCCGTTAACGGTGGGGGTAAAGAAGCGTAAAGTATTCCTGGATTTACGTTGAACCAGTAGAAAATCAGATCGCTTTGCTCGTCACGTTCACCCCAGGCCTGCCACCTTCTATCTGATGCTTTTTTTGTCTCCGCCTGCAATTTTTGGACCTCCTCAAATTCCGGGCCATTCGTCCGGCCTTTGAGGGCGTTTTTCTTGTCCCAAAACTTCTGATTCACAGTTCGGAATTCGGTCTCCGCAATGATTGCTTGCCGCAAGGCTTTGTGATAATTGGAAGAGACAAGCACAAATCCGGGATAATTGCCGCGAATCCTTGCCCAATCTTGCCGGGTGCGTCCACCCAAATTAGGCAGGGCGATGTTGGCGGTCAATTGGGCGTTGGTTGCGTCATAAACCCAAACTCGAGTGTCCCCAATCTTCTCAATTGTGCCCTCAGCGCCAGCCAGGATTTGTCCACGGATTTCACATGCCTTGGGAGTGTTCGAACAGCCGACGAACATCAGCGTGCCCAAAACAACGGCGACGATGACCAGATGCTTGCCCATCTGTGCGACAAAGTTAATGATGAGACCAAATTTGGGAAAATGCATCAGCCGCCATTCTTCATATTGACAATAACGGCGATGCGCCTCCGTCGCCGGCGGCGCTCCGGCTTCCCTCCTTCACGGCTCGGCCGGGGCCAGGGCGGCGCGGAAGCCCAGGTGGGTGCCGTGATGGCCGGCCTCGATCCTGCCGTGGTTCGCGGACCGCGCGCTCCGCGCCGGGCTGGCCCAGGAGCCGCCGTGACTCACCCGCTCCGTGCCTGTGGCAGGCCCCGTGGGATCGTTGGTGGGCGAATGCGCATAGTACCCGGGATCATACCAGTCCAGGCACCACTGCCAGATGCTCCCGTTCACGTCGTACAGGCCCCAGGCATTCGGCTTCTTTTCACCCACCGGGTGCGGCTTCCCGCCCGAGGTCTGGTCGTACCACCCATATTCGTCCAACCCCGACTCATCATTCCCGAAACAGTAGATCGTCGTGCTCCCCGCGCGGCAGGCATATTCCCATTGCGCTTCGGTGGGGAACTGCCACTTCTCCAGACCCGGCTTCTCGTTGAGCCGCGTGAAAAACCGCTGGCAATCCTCCCAGCTGACCCATTCCACCGGGTTCTTCGGACCCTGGAAGTGGCTCGGGTTCTCGCCCATCACCGCCGTCCACTGCTCCTGCGTCACCGGATACTTGCCTAGATAGAACGCCTGGGTGATCCGAACCCGGTGCTGCGGCTTCTCGTCGTTTGCGGCGCTCCGGTCTGAATCGGGCGAGCCCATCATGAACTCGCCTGCTGGAATCAGGACCATCTCCATCTTCACCCCTCCGCCCAGGTCCGCCGCAATTTCCTTCGGCAGGCCGTTCGTTTTGCCCCCCGCCTGCCCGGTTTCCTGGGCCGTGGCAAGCGTCAGACTGCCCAGCGCCGCCAAAACCACCGGGGCAACTGTCCATCCTTTTCGGAACATGGGCCAAACCTCCTTTAGTTGGATTGTTGACATTGATAAGAACCGGGTCTGTCGCCGCGCCGTCGCTTCATGGAAGCCGCGCGGGCGAACGAGGATTGGTTTTCGCTCGCACTCACTCTGGCCCCATGCTGATAGCCGGGAGAGGAGGGTGTCAAGGGGCAAAAATGAGAATCCCATCCAACATCCAACCCAAATTCAAAATCGCTGTGCGGAAGATACGTTCCAAATCCCCAAGGCGGCAGGGATCGGATTGCCTGTAACCGTCTTGCCAAATCTGCCGTCTCGTGATAAATCGTCTTATGAATTCGAGCGAATTGCAAACCGAACTGATCGAAGCAACCCACGATCTTAACCCCTGAATAATTCCCATGAAGACACTCCTGTCCGCCGCCCCGCGCGGCCTTCTTGCCTCTGCTCTCATTTCCATGGCTCTCGCCGTGCCGTCGCTGCCCGCCGCCGATGGCCCGCCGGTTGTCGCCAAACCGAATATCAACGCCCCCGTGACCGTCACCGACAACGGCAACACCTGGACGATGGATAACGGCATCATCAAGGCCACCATCATCAAGGCCAACGGCAATATGCAGACCATCGTCTATCATGGCCTCGACATCGTAGGCCGTAGCGAGTACTGGGAACGAGTGCCTTCCGGCCAGGTCACCCCGTCTCTGACCATTGACCCCGCGAGCAACGGCGGCCTGCGCGCGGAGGTCGCCGTCAAGGGCGTGGACGGGCGCATGGACATTGAAGTGCGCTACGTCATGGAACGCGGCGTCAGCGGCTTCTACACCTACGCCCAGTACACTCATCAGGCCGGTTATCCCGCCTCGGGTTTCGGTGAAAACCGTTTCATCCTTCAGATGAACCCCACCTTCAATTGGCTCTCCGTTGATCAAGATCGCAACCAACTCATGATCAGTAATCAGGACCAGCGCTCCGGCGTCACCATCCACGCCAAGGAGCAGAGCATCATCGCCTCCGGCAACTACAAAAACTCCGTCGAGCACAAATACAGCTATTGTGCCATCATGTACAAGCTTCCCGCTTACGGCTGGTCCAGCACCAAGGACCACGTGGGCGTTTACTTCATCAATCCCAGCACCGAATACATCGGCGGCGGCGCCGAAAAGATGGACCTGGTCTGCCATATGGGCGCGACCCTTTTGGACTACTGGACCTCGGGCCACTACGCCGGCGGCGCGGGCTGCAACATTCCCGCCGGCCAGGAGTGGAAGAAGGTCGTCGGCCCGATCTTCGTCTATTTCAACGCCCTGGAGAACCCGAAGGACCCATCTCAGGCCGAGTTGGACACCCTGGCCGCCACGCAGGGCAATCCCACCGTGCCCGCAACCTGGCATGACAACGCCTTTGCTCTTTGGAACGATGCCCTCGCCAAAGCAAAAGAGGTCAAGGCCGCTTGGCCCTATGACTGGGTCAGCGGCGTGGACTACCCCCACAAAAACGAGCGCGGCAACGTCACCGGCCAGTTCGTCCTCAACGACCCGCAGGCCGCCACGACCAAGCTGCCCGGTCTGACCGTCGGCCTGGCCCACCCGGATTACACCACCACGGCC
>Ga0181524_10004775_pt1 | contig 12386 bp, 15 predicted proteins | sample PEATcosm2014_Bin_34_FD_119761 | JGI IMG/M metagenome (GOLD analysis project Ga0181524, IMG submission 119761) | Peatland microbial communities from MTU Mesocosm Facility, Houghton, MI, USA - PEATcosm2014_Bin05_60_metaG | ecosystem: Environmental > Terrestrial > Soil > Wetlands > Peat | place...
ATTCAGAATTACTAGCTCCGGTGTGCGTGACGGCACTCTCATGGACGACGATCGTCGCTTGGTGGGATCGATGCTATCCTTCTGGGGTTGCTCGCTCACGAGCACGTTTCAAGGAGATCATCATGGTCGTTTATCCCTACGATCCGCAGGTCCCGTTCCCGTCCCCGTACCCGGCGCTCTACGGGCCGATCTACCAGCCCGTCATCTTCGTCACCTGAGCTGGTGAGGGCCAGCGGTGGGGAGGTTCTCGCTTCCCCATCGCTGCCCGAATTTATCGAAGGGGCTGCAGGAGGATGAAGCCGTCGATGCGGGTGAGCCCGACGCGCGTGGGGTGAGGGTCGTGCACGATGGTTTTGCCGGAGGCGATGACGACGTGGGGTCGTCCGCGAGGCGACCACCCCGTCATGATGTAGTACCCGTCGGGACAGCCGTGGTTCGGGTGCATGATGTCGGTCTCGTAGTAGAGCGCCTCGAGTCCGACGGAGTTCAGCCACGCGTTGAGCTTGAGCGGTTGCGGTGTGACGGGTCCGCTCAGCTCGCGCGTGAAGTCGGGAACCCATTCGATCGGGATTTCGAGGAGCGAGGCAACGCACGCCGACAGGCAGTTGCCCCGCTCGCCCATCCTGGTTTGAGTGACGGGGATCATGACGAGGAATTATACGACATCATCGAAGTAATCGTCGGTCCCGTCGATGAGCAGATCGTTTTCCTCGAGATCCCCGCCGTCGGGCTGCTCCATCGCTTCCAGTTCGGCGAGTTTGAGGAGTTGCGCGTCGAGAGCTTTCTCGCCCACCGCGCGGTTGTACGGCGTCGAGGGGATCCTCGCGTCCATGGCTCGCACGGTCAGGATGCCGTAGGCGGTGCCAGGCGGGCGTATGACTGTACCGTCCCGCTTGGGCAGAGGGTTGAGCGAAAGGTCCGTAGGCCGCGGGACCCACCTGCCGTAGCTGACGGAGCGCTTGTACACGGGGTTTGGGGTGTTGACGCCGGAGACCGAGATCTGGCTCTTCATGCCGCAGAAGCGCTCGAGCTTGTCGTTCTCGATGTGGATCTGCTCTTTGCCCTCAGCGAAAGCGTCGACCATGGCGCGCCAGGCCTCGAACATGGCAGCTCTCCCGATGCCGCGGGCGCGGACGGTTTTCAGCTCCTCCTGGGTTGGGTTGAGCGGGAAGTAGATGCCGGGCCTCGCGAAGAAGACGCCCTTCTTGACCACTTTGCGCTCCCAGCCGCCGAGTGGTTTGTGCGCGAGGTCGCACCCAATAGCGCCGCAGGACTTGCACGCCTCGCCCTTTTTCTGTGCAGCCTCCGTTTCCGGGATGGAGCGGCGCGCGTTCATGGTCCCGGTGTCCTTGGGGACCGGGGTTTTGATATCTTCGCGTGTGTAGATTCCGTCGGTTGCGATGGATAGGAGGTTCGAGAGGTCGTCGTGCAGCGCCATCAGGTCTAGTATCTGGGCACGGCACCCGGACGTTATCATCCCGGCCCATATCCAGCTCTGGAACGGCGGCGTGCCGCCGACGCTCTGGGCCAATTTCCCGTAACAAGAATTACACCCGAGCTTGAGCGCGATGCCGGCGCCTTCCTTGCCGAGGCGAAGCCGGTTCATGTACCATCTGGAGATCTGCTTGAACGGCTCGCACTTGCAGTTCGACTCGAGGACCCAGGCCTGCCGGAACCCTACGTAGGGGAAGAGCTTCTCCCCGGACAGGTACTCGTCGCGCCAGACCCAGCCGCCGCCGGACTTGTCCGGGAAGGTGATGCTCCCGTCGCCGTCGCGGTACGGGAAGGGCGCCCACGGGAGCTTCTCCCCGGTGGGCGCGAGCTTGTACTGCACGAGGGCTGCGCGCGCCTTGAGCATCTCGCCCCGGCTCTTGGTCTTGGTCCATGTACCGTGCTCGAGGCACGGGAGGAAGCAGCATTGGTACGGGTAGGCGGACGAGATGTCGAACGAGTAGACGGGACCTTCGATGGGCCCGATCACGCTGTGCTCGAAGCGCCCGCCGAAGAAAGCCGCGCAGACAGCCTCCTTCATCGCGTCGGGAGGCTCCCTGCGCTTCTCCTTGATTCCCATGATCTCGAGCATCGCGCTCGCCGAGGATCCCGCGCCGTAGAAGTTCCGCAGTTCGAGCCCGGCGTCCGCGTGCGCGTCGACGAGCTTGCGGGCGAGCTGCCCGAGGTACATGCACTCGCTGAAGCAGTAATCGCGTATGGCGTCGCCCTCGAGCTTGTCGAACTCGGAGCGCTTGTCCTTCATGATCTCGATCTCGCAGACGGGGCAGTCCTTGGCGCCGCACGCCTTGTTGTTGTCGCAGCCGCTGGCGGTCGCGACGCGCCAGTCCCTGAGGGCCGCGGTGAACTTGCTCTGGTAGAACTTGAACGTGTCCCACACGACGCGATTGCGCCGCGCGCGCTTGCCCTTCTTATTGACGTAGTCGACGCTGACGGTGAACTTCGATCCCTGGAGGTTCAGGTAGTAGAGCTTCTCGGTCTGCGGATCGGTCCAGCGGACAGGGAAGGGTGATGTCACCTTGCTGCCAGGAGGTCTCTGCCGAAGCTCGGGTCGGACGAGCCTGTAGAGGGCGTCGTTGGGGACGTCGGAGAGGATCTTGGTGAGGTCGTAGTTGAACGAGAACGCGAAGCATTTGACGGAGGCTGGAAGCTCGAGGAGGAAGTCCAGGCATTGCGAAGTCGAGAGCCCTTTCTGGTTCTCGACGCTCCAGCGGTTCTTGCCGTACTCGTCGGCCGCGCAGAGCATCACGTAGAGGTGCGGGTTTCTTCCTTTACCCTCGCCGTCCACGCCGACGAAGGTGTCTTCCGAGATCTTGTCCTTGATCGTCTTCGCCCTTTTCCTCGGAGGCGCGTTCGGTCTCCTTGTGGCATCCTCCGGCCCGACGATCGCCTTCTTGATCTCCTCCTGGAAGGCTGCTGCGCCTGCGTTCTGCGCGATGGCGATCTGCGCAGCGGTGACGGCGCGCGGCGGTTTCTTCTTCTTGCTGGGGCCGTCGCCAGTCATGACTGATCAGGCAGCGCCGAGCGATGGCGGGCTGATGCCGAGCGTGTAGATCTCCCTGGCTGTGAGACCAGTGGCGGCGGCGATCCGGTCGTACTCGCTCTCGAACGTCCCCCTCTTGAGGGCCTCGCGTATCATCCGTTCGGCGCGCTGCCAGTTCAGCCAGGCGATCTCGATCCCGCTAGGCTTGGCGCCAGCGAGCCTGAGCCCGCGGGCGAAGACCTCCTGCGGCGGTAGCCCGAGGACGGCGGCGATGACCTCCCACTCCATGTAGAGGGATTTGTTGCGGATGGCCTGCTCAAGGAGGACGTCGGCCTTCCGCCACGTGTCCTCCAGGATCCGCTCGCGCTCCACGGTGGCGGTTTCCTTGACCATCTCGCGGGCGCGGGGAGAGAGGTTCTTGATGTAACGCTTGCGCACCTCGGGGGACAGGTGGTTCTTCTCGAGCGACTCCAGGATGAACACGTCGCGCTCGGTGAGTTCTTTGGGCTTCGCCGGCTGCCTGGATCGAGCCGCTTTAGGTTTCGGCCCGGGAGTCTTCTTGCGCGCGCGCTCGATAGCGGAGACGGCTCGTTCGAGCTTCTCCCTCGCGAGCGGCTTACCATCCTTGCGAGCGCGCCCGCGCTTGTCGATCTTGATGCCGCGCTTCGCGAGGGCGCGCACGTGGCCGCGGGCGATCGATGCCGCGCTCTTCGTCTGGCGCTTCTTCACCAGTGCCCCGCATGAGGGGACCGGCAAGAGTCAAGCCAGAAACGCTTGCAACGTGAGACCGAGCGAGATACCTTCCTGGTGCGCATGGTTGGGATGCGCCGCCGACCGGACTTCGATTGGAACGCCGCCCAGGTTTGAGAGCCCTGGAGCGGCGTTTGGCGTTAAGGGCCTGAGAGTGGCCGCAAGAAACACCAGTTCGTGGTCAGCGGAGACAAGACCTCCTCACCGGGGTGAAACGTCGTAGGTCGACTCGCATCGACCGGGGCGTTTCGACGCCGAGTTTTGGTTCTAACACCCCATCTCAAGAGCTTGCCAGCGGAAACGAGCAAGCGTCGCGGAGGTGACGCAAGTGCGCGCGAGAACTAAGAGTTCGGGCGTGCGTAGTGCACAAGATTTTTTAGCCGTTGACTTCCGACGTCAGATCGTTTTCGCGGGTTCTCCGCTCATAGCCGGCTGATCCTCGGGGACGGTGCTGCCCAAAAGGTGTCTGCACATCTGGGAGACGGGCGCATGCGGTCGCCAGTGCCAGCACTCCTTGCACCGAAACTGCTGGTAAGAAGTGAGAGCCGCCTCCTCCATCGTCTCGAGCATGTCGCGACCGCCGGTGATTTCCCGTACGACGCGGAGGTCGTCAGCGTTGGCGAGTTGCTCGGTGCGATCGCAGGTCCCGCACCGGGTCTCGGGCTGAGCGAGCCTCGTCTCGAGCGCTTTTTTAGCTTCGATCGCCAGAATGATCGGGTCGTTCTTCGCGGCCCGGAACTCCTCGTACACGTGCTTGGCGTGGGCGAGTGTCGATCCGAGCCCCGCGGTGACGGCCGTGATGTAGTTGTTCGCGTCGCTCTCGCCGTAGTGCTTGAGCAATTTCTGGTCTTCGGTTTCAATCGGCGCGGCTGGCGCGAGCGTGTTCTTGTATTTCCCAGCCATCTCGTGGACGGCAGATCGCAGGACCCAGATGTCGCCGCGTTTGCCCACGCGCTCGCAGGGAAGCTCTTTGTCGACGACGATGCGCACGCGCGTCGACTCGCGGGAGTGGTAGCCAGGGAGGTGGCGGAGCAGCTCGTGGGTCTCCTGCAGCGAGATCATGTCCCGGCCCGGCGGGGTCCGTCGGTACTTGGGTGTTGAAGGGTGCCTGGTTCCCTTCGGTGGCCCTTTCTTCGAAGTTTTCTTGGGCGGCGGCTCAGAGATCGTGTTCGCCATGCGCTTTTCGAGCTAGTGGTGTCAGAAAATACGATTTCAAGAAGAATCTGTCCAGAAAACCCTTTGTGGTCTTTGTCTTATCTGTGCGACCCGACAAGACAATTTGACAATCGCGCTCGACCTTGTTTCTGGCGGTTGGCGCTCGTGGAAACGCGACCTAGGCTGTGCCCCGAGAGCCGATAAATGCCGACCTACGAGTTCTGCATCGAGACCAGGCGCGAGGTGACCGTCGCGATCGCCGACAGGCTCCGCTACGACAAGCCCGCGACGGCGGACAAGGTGGACGAGGATGCTCGCAAGATTGTCCGGATGAGCCTTCGATTCCGAGAGCCGCACGGCCACGAGCACGACGTCACGGACTGGGACGAGCGGGACCTCTGGGGCAAGGGCGCCGGAATCCCGACGATCGTGCGCGGCGTCGAGCTAGCCTCGTGCCGGGATGCCGCGTACCGCTTCGGCGGCGATTGCGTCTACGTGCTCGCCTTCCACGCGAAGGACTACAACAACCGCTCGAGCTTCGTGTTCAAGCTCCCGGGAGGGCAGGAGGTGCAGAGCCTCGCGGTGGTCCCGGGAAGGAACGGCTCGTTCGGGCACGGCAAGGAAGACATCGGCATCGCCGAGCGGCTGATGCCCGACCTCCTCAAGTATGTGGCCGGGAAAGAGGAGCGCATCGAGAAGAAGGCCGAGCTTGTGTTCGAGACGCTCGTCAAGCAGAACCAGCAGCTCAGCGGCGTCGTGCAGCAGTACACCGATCGTGAGCTTCAGTTGAGGGAGATCGCGCTCAACGCGGACGACCATCAGTACGAGCGCGATAAGAAGAGGCGCGAGGACGAGGAGTCGGCGAAGATCAAGCGCGAGGGGATGGACTTCCTGAAAGAACAGGTCGTTCCCGAAGTGCTCCCCTACGTGATCCAAGCGATCCAACGCTTTAGCGGAGGGCCTGGCGGGTACGCCGAAGCCCCGGATTTCCAGAAGTGGTACGAAGCTCAGAGAGCGCAGAAGGCCCAGGCCGAGCCTAATGGTGAGCAGAAAAACGGCGCGCCCCCGGAGGCAGAGCCGAGTGGGAACGGCCCAGGGAAGGCTCCTCCTCCACCGGAGGACGGAGCTGAGGACGGGGGCGGCCTAGAACCGTCCATGTTCGAGAAGCTCCAGCTCCGCGTCGCACTCGACACGATCCAGTTCATCGGGCTGCTCCGGACGCGGGGAAAGTTCGACATCGTGCGGGAGGTGCTGACGGGCGCGCAGCGGGACCTCTTCGACGAGATCGCGTCTGCGGGTTCGACGGCCGATCTCGACGACAAGGAAGGGGTCGAGCGGGTCGCGGGTCTCGCGCTCATGTTCGGCGGCGCCGTCCAAGCGGATCCAGCTACCGGGTTCAAGCTCTTGAACGCGGTCGATGGTATGTGCAAGATCAGCTTGGTCGAGTTGTCGAACCTGCTCAAGATGTATCACGAGGCAGTCTCGAGCCGTTCGTGAGGGACGCTGATGGATTACACCAACACGAGGCGTGAGGGCCGCGCCGACCCCGAGGCGGGTTTCTACCAAAAAATCGGCGAGTGGCTCATCGCGAAACTGCACCCGACCGTCCGCGACGGGTACGAGGCCCGCCGCTCGGACGTCGTGAAGAGCTGGAGGCTCGGGGGCTACAGGCTGGGGTCGCACCTGCTCCCAACTCGTCGGAGGCGCTACCCCGAGGAGCTTGCCGCCTTCATCGAGGGCATGCGCCAACGCATGCAGGAGTACGAGCAGGAGAACGGCGGCCACATCGTGATCGAGCAGTTTGACGTCGAGGCCTGCGAGAAGGCCGAGGCGCGCGCCCAAAAGTACCTGAGCCTCGCCACGCACCCGAATACGCCCTCGACCGAGGCCCACAACGCCGCGTCGCTGCTCGCCAAGATGATCGGCTCCTCGGAAATGGTGCTCCTCTCCTGGGGTCGCGTGAGCCACTTCGCGCAGCGTTACCACCAGATGGAAGAGATGTTCGCGATGCTGAAGGACTCGAACCCGTTCGACTTCTTCTTCGGGCCGCACGATCGTCATTGACGGCATTCCGCCGTCACCCCCTTGCGCGGGGTGCGAAGGGGTGCTATGACTCTCGTGTATGAAACGAGTGAAGCTCCAGCGTCTCGAAGTTTACGTGGATCCTTTCCTTGCCAAAGCCCTGATCGGCCTAGCCGACGGTGAAAAGAGGACGCTGTCGAACTACGTGGCGCTGGTGCTAGCCGAGCACGTGGAGGAACACGTGTCTGGTCAGCGCAAACGAAAGGGTTTGTAGCATGTTCCAGAAGTATTTTTGGTTTTCGTTGTTGTTGGGCTGCGGCAGTGCCGCGTGCGGCGCGACCACGGGTCTCGGGGTGGTTGAGCGATACGACGCCTCGCCGCCCGAAGGAGACGGTGGGGCGTTGCCGGACTCGGGCGCCGACGCGCAGACGGACGCCCCCTCCACTGACGCGACGCCCGACACGCCGCTGCTGTGGGCATGCGTCACGATGACGGGCCCGACTTTCTGCGACGATTCTGGCCCGTGGGGTTATTTCCCCCCTGGGAAGATGGACGGAGGTGTGACGAGCTGCACGAGCGCAGTTCCCTGCAGCCCCGCGCTCGATGAGTGCATCGTCTACACGACGAACCTGACCGGTTCATGCGAGCGCATCGAGCAGCCATGAGGAGCTACGTTCTTCTCGCGATCGTGTGCTGGCCGTTCTCGCTGACCGGCTGCTCGATCGACACTTTCCTCGTTCCAGGCGATGGCGGCGACCCGGGAGACGGTGCCGCACAGGACGGGCCCATCCCAGGCGACGCGTCGGACGCGGGCTCGAACAAGGATTCCGATAGTTCAGTTACCGACGGAGGAGGCGAAGATGCCGCCTACAAGCGCGCCTTCGTGACCGACGGAACCTTCAGGCCCGACCAGGTTGGCGGAGCCACGGGAGCGGACGCTTTGTGTAACGCGGCGGCGAAGAACGCCTCGCTAGGTGGAACCTGGGTCGCGTGGCTCTCGACGATGGCTTCCAACGTCGTGAACCGATCCACGCACGCGGCCGTCCCTTACGTGCTCGTCGACAAGACCACCGTGATCGCGACGAACTGGGAAACCCTCACGACCATCACGCTCGAGCATCCGATCGATCACAACGAGTACGGCGTGCAGATGCCGTTCGACATCAGCGGCGCGGGTCACGTGTGGACGTCTTCTTACCAGAACGGCGTGTACTTTTACGACAGCACCCAGAACCAGTGCGACGACATGTCAGCCTCGAACACTTCTACCGCGGCGGTCGGATTCATCAACGCTGGAGGCACGGCGAGCGGCTGCTGGTCTTACTGCGCGGAGTGGACGTGTGCGTCCGGCAATCCCAATGAGGATAACTCCCTCTCGCTTTACTGTTTCGAGCAGTGACATGATCCCCACGTTGTCCCGGAGCGCCCTGATGCTGGCGAGTAACCGCAGGACCATGATCTCGAGATTCGCGCTCCTCGATCAGGAGTCCGCAGACTCTGTTTGCGTCGTGATCCGATGCGACGATCGACTTAGTCAGGGTCTTCTCTACGCGTGCGGCGGGGGTGGCGAGAGGTTCGTGGTTGGCGATGAGCGAGGAACGGCGGTGGCCATGCTCCCCGCTGGGGAAGTCGTAGCGTTCTTGGAAATCGCCGATCAACCCACGATCGCTGCAGTGCTCGCCACCAAGCCTTTGAGCGGATCGGTCTGGGCCGTTGCCATAGGGGACGGCAGTGTCATTCTCGAGAGTGTCGACCGCCGGTAAAATTCGGCTGGTGTTTTGAGGTGAGATGACGCAAAATCTCCCTTGACTTCGGAGTCCCGAATAGGTGCGGGCCCTCGTTAGTCGCTGCTGCTGCATTTGTCACGGAGCCCGCACCCTATGAATACTCGAGCGACTACCTGCGCTGTCCTTTGTCCACGGGACCGTAAGTGCGATCGAAGGGAGCGTCGGTCGTGAACGGCCACGCGCCGCACGCGTCGCAGCACGGGTACGTGCCCGGCCTGCCCGAGTATTTCCTGCGAGACAACTACGGTCGGGTGGCCCCGCCAGGCTACGCGTTCAACGTGCAGGGCGAACTCGTTCAGCTCCCGTTCGAGCCGTGGTCGGGACCGCCGCAGATGGCGTGGGAGGACCCGAATAATCCCGACTACCTCGAGTTCGCGCAGGGTCGGATGACGATCGAGAACCAGCCGAGCGCGGATCCGCGTCTGCCGGCCCGCTACGGCAAGCAGGACTCGGTCGGGCACCGCGCGCCCGTCACGCACCAGGACATGACGATCGTCCCGCAGCGGGCGTACCTGGGCACGCAGGGCGACGAGGTGTCGCAGCAGGACGAGGGCACGGGGAGCGTCGCGATCTTCGACATGCCGGCGTCGCCAGCGCGCACGCGCTACATCCTTGGTCGAGAGATCCTCGGCGTGCTGCAGGTCGATCCGCCGCAGCCAGGCTCGCCGCTCCTCGTCGTGCCGGTGGGGGACTCGCTCATCACCCCGCCAGCGGTGGCTCCAGTACCTTTCTTCGGCGGGGCTGTGGCGCTCGGGGTATCCCAGTTCGGGCATCTCGGCACCTCTTCGCAGCTCGTGTTCGACATCCTGCCTGGCTCGCTCGTGAAGATCCCGACCGTCGATTCGTTCATGAAGCTCACGGGCAGGATGAGCCCGCGTTACTTTGCGAGCACGACGGTGGGAACCCTCAGGCAGTACCTCCTCTTCCCCGGCGGCCCGGTCCTGACGAACGACAGCTTCTCGAATTTGCCCCCGAACATCATGGAGCTTCAGGGGAGCGGCCCCGGGACGATCGTCGCCGCCGGCGCGCAGAGTAACCCCATCAACTACTCCGGCTGGTGCGGCAAGGGCCTGTCGCCGACGCCCGACGAGGCCACGCTCCCCGTGAGGATCTTCCGCGGGAGCGTCCTCTCGAGCGCCGTCGCGCCCGCGGCACCGACGAACACGTCTCGCATCCCCATTCCTTTCGGTGCGATCGCCGTCGCCGTCTTCGGCGGGATCTATAACCCCACGCTCGGAGTGCCCTCGGTCCCAATCACCTGGGTTCAGAACTTGGACGTGGCCGGGGCCACGGTCGGCCCCTTCCCGTCCGACGGGGAGTCGATCATCCCGATCGTGCCGGGCGCAACGTCGATCAACGTCTTCGGCGGCAACAGCGCAGCCCCGGGCGACCTCGAGATACCGTTCTTCGCCTACTACTACCTAAATGTTTGAGTTTCAGAAAAACGAAAGAAAGAGGAGCTGATGACCACCGCACAAGAGCTGTACATGAACCTCACGCCGCACGTGCTCGCGGCCTGCGTGACGAAGCCCGGAGACATGGTGAGCGCCAAGCAGATGGCGGACTCCATCGTGCGCGAGTGCGTGGGCGAGTGCGCGCGACTCGGGTTGCTCGACGACGTGCAGCCGGTTGCCCGTCAGGCGCCCTCCGCGCCCGGTCCTGCGCAGTTCGGCGCTCCCGAGTTCGCGGCCCCGCAGCCGAGTCCAATCCCACCGGTAGAGACTGTCGGTTACGGCCCGCAGGGTCTCGCACGCTTCGTCGAAGCGCAGCCTCAGGGCAACGGCGGGATCGCGGTCGTCCCGGTCGGTCAACCGCACCAGCCCGCGCAGCACTATAACGTCGTCGGCGCCCCAGCGTCCGCCCAACCGCCAGCCCCGGCCGTCGCTCAAGCGACCCCGTGGTACCCGCCGCACCTCGCGCACCTCCACCAGCCGCAGCCGACTGCCCCGACGGCAGTCCCGCCACCGGTCGCCTCACCCGCAGCCATGGGAAGCGCGCCGCCCAGCGTCCCGTGGTTCCCGCCGCATCTCGCACATCTCTTTCAGCCGACCGCGCCGCCAGCGGCGACGGTTCCCGTCGTCGGTAACCAGGGTCCCGGCTACGCGCAGGGAGCACGCGTCGCCAGCGGCGCCGGCACGGTCGCGCAGCAGCAGCAGCCCTACGACGTCGGGGGCACGAAGATCGTCCCCCCGACGGGGAGCACGTTCCAGCCGCCCAATCAGGCCGGCGTGATGAACAACGTCGTTCACGTGGCGACGCCGCAGGGTCACTCGGCCCTCGGTACCGATGGCGTGATCGCGCAGCCGATCCAGCGCCCGAACAGCCAGGACACGATCGTCGCCCCGGCGAATCAGTCCGTCATCACCCAGGCCGGAGGCGCTGGGACGCAGTTCGTACCCGAACACATCGTGCGCTGACAGGTCGAAGACCCAGCGCTCATGCCTCCCCTCCCGCAAGCAGGGACCAAGCCCGACTACGCCAAGTGGTCGCTCTACCTCGGTGCAGTCTCGATCATCGGAGCCGGCTTCTACTGGCTCTGGCAGATCGAGAGCGCCGAGGAGGAGCGCCGGTTCAGGAAGAAGTACGAGGAGGCGAAAAAAGCGATCCAAGAGGTGCAGAGGGTCTACGGCCTCATGCCGACCGGGAGGCTAGACGAGCCTACGAAGGATCTCTTCATGAGACTTGCGACCGAGCGCGGGATCGCGGGAGAGGAGCAGGGTCATGCGTTGTAAATGCGGGGCGACGCTGCAGGCCTACAACCGCTCGGGGCTTTGCTCCGACTGCTACCACGAGCGGGCGCGCGAGCGCCGGGAGGGCCCGCCGCTCGCCAAGAAGTCGCGCAAATGCGAATGGTGCCTGAACCGGGGCCACTCGCAGGAGACGTGCGAGATGCGGAAGGCCGGCATCCGGCCGACGTTCGTGGATTATATCCCGCCCGAGCCGGTCTCCCGGTACAGCGAGCTTTTCCGCCTGTGCGTGAGGCGCGCGCCGCAGCGCCAGGAAGGCTGAGGAGGTATTTCTGATGATCGATAATAGTGCAGCCCGCGCAGTCCCCGCCGAGGTGCAGGTCCAGGCGCCTGCGGACACGCAGAAGCGGCTGATTTACTTCGTCACGGAGTACCTGAACCGCGGCTACCGTGTCCGCGATGCCGTGGCCGGGGGCTTCAAGTCGCTCTCGGATTCGCTCGGCGAGGGGAGCGAGGTGCGCGTGACGGAGGAGGCGTTCGAGAAGACCGTGGCGTACTTCGAGAAGGCCGTGGAGCACTACCGCGCGCAGCAGGAGGCTGGTCGCCAGGCGGTCGGTGGCGGCGTCTACGCGGAAGTCGTAGGCGAGGACGAGTACCGCGAGCGCGCCGGCTCTCTCGAGCGGGCCGACGAATGAGGCGGCCACGCTTGGCGGGTACGCGCCACGAGAGCGCCTACACGCCAAGCGAAGGTGAAGGCCTTGTTGTAGTTTCCTTCTACCGTGGGCAGCTCCTATGGAAAAACGTGTGAAGGATTTTCCGTGAATTTGTTCTGCGTGAAGTTGGCTGTTAGGCTGTCCTTGTCTGCGGAGCGAATAGGTGCGCGCCGCTTTCGATCCTGAGTTTTCGCTGTCCCGTTCAACACTCACATCGAGAGGAATGCACCCATGACTGATTACGCAGCGGCTGCCGTACAGCCGATCGTCCAAGGGCTGG
>Ga0181524_10004777_pt1 | contig 12383 bp, 10 predicted proteins | sample PEATcosm2014_Bin_34_FD_119761 | JGI IMG/M metagenome (GOLD analysis project Ga0181524, IMG submission 119761) | Peatland microbial communities from MTU Mesocosm Facility, Houghton, MI, USA - PEATcosm2014_Bin05_60_metaG | ecosystem: Environmental > Terrestrial > Soil > Wetlands > Peat | place...
GGCGGCCCTAGAAAAGATCCGCGCTGTTCCACTTGCTGTCACCTGAGCCTCCTCCCGCGGTCAGGCGCAGCCGCAGACGCCCTCACCAATGCGCTGACAACCCGGCGATACCACGAGCCCCTGCTCTACCGCGCCCCGGTATCCGCTCGAGCTCGCTCAGCCGACACGGTCGGCCATATCAGCCTCAGCGAGCTCGCTCCTCGACACTGACAGTCGTCGGGCGGTGGATCCAGGCTTAGTTATGGCGCCACGCAACCAACATCTATACAGCACGAGACGTGAGATTGTACCTATAACATCACGCTTGTCTCCATGATGTGCATCACTGACTTCTTGCATGATAGAATCGGACCGAAGGTCCAGCGAGGGAAGGGGCAAGGTCAGATGCCCAGACGAGGGAATGGCGTAACTCAGAGGAAAGATGGCCTCTGGCAAGCCTCTTACGAGCTACCCAGCACGGAGGTGGACGCCAATGGCAAGCGGATCCGCCAGCGACGGTACGCCTTCGGGAAGACGATGGCCGAGGCGATAGCCAAGAGGACTCAGGCCGTCATCGACCGGGAGACCGGTGCCGCAACCGCCAGGAAGACGCCCGAGATGTCGCTAGGGACCTGGTTGGATACGTGGGTGGAGATCATGACCACCGCCAAAGGCTGGAAACCTGCGACCGTTCGGAACTACAACGACGTTATCGACGCCTACATTCGGCCCATCGGTGGCCGCATTCGGTTGTCAGCCCTCACGAGCGAGGATGTTCGCAGGATGCTCGGACAGCCCCGTAAGGATGGCCAACCCCTAAGCAGCAGCACACAAAAGCGGATCTGGGCAATCCTGACCGCAGCCCTCGACGCCGCCAAAGCCGAGAAGCTGGTAAGTGACAACGTAGCTAGGGTCCCTACGGCAACCGCACCGAAGGTCACCTACGGCGAGCGCCCGGTCCTGATTGCTGAACAGGTCAAGAAAATCAAGGGCGAACTCGAAGGTACGAAGGACTGGCTTTACCCTCTGTTCGTGCTGAGCATCTCGACGGGGTGCCGTCAGGGCGAGGCTCTAGCACTCCGATGGTGCGATGTTGATTGGGCAAAGTCTGAAATCTCGATACAGGGGACCATGGACCGGGCCACGAAGGGGACCGTAGCCCCGAAGACTGCTAAGAGCCGCCGTACCCTGAAGGTCGGCCCTGAAGTCATCCAAGCCCTTCAGTGGCAGCAAGAGCGACAGGTCAATCCTGGCAAGGATGATCTTGTGTTCACGAGCGACCAAGGGACGCCGGTCTACGACAGCACGGTCCGCCGCCACTGGGCGGACATCTGCGAACGCCTCGGCATCCCGCCAATGCACTGGCACGACATCCGCCACTCTGCCGCCGTCCTCATGCTGCAGGCCGGTGTTCCGGCTGAGGTTGTCGCATGGCGCCTCGGACATTCCAGCATGAACATGGTTGTGCGTATCTACGGCTGGACATCGACGGCCCGTTACGAGGACGCCGCTGAGGCGATGACGGCGGTGCTGGCGTCATGACTGTCTATACCTCCAACGTTCTCAGCGATTTGCTCAGCGCTCTGCGAGAGGTTGACTTCGACATGTCCCGGCTGTTCTTCGAGGGCGATCTCCTGTTCACGTCCGAGCGGGAATGGATGGACTGGCAGATTGAGAACGAGACTCGGTGCGGCTGCGAGCACTTGGTGAGCGACCATGTTGACCAAGGTGACGGGTACCTGCTCTGCCGGTACTGCCTGTTCCAGAGGCGCCACTATGACAGTGGCGACTACTGGTTCGGCTGTGTCCTCGACGCCCGAACCGGCTACGGCGTCCACCCCGCCGACTACGCCAAGGTAAGGGGCGAACCTAGCCCTGATGCCTACAGGTGGTCCCCTGAGTAGGATCCCCAGCCATTCCGACTCAGAGGCCCCCTGGGCAGGATCGGCGGTATAACCACCGTTACGCATCCAACGACGCATCCTAAACCGGCTCTAACCGCCAAACGCAGCCAACAGTAGGCAACACTCATGGGCACGAAGGGCCAGGTAGCGTGAGATTTCTAACCACGGAGCGACAGCAGGCAGCACGAGCCAACAGGGCTGTAGATTGCATGACACGCAAGAGGTCACAAGTTCAAGTCTTGTACGGCCCACGGCAGTTGAGCAGGATTCCCATCCCCGCCGGCATCATCAGGTGAGGTGCTCGGGGTCGCTGACGGTACTTCGTACCGGGTTGGACCATGAAAGTCGCAAAGCCTGCTAGCGAGCTCCCGGTGCGCTGGCGTCGGCTTGCTTAAGGGCCTTCCAGACGCGTTCGGGCGTGAAGGGCGTCTCGTAAAGGGGAACGCCCGTGGCGTCCAGGATGGCGTTGCGCACGGCAGGAGCGACGCCGACGACGCCGATCTCACCGATCGCCTTCGCACCGTAGGGTCCGGAGGACTCGAAGGTCTGGACGAGGAACACTTCGGTCGTCGGGGCGTCGTCGGCGCGGGGGATCCAGTAGGGGCCGAAGCGCGCGTTCACCATCTTGCCAGTCGCGTCGAGGACCATTTCCTCTGTGAGGGCGTACCCGAGCCCCATGAGAACGGCGCCTTCGATCTGCCCGCTCGCGGTGAGCGGGTTGACGGCAACCCCGCCGTCGACGGCGCTCACGAACTTCTTCACGGTGACCTGTCCGGTGCCGACGTCTACCTCAACTTCGGCGAGCTGCACGGCGAAGGGAGACGGCGAAGTCGTGGCGAGATGGGACGCTATGCCGATGATCTGTTCCTGCTGCTCGAAATGGAACGCCCGCATGGCGATCTCACCGAGCGGGATGGCCCTTCCGTCCGGTGCCCAGACCTGGCGATCGTGAAGCACAACAGAGTCAGCTGAGTCCAGCCCGAAGATCTCAGCCGCCCGCTCCGCGATCCGCCGCGCGACGACGGTCGCGGCCTTCTTTGCTGCCATACCGGAGATGTAGGTAGTGCCCGACGCATAGGCCCCGACGTCGAAAGGCGTCAAGTCGGTGTCGGCCTCATAGACCAGGATGTCTTCGAGGGGCACGCCGAGGACCTCGGCGGCGATCTGGGCCACCACCGTGTCTGCACCGGTACCCAGGTCTGTAGCGCCGATCAGCAGGTTGAAAGAGCCGTCGTCGTTTATCTTGATCGAGGCGGCGCCCATGTCCACCCCGGGTATGCCAGATCCCATCACGCAGAACGAGAGACCGATACCGCGACGGATCTCCGGGCGCTCCGGTGGCATGGACCATTCGGGGTCTTGCCGGCGCTCCCAGCCGATGGCGCGAAGCGCCTGGGCCATGCACTCCTCGGTCCCGCAGCTCGCCACCTGGGGCAGGTCCTCGACGGCCACGTCCTCGACACCGCCCCGCTCGTTGAGCCGAGGCACTATGTCGAGCCGGTCGCCGACACCTACCCAGTTCCGCCGACGGAATTCGATCGGGTCCAGTTTGAGCGCCCTCGCGATGTCGTCCATGTGTGACTCGAGAGCGAAAACCCCTTGCGGGGCTCCATAGCCGCGCATCGCACCTGCCACTGGCCCGTTCGTGTAGACGACGTCACAGTTGAATTGCTTGGCCGGCGAGTTGTACGAGGAGAGCGCCCGCATCCCTGTCATCGAGCTCACCGTGAAGCCGTGGACGCCAAACGCGCCGGTGTCGGATACGACCTCCAAGTCCTGGGCAACCAGCTGGCCATCGTTGGTGACGCCGGTACGGATTCGAAGTGTCTGTGCGTGACGCGTGCGCGAGGCGACGAACTCCTCCTCGCGGGTCAGCTCGAGGCGGACCGGGCGACGGGCGGCGAGCACGAGGTGGCCCACGATGTCCTCGATGAGCATCTCTTGCTTGCCACCGAAACCTCCGCCGATGCGCGGCTTGATGACCCGGATCTCTTTCACGGCGATCCCGAGAAGCGGGGCGAGCATGCGCCGGACGTGGAACGGCACCTGGGTAGATGTCCGGATCACGAGACGCTCGTCTTTGTCGAGCCAGCCGATCGTGACATGTGGCTCGATGGCGCAGTGCTGCTGGCGCTGGACACGGAACGTCGCCTCGAAGATCTGATCCGCCTTTGCGAAAGCTGCCTGCATGTCCTTGACTGTGCGACCTTCGACGTGCGAGCTCACGTTCGTCGTGTTGTCGAGTACGCCGATCGAGTCGTCTTCGTCGTGCACGACGGGCGCACCTGGCAACCTGGCCGCTTCCGGCTCGAAGACAGCCCGCAGCACTTCGTAGGTTACCTTGATGCGGCTACACGCTTCCTCCGCGATCTCGAGAGACTCCGCGGCTACAGCGGCGACCCGGTCACCCACTTGACGGACCTTGTCGTCGAAGCTGACCTGGTCCCATGGGTACGGGTTCGGCGCGCTCTGGCCGCCGGTGGCGTACTTCACCCGGGGCGTGTTCTTGTAGTGGACGACGGCGTGGACGCCCGGCAGGGCGCGTGCTTCGCCATCGTCGATGTCGAGGATGCGGGCGTGGGCGTGCGGGCTGCGCAGGACCTTGGCGTACAGCATGTCCCTCGGCTCGACGTCGTCGGTGAAGACAGGCTTGCCCTTGACAAGTGCCAGCGCGTCGACCTTCGGAGTGGGTCTGCCCACTACCGCCGTGGGCGCGAGCTCGGGGGCGCTGACGACGCGGGGGACGGCACAAGGCGCTGACGGCCAGTCCATATCGGTCCGAGCACCCGCCTGGTCCGCTTCCTCGGACATCGCATCCGACAAGGGGCGGACGACGAGCGGCTCGAAGGCATCGGGTTTCTCGCCCCTGAGGACGGCGGCAGCCCGGCGGACCGCTTCCACGACTTTCACATAACCGCTCTCGCGGTCGAGGATTCCGGAGAAGGCGTCCTGTATCTGGGCCTCAGAAGGGTTCGGCTCCCGCAGCAGAAGGGCAACCGCAGCCAGCACCATCGCCCCAGCCGAGTAGCCCGACTGCATGGCCCCGGTCTCGACGAACGCGGCCTGCACAGGGTGGAGCTCGCCGCGGCCGACGTCGAGGCCCTCGACCGTCATCACCTCGTGCCCATCGGCCTTGGTGGCGAGAAGGACGTCAGCCGCGACGAGCCGGCCGTCCAGCAACACGGCGGCGGCACCGGTCTCGCCGGTCTCAGACCCGAAGCGCACGCTCGTCAGGCCCTCGCGGCGGAGCACCGAAAGGAGGTTGTCGCCAGGCGCACACACGATCTCACGGCTCGTGCCGTTCAACGTGATGTGAATTGTCACCATCGCAACGCCTCCCGTGCCCGAGTGCCAAGAGTCCTGGCCATGGCCTTCCGGTACTCAGTCGAACCTCGGAAGTCACCGGGCGGCTCGAGCCTCTCCGGATCGTCGCTCAGCACGGGCACACCCGCCACACCCGAGAAGGCCACTAGCACGGTCCCTTGCGGGTCCCGGCGGGCCACAGCCCCCACAATCGGACGGTCCGCAGGCATGCGGGCAACGCGTGCCGCCGCGACCTGCCCGCCGATCTCGATCTCGACTGAGACGATGATCCTGCCTGCGAGCTGGCCTGGTTCGGAGAGGAGGTCTGCGAGCGGGATCACCAAGGTGCCTGACCTGGCCTCTAGCCTCACGGTCGCCCTGTGGACGAGGAGAGTGGCGAGCAGCTCGCTCTCGAAGTCGCCGCTGGCCACGCACCCGCCGAGAGTTGAAAGCGTGCGCAGACTGCTCGGCAGCTCGCGGCGGGCGGCTTCGCGGACGGCGTCCGGCAGCAGGACGCTCGCTGCGATGTCCTCGAGGGTCGTCGTGGCGCCGATCACGACCGTGTCGTCGCCGCTCGGCCGCACTCCATCGAGGCCGGTGGCCTGCAAGTCAACCACCACGACAGGCTCCGTGCCGGTCTGAGCACCAAGGCGCGTGCCGCCGCCGACGAGAACGGCATGGCGTTGTTCGAGCGCGTCCAAGGCTCCAGCGAGGCTGCTCGGCCGTTCGTAGGCACTCACCTTCAGCATGATCGCATCACATCCCCCGGTGGCCGTGTATGAGCCGTATACCACTACGAGATTCAGTCAACGCCAGCCGTCAGACCCCTGGTAGGGGACAATGACCCTTGTTGAGAGGCCGAGTCGCAGTGCCGCGTGCCCGTGTCACCTCACCGGCGGGCTCCTCGCACTCGGCACCTCGAGTGACCTCGGTAACCCCGCTCACCAGGCCTTCATCCGCAGCTACCGAACTCGCTCAGGATGGCGTCGACCATCCGGCCAAGCGCCCGCGCTCGCGGCGCAGTAGCCGTGGCAGGCACCGACTGTCGCCCTGAGGCCGATCGCGGCCAGTCCCCGCACTTCCACGCGAAGATCGCCCGCTGGCGCTCCAGGGAGCCCAGCAGGGTGGAAGTCTTGTCGCCCGCGATGGGAGGTTCGGCGCGACCGTCCTCGTTTAGGTAAGTCATGGGTGGTGAAACTAGCGGCGCGGCATTAGGCAACGTCCTCTATTCCGCTTGCGCCTGCACCCTCGTCTACCTGCTCAACCGCCGGAAGAGAGTTCAGTAGATTGCCGAACTGGTACGACGCCAACTGAGGGGGAGATGTCATGGCGAAGATGGTCATCACGCACGGCGCCGTGGGCGTGGACAACTGGCTGAAGTTCAAGACAGAGCGGACCGAGTTCGTCGGCATGATGGGTGGCACCAATGTGGTGGACCTCGTGGCGCAGGATGGAAGCAACAAAGTCGCTGTGGCCGCCACGTCGACGACGTGGAGGAGGTGCTGGCGGCCATCGCCTCCCCATCGGCTGAACTGGCGGACGGTATGCAAAGGCACGGAGTGATCCCGCCGTTGGCGACGTATATCGAGAAGTAGTCCGACCGTTTCGGCGCCTCTCCGGGTGTTGTTGGATGGCGGCCGGGCTCGCGGGCGCTGGTGAGTTCTTGAGGTAGGAAGTCACGCTCGGCTGTGGTGACAGATCGCCACGCCGAATACCATCGCGAGTCCACCGGGGAAGGGTTCCATACATCAGCCAACACGACTCGGACATCTACCTTGCCACTCGTGTGAGGATCCAGACGCGCCTGGGACGCACACCTTTGTGACATTCGGCCCTGATATCTGATGCACCGAAGGCGCAGGATGACCGGCAAGTGTCCAAACCGGGACAAGGAGCGCGTGAGCAGGCTCCGTCCGGGAATGGGATTCCAAGTCGGTGAGCGAGGAGGCTCGATGAAGGCGAGATACATAGTCGTAATAGGACTGGCCGTCTTGGCGGCGGCCTGTTCCAGCCCCAAGCCGGCGGCGACTCCGTCGACTTCAACATCGACGACTGTCAGCCCGACTTCAACATCGACGACTGTCAGCCCGACTTCAACATCGACAACTGTCAGCCCGACTTCAACATCGACAACTGTCAGCCCGACTTCAACATCGACAACTGTCAGCCCGACGACGTCAACCACGGCGGTCTCGTCGACAAAGGCGTCCCAGCAGTTCCTGGCGGCCGCCACGGTCGCGAAGGCCGCGTACCTCACGTGGAGGGCCGCGATCAAAGGCTTGACCACGGTCAGCCCGGCAATCGGTCCTTGTGACACCTACGCAGGTGAGCTGACGACCTTCGACAACGCGATATCGCGCATCGACGTCACCGGCAAGACGGAAACCGACATTCACGCCCTGATCGCCGATGACAGTGTCGTCATCAAGAACCTGGAAGCCGTGAAAACAGAAACCGTGGCCCAAATCAAGAAAGATAAGGCTCAACTCATAGCCACTGGGGAGACGGCAATAAGCGCCGGCGACGTTGTTCGGAGCGACCTCGGTCTGCCACCGAGTTGAGCTTGGCCAGCCCCACGCGATCAGGCTGGTAGCTAGGCGGGCAGGGCGAGTTCGGCCGGTCTCGGACCTGCCGTTCGGGTGACCCTGAGCTGTAGGGCACCAGAAACTCAATCGCGCCGCTCGAATCTAGACGTTGTCACCGCCAACGCCCTTACCGGAACCTCGGATAGTTTCGAGTTGATTCTGACGGTAGGACTTCTTCCGCCCGACGACGAGAAGGTGGCGATCCTCTACATGCCGAAGGACCAGGCAGGAGGGCCCACCTAACCGAGGCCGCTCTTGCCTTCTTGACTTTCAGGTCGTGCGACTGGCTCGACAGAACCAATCGGTAGCGCTCGGGCAGCGCATGGTGGTGGTCCTTAGTCGAGCAGCCGAACGGACCGCCACCCTGGCTGTCTCCGCATCAGACCGGCCTGTGAGCACGGATGCTTGGTGCTAAGCGTCGACGGCCTGCCTGCCGATAAAGGTCTGGTGGGCAACTACCCCGATTGTCATAAGGGGGTCGGCATCTGCGAGAGGCGGCAGCGAGGATGAGGCTCGTCGATGAGTTGGCGAAGCTGGACACATTACGCGAGTCGGGCGTTCTTTCCCAGGAGGAGTTTGACACCGAGGAGGCGAACCTGCTCCTCGGAAGCCTTATCGGAAGCCTTCTTTCGGGTAAGTCTCGCTCGGTTCCAACGGGTTGGGTCGAGGAACCGAAGGGCGAGGGACGCTAGCGGCGCGTGACGCGACGGCCAGCGCGACTGTCTCGCACGTCACCGAGCCGAGCGCAGACGGCGCGCGCGGCGGCCGTGTCAACACCGGCCGCGCAGGCCTTGGCCGTGGCGGTGGCGAGAGCGAGACGGCGCCTTCGCAACCGGTCGCTCGAAAAGAGATGACGCCATAGTGACACTGTTCCTGTCATAGCCGTCTGCCGTCCCCATTCCGCGTCGGATTAGTCCCACGAAGCGGAAGCTATGCAGAGGTGCAGCTGGGAACAAGTTGACTCATTGTGAGCAGAAGGCGACAAAAGGTCTTGCCGACTCCTGGGACGGCGACCTGATCGCGCGAGGGTCGCGATGTCTGCGACACCTTCGTGACCGGCACGGCTCTTGCTACGACACCTGATCGATTATCTGCACCAGCTCGTCAGCGTGGTAACCAAAGTGCCGGGCGAGGGCGACAAGCTCACGAGCCTTCTCAACCACCGCACCCCGCTGCGGAGCAACACCGGTGACCGACACGCCGCGACCGCGGGAGAACTCTAACAGCCCCTCGTCGCGAAGGGTGTGTAGCGACCGGAACACCGTGTTCGAATTCACACCGAGCACAGCGGCGAGGTCCCGGGCCGGAGGGAGCCGCTCACCTGGTCTCGCCTCGCCCTCGGCAATGGCCCGGCGGATGGCGGCGGCGACCTGTTCGTGCAAGGGGACCGAGCTGTTGGGGTCGATTTCAATCCTGGGTCTAGTACTACTCACAGTGTGATTATATGCTCCTGGAGAATCTCATCAACTCCTGGCGTCGCCAGTCAGGCGAGCAGACGATCGGACCGGGCCCTTGAGCTAGATTCACCGAGCGCGCTCTTGAACCAATCCGCACCAGCCATGTCCAGCACACAGATCTCCCGTCGAGGGTGGCCTTTGTGGCTTCGACGGGCTCTCAGCCCAGAGTGGCTGTTCGTCGTCCTGATCTATCTCGCGCTGGGTGCGGCTGCCTGGTGGCACGCATGGTCCGGCGGTCCGTCAGTCTCGCTGGCCGCAGGGTCGCTCGATCCTGGCCAAGAGGTTTGGTTCCTCGCATGGGCGCTGCATGCCCTCGAGCGCGGTGATAACCCGTTCTTCACCCATGCCCTCTATGCCCCCGAGGGTGTGAACCTCCTCGCCAACACCTCCGTCCTGACACTCGGCGTGCTGTTAGCGCCTGTCACGGCCCTCTTCGGGCCCGTCGTCTCGTTCAACCTCGCCGTCACACTTGCACCGGCGGCGAGTGCCCTGACCGCCTTTTTCGCTATGAGGCGCTATGTGACCTGGCGACTCGCCGCCTTTGTCGGCGGTCTGTGTTACGGATTCGGCCCGTTCCTCGCGGTCGATCTCCGATACGGCCACCTGAACCTGACCTTCCTCGCCATCCCGCCTCTCATACTCCTGGCCCTGGACGACCTGGTGGTGAGGCACCGCAGCCGACCAGTTGCGGTCGGGGTGATCCTCGGCGCTCTCGTCGTGCTCCAGTTCTTCGTCTCGACCGAGATGCTGGCCCTCACGGTCGTCGTCGCCGTGATAGGTCTGGTTGTGCTGGCGCTCAGTCATCCCCGCCAAGTTCCAAGAGCAGCTCGGCTCGCGGCGCCTGGATTGGTTGCAGGGTTCCTTGTGGCGGCGGTGGCACTCGCCTATCCGACCTGGTTCGCCGTGGCCGGGCCCAGACACATCACGGGCCCCGTTTTCCCCAATGTCGACAATCTCACCTCGACGCTTGCGGCCTCCGTACTGGCCCACGCTGAGCGACCTGGTGTCGCCTTCATCTCCGGTGGCAACGGTGCCTACCTCGGAGCCCCACTGGCGCTGTTGCTCGTTGTCGCCGCCTTCGTCTGGTGGCACGACGCCGCGGTCCGTTTCGCCGTCTTGATGGCCGCGATCGCGTACGTGGGCTCCCTCGGAGCGGCTCTGCACGTCACACAGGCGGACACGGGCCTGCCTCTACCTGTCGCGGCGTTCCAGCACGCGCCTCTGCTGGATTCTGTCGTCGCGAGCCGCTTTGGAGCTTTCGTCGATCTCTTCGCCGCCATGAGCCTCGCCCTGGTGCTCGACCGGCTGCACGCGGGGGCCTTCGACGTGCTCGCCGGTCAGGGCGCTCGCCCCCCTGGCGTGACCCAGAGCCGTTACGGTCACCTGGGGCGATCCCTCGCCTGCGCCTTGGTCATTGTCGCGACGCTTCTTCCTCTATCGCTGCTCCCACGTTGGCCGTATCCCGTCGTACGACTGAGCGAGCCAGCGGTGTTTCGCCAACCGCCGCTCGCGACGCTCCCCCGGATGAGCGTCGTGCGCGACTACCCGCCGGTGCTCATCGACGACGACCCCCTCATTTGGCAGGCCGAAGGTGGCTTTTCATATGAGCTCTCCGACGGCTATGCGATCGTTCCCGGCCCTGGAGGGCATTCCACCGAGGAGCCGCCGGTGGACGCGCTGGCAGTTGTGTTCGCAGCGGGAGGACTCGGAAGCCTGCTCCCCGCCACGGCTTCAACGGACCTGGCGCTCCGTCGCGCAGTCGCCGAGGAGCACATCACGGCTCTGGTCGTGACGCCAGGGGCAAAAGGGTCCGCCGGGATCGCCGCGGTCCTCCGTTCTGCCTTCGGCCTTCCCGACAAGCGTCTGGACGGCGCCGAGGTCTGGCTATTGGGGAGACCGAATGGTAATGGCAGATAACTGTCTAGATCACAGCGAATAGCTGTCTAGATCACAACAGACGGAAGAGGACCCCGCCACCGGAGCTCAATGTCTTGGTCGTTGTCGGCGTCAGGTCCCCGAAGAGGGCGGTGAGATTGGCGGCCGTGAGAGTGGTTGTACCACTTGGAGCCGCGACCGGGGTGGCCGGGTGCGAGACATCTATCATGAGATAAGCGCTGGTGCGGGGGATGAAAGCCTGGATCTTCGTGACCAACCCGTTCGATACCCAGAAGTTCGCCTGAAAGGCAAGACCCGCCGGGATCTGCGCGAGCGTCTTGGAGATCTCCGCGGGAGGCAAGGACGGCTTGTTCAAGAAGGCTTCCACGGGCTTGGTGAGCTCGTCCACAAGTGAGCTGGCGAAGGGCCGGAGGGGAAGGTTGAGAGAATATTCGTCGCCCGCTTCTTGACGGATGCTCGCCCACGTGCGAGCCGCCTGCACCAAAGAGGACGACACGGTGAGACCCAGCCGCTTGACCTTCTGCAAGTTCTGATTGAGCTCCTGCAGGGCCGAAATCGATGAGGGCAGGGACGGGAGCTCGGGCGTGAGCTGGCGGGACATGGCCTCATAGGTGCTCGTCGAGATGCCCACCCAGTCGCCGAGCAGGATGTCGTGCAGGTATCCAAGATTCGGACGGGCCGCCAGCGCGTCGAGCTCGCTCGACACAGTGGCGAACTCACCGGGACTGGCAAAGGCAAGGATGTCCTCTAAGTCTACCCTGAAGTACTCCGACCCGCCTGTCGAGACGATATCGGCCAAGTCAGTGGACTCATGGTAGACAGAGAACTCGATCCCCTCATTTGCTGCCGATTGGTCGCCTTGAACCTCTCGTGACGTGGTGATCACGACAGAGAAGCTGCCGTCAGCGAGACCGGCCGCTCCCGGAAGATCCTGTGCGGTGACGACGAAGCGCGTTGTCGGGCTCTTGAAGACGCCTGTCAAAGCTGTGTGGACGGAGTCACTCGCTTGCACGCGCGCCACGATCTGCTGGCCACAGGCGGCAAGAGCAAGGCCACATGCGACACACACACCGGCGGTGACGATTCTGCGCTTGAGTCGCATCGCATTCGCTCCTCGCATAGCGGTTGGCTCAAGTGTACTCGCGCTCGAGGGCCTCCTAGTGTCCTGAGTTGTCAGTTAGCTAAAGAATCTGTGTTTTCGGGAATTTCCGATCGGCAGACCGCGTTGGTGCCGTGCGAGCATGGAGGTGCGCATGGCA
>Ga0181524_10004778_pt1 | contig 12382 bp, 5 predicted proteins | sample PEATcosm2014_Bin_34_FD_119761 | JGI IMG/M metagenome (GOLD analysis project Ga0181524, IMG submission 119761) | Peatland microbial communities from MTU Mesocosm Facility, Houghton, MI, USA - PEATcosm2014_Bin05_60_metaG | ecosystem: Environmental > Terrestrial > Soil > Wetlands > Peat | place...
CCTGATTCTCGAGCGGCCGCACGACGCCAAAGTGAGACTGCCAGCCGATCTCCTTCTTGCCCACACAGATGGTGCAGGTTCCCACGGGAGGATTGCCGCGCAGGAAGAGGCTGTCGTGATGGCCCGAGGCATCGAAGTCGATTTCGGGTGCGTCGGCGATCTGAGTCACCAGCGGGTCGATGCCGATTCCGTGCAGGGCGTTCACCTCGCGGACCATCGTGTTGGGGGCCACGTCCTGAATTCGGGCCCGAAACACCTCGCGCTCGGCCTGCGATACGCGGTCGATCTTGGTCACCACGGCAATGTCGGCCAGCGAGAGCATCGGGCCGACCTTCAGAGGCAAGTTCATGCCGCTGGTGGCCTCCAGCACGATCAGGCCCAGCCCGCCGTCCACGTACGGCGCACAACGCAGGCACAGTCCGGCGGTTTCCACCAAGAGAATGTCGCACTCCGATTGCCCGGCCCAGCGCATCGCATCGCCCAGGACCATCACGTGGCAGTGGTCCGGGCACAATTCGCCCGTGTAGACCTTGCGGGTCGGGATGCCGAATTCCTTGGCCAGCAGCTCGTCCTCGTCGGCGTACTGCACGTCGAGCTTGAGGAAGGCCACGCGGCTGCCGGCCTTCAGCAGTTTTCGCGTGACGTGGCGGAGCACGGAGGTCTTGCCGGTGGTGGCCGGTCCGGCGCAAATGGCGACTCTCATGCGACCTCCTGCAATTCTTCGGCGTCCAGCCGCAGGCCCTGGCGCAACTTCTCCCGCAAGGCCGAAAGGGCGTCGTCCAGCCGGTTCACGTGGACCGAGACGCCCCGCTCGTCGTCGTTGGTGTGCAGCACCTGCGTGACGCAGCCGTGGTGCATGACGATGCGGAAGTCGCTCAGCAGCGCGATCCGCGGATCGTGCGTCACGAAGATGAAGATCTTGCGGTACTGCCGGAGCAACTGCACGGCCCGCGTGCGATGGATGCCGGCGTTTTCCACCTCGTCCAGCAACACCACCGGCGTGCTGCAGATGACCGTGGCGTCGGCGATCAGCAGCGCCCGGGTTTGGCCGCCGGAGAGCTCCGTCATGCGGTTGTCCAGGTCGATCGGCTCGCCGGTCAGCTTGTTGGCGAACTCGATGGCCTGCTGGACCAGCAGCGGCGACTCTTCCGCCCCGGTCCGGATGCGGGAATGCGTCAGCAGGAACTCGCGGACCGGCAGGTCCGAGAGGAACGTCGTGTGCTGGGTGATCAAGGCGATCGGATTTCGCGCCGGGTTGTAGCGGAACTCGGGCGGGACCGAGCGGTCGTTGATCAACACCCGCCGGCCGGTCGGCGTATCCGCGTCGGCAAACAGCTCGAGGTCGTTGATGAACGTTGTCTTGCCGGATCCGGTGGGCCCGACGATGCTCACCACCTGGCCCATCGTCATGTCGATGCGGCCGAACGACTCGGGACGGCCGTTGCGGCCATGTCCGCTCAGGATCGAAATCTTCTCAATCATTGTAAACATCCTCATGCTTAAGGAGGATTCTTCGTACACCGATAGAGGTGTTTCTCACTTAAGCAACTACCGTGCCGCGCGTTCTGAAACCGGTTTTCGGCCACAAGGCGAGTCTTCCAGCCGTTTCAACGCACAGGACGACCGCATCAACCGTGACATATCACAGAACACCCGTGCCGGGCGCGTACTTTTCCGTGATGGGTGGTTGGACACAAGAGAACCAAGGGCAAGGTTGCCCGAGACGCGGCGGCAGCCTTGAACTCCCAGCGAGTTCTGGTATCCTGCGGAAAGAGGAATGAAGTCGCGTAGCGAAGGCAACGCCATGAAAGTCCGACTCCGCAGCCTGCCCAAATCCCTTCACCGCCGCTGGCTGCAGGTGGCGTTGCTCCTGCCGGTGGTCTTTCTCGCCGGCTGGCTTGCCCTGGGGATGTACCGGGCCCACCGGCAACAAAATGCCATCGAGGCCATCGAGAAGGTGCAAGGCAGCGTGCTCTACGACTACCAACTCGCAGCCAGAGAGGAACCGGCAGCCGAAGGCTCGCCGCCGGAATCGGAGGCGGAGCCGCCCGGTCCGGGCTGGCTGCGAAAACTGCTGGGGATCGACTTTTTCGCCAACGTCACCGTGGTGGATGCCGAAGACTGCGAGCTCACCGACGCCGAGTCGAGACGCTTGGCCGACCTGCCCCAGACCACCTGGCTGAACCTCTCCCAGACCGAAATCACCGACGCCGGGCTGGCAAACCTGGAATCGCTGTCCCATCTGCAAATCCTGGATCTCGACGATACGGACATCGGCGATACGGGCCTGAAGCGCATCCAAGGCTTGAGCCGGCTCGAAGAACTGTACCTTGCCCACACCGAGGTTGCCGACGCCGGCCTGGCGCACCTCAAGGGGCTGACCCGGCTGGACGCGCTGGACCTGGGCGGCACCAAGATCACCGATGCCGGATTGACGAATCTCCAGGGCTTGGTCAAGTTGACCGCCCTGTACCTCAACGACACTAAAGTCACCGATGCGGGCCTGGCAGACCTCGCACGCCTGACCAGGCTGGAAGTTCTGTCGCTGGGCGGCACCGCCGTCAGCAGCGCCGGTCTGGAGTCCCTCGCCGGCCTGAACCGGCTGGAAGAGCTGCACCTCGACAACAGCCAGGTGGCCGACGACGGCCTAAGGCACCTCGGGAAGCTGGCCCATCTGCGAAAGCTGTACCTCCAGCACACGCAGGTTACCGACGCCGGCTTGCAACGGCTCGGGCGATTGACGAAGCTCCAGACCTTGCGGCTCGACTTTACCCGCATCGGCGACGAGGGACTGAAATGCCTCGAGCGCTTGCCGAAACTCGCCGCGTTGTATCTCCAGAATACGCAAGTCACCGACGCCGGGCTGAAGTACCTGCAAGGCATGACGAAACTCCGGCAGGTGTTGCTGACCGGCACCAAGGTGACCGACGAGGGCGTGACGGCGCTCCAACGGGCGTTGCCGGAGTGCCGAATCAGGCGCGGGTCCGCCTCATCGACCGACTCGGAGGAGATGTAATTGCCAAGTGCCGGCGGCCGGTTGCCGGTTGTAGCCCAGTGAGAGGGGAAATGCGATGGTCCCGACGATGTTGAAGCGCGTTGTCGCGTGTGCGGCGCTTGCGGCGTGGATGCTCGCAGCGCCGGGCTGCGTGAAGCACTCCGATTACTACACCAAGGTGATCGAGCTGAATAACGCGGAAGAGAAGTTGGACCAGGCCGAGGAGAAGATGTCCGAGCTTTACGAGGACCTCGACGCCGCTACGAGCGAGATCGAGAAATCCGGACAGGCCAAGACGGATGCGGAAGCCAAGAGCAAGAAGCTGGAACAGGAAAACGCCGATTTGAAGGATCGCGTCGAGACGCTCTCTCAGGCAGGGGAGAAGGCGGCCCAACTTCAAAAGGACCTCGACGCCGCCAAGCGCGAGGCCGAAAAATCCGAACAAGCCAGGAAGGACGCCGAAGCCAAGAACAAGCCGCTATCCCAGGCGGACGAGAAGGCGGCCCAGCTTCAGAAGGACCTCGACGCCGCCAAGAGCGAGGCCGAGAAATCCAAACAGGCCAAGACGGGTGCAGAGGCCAAGGGCAAGAAGCTGGAACAGGAAAACGCCGGCTTGAAGGATCGCATCGAGACGCTCTCTCAGGCAGAGGAGAAGGCGGCCCAACTTCAGAAGGACCTCGACGCCGCCAAGAGCGAGGCCGAGAAATCCAAACAGGCCAGGGCGGGTGCAGAGGCCAAGGGCAAAGAGCTGGAGCAGGAAATTGCCGGCTTGAAGGATCGGGTCAAGAAGCTGACAGAGGAAAACGCCGATCTGCAAAAACGGGTTCCCGAGCAAGAGACGCCGAAAGAGGCGCCGAAAGAGGCGCCGGAGGAATAGATCGCACCCGCCGCCGATCCAACCAACGATCCGCCCGGCCGGCACGGGATGGCCCCCTCCTCCGGTGGCGACGCATGGCTTTCCGCAGCCGGCGGGGTGTCCATTTCTGCGGTCATGGCCGCACTTCGCCTCTATCTATACGCATGCACAGTCCTGCATGTCGCATCGTAGCCGGCCGCCCGGCCCGCTTGCTCAAGGAGAATTCAGGGCAGCGGAGAAGGATCGGGGCAGATCGGGCAGCGGGCGGTTGCCTCTGGCGCCGCGAGGGATTATCCTAGGGTCCGGTTGCTCTCTCAACAATGACGACACGAGGAGTCACGCCATGATGAATAGGGTCAGTGTTTGGCTAGTGGTTCTGGCGGCCGGTTGCCTGTACGGCGCATCGGTCTCGGCCGGCGCGGAGGGAGCCAAGCTGCCTCTGGTCGGCGGGCCCTTCCAGCCCACGATGGAATCGCTCAAGCAGTACAAGTGCCCCGAGTGGTTCCGCGACGCCAAGTTCGGCATCTGGGCCCATTGGGGGCCGCAGGCCGTGCCCATGGACGGCGACTGGTACGCCCGCGGGATCTACGAGCAGGGGAGCAACCACTACAAGTACCACCTGGAGCACTATGGCCACCCGTCGAAGTTCGGCTACAAGGACATCATCCCCCTGTGGAAGGCCGAGAAATGGGACCCCGACCGGCTGATGGCCCTCTACAAGAAGGCCGGGGCCAAGTATTTCGTGAGCATGGGCTCGCACCACGACAACTTCCATCTCTGGAACTCGCAGCACCACAAGTGGAATGCCGTCAACATGGGCCCGAAGCGGGACGTGGTGGCCGGCTGGCAGAAGGCCGCCAAGAAGCAAGGCATGCGGTTCGGCGTCTCCGAGCACCTGGGGGCCAGCTTCACCTGGTTCCAGCCCGCCCACCGTTCCGACAAGACCGGACCGCTGGCCGGCGTGCCCTACGACGGGGCCGACCCCAAGTACGAGGACCTGTATCACTTCCCCGCCGCGCCCGGCGATACGGGCTGGTACAGCAACAACCCGAAGTGGCAGCGGGAGTGGTACGACTGCATCACCGACCTGATCGAGAACTACGACCTGGACCTGCTGTACACCGACGGCGGCGTGCCCTTCGGCAACGAGGTGGGCCGCAGCATGATCGCCGACCTGTACAACAACAACCTGAAAACCCGCCACGGCCGCCTGGAGGCCGTCTACACCTGCAAGCAGAAGTCCGAGGGCCGCTGGATCGAGGACCTGGAACGGGGCGTGATGGCCAAGATCAATCCCGACCCGTGGCAGACCGACACTTCGATCGGCGATTGGTACTACAACCGCAACTGGAAGTTCCGCCCGGTGAGCTGGAGCATCCACATGCTGGTGGACATCGTGAGCAAGAACGGCAATCTGCTGTTGAACGTGGTGCAGCGGCCGGACGGCTCGCTGGACCGGGAAGTGGAAGAGATGCTCGCGGAAATGGCCGCGTGGAACGCGGTCAACGGCGAGGCCATCTTCGGCACGCGCCCCTGGCTGGTCTACGGCGAAGGGGCCGTCCGGGCCAAGGGCGGACACTTCGGCGAGGATTTCGGCTATAGCTACAAAGACATCCGTTTCACGACCAAGGGCGACAAAACGCTGTACGCCATCGCCCTGGGTTGGCCGCCGGACGGCAAACTGACCATCCGCTCGCTGGCCAGGCCGCAAGGCGGGACCGGCAACGTGATCGAGGACGTGAGCTTGCTCGGCCACCAGGGCAAGATCGAGTGGAAGCAGACGGCCGACGGCCTGGTGGTCACCTTTCCGGCCGACAAGCCGTGCCGGTACGCTTTCGCCCTGAAGCTCGCTGGCAGCGACTTCAAGCCGGCCGAGGGGGCGCAAGTCGTCGAGGTTAGCCGTCCCGATGCCCGGGGCAACTTCACGCTATCGGCCGACGCGGCCGATCTGCACGGCGCCTTGCAGGTCGAGCAGCACGGCGGCCAGCCGAACATCGGCTTCTGGGACAACGCGGGGGATTGCGCCACCTGGACCTTGGACGTGCCTTCGCCGGGCACCTACCAAGTCAGCGGGGCCTTTGCGGCCGACGCCGGCGACTCCGTCCTGGTCGTCGAAATGGCCGCCCGGCAGGCCGCCGGCAAAATCGCCCGCACGAAGTCCTGGGAAGATTTCCGCAACGTGAGTCTCGGCACGCTGCAGGTCGACAAGCCGGGCAAGCTGGTCCTCAAGGCGCGGCCCCGCGACGCCGCAAGCTGGAAAGCGGTGAATCTCCGGTCGCTGCGGCTCAGCAAGACGGCGGGCACGGCTGGCCCGCAATAACGGAGAACCGTGATGCGACAACTTGGCTTTTGCCTCGGCCTGGCGACGGCGTTGGCTTGGGGAGCTGCGGCGCGCGCCGCCGATTTCGTGTGGCTGGAAGGCGAGAAACCGTCCTCGTCGAACTACCCGAAACTCGACCTGGGCAACTGGGCCGGCCATGCGTACCTCTCCGCCGGCAAGTGGCTGCGGATCCAGGTCCCGGCCGGCGACGTCGAGAAGGCGGTGCCCAAGGAGGGCATCGTGCTGGGCTACGATTTCGCGGCCCCTTCGGCCGGCAAGTACGAGGTTTGGAACCGCATCGGCTTCGAGTTCGTCCGCTCGCCTTTCTCATGGCGCATCGACAACGGCCCGTGGCAGGAGGTGCAGCCCAGCGACCCGACCATCGACCTGATGTTATTGACCGACTGGAACGAAGTGGCGTGGTACAAGTGCGGGCTGGCCGAGCTGGCCGCGGGCGAGCACCGCTTGGAGATTCGCCTGCAGCGCTGGTTCAAGATCGTCAACAATAAGAAGGAAGAGCAGCAGATCTTCTACTGCTCCGACGCGCTGTGCCTGAGCAAAGGGTCCTTCCGGCCCAACGGCAAGTTCCAGCCGGACGCCCCGTATCAGGACGAACGGGACAAGGCGGCCGCGAAGCAGGTTTTCACAATGCAGAGCGGCGCTAAGGGGGGCGAGCGCGTGGAAACGCCGCTGGCCGGCGCGTGGCAGATCGCCCGCTGGGACGAGCTGACCGTGAAGGAGGAAGACCGCACGCGGCCGATCGACTCGGTGCCCGGCGCCGAGCGGCTCCTATGGTACGGCATCGACGTGCCCGGCGATCGGAATGAGAAGCGGCCCGAAATGGCCTACTGCCATCGCTACGTGTATCGCACGCGGGTCGACGTGCCGGCCGACCTGGCGGGCCGGGCATTCTTCCTGCACTTCGGCTCGACCAGCCTGATCGCGTCGGTGATCGCCAACGGGCAGTTGTGCGGCTCCAGCGCCGCGCCGTTTGCGATTTGGGATTGCGACGTCACCAGGGCCCTCCAGCCGGGGAAGACCAATGAAATCCTGGTCGCCGTGAAGGACGCCTATTACGCCGCCACCCGCCCGCGCGAGCTGTTCAACCTGCCCATGAGTTTCTTCAACTACCAGGGCGCCAGCATGCGCTTCGACTTTGCCGTCTGGAGCCACATGCAGAACGGGATCGTCGAGCCGGTCTCGCTGGTGGCCGCCGGCAGCGTGTATGCGTCCGACGTATTCGCAATCCCCTCGCTCGGCAAACGGCAGCTTGGCCTGGAGATCACGCTCCGCAACGCATCCGCCGCCGCCGCGACGGTCACGATCGGCAACCAGTGCGTGCCGCTGGAGGGCGGCCCGGCCGAAAAGTGTTTCGCGGACCGGCAGGTCGCCGTTCCGGCGGGCCAGGAGAACGTCGTCAAGCTCGCCGAAGGCTGGGAGAATCCCAAGCTCTGGTGGCCCGACGCGCCGCAGCAATACGAGGTTGTCACCACCGTCAGCCTGGGCGGCCGCGTGATCGACACCCGCCGGACGAAGTTCGGCTTCCGCGAGTGGCGCTGGGACCACGCCCAGTTCACCCTCAACGGCGTGCCCTACCACGGCCATGCCGACTGTTACGACGTGGGCACGCCCGAGGAAATCCTCGCCCAATGGAAGAAGCACGGCCAGAACACGATGCGGTTCTGGGGCACGGGCTGGAAGGGAATGAACCAGGCCGAGGCCCTGGACTTCTTCGATCACGGCGGCGTCATCGTGCGCCGCACGGGGCTGCTGGACGGCGAGGGCGGCAACTACGGCCTGACTGAGAGCGTGAAGATCGACGGCAAGGACGTGACCCGCGCCCGCAAGGCCCTGTTCGACAACTGGGCCAACCAGCTCAAGGCGGCGGTCCGCGGCGAGCGGAACCATCCGAGCATCATGGTCTGGTCGATCGAGAACGAGATCACCTTCATCAACTCGCGCAACTGGGGCCTGGCGCAATGGGTCGAGCCGGCCATCCGCGACGTCGCCAAGCAGGTCATGGAACTGGACCCCACGCGTCCGGCGATGACCGACGGGGGGCATGCCATGATGGACCAGTCGATGCCCATCAACGGCGTCCACTACGGCGAAAGCGACCTCCGCGACTATCCCGACGAGGCCTACACCTGCGACAAGCTGTTCCACCAGCCGCAGACGATCTGGAAGTACGACACCGGCAAGCCCGGCTTCCTGGGCGAAAGCCTGTTCACCGCGGGCTCGCCGCCGTCCTTTTACGCCGGGGTGCAGGGCGAGTCGGCCTTTCTGGGGCGGTCCGAGTCGGCCAAGGGCGAATCGCTGTGGGTGAAGATGGCCTCCGAGGGTTACCGCTGGGCGGGCCTGGGCGCCGCCCACTTCTGGATGACCGACGGCACCGGCGGGGTCTACAACTCCTGGCAGCCGGTGGCCGTGTTGTGCCGGCAGTGGAACTGGACGTTCGCCTCGGGCAGCAAGGTGCCGCGGACGCTCAAGGTCTTTAACGACACGCGATTCGCCGAGCCCATCGACGTGGCCTGGCAACTGAAGATCGGTCCGGGCATTGTCGCGGAGGGCGGCAAGGCATTCAAGGTGGCCCCGGGCATGGCCGAGCAATTCGAGATTACGCTGGACATGCCCCGCGTGGATAAGCCGCGGACCACGGGCCAGCTTCTCCTCACTGCCGGCCGCGGCGGCAAGGAGGTCTTTCGCGACGTCAAGCCGCTCGTGGTGATTGATCCGGCCGGCGCGGCCCGGCCCCGCTTGGCGAAGCAGGACTTGGCGGTGCTCGACCCTTCGGGCGGCGTCAAGGCGCGGCTGGCGGCCCGCGGCATCGACTTCACCGAAGTTGCCGGCTTCGCGGCCTTGCCGGCCAAGGCCCGCGTGGTGCTGGTCGGCCCCAATGCGCTCACGCCCGAGCAATCCACTTCGCCGAAGTGGCTGGAGCTGGCCGCCGACGGGGCTCGGGTCATCGTCCTGGAACAGGACCATCCGTTGCACTACCAGGCGATCCCGGCCGACCTGGAACCCACCGGCTACGTCGGCCGGGTCGCGTTCTCCGAGAACCTGGACCACCCGGCATTTGCCGGGCTGGGCCAGGAGGACTTCTTCACCTGGTCGAAGGACCACGTCGTCTATCGCAACGTGTACAAGAAGGCGGCCAAGGGCTGCCGCTCGCTGGTGCAGTGCGAGCCGGAGCTGGCCTGCTCGGCGATGGCCGAATGCCAGGTGAACGACGGCCTGGTGATCCTGTGCCAATTGGTGGTCGGCGAGAAGCTGGCTTTCGATCCGGTTGCCCAGCGCCTCTTCGACAACACGCTGAATTACGCCGCCGGCTACCAGGTCAGCCGCAAGCAGACGGCCGTGGTGGCCGAGGCCCGCAGCCCCTGGGCCAAGATGCTGGCGGCCTCGGGCCTGAAATATGATCTGGCCGGCGACGCCGCGGCGGCGCTGGCCGACGGGAAGCATACGATCGTGGTCGTGCAGGCGACGCCCGCCGCCCTGCGGACACTGGCCGCAAGGCGCGACGTCTTGCGGGCATTCACCGAGCGGGGTGGCTACCTCATGCTCTGCGGCCTGACGCCCGAGGGCCTGGCCGACTTCAATAAGCTGGTCGGTTTCGAGCATGCGATCCGGCCGTTCGAGATGGAGCGCGTGACGCTGGCCACGCCCAACGATCCGCTCATGGCCGGCCTGACGACGCGCGACGTCGTCATGGAGTCGGGCCAGCAGATCGTGCAATGGAGTGGCGACCGCTTCATGGCCAGCGACGTGTTCAGTTACGTCGTGGACCTGAACGACATCGCCCCGTTCTGCAAGATTCCCGGGCCGGAGTACTTCAAGAACCCCGGGGCCGGCCCCGGTTGGGACCATTGGCCGCGGAACATGGTCAACGGCTTCACGTCGGCCGATAGCTGGAAATACTGTTTTACGATCGCCTACGGCAAGGGCGAGCCGCTGGCGTGGACTTTCGACCTGCCGAAGGAAGAGGAGATTATCGAGCTGGACATCATCCCCACGCCCATCTTCAACCGCATCGAGAAGGTCAAGCTCTCTTTCGACGGCGGCCCGCCGGTCAGCCTGGAGCTCCGCAACGTGCCGGGGCGACAGGACGTGGCCGTGCCGCCGCACAAGGCCCGGCGATTGACGATGGAGATCGTGCCCGTCGAAGGCAAGCAGCAGTTGGTGGGCGTCGATAACCTGTGGATCCGCGTTACCCGCCCGGCCGATTTCAGCCGGCGGGTGCGGCCCATGCTGAACATCGGCGCCATGGTCCGCTACCCGATGGGCCGGGGCGGCGTGATCCTGAACAACCTGCTGGTGCCGGAGAAGGAAAGCGTGCCGGTGAACGCCCAGAAGAAGCAGAATATCGTCAGCACGATCCTGCGGAACCTGGGCGCCACCTTCGCCGGCGGGCGGATCGTCACCGCCGCCCAAATGCGGTTCCGCCCCGTGCCGTTCAACGAGCAGGCCAACGCCTACTTGACCAAGGGACACGGCACGTTCCCGGACGTGGACCTCTCGACGCTGCCCGTGGGCGAGCAGAAACTTGCCGGCGTGACGTACAAGCTGAACGACTTCCGCACCTCGCCGGTGCCTTCGTGCGTGATGCTCCGCGGGCCCGGGGTGGACGGCCGCCTGCCGGCGGAGGCGACGATCAAGGTCGGGCGAAAGGCCGACGCGCTCTTCTTCCTGCAAGGCTATATCCAAGCGCAGGAGTGGAAGCCGAACGATCCCAACCAGCCGCCGCCGGTGGTGTTCAAGTACGTGGTGCGCTATGCCGACGGCCAGGCGGAGGAAGTGCCGGTCGAGATCACGCGGGGCATTGCCCCCTACACCGCCACGAGCCTGGCGAACCTGAAGAACGCCGTGGTGGCCTGGACGGGCAAAGCGGCCACGCCCCAGGCCCAGCCCCTGGTGGTCTATCAGCTCCAGTGGTCCAACCCGCGGCCGCAGGCCGAGATCAAGAGCGTCACGCTCGCGCGCGACCCGCAAGCCGGCGAGAACTGGGGCGCGCCGGTGTGGATCGGCTTGACGAGCGGGTCGCTGAAGTGAACGTCCACGAACGGCTCAGTACTTGGCCGTCACGGCCACCGTGCCGGCCAGACCCTTCAATGCGATTGTTTCCTTCTCCTTGTTGAAGTGCTCCCAGTCATTGCCGTTGACGGTCACGCTCCGGATGGGCAAGGCCTTGGGATGGCGGAAACGCAGGACGACGCTCTCCGGCGGACGGCGCGAGGGCATCTCCAGCGTGGCGTTGATCTTGCCGTGGTCCACGTCGGAGACGATTTCGTAGCTCGCCGTGCCGAAAAAGGTGGGCGCGCTCTTGACAGCGATCTTCTTGCCCTGTTCCAGCCACGCCCGCGGCGTGGCCCGCGCCAGCCAAAGGTCCTTGCCGTCTTCCATCACCAGCATCGCGCGGACGCGCTCGAGGAACGCCGCCTCCTCGAAAGTCTTGTCCCTGGCATAACTGCGGTTCTGCACCTCCCAGAAGATGTATCCGCGATCCGGATCGACTTCCGCCGCGTAGGAATTGTACATGCCTCTGAGGAATAACGGCACGTCGTCCAACAGCAAGTAAAGGGCCGGGGCGTCGTTGTAGCCGTTCTGCCCGTTCTGCCCGTCTCGGACGAGCCGGTCTTCATACACGTCGAGCATCTCCTGGACCACGGGCTCGTTGACGTCGTAGATGCCGCACCTGACCAGGAGCAGACCGCCCATGACGAATTCGAACCAGCGGCCATCCGCGTAGCCGGCGAAACCGGTATCCATCTCCGTTCCCAGACCGCGCATATAGGGTGCAAAGGGCACGTAGCGGCGATAGGTGCCGTCCCCCACTTTGACCACCGGAGAGAGTGCCATCGAGCGATCGGCGGCCGTGCGGATGTCCCGGCGGAAGAGTTCGGCCTCTTTCACGAGTCCGGCATATCGGGCCGGGTTTTGCGAGGCAAGAACTTCCGCGGCCTGCTTCAACCCGGCGTAATACCAGGCACTGAGCGAGAAGAACAGGCGGATGTCGCTGCCGTCGCAGACGTCGGTCGGCGGCTCGAGGCCATGACACCAGGCGTTCGGCGGAAGGTCCCTGTTCCACAGCTTGCGCTCCCGGATGGTCCAGTCGCAGGCCCGCGCCAGCAGCGGGCCGGCCTTGTCGAGCCACGCGGCGTCGCCGGTCAGGAGATAGTGCAGCGCGCAGCTTTCCAGCACACGGCCCTGGCCG
>Ga0181524_10004779_pt1 | contig 12378 bp, 27 predicted proteins | sample PEATcosm2014_Bin_34_FD_119761 | JGI IMG/M metagenome (GOLD analysis project Ga0181524, IMG submission 119761) | Peatland microbial communities from MTU Mesocosm Facility, Houghton, MI, USA - PEATcosm2014_Bin05_60_metaG | ecosystem: Environmental > Terrestrial > Soil > Wetlands > Peat | place...
CATGAAGGACGCCGAGTGGTGCATCATCGAGAAAGTGTCGCCGGCCGTGCTGGAGATTACGCGGGCCTGGGAGCGCGACTATTTCGAGCGCACGGGCACCGAGCACGACGTGCGCGCGCTCGCGAAGATCGCCTCGGACCTCTCGCACTACGACGAGATCTTCCTGAACGACCACGTCAGTCGCACGCTGCGCAAGCTCTGTAAGGGCGTGCGCGCGCTCGGTTCGGGCTTCGAGATCCACCTGAAGCCCTCGGAGGAGAGCCCGGAAGAGTGGGCCGTGATGGCCGTCGCGGGCGGCGCTGCCATCCTGATCAACACGGACTTCGGGCCCATAGACGAGGTCCTCGACCAAGCCCTCCGCCGGCTCGCCGCCATCTCGACGCGAACGCTCGCGGCCGTGAGGCAATCGCCGCTGCCGCCGGCCCCGGACACCGAGAAAGAGAAATGATCGACGCCGCGATCGGCGAGAGCATCAGGCGGCTCGGGCTCCACGGGCAAGACGGCGACTGCGGCCTCGCGGCGATCGAGATCAACGAGCGCGTCCTCGGCGGCCGCGGTATCTACGTCGCCGCGCTCTCGGCACCGCTGCTCGAGGAGGGCCGGTTCGTGGGTCACGTCGCGGTCTACTACAGGGGTCTCTACTGGGACGCGGGCGGAGAGCTGTCCTTTGGCGAGCTGCTCGGTTACGGCGGTTCGTACCCCGCGCTCGTGCAGCTCAGCGTGGGCGAGGTGCTCGCGATCCACGAGCAGCAGTGGGGCGCGTGAGACGCGGGCTGGACGAATGGGCCCGGCAGTGACAGAGTCGCTGACGGCAACATGACGGGCACCATCGAGGTCATCCGCGGGGACTGTTTCCACGTCGACCTTCGGGAGCACCTCGGCAAGGTGGACCTCCTCATCTGCGACCCGCCCTACGGCGAGATCCTCGACGAGGAATGGGATCACGAGTGCTACGCCGGCCTCGGCCACCTCGCCGAGAGCCTGCTCGCCCACGGCGGCACAGCGTACATCTGGGGCGGCGTGGGGACCTACAAGAACCGCCCGTTCTTCAAGTGGCTCTCCGAGGTCGAGGACCGGACGAGCCTGCGCCTCCACAACCTGATCACTTGGGGGAAGAAGCGCGCGTATGGCGTCCAGACGAATTACCTCTTCACGCGCGAGGAGTGCGCGATGTTCGTGAAGGGCGACAAGCCCAAGACGTTCCACATCCCGCTGCTCGAGGAGCTTCGAGGTTATCCCGGTTACAATAAAAACTATCCGGCCAAGAGCGCCTACAAGCGACGCACGAACATCTGGACCGACGTCACGGAGATTTTTCGCGGCAAGATCCACAAGGCTGAGAAGCCCAGCAGGCTCGCAGAGATCATGATCCGCACCTCCAGTAGCCCCGGTGACCTCGTCGTGGACCTCTTCGCGGGCTCCGGCTCGACGGGGGTCGCGGCCCTCGCAGCGGGGGAGCGCAGGTGCGTGCTCGTCGAGAAGAGCTACTGCCGGATGCACGATCTTGGCGAGCTGCGCATGCACCGAGGATGAGCATGGGCAACTGCGCCCTCTTCCCGCGCAAGCGCACGTTCGACTCCGAGGCGCTCGCCGTGGACGCGGCCGCCAAGCTCTCCGCACAGATCGAACGGAGGATCCGAACGTACGTGTGCCCGTTCTGCGGGAAATGGCACCTCACGAGCCGCAAGCGCAAGCTCAGCACGCGCCACCTGTCGCCGAGAAAGCTGAGAAGGCTCACGAGGATGGCTGAGGAACGGAAGGATCGTGTATCTTCGGAAACCGAATGAAGCACTACCTCCTGTCGCCCGAGGGGCTCAAGCGCATCGCCGAAGTGGACCTTTCGCGGTGGAGGTTCTCGGGGACGTTCATGCGCGCCGAGGGTCCCATCGCGATCCCGAGCGCGCTCGGCAAGGCCGACGCCGAGTGCATCGAGGGGCTCCTCGCCCGCGGCGAGAGCTTCACGTATTGGTCACGCCCGACTACCGTGTTGTCCTTTCCGGCAAAGAGGGCAAGGGCTGGAGGATTCGGTTCGAGGTGCGCGGCATCGGTAAGGACGGTAAGGCGTGCATCCAGTCGGGGTTCCCGGTTCAAAGGATCAGGCCTGACGGCGTCATCGCGGTCATCGCCGACGTCTTCTCGAGGACCGGCCAAGGGGTCGAGGCGCTCAAGTCCGAAGACGGCATGACGGAGGTGCGCGGCGGTGACACGAACGGCAAGGCGGGCGCCCAGCCGGGGTTTCCGGCCCAGAGGATCGGGCCCGACGGCGTCACCGCAGCCATCGCCGACGCCTTCTCGAGGGCTGACCAAGGGATGGACGGCATGACGGACGAGAGGCGCGCGCTCGCACGGCGCGCCTTCGAGTCGAACGCGAAGCGCAACGCCGAGCTTGCGGCGATGTCTCCCGAGGACCGGGAGGCCGCCATCGCCGAGTGGGCGAAGAAGCTCGCGGGCGACGTCGCGGAGTTGAACGACTGATGCGGTTTCGGGCGCCCGTGCTCGCGTACCTGATGCTCGGCGAAGTCCTGAACGCGCGCGATGACGGCGACGACGAGGACGCATGGAACCGCGCTTCAGACGCGCTCGACAAGGTGTGGTTTGGGCAGCTCACCGACTATGAGCGGCTCGTGCTCACGTACGAGAGGCGCATCGCGATCGCCGAAGCGCTCGACGAGCCGACCTGCTAGCTACCTGAGCTTGCGCCCTTCGTCGAATCCGTCCTTCAGCTCGTAGGAGGCGCCCCTCGGCAGCCGCGATCCTTTTTGGAACCCCTTTTTGATCCCATCTACGAAGTCGTCGAGCTTGCGGTCAGACTCGGGTGTTGGGTCCGGGGAGATGAGGTACTCAGTGAGGGTCGCGCCGCGCTGGAGGTCGCCCAGGATCAAGATCGTCGTGCCGCTGCGCGCGACAACGGTCCCTTGACCGCGGAAGTTTCCCGTCGCCTCGCGCCCGTTTTCTTCGTAGAGCTGAAACTCGAGGGTGTAGGGAACGTCGTAATCCTCGATGGATGAAAGATCGGCCAGCCTTGCCGCATTGACCGTCTGCACCAGCTTGCCCTTCTCGATCCAGATGCGCATCGGTCTTTGGTCGGCTCAGCGCTTTTTGCGCGAGACCGCCCAACCCTGGTCGTCGAAGTCGAGCCCGTCCTCGTCGATCTCGCGGTCATTGGTCGCGAACGACAGCGCGCTCCTCGCGACCTCGTCGAACATCTCGGGGGAGTCGACACTGACCCCCGAGCCATGCGCGATCGGGGCGCTGATGGGCATCGTCGCGCGGTTCTTCCCCTGCACGATGGAGACGCGGTAGCTCTGTCTGCCGGGCTCGTAGTTCTTCTGCGAGTCGTCGATCGACACGGTGATTGTCGCGTTGCCGCTGTACCGTTTGGCGCTCATGGCCAGTCCTTCCCGAGGACAATGCGCCTCACGTCGCGCTCGTCGTAGTGCGTCGAAGTCTCGTGCGCGCTGTCCACGTAGTTTTGCGCTTCTTGCTTCGCGTACTTCTCCTTCGCCTCGTCTGCATCCTCTTCGTACTCCTCGTCGTCGCCGATCCCCTGGTCGATGGCTTCCTGGAGCGCTTCTTTCTCGCGCTCGTTGAAGATCTGGTCGACGAATCGGTTGAAGTCGTGTTTCGTCGAGACGTTGCCGCCGTCATCGACGATGAGGTCGTCCTGCATGTTCTCGTCCCACCACTCCTCGACGATCCGGGAGGCTTTCTCGAAACCCATCCCGCCGCCGCTGCCGGGCCCGTAGTAGAGGTCGTACTTCGCGTCGGCGAGCGCCTTCTTCACCTTCTTCGGCATGAGGCCGTTCACGTACGCTTCGATGTCCTTGTCAGTTGAACGCGACATGCTCGTCTCCTCAGCCTCGGTTCTGCTAAAACTATCACGATGACTTTCGTGCCGAAAATTTCGTCGATTTCGATCTCCAAGACGCTCGCGCCCCTGACGGGGGCGAGCTGGAGGTCGACATGGAGAAGGACAAGAAACGCGGCGAACGCCGCAAGCGCACGATCACTTACGGCAGTCGCGCACGCGACGAGCACCTGAGAGTCGTTCACCCGGACGGCGCGGTCGACTGCGTCTGCGAGCGCTCGACGTGGTGGTTCGCGAAGAAGAAGTCTCTCGGTTGCTCGTGCAAGAAGCACGTGAGGCAGGCGTTCGGGTCGCCCAAGCTCGCAGCTTCGCTCTGCCACTCAGGCGGGAGCGTGCGCGGCTATCACCCGGCGGTCGCGGAGCGCATCGCGGGCCGGCGACTCGTCCGCGCGTGGCTCGTCGAGATCGGACGCGGCGTGGAGCCCGTCGACGTCGAGCTTCACACGGTGCGCCGCTGATATGATAGAGGCACACTCGCCATGTCCGTCCCGATCTTCGAACCCGAGCTGAACTATCTCCAGTACGCCTGTGAATGCGGAACGCGGTTCGTCACCGATGCAGACCTCGACCTCCACAAGAGGAGTGCGTGCCTGCGCAAGTTCGATCCGGACTTCAGGCAGCCCCCGGTTCCGCGCGGCATGCTCCCGGGTTCGGGTGGCGTCGCAGACGGTGGCAGACGTACATGAAGCGGGCCTTGCGGCTCGCCTCGATGCCTCGACGGTAGCCCGACGCGGCGATACCATCCGTGGATGCCGAACGGGGACGACGATCCGCAAAGCCAGCAGTTCCCGGCCCGGAAGTGTCCCAAATGTCGAGGGCAAAATATCCCGTGCGACCTCTGCCACGGGTCGACGCCGGAGACGCGCGTCGTGAGCCACTTCAAGGCTGCGGCGTGGTTCATGGATCACCCCGAGACGAGCGACGACGAGACGAAATAAGCATCTGCCCGGCAATTTGACGGCACCAAGGTATGCGCTTATCTTGCCCCGATGAACAGATTCCCGCCCGGCCCGCCGTACAGGCAACCTGGTCCGCCCATGCCGCCTCCATACGCGCAGCCGCCCCAGTACGGTCAACCGCCGAGGCCGCCGCCCTCGCTCGTCCCGCAGCCTGGGACCGAGGCCGCCGTCGCGTCGATCGTGTTCGCGCTCGGCGGTCAGAGCGAGAAGCGCAGGCAGTTCGACAGCGTCGAGATGGAGAAGCTCGGCGCGGGCCTGCAGGACCTCTCGTACGAGTCGAACCAGATGCTCTCGGCGATTCGGCCCGACATGCAGCGCGCACAGCTCTTCTTCTCGCTGATCCAGGACGCGCGCGGCGACGCGGAGGAGATCCGTCGCAAGCGCGTCGAGATCGGGCGCGACGAACAGGCGCTCCAGGCCAAGTACCAGCGCATCCTCGACGAAGGTCTTCCCATGATCTCCGGCGTGCTCGACCCAAGCCGCGTGCCGCCGGGCGCGTTCACCGCATCGCAGCCGCGGCACATCGCGGCCGCGGATCCGGCGCATAGGACCGAGGTGTTCGGACCTGGCCCCGCCGAGAGTCTGCAGGGAGGGCGACCTCAAGGCCCGCCCCGGGAGCCGCTGCCGCGCGCCGTGCCCCGGAGGCCGGTCGTGAACCCGGGCGCCGCGCCAGGTCCCGCGTTCCAGAGGCCGGTGCCAGTGGGGCCGCCCATCGCGCGGCCGCCGAGAGCACCGGTAGCCCCGAACAGGCCCGCGCCGTCCCCCGTCGCCGCGTACTCGGGTCTCAAGAGAAAAGAGAAGAAGGTCGCGAAGACGGAGAGCCCGGCCGTGAACGGGACCTCGCAGAAGGAGCACGCTCCACCGAAGGGTGAAGAGACCCGGGCCGAGGACGAGAGCACCTAAGTTTTTCTCGAATTTCTAGAAAGAAGACTCGCCCGGTAGAATGGCGAGCGATGCCGCGCAGGAGCAAGAACCATCATGGACGACGACACCAAGAACCGAGAGTCAGAGATGCAACCGGAGACGCCGTCGCCCGCAGCTTCACCGGCTCCTCAGCCCCAACAGGCTCCCTCAGACAAAGGCGTCGAGGCCCATGGCAATCACGCGAAGGCAGCCGAGCGGCTGAGCGACAAGGATGTGTTCTTCCGGCTCTTGCCGGGCCTCTGCGGAAGCTTCGCGACGAGGTACACTGACCCGAAGACCGTGATGGCGCTCGCGGTCGAACTCTCCCGCGAGGAGACGGGCCGGATGGCCGACATCGGCGTCTGCACGCGCACGACGCTCTGCTACGACCAGCGGCCGCTCGCGCTCCAGACCTACTTCCAGCCGCCCGAGCAGCGCTCGATCCAGCAGCAGCCCGCGCCGGCCCCGACCCCGAATCTCCATCCGCACGAGTCGCTCCCGCTTGCGAACACGAACGGGCGAGGCCTGCAAGGTCAAATGGTCGCTCACTGGGAGACGCATTCGGTCCAGAAGATCCACGGGCTCTAGCCCCGCGCGGGTTTTTTCCCTCGCGACGCAGCGATGGTGCTCGCCCGAATCTTCGAGGTCTACGGCGCGGGGTGGATGATCGCCTTCGCGCTGTCGCTCGTGCGCTTTTACCGCAAGAACTCGGCTGGCGAGTTGTTCGCGAACATCAAGACCGAGATAGAGAAGAACCCGGAGCTGCTCGACCACTACGAGAACAACATTCACGGCTCGCGGACGAAGACCCACGCGTACATCACCCTCGCCATCATCGCGATCGCGTTCGCGCTCTCGTCGCTCTGGCCGTTCGTGGTCCTACTTCGGACTTACCACTTGATCCATCATGATACTCGCGACGATTGAGGCGAAGGCGATAAGTCGACCGGGGTGAGCCGTGGCGCCACGCATCTGGTACCATGATCGGCATGGCCCGACGCCCGGGAGACGTACCCTTCGTCATCAAGGAAGCAGGCAAAGCCGTCGACAAGGACGTCAAGCCTGTGATCAACTTGCTCGGCCGGATCCTCCTCGGGGGAGCGCTTCCGAAGCAACCGAAACCGCCGCCGGTTCCGGCTCCGGAAACGAAGTGGCCAAATGCTGCACGCTTGCCGCCGTCCGAGAGCATCGTCGTCGTGCAAGTTCGTCCAGGCGCGCCGTCGCCGTCTCAAGAGGTGATCCTCGACGCTGAGTTCATCGAAGAAGAGGATTTTCCCCGAATTTGTCCGACGTGTGGGGGCGCTGGTAGGCTCGGAAGGGTAGGCCACGAAGTGCCTTGCCCCTCGTGCAATCCCCGGCGCTGACGGCGCCGTCCTCCCCGGAGAAAACCGATGTCCACGATCCGACAGATGCTCCCCCAGGCCGCGCAACCGTACACGGAGGCCATCGTCGGCGCCGGACTCGGCGCGCTCCTCTCGAAGTTCTTCTTGAGGAGCGACATGACGACGGGCGCGATCGTCGGCGGCGTCGCGGGCTACGGTGTCGCGCTCACGAGGGCGCGGGGCGCGTTCCCGTTCACCGTGATGAGCGGTAGCTTCTACACCGGCGAGGATGTCGTCGAGCAGCAGCTCCCCGCCGTCAATGCCTACGGGCAGCAGGCGCCCACGCCGCCCGCGACCATCGTCGAGGAGATCATCCCCGAGTACCACCGGCCCTGGCGCCGCGATGATTGGTGGCGCCGCGGCGGAGGCAACTACGGCTGGGGCCGCGGCTGGGGCCACGGCTGGAGGCGATGATGAGCACCCTCAGTAACCTCCTCCCCCCGGCGGCACGCCCTTACTCGCTCCTCAAGCCGTCCTACCCGTACTACGGTCCGCGCTTCTTCGCGGGCCAGTTCGATTACGGCCGATGGCCCCGCGACTGGCAACAGCCCGACTGGCGCCGGTACAGCGACGAGTGGCGCAATCGCGGCTGGGGTCACCACTGGTGATCTCGCGTGAGCCTCGTCGGTAAAGGGCGCATCGTCACGGACGAGCGCGTCGAGCCTTCGGGCGCGCGCACGACGTGGCACGTGGTGCTCTTCACGGACGACTCGACCCAGCGCGAGCTGGAGGTCGGCCGAAGCCTCCACCACCGACACGCGTGCGCGATCAAGACGCGCTGGGAAGCCGTGACGTGCGTCATGGGCATCGCGCCCAAGAAATACTCCCCGACCGGTCTCCGCGGCAGCAAACACAAACCCTCCGGCCGCGACCCGCTCGCATGCTCGCGCACGCGCGCCGCGAAAAAGAATCCCGAAACCCCAACCCCCCACGATTGAAAGGAAAAGGTCCACACCATGAGACACAAACACCGCAGCGCGATGGCCATCCGTCGCGAACGACTCAGGAACCTCGCCCACGCGCGCCACGTCCAGAAGATGCGCCGCACGCGGCACCGCCGTTCGCGCTGATGCGCCTTGTGGCCACTCACCTCTCGAGGGTGGGTGGCCGCTTTGCTTTTCTTGCCTTGCATGGGGCGGTTCGTGGAGGTGCGTCGTGCCGATTTTCAAGGGTTACAGTCGCAAAACGATCTCGCGGAACATCCGTCGCATGCGCCAAGAGGGCCGACCGCAGAAGCAAGCGATCGCCATCGCCCTCAACACGGCGCGAGTCTCGGCGCGCGAGGCGGGCAAGCGCCCCCTCTGGCTCGCGTACAGGAAGCGGAAGAAAACTGTTCGTCGTGCGCGGCACTCGCAGACGCGCTGAGCGTCGAGCGAAAAAATCTAGCGTTGAAGTTACGAACGATTTCACACGCTATGGATCAAGATCGCGGACGTAAGAGAAGAACATGACTGCGAAAGCGATGAGCGTGGTCGCAGGGCTGTCCTAGGCAGAGTTCTTGCTCGCCATCTCCACCAGCGTCGGAACGCGCTTGTCATCCACGGCGTCGTGAAGTACGGCCGGTCGGATGGAAAATCTGATCACCTACATTCTCGCCGCGATGCTCTCTTGGGTCCCGGTGAGGAATCTCACCCCGTACGGTGAGAGCGAGGACCAAGCTAGCGCCCGCCTGCGTTCCATCGCCGAGGACATCGTCACGGTGGCCTTCGACGCCAGCGAACCGTCGGTCTTCGCACGCAGCGACGGACGGGTGAAGACGGCGTTGCTCCACGCGGCGATCGCGAGCAAGGAGACGGGCTTCCAGAAGTTCGTGGACGACGGCTCGTGCAACCAGACGGCTTACGTGGCGCACGCCGATCGCCGCGGCAACTGCGACGGCGGTTACGCGTTCTCGCTCTGGCAGATCCACGTCTCGGGCGGCGGCTACATCCTGCTCGAGGACGGGACGCTCACGTCGAAGATGTACGCGAGCCCGAGCGTGCTCGCGTCGCACACTCTCATCGGGGGCTCCGAGCTTGTCGCCGACAGGAAGACGGCCATCCGTGTCGCGCAGCGCATCGAGCGCGACTCGCTCAAGTACCACGGCTCGCTCTGCGCGTACTCGGGCGAGAGCTGCATGGAGGACAAGCACCCGAAGGCGAAGGCACGCCTCGATCGCGCGGTGGACTACTACGCGAGCCACCCGTTCACGGACGCGATCCCCCAGGCCATCGTCGTCAGCGTGAACGCGAACGCGAACCCCGCGCAGACCGCCACGAACGACTGACCGGTCGGAATTCCTCTTTTTTGGAGGTCCTCGGGCGCGGCGATAGACTGTGGAGAGGAGTCCATGGTGATGCCGCGCACGAGGAGAACCAGCCGCCGCGCGAAGCGCGCCGTTACGATCATCTGCCCGACGCCCGGGGCGGCGCACGCGCTCCGTCACGAGCTGGACGACGCTTCGAAGTACCCGAAGGGGTACAAGATGGGCGCGCTCTCGAAGCGCAGCGGCAGGCGCGTCTCGACGACGGCGAGCATGGGGCTGATCGCCTCTGCGCGACGCAAGGCCAAGCGCTCGACGCACCACGGGCAGACGCGATGACGCTAGCAAAGATCGGCACGGGCATCGGGTTCGGGATGATGGCGCTCGGCGCAATTGGACGCGTCGCTCATGTAGGGAGCCCGAAGCGGGACCCGATGGGTTCGCGCTTGGACGAGGTCTCTGGCTCACTCATCGTTTTTGGATTCGTGATCGGGATGGTCTCGACGGTGGCCGACTGCAGGAGCGAGCTGGTGCGGAGAGAACAATGACTGCGTCCTTCGCGACACCCGAAGGGGTGCTTCACACGTACCCTTTACACACGTGCACCAACACGGCGACCACGTGTGACGGCTCCATCCCGCCGTCGTGCCGAGCGTGCCAGGAAGATTTCGAGAACAAGTCCTGCACCCACGAGGGCAGGCCGTGTCCCACGAAAGACGGGACGCCGTTCGGCGACGTCGGCGGCTGCCCGTGCGACCACTGCTACCCGAGAACGAGGGGCGTGACGTTCTGGAACCGGCCAGCCCCGGTGCTTTCAGTGCCGACCACCTTGGTCGTCGAAGACGGCTTCTTCAAGGTGGATTCATGAGCGTCCGCGACGAGCGCGAGGAGCGTGGAGGCTACAACGGGGACTTCCCCGAGGGGCTCGACGCGAGGGAGTACGCCAGGATCGCGGCGAAGGCCGTCGTCACCATGGAGTACTCGATGGGCAAGCTCCTCGCGGAGGTGTCGGCCACGGCTGGCAAGGTCGACGCGCTCGACGCGCGCTTCAGCGCGTTCCAGACCGAGACGCACCAGAACTTCGAGCAGCTCGGCGTGATGCGCAAGCGTATTCGGACGGTGGAGAAGAAGGCCGTTCAGATCGAGAAGAAGGCCGGCGAGATCGAGAAGAAGGCTACCGAGATCGAGGAAGAACTCGAGGACACCGCCGCCCGAGATTTGCGCGCCTACAAACGCAAGTACAACCAGCTCAAAGCGGGCGCGCTCTCGGCCGCCATCGCCATCGTCGTCGGCGTTGCAGCGATCCTGATCGCGCACTATGCATTCCACGTAGGATGAGTTACCGATCGGAAATCGTGGACGGGATCGCCGAGACCCTCTGGGATGACGGCTGGTTCAACCACGTTGAGGAGCACGGGTGCGGGCGCGCCGAAGACCCGCCTCCCATCCCGAAGGACGCACGCGATTTCGCCACGCAGTGGGCGAAGGACGTCGAACAATCCAACGGCAAGAAGCTCGACGACCTCTACGAGGAGGCGCTCGAGGCGAACGCGCGGGAGAACAAGGGCGGGGGCGCGGACGACGTCCACTCGAGCCCCATCGCCTTCGGCAACCTCCTCGCCCACATGATGATGGGCGCGGGGATATCGTGGTTCGACTTCAACGCCGATTTCGATCTCGAGGTCCCACGTCACGATGGGGGCTCCGAGGTCGCCGACCTCATGTACCTCGCCGGTTCGAGGTGCAAGGCCGCGTGGGACAACCCCGCGTGCACCGAGTGCGGGGCATTCAGCAGGCCGGGCGCACGGAAATGCTCGAACTGCGGCGAGCAGTTCGAAGAGCCCGAGGATTGAGAACCCATGGCCTGCCGCGAAGCTCCGAGTTTCGAGGACTTCATCAGCAGACGCCTCAGCCCCCGCTCGGAGGCCGGCAAGATGATCTCGACCCTCTCGAAGGACACGTCGCTCTCGAACGCCATCGCGATGACGATCGAGGCGCTCCCGGCGAGCAAGAGCCGCGAGCTTCGGCACCTCGTCGATCTCTTCAAGCTCTATTGCGACTGGGTCGAGGACTGGGAGCCGGAGGGCTGGGAGATCGAAGTCTCCGGCTCCTGGGTCACGCTCCTCGCCCCCAAGGGCCGCGATTGGGGTGAGGTCAGCCGCCGCGGCGCGCACCCCCCGAACAACGTCGTGGCCGTGGCCGCCGGAGTCCCCTCGGTCCAAATGGAAGGCGCCGAGTACGAGCCTCGAGTCGAGATCTCTTTCCGCGTCGTGGGGTGAGCTATGATCACCGCCGCGATGAAGCCGAACCTGAACCACCGAGAGTCAGAAGCGCCCGCTCCGACCGAGCCCGACCCCGCCACCATCTGGTTTTTTGACAGCTCGAAGCAGCTCCTCGTCTTCCGCGACCCGGAGAAGAAGAACATCGCGGCGGCGTGGTCCGCGAACTTCATCGTGGGCGGCGGGTGGAGCATGGACGGCATCAGGATCCTGCCGAGGATCTCGGTCTCGGTGAAGCAGCCGTGAACGAGGACTACGACGCGATCCTCTATGCGGTAGAGAAGGCCGTGGACCAGCATCCGAAGCTCCAGCGCAAGGGCGAGGCTCGGATCGAGGTAACGCGGGTCTCGCCGCGCTACGCGGTTCACGTGAACGCGCGCTACCGCGGGGGCAGGAAGAGGCCTCACACGCTCCACGGTTCCGGCGACACGGCCAGGGAAGCCGCCGAGCAGCTCGTCTCCGAACTCGACGTTTGGGCCGAGGCGATCAAGTGACGAAGTGGGGGTATGTTGCTGTTCAAGAAGAACTGAGGAGACATCATGGCGCGATGGGAGCAAATCGGCGGCGACGTGAATCCGAAGGAGTACGGGGCGATCCTCGCTCGCGTCGACGGTAACTCGATCGAGGTCGTGGAGATCGAGCCGGACGAGGAAAGCGGGAAGGGCTGGTTCGTCATCACGGCCGACTACCACCGAGACGACCTCGAGTGGGACGGGTCTGCCAACGGGAAAGGTATAGCGTCCTC
>Ga0181524_10004781_pt1 | contig 12372 bp, 13 predicted proteins | sample PEATcosm2014_Bin_34_FD_119761 | JGI IMG/M metagenome (GOLD analysis project Ga0181524, IMG submission 119761) | Peatland microbial communities from MTU Mesocosm Facility, Houghton, MI, USA - PEATcosm2014_Bin05_60_metaG | ecosystem: Environmental > Terrestrial > Soil > Wetlands > Peat | place...
TAAATGACCACGGCAGACGCCGTGAGCAGAAAAGAAAAACGATATGAAGAAACTAATTGTCAGAAGTCTGGGGGCCGGGACAGCGCTCGTGCTGGCCCTGGCCGCGAATCAGGCGGGGGCGCAGTCCTACGTCGACGGTATCAACATGCAGTTGCCGAACAACGTAGCCAATGTGGATAACAGCCAGCAAACGACGGCCACGTACAACGCGTCCTACTTCAATACCGCCCTTTATGGCAATACGCTGGAGGACGTTATCATCACCCTGACCGGCCAGGCCGGCTTCAACAGCCTGATCTTGTATAACAACAACCTCAGCAGTGGTTCGTTCAACGCGCTGAGCCCTAATGTCACCGCTGGTGTCAACGGGAATACTTTGCCGTACCTTACCTCGATGACGATAAACACTGAAGGACCCACCGCCAACGGCCCGTTTATCGTCCCGGCCAACGGACTTTATTCACCGGCCTACGGACAGGGTGGGTGGAGTTCGACACCTTCCTCATTTACGAGTACGATCACACTTAGCTCCGCCCCCGCTCTGGCGGCATACGAATACGCGGGTGCGGCCACTTTCCCAGTCCAGTTCGCTTACCAGTTGGGCCCAGAGAACGGTTTCAGCCTGCTTTATCAGAATGGCGCAAGTGGCTCCTCGACTGAGGGGGGCGTCGGCTCGACGTTCCACATCGAGTATGAGTACTCGGCCGTGCCCGAGGCCTCGACCATCGGCTTGATTGCGGGGTTGGGCTGCCTGGTGGCGCTGGTTCGCCGCGCGCGCGACTGACCCGGCCGGCCAGATACCCGCCTATCGTCCAACTTTCGCAGGCAGGATATTGAGTTTAGCTGAGTGAAGTAATCGTTTTTCGACCCGCCTCGCTCTCGAACGGAGGGACCTTCCAAGAAGGTCCCTCCCTTTTTGGGGGGCCTCGTCCGGAATCTCCTGGGAGCATTTCATTGGGCAGACCCGCCCATGTAGGGCGGGTCTGCCCAATGCGGTGCAGGGACATTCCTGATGCGCCCCGGCTGTCCACGGAGTCCGCGCTGAAAGCGCGCAGCATATCAGCCCAGGGTAACACCTTGGGAAAGCCGGCCCCTCCACTACACTCCGGCGCCCTTCCCGCGGCTCTCAGGCGGCATCGACGAGTGTTCTCCAACCCCAACGCGGTTGGGGAGCAAAGCCCAGGGTTGGCGCAGCGCCAGCCCTGGGTAATCGCGCGGCGATGCCCATCAACCCCAACGGGGTTGCGGCCCGGTGGTCGGACAACCAGTCGCCCATGATTTCGATTATCAGGGCTTTCTGGGCACGGCCAAGTTCTCGCAAGCTCCCGCCTTGGACATCGCGGTAACCAATTCCAAACATGCGAATTGCGGGCGAGGCGACGGGCTGGTAGCCTGAGGGAGTGGGGGCGGGTCTGCCGCGGCAGCCGCCCTGGACATCAAGACCTCAAGACAATGCTATGAAAAAACTGGCGGTGCCCGTTCTGCTCAGCCTGGTCCTGCTCTGCGGCTGCGCGCAGTACTACGTGATCAAACTCAGCAATGGCACGCAGATCACGGCGGTTGGCAAACCCAAGCTCAAGGGCAGCCACTATGAGTACAAAAATATCAGCGGGCAGAAGCAGAGCATTTCCGAGGGCCGGGTAACCGAAATCGAGCCTAATTCGATGGCCAAGAGGGAGAAGAGTCATTTTATTCCGCCGCCCGGGCAGTGACGAACTTTTCGACGTATTTGCCGATCAGGTCGGCCTCGAGGTTCACGGCGTCCCCCACCTTGCGCTCGCGCAGGGCGGTAACGTCGTAGGTGTGAGGAATGATCCAGATGCGGAAGCCCTTTTCCTGGACGCCGGCGACGGTCAGGCTGATGCCGTCCACGGCGATGGAGCCTTTGAACACGACATACCTCATGACCTCGGCCGGCGCGACGATGTCGAGGACGTGGTCCTGACCCTGGCGTTCCCACCGCGCAATCGTGCCAATGCCATCGATGTGCCCGGTGACAAAATGGCCGCCCAGGTTGCCGTCGGTTCGCAAGGGCCGTTCGAGATTCACCAGCGACCCGGTCCGGGCGAACTGCAGATTGGTCCGTTCCCAGGTTTCCTTGAGCAAATCGAACCGGGCCAGCCGCTCTTTGCCGCGCCCGGCCACCTTCACCGCGGTCAGGCAACACCCATTGACTGCCAGACTGGCGCCCACCTTGAGTCCGCCCCCGCAAAGCCGCATTCGCACGCTCAATTCGATTGACTTGTCCGCCGGCGTGATTTGCTCGACCGCGCCCGTTTCCTCGACGATTCCTGTGAACATGACGCCCGCCAGGGTTGCAGGGCAAAGCCGGCGTGGCAAGCGGATTGAGGCGCCGTTTAGAGCAGCCCTGAACCAGCATTACTCCCGTCGGTCCATCTGGATGGTCGAGAGCCGGCCTCGGACGCAGCCGACCTTGATGACAGCGTTGGTCAATTCGTAGATGAGCCAGCATTGGCTGCCGGTGGCGGTGTCGTCACGGAAGTTCGGCGGGCCGAGCGCGCGCAGGCACTCCTCGATTTTTGGGGTCACCAGGAGGGACCGCTCGAGGGCCGGGAAGTCCTCCGTGAAAATGGATTTCACGGCGTTGCCCGAGGAATCGAAAAAGACGGTGACCTCTTTGTAGCAAAATCGCGGGCCCTCGAAGCCTTTGGCCCACATCTCCGGCGGCTTTCCCCACTGGGTCACCACCTCGTCCATGGTCATGCCGGGGCGCACGCCGGCCATCGCGGCCGTTGTCTTGAGCTTGGCCAGGTTGGTCAGGATGCTCGCCAGCTTGTAGCCCCTATTGTTTGTGTCCACCAGCAGCGGCGAGTCAACCTCCCAGCTCTGCGGATTGGAGGCGGCAAAGCTCAGGAACTGCTGATAGAACCGTTGCTCCCCGGCAAACGAACTCAGAAAGCCGAGGAGGACCAGACTCATGGCGGCATAATGGCGACTGGCAGCTTCCCGCATCCCTGCATAAAAGCAGACCCGGGCGCATTTTGCAAGCCGGGAGACAGGCACCCAGGCGCCTCTCGGCTCACTCCTGCTTCAACCGAAAGAAGCACGCCACTCCTGGCTCCTCCAAGACAGCCTGGTTCTGGCCGGAACCATTCGTCCCGAGGGACAGCAGCCCTGGGGTCGATGAGGTAACGTCCACCCAATTTGCGCGGTTGAGGCCCACGCTCCCCTGCAAAGTGGGCGCTTGAGGAGCGATAGTTCAGGCCAACCGAATGGTCGATCACGAAACTGGAACTGGGAGTTGACCGGACGCACGACGGGCCAGATGCACAGACCACACGCCTGTGCTTTGTTCAAGAAGACGGCCTCATTGAACATCGAAAATCCTGACCGCCACCGGTTCGCCATCGCCTCGAAGGGTGCCGATTGAAGCACGCATGGTCCGCCAGGCAGTCGCAACGTCCGGGTCAGGTTCGCCTGCGGCTCGAAGGGTCACCACGTAGGTGCCGCTCTTGAGGTTCTCCCGATCCGGGATGAAGTAATACCTGGAGCCGTTGCGCATGAACTGGCTCAGATGCCACACAGCCCGGCGGGAAATGGCCTCTTCAACCCATACCGTTCCGACCCTCCTGCCCCATGCGCAATGTTTGGGCAGGTCCACCACAATCCCCGGCTGCTCGCCCGCCGCAAATGTGGTAAGCTGCGGCGCCTCGGCTTCATGCATATCGGCCGCCCGGGTGGTGTAAACTTTGACTGACTTGCACCCCGGCGCCAAGGCCAGGACCAAGGCCAGCAACAACACTCGCACGCAATTGGTTCTCATGATGATTCAGTCCGCCGCCCCGGATGGCTCCAACATTAGCCACCGCCGGGCCTGACTCGCGTAACATCACCCACTGCGGGCAAAACGGCAAGCGCCCGTGACGGCCAGGGATTCCTTTGAAATGCGGGCTTTTCCAGCTTTTCTGAGTGGGGGGTATGAATTGCCAGGGTCGGGTCGTCCTCGTGCGTCCTGGGTCAAGCTGGGGCCTATGATTTTCCGACAGCGAGGGGGTTGGCCAACGGGGAGCGTCTGCGGCAAAAATAAACGATTAAATTGTTTGCTAATATTGGGAGTTGAGCTTATGGTTTCTATCAGAGTGAACGAGCGAACACCACGGTCTGATTTCGAGATGTGCCCCATTTGCACCGCCAAGATTCCATTCTCCCTGGCGATGCACATGGTCGCGGCCCATTCTGCAAACGCCATCGAAAGCAGCGTGGATAGCCGTAGTGCGACTTTCCGGGATGTCCAGGCTTCGGCTCATGGAGAATCGCAGTCGAAAAGGTTAAACCACACCGGCAGAGGCAAGTCTGGATTCGTGCGAAACAGGGCAGAAAGACGGCATTGAAGTTGTGGGGTTTTGGCTCCGTTCCTCGTCTTTCCGGCGCATTCCGATGAATTCGGACACCCATTCCAAAAATATTCGGACAGTGTTCCGAGATATTCGGCGCCCCTGATCCCCGTACGAGGCCATACCCATTTCCCCGGAGGAGCCGGCTTCCCCTCGCCTCAGGACGTCGTTTCGGAGCCGAAGGCGACGTTGCCGATGTCCTCTCGGTCCCGTCCATTTCCCAAGGGCAGCAGTCCTGGGCGTCCTTCAATGGGGTAGCGCCGCTGGCTGTGACGCAGGCGAGAGCGCAGCGGGCGGCCAGCCGGCAGCCCGCTGCGTGACGCCTGGGCCATTTAGGTAGCCTGGACCGCGTCAAATACCCCGGGGCTCGCCGGCTTAATCCGAGGCAGATGGGTTGGCCGCCACGTTGGGGCTGGCCTTGTTGCACCGCTCGCTCAATCATGGCCAGGGCCAACTGCGGCTTGGTCTGGAAAGTCCGGTCCGCAGGCACGCCCACTCCTTGGCGCAGTTCCGCATGCTCGGGGCTGAACCAGTGCTCCGGCAAAAACAGCTCATCGTCCACCCGGGTCCATACCCCGCTGGCCGGATGCACAAAGCTCAGGCAAGTGGCCACCCGGCACAGGTCCACTTTGCCCATCCGACCGTTGTGCTGGCGGGCAGCCCCGGCACTACATTCTCCGGCTTTGGCATCGGCGGTCTCATCCACGATCAGTACCCCGCCCTCCTGGAGACGCGGGTCCTCCCGGATATCGTCCTGGATGCGCTGATAGACCGACAGGGCCGACCAAGGCGAGTCGCTCATAAACTGCTGCAACTGCTGACCGTCTCCTCCCGGTTCGAGCCGCCGCTCGATGTTGGCAAAGTTGCGCTGGTCTTCCATGGTCAATTGTCCCCGCCAGTGACGCAACGCGTAGGCACTGGTGTCGCGCTTGCGGGTCTTGAAACAGGAACGGAAATGCCTGAAGAATCGACCCAAATTCGCTCTCAACGATCTGACCGCTGCCTTGGGAATGGGGCACAAAGAGCAGTTGTCTTTGGTCAACGGCTTCAGCGTGCTGCACTCCGCCGCACGGGAAATGCTGCTCAACATCACCGGGCGCTGCGCCTGTGGCTCTGTCACTCTGCCCACTTTAAACTTCGTTCCCCTGGTCGCTCAAGCCAGGAACCAAAAGGCAGACACCCAGAAAAAGCCGCCCCAACCGCCTGCACGCGAGATTCCATTCAAGAAGCGGATGCGCGCAAGCGGAAGGTCCTCTTAGCGCTCGTCCACCCAGCCGTGGGCATCACGCACCGCAATCATGGTCCGGAGGATGCTATTCCAGGTCTCCTGGCGCATCATCACGGCGTTGGAGAACATGCAGCCGTCCCAACAGAGATGACGCATGGCGCGCGTGGGCCGGCCATCCTCCCCCCGGAGCCAATAGCCCGCATGGCGGGCGATGTCGAGCTTGCCGTTGGGGTCATTGGGCAGGCAGTGGTGGCCCGTCTTGTCGTGCGTGCCGGAGCCGTGAACGGTTGCGTCATTCTGGGCGACGTGGAAGTCAATGGTCCAGGGCCGGAGCGCGGCGGTGAGGGTCTGCATGGCGGCGTCCAGACGCCCGGCATCCGACCAGTCCCAACCTGCCTCAAGAATGGCATCTTCCGGCGCGTTATAGCCCAGGACATAAAGGAGGGTGTGGGCCATGTCCGCCTGGAAGCCCAGGCTCTTGGGCCGGTTGACCCGCTCCAGCAATTCAACCATCCGCTTCCAGCTATGCATGCCGCCCCAGCAGATTTCGCCTTCAGCGGCCAGACGTTCGCCGAAATCCTCCGCCACCGCGCAGGCCTCGGTGAAGGTCCGGGCGATTTTTTGCTGGTTGGCCTTGGGGTCTTTTGCCCAATCGGCCACCGCGCAGGCTGAATCAATGCGCACGACCCCGTAAGGACGGACTCCCAGTTTGCGCAGCCCTTGGCCGATGCGGCAGGCCTTGCGGACTTGGCCGACGAAGCGTTTGCGATCCTCCTCGTCCCCCATGGCAGGTCCGCCCCCGGTTGGCGTCCAGACCGGGGCCACGATCGAGCCAACCACGAAGCCCTTGGCGCGGACCTTGTCAGCCAGGCGCTTGAGGCCATCGTCATCGATGTTGATGTTGACGTGCGGCTCGAAGAGGAACAGGTCGATCCCGTCGAACCGGGCGCCATCCACCTCGGCTTTGGCGGTCAAATCGAGCATGGTATCCAAGTCAATGCAGGGTTCGGCTCCGGGGCTGCCCTTGCCGACCAGGCCGGGCCACATGGCGTTGTGAAGCCTTGGGTAGTTATTGCGTTGCGCGTTCATAAATCTGTGGTTTGGAAAACGTGCCGGAACGATGCAGGAGATTTCGGCCCCAGGCAATGAAAAAATCCCTCGTTGACAGACTCCTGTCGAAATCCTCAATTTGCCCCTGCCCCGAATTGCCCATTTACATGGGACCGGCTTTGGGCGAAAGAATAGCAATAGGGTGACCTATGAATCTGGCGTTGACCATCCTGATCGGCATCGGCGCGGGGGCGATGGTGGAGTTGCTCCTGCCCGGGCATCATCCGGTGGAACTGGTGCAGGCGATGCTGCTGGGAATCGCCGGCGCCTTGCTGGCTCGCTTTATCGGCGAGCGGGCCGGCTGGTTTGGAACCCAGGAGCCTGAGAGTTTTATCGCCTCGGCTCTCGGGGCGATCCTCGTTCTGGTCCTTTATGGGCTGTTGTTCCGTCGAGGCTTCAAAAGAAAGTAAGCCAGGGCTGCTCCGGGGTCCGGTTCTGAATTTTCGCGTGCGACGGCCCCAAGATTGCCCTAAGCTTGCCCCATGAGCGCATTGGGCAATTTAGTTCACCCCAGAGACGACATCTTGCGGACGATGGAGCGGATTTACCGTTACCGGATGACGACGACCTCGGGCGGCAATCTGTCGGTTCGCGAGCCTAATGGGGACGTATGGATAACACCGGCGCGGCTGGACAAGGGGGGGCTGCGGCGGGAAGACATCGTGTGCGTGCAGGCCGACGGTAGCATCGTGGGGGCACACCCACCGTCTTCGGAGTTTCCCTTTCACCAGGCGGTCTATGAGAGGCGTCGTGACATTCGTGCCATCGTGCATGCCCACCCCGTGGCCTTGGTCGCGTTCAGCATCTGCGGGCAGGCGCCGGACACGCAGTTGCTTCACCAGGCCAGGCACGTCTGCGGGGAGGTCGGCTTTGCGGCTTACGCGCTGCCCGGCAGCCAGGCCCTCGCCGAGAGCGTAGCGGGCGCGTTTGCCACGGGAGGCCATTGCGTGATTATGGAAAGCCACGGAGTCGTGGTGGGCGGCGAGACCTTGCAGCAGGCCTTCCAACGCTTCGAGACGCTGGAGTTCACCGCCAAGACCATCATCAAGGCCCGGACCCTGGGCAAGGTCAACTACCTGAGCCGGGAGCAGACCGAGCTGCCGCACCGCAATTTCACGCCCTTGCCCGCCTTCGACCACGGCGAGGTGGAAAGCCGCGAACGGGAACTGCGGCGCCAATTGTGCGACTTTGTCCGCCGGGGCTACCAGCAACGCCTGCTCATCAGCACCGAAGGAAGCTTCTCAGCCCGGCTGGATGCCGAGTCGTTCCTCATCACGCCTTACCGGGTGGATCGGAACACCGTGGACCTGGACGACATCGTGCTGGTGCGAAGCGGCCAGGCCGAAAGGGGCAAAACCCCGAGCCGGGCCAGTCGCAATCATGGGGCCATTTACCAACGCCATCCCGACATCCACGCCATCGTCAACGCCTACACCGTCAATGCCACCGCCTTCAGCGTCGCCGGCGTTGAGTTAGACTCCCGGACGATCCCGGAGAGCTTCGTCTTTCTGCGTGAGATCACCTTGATTCCTTTTGGCATCCAGTTTTGCGACCCGGCAGACCTTGCCCAAAGGGTCTCCCGGCGCCGTCCCATCGCCCTGCTCGAGAATGACGGCGTGCTGGTTTGCGGCAGCAGCGTCCTGGATGCCTTTGACCGGCTGGAGGTCCTCGAGGCCACCGCCGAGGCCGTCATCAATGCCCGCCTTCTCGGAAGCATCACGCTCATGTCCGACCACGCGACCGCCGAACTCAGGCGCGTCTTTGACATGCCGGAGTGAGGCGGGGCGAGCGGTTTACACATGGGTTAGCGGGATAGGACACAATCCGAATAGCCGCAAAAAGGCACAAAAGGCGCAAAAGCCCTGACTTCTTGCGCCTTTTGTGCCTTTTCGCGGCTATTCCATTCGGGGTTGGTGTCGTCCATCCCACGAACCAGTCAGTATGCCGGGGGCTGGCCTTATGCGTATAGCAGGCGCCCCTTAGGCTCCGGGATTGCGCAGCCATCCTCTTTGGCCGTTTTGATCCAGCAGGCGATGGCGTCTTCTGCGTTCTTGATGGCTTGCCGCCGGGTGTTGCCGTGGGCCATGCAGCCGGGGAGTTCTGGCACGTCCACGACAAAGGCGTCGTCCTCCAAGCTCCACCAGAGGATCATCTCGTATCGTTCGATCGTTTCTTGGGCACTCATCCGTCTCAATCTTCGATGTTCGGTTTTGGTTCCAAATTCCCTTCCTGCACCCTTTTACTCCCAACGGTCGTTCGCGGCAACGGCAGAATTGCGGCAGCCATGAAATCCGAAGTCCGAACGAACTTGGGGCGCTGCAACCGTTTCAACGGTTGCAGCGCGCAAGGCGCCTTCTAACGGGCCCACCTCTTCTCTCGGGCGCCTGCTGCATTTCGGGCGTCCCGTTTCCCCTCACCCCGGCCCTCTCCCTCGGGGAGAGGGAGAACCCTCGTCAGTCGGGAGGCGAATCGGGGCGCCTCGGGATTTGCGAGAACCGAGCATCGCTGCTCCCTCTCTCTCGGGGAGAGGGCCGGGGTGAGGGGAAACGGGCTGCGAAACATCCGGTCTAAGAACGCGTCCGAAAAACTTGCCGAAATGAGGGCTTTGTCGCATCCTTTGTCGTGAGCTTTGTCGGATCGGCTGTTTTTCGACAAAGGGGTGGCGAGAAGGATTCGGAGTCAGAGTTTTGCGGCCGCGCCCTAACCCGGGTGTTTCACACCCAGGCGAGACGTTTCATTAACACCGTGGCTTCAGGCCGGTGTAAAAGGCGCTTGGGGCGGTGTAACCGTTTCAACGGTTTGGCTGGCAGCGCGGAAAGCCGTTGAAACGGCTGGGACGGCTCGCCGCATGCATACACCGCGCTGAAGCGGCGGTGTTAATGAGATTGGCGGCTGGCCTGTCAAATGTCCGGACTAACCGCCCGAGCAGTGGTTCGGTTTCAGATGCGCACATTAATCAAACATATTTTAAGTTCCACGGCCCCGCTGGAGGCCGTCACGGTGAAGGGCTGGGTCCGCACGCGGCGGGATGCCAAGGGCTTCTCGTTCCTCGAACTTAACGACGGCTCCTGCCTGGCCAGCCTCCAGGTCGTGGTAGATAGCAGCGCGCCGGGCGCGGAGCACTTGCCCAAGCTGGCCACCGGGGCCTCGGCCACCGTCGAGGGCACGCTGGTGCCCTCGCCGGCTTCGGGCCAAAAGTGGGAGCTGCGCGCAACGCGTGTCGAACTGGTCGGCGCGGTCGATCCGTCCTATCCTCTCCAGAAAAAGGGCCACACGCCGGAGTTCCTGCGCACCATCGCGCACCTGCGCCCCCGCTCGAACCTTTTCGGCGCCGTGTTCCGCGTGCGCAGCCGGCTCGCCTTCGCGGTGCATCAGTTCTTCCAGGAGCGCGACTTTGTTTATGTCCACACTCCGATCATCACGGCCAGCGATTGCGAAGGCGCGGGAGAGATGTTCCGCGTGACCACCCTCAAGGGCAGGCCCGGTGAAAAACCCGAAACCGATTTCTTCGGCCGGCCCACCTACCTCACCGTCAGCGGCCAACTCGAGGGCGAAACCTTCGCCTGCGCATTGTCCAACATCTACACTTTCGGCCCGACGTTTCGCGCGGAAAACTCGAATACGGCCCGGCATGCCGCCGAATTCTGGATGATCGAGCCGGAGATGGCTTTTTGCGATTTGCAGGCGGACATGGACCTGGGGGAAGAGTTCATCAAAGCGATGGCCAAGTGCGCCCAGGAAGAATGCGCCGAGGACCTCGCCCTGTTCGCCAGGTTCGTTGACAAGGGCCTGGTCGAGCGGCTGAGATTCGTCCTGGAGCGTCCGTTTGTCCGTGTGCCTTACACCGAGGCCATTGACATCCTTAAAGGCTCGGGCAAGGTCTTCGAGTTCCCGGTCGATTACGGGCAGAACCTCCAATCCGAACACGAACGCTTCCTCACCGAAGAGCATTTCAAGTCCCCTGTGACTGTTTTCAACTATCCGCGCGAGATCAAGCCCTTTTACATGCGCCTCAACCCGGACTCCGAAACCGTCGCGGCCATGGACGTCCTGGTCCCCGGCATCGGGGAGGTCATCGGCGGCGCTCAACGCGAGGAGCGGCTGGATCAACTCCACGAGAACATGAAGGCCCACAAGCTCAAGCCCGAGGATTACTGGTGGTATGTTGATTTGCGCCGCTACGGCACCACGCCCCACGCCGGCTTCGGCCTTGGCTTCGAGCGCCTGCTGATGTTCCTGACCGGTGTCTCCAATATCCGCGATGTCATTCCCTTCGCGCGCACGCCGGGCAATGCGGAGTTTTAGACCCCGCTCAGGCCAAAGGGGCGAGTGTCAAGGGGCGGCACTTCGTTCCCTCGACACCCGAAACCCGACACTCGACAGATGTGTCCGGATCCCTTCGAGCTGCCCAGTCTGATGCTACTCGACGATCTTCGGGACGATGAACAGGCCGTTGGCTTGAGCCGGGGCGTTGCGCAGGGCCTCCTGGTGGGACATTGAAGGACGGACCTCATCGGGACGGCTCACATTGAGCAGGGGGAAGGCATGGGCGGTCGGTTCGACGCCGCTGACATCCACCTCTTTGAGCTTCTCGATATAGCCGAGAATATGGCCCAACTGGGCGCCAATCTTCTCCTCCTCGGCGGCGGAGAGGGAGAGCCGGGCCAGATGGGCCACGTACTTCACATCAATTTCCAGGGATGCCATGTTCTGAAAAGCCTGCTCGGCGGTCAGTCTTCCTCAAATTTCGCCTTAATGAGCGTCTCGATCTCGGCCAGGGCTTGGGGAGCGTCCTGCCCATGGGCATGAACCGTCAGTTTGCTGCCCGGGCCGGCTGCCAGCATCATCAGGCCCATGATGCTCTTGCCATTGACCTTTTCTCCGTCTTTTTCGACGAAGATATCGCAAGTGAACCGGTTGGCGGTCTTGACGAACATGGCGGCAGGCCGGGCATGGATGCCCAGCTTGTTCGAGACCAGAAAGTCTTTGGTCATGTTCGAACTGCTATCGGTGGTTTTCTTAGCGCTCATTCATTGCGTCGTCCCTCTATAAGTAACCGAACCAGGGCGGTTTAGCGAATAAATTCTACAGCTTGGCGGCGGTCATCCGCGAAATGAGCCGGTCATTGAGCTCCTTGGCGGGATTGAAACCGGTGGACCTCAGCTTGGTTTGGAAGGCGGCCACCTCGATGAGCCGGGCAAGGTCCCGGCCCGGCCGCACCGGCAGGGTGATATGCGGTATATCGATGCCCAGGATTTTCACATACTCCTGCTCCATGCCCACGCGGTCCACGTCGGGGACCTCATTCCAGGACCTCAGTGTGATTACCAGGTCCACCCGTTTCTCCTGCAGGATGCACCGCACGCCGAACATGGCGGCGACATTGATGATGCCGATGCCGCGCACCTCCATGTGATTGCGTGTGACCTCGGCGCTGGTGCCCACGACTTCGCGGCCGTCCACAAGCATTACCTTGGTGATGTCATCGGCGACCAGGCTGTATCCCCGTTCGATGAGCGCCAGCACGCTCTCGCTCTTGCCGATGCCGCTCTCTCCCCGCAAAAGCACCCCCACCCCAAGAATATCTACCATGCTCCCCATTTCCGTGCCGTGCGGGGCGAACATCGTCTCCAGCGCCAGCGTGGCCAGGTTGATGAACTTCATCGTCACCAGCGAACA
>Ga0181524_10004793_pt1 | contig 12350 bp, 13 predicted proteins | sample PEATcosm2014_Bin_34_FD_119761 | JGI IMG/M metagenome (GOLD analysis project Ga0181524, IMG submission 119761) | Peatland microbial communities from MTU Mesocosm Facility, Houghton, MI, USA - PEATcosm2014_Bin05_60_metaG | ecosystem: Environmental > Terrestrial > Soil > Wetlands > Peat | place...
GCAACGGGCTTGCCGACCAATTCCTCCGCGGCGCGGCCGACCTGCCGGCAATAGGCGGCATTGGCGTAATTGATGCGAAGCTCCTTGTCCAAGATCAGGATCGCCTCGGTCGTTTGGGCGACGGCCTGGGCCAGGATCGTCTCCCGTTCAGGCTGGCGGCGGCTTCGCTCAAGGCGCTGGAGCGTTGCCGGCTTTGTGCGCGGGGTTTCCGTTGATCCGACCTCGCTTGCTGGCGCAGCCTCCTGGCGCGCCTTCAGGCGTGTCTTTTCTTCACAACCCAGCTCCAAAGAACCCGTCTCCAACTTCGATTGAGCCCTATCTGTCGTTCTCATTGTGACCGGTCGATCTCATGACGAGCGGTTCCCCAGGCAGTAGCTGCCGTCGGAAAGCCCGGGCGCCGACGCAGCCGCGAGGTGCATGTAACCCAAAACCGTTAAGTTACCGTGGATGCGCTTCCCCAGTTATGGAACGTCATTTCGAGGATGATTGTACGCCGCGATTGAGTGACTCCCCGAACCTCGGCATCAAGACCTATCTGAGCGGCGCACTCGTCGGCAACATCGTGCTCGACACCAGCGCCGCCGCCACTGACAAGATCGACTATGTCGCGAACGACGGCCAAGGCCTCACGAGCACTTCGACCCGCACCGTCATCGTGGAACCCGCGACCGTACCGCCGCCTGCGTCATCGGCCAACGCGAGTTCATCGGCGACCTCAACTGTGCAGTAGCGCATAAAGCCATTTTGCCGAAGCTACTCTGCGAAAAACCAACGCCGCCGCGGATGGTCTCTGCGCCGAGCTGTGGCCCTTGAAGCCGGGCTACGGCTCTGACACGTCTGTCAGCGCACGTAGAGAACCTTAACTATTTTGAGTTCTAAATGCCCAAAGCGCTTTGACTGGCGCTTTCGTAACTGTTCACATCCCCCTCCCTTCGCGCTCCTTCCATTAAGAAGCCAGCTGAGCATTTTCCGTAGGTTAGCCAGAACGTGCGGCATCCCGCCGCAGGGGGATGTGAACGCTTACGGCGCTTTGGTGTTCGAAAGGCAAATTCTACCGGGCTTCGCGTACCGATTGACTAGTCAGTCTCCATTAAGCGTTGTCCGTCGGTTGCAAGCGCGCTGATAGGCTTCCATCCATCGCGGGATGACCGATGAATGCGTCAGTAAGTGGTATCGCATGGCCGGCCGACCCCGCCGTGCACGATCTGATTCAGCACTTTCCTTTCCCGATCGCGCTGCTCGATGACGCGGGCGGCGTGCTAGTTCTGAATGATCGTTTTACACAGACTTACGGCCCACAGGCGCTCGATTCGGCGCCGCTCCAAGATATGATCCGCAAAACGGCCTCCGACTGGCAGACGGTTCAAGTGCCGGGCCGCGGACAAGATCAAATCGAGGTCATGGCTCAAGTCCTTCGAGTCCAGGGCCATCCGATGCTGATACTCGACGATGCGGCCGATCCCGCGTTACTGCGGAAGCTGGATCAGTTGAACGGACAAATCACCGAACTTGAGCGGGCCAGCTCCACCGACCCGCTGACCAGGGCCTGGAATCGCGCTCATTTCGATCGCGTGGTCGCATCGGAACTGGACCGTAGCATCCGGTTCAGGCAACCGGTCTCGCTTGTCTTTCTCGATTTGGACCACTTCAAACGGATCAACGATACTCACGGTCATCAGGCTGGCGATTCCGTGCTGCGCGAACTCGTCCAGGTGATCGGAACCTCGATTCGATCGATCGATGTCCTGTTTCGCTGGGGTGGTGAGGAATTCGTGGTGCTGGCCTCATCGACTGGCTACCGGGCCGGCGCCACGCTGGCGGAGAAGTTGCGCAGCAAAGTCGAACAGCATCGCTTTGCTGGCGTCGGATCGGTGACGATCAGCCTGGGCGTGGTGGAACATCTTGCAACGGAGAGCGCGGAAATCTTGTTCCGGCGGGTGGACCAAGCGCTCTATCGGGCGAAGAACGGTGGGCGCAATCGAGTCTACGTCGATGAACGAGGCAGTTCTGACATATGGGCGGCAGAGAGCGGCCCGTCCGCCATTCGTCTGATATGGCAGGAAGCGTATGAATGCGGCGAGCCCACGATCGATCGCGAGCACCGGGAACTTTTCGAGCTGGCGAACTCGCTGTTCGACGCTTCGTTCAAGTCGAAATCGTCGCCCGAGGCATTCGGCGCCGCGTTGGACAAGCTCCTCGCGCATGTTGTGCGGCACTTCGCCGACGAAGAGGCCCTGCTCGCCCAGAATGGTTACAAAGGCCTCGCCTCGCATCGACGGGCCCACGCCCATTTGCTCGCGCGAGCGGCGGAACTGAAAGCTGCCGTTGCGGACGGCAAGACCACCTTAGGTGATCTGGTCGAATTTCTCGCGAATAAAGTGGTTGCGCAGCACCTGTTCAAGGCGGACCGGTGCTTCTTTCCGTTGTTCAAGAAGCAAGCCGCATAGAGAAAAGCTTTCACGTCTCAATCATTCTGCGGCATCAAAGGGGCCTGCACGTCAGGGCTGTGCATGTCTGGACGGCGCCCCTTAATCAAGGGATTTCTGGAAGCGATATGACATCTCGGGTGCGGTCATGTCTCCGGCCTGTTGGTGCAGGAAAGCCACCCTGCTGGCCCTGATGATTGGTCCGCTCGGTTCTTAGCCCCATCAGTTCAACGCGCTCGTATCCGGCGCCTACAGCCCTTTGGACTTCCAGAACCTGTCCGTTCACTCACATCACCCCGTCAGTCACCCTCGATGCGTACTCGCCTTGCGGCGAAACCTCTTTCCGCCAAGCCCTTTGCGGCCGTCAGGCCGCGACAGGCCGGTCGTCGTAGACGCCGTCCGAGCGCAGGATGGCGAAGGCGATGCGCGCCAGCTTGTTGGCCAGCGCCACCGCCGTCAGCTTGAATCCGTACTTAAACCCGCCCTTGCGTTCGAGCAGACCCGTGGCCCAACGTCGCAACGCATCTTTGTGGGTTCCGGCGCGGTAGAGCACGGATGTCGCTCCGACGACGAGGAGTTTGCGCAAATAACGGTCGCCCATCTTGCTGATCCGCCCCGACCGCTCTTTGCCGCCGCTCGAATACTGGCGCGGCGTCAGGCCGAGGAAGCCGGCGAACTCCCGCCCGCTGGCGAACGCTCCGAATTCGACCACCGTCGCGGCGAGCGCGGTGGCGGTGATCGGTCCGACGCCGGGTATCGTCATCAGCCGCCTCGCACGATCGTCGGTTTTGGCGACCTTCTCGAGCTCGGCGTCGATGGCGGTGATCTCTTTGTCGAGCGCGTCGATTTGACCGGTGAGCGGCGCCAACGCCGCACGAACCTCGTCGCATACGACGATCTCGCCATTCCCGTCGGCTCCGGTCGCGGCGACTTGCTTCAAGTCATAGGCGTATTGCGCCCCCTGTGGCGCGATGACTCCGACCTCGCTCAAATGTCCTCGCAGCGCGTTCAAGAGCGCCGTGCGCTGTCCGACCAATTGTTCCCGCACTCGATGGCGCATCAGAGCCGCTTGATTGGCGGCCGAGCGCACGGGCACGAACCGTTGTCCTGGCCGCACCGCCGCCTCACATATCGCCGCCGCGTCGGCCGCATCTGTTTTGTTGCGCCGCACATAGGGTTTCACATGCGCCGGCGGAATGAGCCGCACTTCATGCCCAAGCGCAGCGATCTCCCGTCCCCAGTAGTGCGCGCTTCCGCAAGCTTCCATCGCCACCAAGCAGCTCGGCAGCTGAACGAAAAACCCCAGCACCGCGCCGCGCCGCAGTTTACGCGCCACGACGACATTCCCAGCCGCGTCGATGCCGTGAACCTGAAAAACGTTCTTCGCCAGATCGAGGCCAATCCGCGTGACACTCGCCATTTTCTCGCTAGAATTCGTCATGGACGGCGCTCCTCAGATGGGGTTTTGACAACGACCATCTTGGCACATTCGATGCCGTTCGGGGCGCCGTCCACCCCATCAGTTCTCATGCTTTCCCCCTGCGCCGCAAGATCGGGTCCAATAATGACCCCGCCCTGGATTGGCGTTTAGCCGTTGATGCACCTACGGGATCACGCGCCCAATGGGGGTCGCGGTAGGACGGGAAGCGCCGATCCAAAGGAGCACATTATTCTTCAACGAAGCCAATCGCTTGATCGACACAGGCGGCGGGGTCATTGTCGGGTGCGATTTTACATGCTGGCAAACGCATCCTGGTCGGCGCCATCACCGGGATTCAAGCGACGGCAAAGTCCCGGAACGTCATAAGCCTTCGCTTCCGAGATTGCCGAGACAAGCAGGTGACGGAGGTTTTTCAGCATCAAAGGCGAAATCATGCCGGTCATGGCCGTGGTCGCGGGCGCTCGTGAAGTCTGCATTCTACACGATACCCCACGCACGATACCGCCCGCGCCCCGTCGCCTCGCGCAGCCCGAGTTCGGCGACGAGGTTTTGCGCGGCGCGCGGCGTGACGCCGAGCTCTTTGGCGATCAACCCGTCGCTGGCGATCGGATGGGCGAGGACGAGGTCGATGAGGGCGGCGAGGTGCGAGCTCGACCGCCGCCTGGTGAGCTTGCACTCCAACTGCCGGCGCGCCAGAGCCAAGCGGTCGTGATCCTTCATGCCCGCCTCCGCCGCGGCGGCGACGGCCTCGCCCCAGGCGACCAGCCGCGCCGTGCGATCCCGCGCACGGCGGCGTTCGCGGGCGACGAGGCGCAGGCCGGCGTTTAGACAGAGCAAATGGGTCTTGGTTTTCTTCAGCGCGCGCATCGCCGCGGCGACGAGCAGAGCGCCGAGCCAGGGGCGATGCTGCAGCGGTTCGATCCGCTCCCAGGCCTCCCACAGAAGCGCGCCGGCCAGCAGCGGCGGCAGGATCCGGGTCTGATCGCGCACGCCCCGCCACGCTTGCAGGCGCTCGTCCTCATTCCAGTCGAGATCATAGACGAGAGAATCGCGCGGCCGCGGCGCCGCCGCTTCGCCGTCGATGACGCAGCGCGACCGCGCGATCAAAGCGTCGACCGCCGCAAATTCGGAATGGAGACCGTCCGGCCGGCGCTCGCCGTCGTCGCCGATGGGACTATCGTCGTCGTCGTCGGCATCGGCATCCAGATCGCGCCCCATCGCGCCGGAAGGCTCTCCCGACGGCCCGCTGCCCTGTTCCGGCCCGGCCCCGTCGGCCGCGTCGCCCCGCAGCGCGGCAAAGCCGGCCCCCGACAGGGTTCCAGTCGGCAGGCTCGGCGGCGATGCGCCGGCGCGCCCGCAGCACGGCGTGGGCGCGGATCAAGGCGGGGGTGCGCGCGCACACGTCCATGCCGGCATCGTGCAGCATGAGGTCTTCGAGGTGCACGAATTCGCCCTCGAGCCACAGGGCGGCGCAACCTTCGGTAAAATGCGTCCTGGCGATCCAGCCCTCGCGCACCGGGCTTCTCGCTAAGCGTTCGTCGAGGCGGGCGAGCGCAAGTGGCGCAAGCTCGCGGCGCAGCAGTCAACACCCACACCGCCGGTCTGCACGGCTTTGCACGATGCGGTCATGAACTCGGCCCCCTGAAATCCCGGTCGGCGCCCTCCGACCCCGCGCCCGAACGCCATCGCGGGCGTCTTCGGCGATCAATCTGGCTGCGGCTCGTCGGTCTCGATGGCCTCATCGTCGCCGTCGTCGCTTGTCTCGCGGGCGCCGAGGACGTCGGGAAAGCCGTCCGCCAACAGCTTGTCCTTGCTGAGCAGCCCGGCGTCTTCGAGCATCTCCATGTCGGGCAGATCGCGTAGCGTGGCGAACCCGAAATGGCTCAGGAACGCCTTCGTCGTCACAAACGTGTACGGCGCTCCGGGGGTTGGACTGCGCGGTCCGGCCGCGATGAAGCCGAGCGAGCGGAGGTGGCCGATGACGTCGCGGCTGACCTCCTTGCCGAAGAACGCCGACAGGTCCGCGCGGGTGACCGGCTGGAAGTAGGCGATGCACATCAGGATCAGCGCGTCCGACCGGGACAGCGGTCGCACAGTCTCGCCGAGACCTGTGGCGGCCCGGATCGCATCGGCGTAGCCTTCTTTCGTGCGGTGCTGCCAGCCGCCGGCGACGGCGACAAGTTCGTAGGGCCGGCCGCGCAGCCCGTCGCGGATGTCGTCGATGATCAGGTCGAGATTGCAGTCGCGGCCGACGACGCGGGCCAGCGCCTCGCGTCCGACCGGCTCGGGCGAGGCGAAAATCACCGCCTCGACGCGGCCCATCCATTCGCGCCAGCGCAGCTCCGCCGGCAGATCGGCGAGTTCTGTATCGAGCCCTTCCTTCGCTCGCGCGCGCCGGCCCATGTCAGAGCCCGTACAGTCGGAAGGTGGAGCGGCCGGTCAGTTCCCGCACGGCGTCGAGCGCCACCAGGCGTTCGAAGAGGCGACGGGCGCTACGGTCGCTGGCGTCCTTGCCGGCTGCCGCCGGCTGGGCGTCTTCCATCAACAGGATCGCCACCATCCGGTCGGCGTCCTTGCCGCGCAATTTTGGCGCAGCCGCCAGCAGGCGGTTGGCGCGCCGGACGAGGTCGACATAGAGATCGGCCGCCGCCGCGGCGCCCCGCGCATAGCCGAGCGCGCAGGCGCGCGGCCACGCGGCGTCGGGTCCGCCCTGCTTGCCCGCGGCGCGCAGCTCGGCCCGTCGGACCTGGCCGGCGAGGAGCGGCACGGCCATCGGCCAGTTCAGGCGATGAGCCAGCACCATGTCGGCGAGCCACAGCGCCAGCTGCTCGCTCTCGGGCACAAAGCGCAGGCTGACGGCGGCGATCTCGGCGGCGGCCGCGACCGCGCTCCCCTCGCCTTTCGCCAGCTTCGTCGCGACCGAGACCACGTCCTCGAGCGCGGCGTCGGAACGCAGCTCGAACAGCGCCGACAACGCAAGCATCCAGCCCTCCGGGATCATGGCGGCGCGCTCGCCAAGGTGGCGCCACGCCTTGAGGATGCGTCCGGCCGGCCCGGGATCGTCGCTCTCGCGGCGCAGATACCAGGCGTCGCGCAGCGCCGCCTCGTCTTCCGGCCGCCCGCCCTGCCGCGCAAGAAGCGCGGCCTTGGCGAGGGACAGACGATGACGCCAGAGCAGGCCGAGCGGGTGCTCGCTGCGCGCGATCGGATGAATGGCGGCGAGCGCCGCGCCGGCGAAAAACATGGCGTCGCCAACACCGTCTGCGGACGCGGACAACCGCGCCCAACCGGGAAAGGGCGGGAAGGCGGGCGGCGGGTCGGGGATGATTCGCGCGCGCGAGGGCATGCGGAAGGGTAGCCCAGGACGGCGCTTTTGCCTATCCGGCGGGAGGAAAACCGCCGCGCTTGTCGAATCATAATCATGTCCGATAATGTTGTATTATCGGACGTCATGGTCTTTATATAGAGACATGCCCGTGTCGCGGCCCTTGGATGGCTGGAAAGGCCCGCCGGGCGTCGATTTTCCCGCCCCTTTGGCCGCCGATCGATGGATTCCGGTCTTTGGATCGCTGGACCGCCAACCTGAGATCCCTGGACTGCGACCGTCGACCAGCCCCGCGACGAGCGCGCAACGCCTTGATATTGCAGCGGGCGCCGAGAACGGCGGGGAACATCGAGCGGCGCGGATCCCGCGCCGACCCGCCAGAGCAGCGCGAATTCCAGCGGCGCCTCAGTCCCACAAATTTCGACTCGCTTTTGTCCGCCAGTCCAATGAATTTTGACTCAGTCTCACCATTTCTGAATCGACTAACCCGCTGAAATCGCTCGATCATGAGTCTCACGAATTCCGACTCGGGCTTGTACGCCAGTCCGATAAATTCCGACTCAAGCGACGCTGTCGCCGCCTTCGAGGCGCGCGGCGCTAGCCGAGCGCGCGGTTCACGAGCCGACCGAGCGTTCGACGGCGCGCGATAGCAGACCCTGTGCGAGCGTTTCGCCACTCCTCGCTGGCTAGAATGGTCTGCGCGAGCCTCAGGTATTCCTCCGGAGCGCGCGGCGGCGCTCCCAAGCGGATGGGTCCGACCGCGACCGCGCGAGCAGAGCGAGGCCAAAACGCGGGACGGGCTTCGCCCGTCCATTCCGCCAGCTGCTCGAGCGTGAACGGCGCGGAACCCAAACCTCGCCGCGCGCCGCCGAGATCGAGGAGTTGCGCGACGCTGAGCAGCGTCACCATCCGCCACCCCAGGGAAGCCGTGGCCAGGGGCTCGCTCCGGTCCTCCGCGGCCCCGGTCAGCGGCGGAAGGGGACCGCCAGGTCCGACGCGCGCGATGAAGGGGGTCTTGCTTCGGCCTCGCGCCCGAGGCGAGGCCCAGAGCAGCCGCGCGGCTCGCAACACCGCGCACGCCGTCGAGGGAAGGTTGTCCATGGCCTCAGCGAGTGTGGAGGACAGCATGCTGAAAAACCCCTGAATTCCCGGCGATGCCGCGGCGCCCGCGACGGCGAGACCTCGCACGACGCCTTGGCACCGAATGCAGACCAGACGGGCCGCGCCGCCGCGGTTCCGAAACCGAAATCCCAGAAGGCTCGGACAATGCGCGCACGTTTCCGTCAGAAATCGACCATGCCGGTCGCATAGGCAGCTCTCGACCAAAGCCCAGGTCCGGCGAATATGATGGTCCCGGCCGGCGCCGGCGTCTTCGTCCAGGCAGGCGGGACAAACGGGTCGTCGGATCGCTCCGGCCACCCTCCCCTCCCCCCAGACGTACAAGCCTATCGGTCTGCGCCGTCTCGAGAGCGCCATATCCCGCACCCACCCTTCAGGAAGCCGACACGCTCTCGCCCAGATCGACACGGCGGCATCCGCGGGCGCGAACTCTCGACCCGAAAAGCCTATAGGCCTGTCATGAGGCCCGACGCCAAGCCGTTCCGAGAGATCGTCGGCGCAGAGGTCGTATCGGCAGGCGATCCGTCCCTGCCAGGACGAGAGCAGTTCATCCTCGAACGGCCTCGGGGCGACCGGCAGAAAGTCCCCAAGAATCATCCCGCGGCCCGCCGCCGTAGCCGCTCTTCGGTCTTTCGGGTCATGGCGACGAGCGGCAGCACGAGACCGTCGGCCTCAAAACTCTCCTTCGTGATGCATTCGGCCCCCGAACGGATGGCCTCGGCGGCGACGGTCTCGATCAGGCGGAAGATCCGCACCGTCACGCCGTCGGTCAATTCGAGCACGCGCTTGCGAACCGAGGTCGTTTCCAAGGCCGAGGGCCGACGCAGCGGCAATAACGCGCCTAGGCTGGACAGCAGTTGCGCCAGAAATCGGTCGTCCGCCCATCGCCGCAAATGCAAGGCCTCGAAGCGTTCGGCCAATTGCGGATCGGTCAACAACGCCTGGCGCGCAAGATCCGTCCCCGCGCAAACGAGCGGCGCCTTGAGGTCGTTCGCGAGGAAGCGAATGGCGTTCAGAAAGATCCGCTGCTGCCGAAAACTGCCGGCCAGCATGGCGTGGACCTCGTCGATGATCAGCATGCGCACGCCCATGGAGCGCAGGAGGCCGCGGCAGAGTTCCTTCTGCCGGTGCGTCGCGCCGTCGATCGGTCCGGACATCCCGAGACTGACGAGCAATTCGCCGTAGATGTCGCGCTCGATCGGCTCCGCGGGCATCTGCATGGCGACCACCGTCATCGTCGTGACGCCCGTAGCCTTGTCGAAGGTGGCGGGATGATCGCGCAAGAATTTACGAATGATCTTCGTTTTGCCCATGCCCGTATCGCCGTAGATGAGCAGGCAGGGCATGCGATCGCGCGGGGGATAGGAGAGCAGGTCCTCCAGCCGCCCCAGCGCCCCGCGGGCTTGTTCGAAATCCAGCCAGCGATCCGCCCGTATCCAGGCGATCCGCTCCTCGTCGGGCAGGCCTGCCTGGCGACGATAGGCGGGCAAGAGATGGCCGTATTCGCTCAAGACCACTCCTCGATCTCGAGCAACGGCAAATCCCCAAACGTCTGTTCCTGCGCGTCGTTTTCCGCCTCCTTGGCGCCAGCGCCCATGGCCGTCGCCGACAACGCCGAATTCCTCCGCGCGGATAAGCGTCGGGCTGATTTTGTTGCCGCGGCCGCCGTCTCGACCAGTTCGCGCTGCGCCTCCACCGTGTCGAAAATCAATTGTTCGTCGACCAGCCGGACGCCGCGCTCCCTCAGGGCGGTCAAAGCCATCCGGTGCTCGCCCAGGGTAATGCGCGGGCGGCGCAGATCGGCGAACCGGACCGGCCAATGCTCGCCGTCCGGCCCCTCGACGAACACGCGCGAAAGATCCCGGGGATCGTATTTGATCCGAAGCCGACGATCGAGCCGTCCCGCCCAAGGGCTCAGCACGTCATCCCAATAGCGAAGCCCAAAGAGCCGCACGCCGTCTCGTCGGATGCTGCGTTCCTCGAACGGCAGGAAATCGTAGAGAAACTGGGTATCGTCCTGCGGAAATCGGAAGGGTTGTCGGCGCGCGGCCACGGCGTCGCTCCAGGCCGTGATCGGCGGCAGCAGCAGCGTGCCGTGCACTTCGGCGTGGTAACGGCCGACGATCTGCAGCGCGAGCCATCGTTCGAGCTCGTCGAGCGTCATGGCGGCGTGCTTTTCGGGATCATAGGCGCCGCGATCGGCGATATTGCTGAAAGTCGTGCCCGGCAGCAGATGGACAGCGCCCATCATCGTGCCGATCAGGCGCTCGATATGTCCCCCATAGTGCGGCGTGGCGACCGGACGATGAACCAGCGAAACGCCGTATTCCGCGGCCCCTCGTGCGAGCGCGCGGCTGCGAAACTCGCGCGCGTTGTCGACGTGAATCACGTCAGGCAAGCCGGAGACCGGCCAGTCTCCCTTCACCCCGCGCGCCGCGAGCCACTCGGATTTAGGCGTCACGAGATGGTGGATCGCCAACGCGACCGACGCCGACGATGGCGCTTCCAGACTGAGGTAGAACCCCGCCACCATGCGGCTCGCCACATCGATCGCGAGCGTCAGCCACGGGCGCTGAATCGGCCGACGGTGCACGGCGTCGACGACGAAAACATCGACAGGCGTGTGGTCGATCTGGACGATGTGAAGCGCGTGGTCGGCGCTGTATTGCCTCACGACGGGCTTGAAGCGATCCCGCGCCGCCTTCGCCCCTTCCCTGGCGCCGACGAGCGCGCGCCGGTCCACGGACGCAACACGCGCACGAACCGCGTTGCGAGACGGTATCGCGACCCCTCGGGCGCGGCACAATTGGCGAATATGATCGTGGAGCGCACTGACCGAAGGCCTCTGACGGCTTAGATAATAGCTCGCGATCGCCTCTTCGATCACGGCTTCGACGTCGTCGGCGAGGTGGCGCGCTCCCCTCGGCGGACCCGGCTTCGCGCCAAGCATCGAACTCGTCACCGGCTCACGTCGGTACCGCTCGATCAATGCGTAGAGCCGGGCGCGGCGAAGACCGAGCGCGCGGCACGCCGTTTTTACTTCCGTAGGCGACAATGGTCCCCCGCGGGCGAGCGGCCTGATGATCGCCTCCCGCGCGACAGCTTCCCGCCATCGGTCGTCATCGACATCGAGCTTATCGATATTGCGCTTCACCCATCACCAAACGTCGCGCTCGCCCCATTCCAGCGAATCAGGGATAAATTCCAGCTATCTGAGCAGAATCCACTCAACCTTGGCCAGAGAAAAGTGTTATGATTCAACGAAAGCGAGTCCATTGAACTTGAGCAAACGACAGCCCGATTCGAGCCCACCAACCGACGAAAACGACCGCGAAATCGGCGCTGAAGCCCCGCAGGCCGCGCCGGCGAACGTCCCTGAACCCAGCGGACGCACGGCCGCAGGCCTGCCGGCGCATCTGCAAGACCTGGCGCAAACCGCGCGCGACTACGCCAAAGCCTCGAGCTCGGGCAACACGCGAAAAGCCTACGCCGCCGATTGGAGACACTATTCGGCCTGGGCGCGGCGGCAAAACCTCCCTGCCCTGCCCCCGGATCCTCAGGTCATCGGGCTTTACGTCGCCGCCTGCGCCTCGGGGGGCGCGGGCCCCAAACCCTGCTCGGCGCCCACGATCGAGCGCCGGCTTTCGGCGCTGATGTGGAATTTCGCCCAGCGCGGCGAGACATTCGACCGTTCCGACCGCCATGTCGCCACCGTCCTTGCCGGCATTCGTCGCACCCACGGCCGGCCGCCCGTGCAGAAGGAGGCGGTGCTGCCCGAGGATCTCCTGGCGATGATCGCGACGCTGGATCTCGGCGACCTCAGGGGCCTGCGCGACCGGGCGATCCTGCTTTTGGGATTCGCCGGTGGCCTGAGGCGCTCGGAAATCGTCGGCCTCGACTGCCGCCCCGAGGACGGCCTCACCGGAGGCTGGATCGAATTCTTCGACGACGGCCTGCTGCTGACGCTGCGCGGCAAAACCGGCTGGCGCGAGGTGGAAATCGGCCGCGGGTCTTCCGACGCCACCTGCCCGGTGGTCGC
>Ga0181524_10004795_pt1 | contig 12347 bp, 8 predicted proteins | sample PEATcosm2014_Bin_34_FD_119761 | JGI IMG/M metagenome (GOLD analysis project Ga0181524, IMG submission 119761) | Peatland microbial communities from MTU Mesocosm Facility, Houghton, MI, USA - PEATcosm2014_Bin05_60_metaG | ecosystem: Environmental > Terrestrial > Soil > Wetlands > Peat | place...
AAGGGCTCCTCGGTTTGCCGATGGGATCGCTCGGATGCTTCCACGGATTGTTCGGCGTTTCGGGCATCTGCAACATCCTCGGCGCGATTCACATGGCGCGTTTCCTGAAACTCGGGCCGGATGACAATGTGGTGACGATTGCCACGGACGGGTTTGACCGTTATCCCTCCGTGCTCGCGGAACTCGAACGGCGCCGGGGACCGATCCGCGTCAGCGAACTTGGCGCGCGCATCGAAGAGGTTTTCCGCGGCGGAGGAGCGGAAGATATTCTGGATGTGCGCCCGCGGGAACAGAAAGAGCGGCTCTTCGGCTACAAGCAAGAAGTTTGGACCAACTTCGGCTACTCCCTGCCCTATCTAGAACGTATGAAATCCCAGTCCTTCTGGGATGAAGAGTTCAGCAAAATCGCGGAAATTGATGCGAAGCTGCTCAAGCAGCGGGAAACGGGACACGGGATACGGGACACGGGGTAAATGGTAAAGTAAAAGGGTAGAGCTTAAGAGAAAAAAGGTAAAGCACACGCGGGCCTCCCGACCATATCGGGACAGGCGCCGGTCGGGTAGTGACTTATTTTGAATTCTGGATCAATTCGAGGACGTCAAGGATGCTTTTCTCAGTGCGGCGCCAGTCTCTTTCGTGATGCTTCATTGTGGCTGATTTCAGCCTCATCTGGCAGTAGCTCAAAGCCCATTGAAGCTCTGCTAAGTTCCTGTGCCTGATCGCCCGTTGGATTCGTCTTAGCTCTTTGAATCGGCTCATGCGCACTCCAACAGTCCTGCGATTTCTTCGAGGCTCCAATCGTGGTCAGACACGGCCGCTTCCATTGCCGTTGTCACCCGCAGCGAGCTGTGTACCTTCGCCAAGTCGTCGTGCAGCCCGTCGGCCCTACTTTGAACTTTACCCTTTACATCTTATCATTTATCATTTTTCCGTGACCCGAATCCCGTGTCCCGTATCCCGTATCCCGTCTCCCGAGTGGTGCTATGGAAAATACCAACGTCAAACCAAACATTGCTGAGATCCGCGAGAAGTCCCAGTTGATGTCGGCTTCTGAAATCGACCGCACGCTGGTGCGGCTGGCGAATGAAATCCTGGAGCGCAACAACGGTTTGGCCGGAGTTGTTCTGGTGGGGATCCGGCGGCGAGGATTTCCTTTGGCGGAGCGCCTGGCCCAGAAGATGATGGAAATCGAAAAGACCGCGCCCCCGGTGGAGACCCTCGACATCACCTTTTACCGCGACGACCTCTCGACCGTTGCGCAGAAGCCGGTGGTGCAGGAAATACCCTCGGCGTTTACCGTGGAGGGGAAGACGGTGATTCTGGTGGATGACGTCCTTTACACCGGCCGCACCACGCGGGCCGCACTGGATGCCCTGCTGGATCACGGCCGGCCGCAACGCGTGGACCTGTGCGTCCTGATCGACCGCGGCCATCGCGAGTTGCCCATCCAAGCCAATTACGTGGGGCGGGTAATCCAAACCTCCGACACGGAAGTGATTGAAGTGCGCCTGCGCGAAATCGACAACGCGGAGAAAGTGATGCTCTGGGAGCGGGTGGTGTAGCGCATTCAGGTGTCAGGCGCCAGGTGTTAGGTGTCAGGGGGACGGGGGGCTGGGGGGAATTCAAAATTATGAATTATGAGTTATGAATTCCAGGTGTTGGCTGCAATTCATAATTCATAATTCCGAATTCATAATTCCACCACCCCCCCCCAGCCCCTAAAACCTGGAACCTGACACCTGACACCTGGCACCTGACACCCAGTGCTTACTGCCTACTGCCTTCTGCTTACTGCCTACTGGTTTCCTCTGGCCTCTCACCCTAGCTAACTCTGCCGCCTTCTTGCCATCTTCAGGAGGCCGCCTTTACTTTTAGGTGGATTCGTAGTAAAAGACTCCGCGGTAGAGTCTGCATACGGACCCAAAGAAGTCGTTGTAAGCGAGATCAGCAGTTCTTATGGACCTCGGCCGAGTGTTTTGGCGCGGGGTGGGTTTTGTGTTTTCCAAATCCCGCTTTTGGGAGTGCAGGATCTGTATACGCGCCGACTTATTGTCGACAAATTGGTGCGGGGATCCCGATGGAACGATTCGCGTCGAACTTGGCGAGGAACCCCTGTATTCCTGAAATGAACAAAAAACATTTATGTAACGCGAATTTCTTGTTCCGCCTCCATGATATGGAGTTACGGAGTTTTCCTACGATATCTCATAGTCCCCGTGGGGCGGGACAAGGGCATGGGCAATTTGCTTATTCGATTTCAGACACTTACCGCAGCTTTTGATTTTCGAGAGTTTGGACGCAGGTTTGCGAGTGTTCCAGTCCAAGCGATGATGCGGGTTTCATCCGGGAGGGGATCCCGGTCAAAACTCAGACCGAAAAGGAGCGTTGAGGGCATGAATAAGAAAAATTCTCACAGGTGGTTTGTAAATTTACTTCTGGCCTTTGCGGCTCTGGGGCTGAGCCTCAGTTGGGTTACGACCGCACGGGCCCAGTCCACCACCGACGGCGCCATTGGGGGCACAGTCTTTGACCAAACCGGCGCCGTGGTGCCGGGCGCGACGGTGGTCGTCCACAATAACGGAACCAATCACGAGGAGACCGTGACGACGGATGCTTCCGGGTACTATCGGGCGATCAAGCTGCAACCTGCTGTCTTCACGGTCACGGTGACTGCCAAGGGCTTCGAGACGTTTAAAGCCGAGCAGGTCACCGTTACGGTGGGTAGCATCACCAATGTTTCGCCGCATTTGACGGTCGGCACGACGACGCAAATCGTGACCATCACCAGTGTGGCGCCGCAGATCAATACCACCTCGGCAGACATTGCCAATACGCTCAGCCAGTCGGCGATTGCCAACCTGCCGATTCAGCGGCCCCGCTGGTCCAACTTCGCCCTGCTGACGCCGGGCGTGGTGAATGACTCCAACGGGTTCGGCCTCCTGAGCTTCCGAGGCATCAGCACGCTCCTGAACAACAACACGATTGACGGAGCGGACAACAACCAAGCTTTCTTCTCGGAAGAGCGTGGCCGCACCCGCGTCAGCTATTCCAGCACCGAGATCGCGATCCAGGAGTTCCAGGTCAACACCTCGAACTACTCCGCGGAATATGGCCGCGCCGCTGGGGCCGTGGTGAATACCGTGACCAAGAGCGGCACCAACCAACTCCACGGGGAGCTCTTCTACAAGAATCGGGAGAATGGTTGGGCTTCGCGCAACCCCTTTGCCACCCTCACTGAACCCAACTCTTCGGGGGTCTATTCGCCTCTCCCACTCAAGCCTAAGGATTATTGGGACATGTGGGGCGCGGCAATCGGCGGGCCCATCGTCAAGGACAAACTCTTCTTCTTTGTCGCCTACGACGGGTTCTACCGTAACTTCCCCGGAAACGCCGTGGCCACCAGCCCCAGCGTCTTCCTGGCGACGCCCGTATCGGCAGCCACTCTCTCGGGTGCGGGGTACACATGCACCGCTTCCGGCAACACAAAACCTGGAAGCATCACCCCCATCCCCCCCAACACCACTGCCCTCGCCTCCAACAACAGCATATTCGGGGGGAACACCAACATCTATAACGCCACCGTGGGCGCCTGCGCGATTGCAGGAATTGTAGTTGAAGGTGCATCCAACTGGAGTACAACCTTGCCTTCGTATGGCACCGGGGTGACGGACTACAACAACGGTTTGGCCGGTTTGATCAGCTTGTTGGGTTCAAACGCCCGCACGGGCAGTCAGGACATTGTTTTCCCCAAACTCGACTGGCAGATTAACTCGAAGAATCGCGCTTCCTTTGAAGTCAACCGCATGCGCTGGGCCTCACCCTTTGGCGTGCAGACCCAGGTGACCAACAATTATAGCAACGGCGCGGGTTTCGGCAATGACTACGTTTCTGACACCTGGGGCGTGGGCAAAATCGATACGTTCTTTTCCCCCACGGTTTCGAACGAATTCCGCTATCAGATCGGGCGCGACTTCGAGTTCGAAACCACCCCGCCGCCCGATCCTTACGAGATCAATGAGATGGAAATCACCAGCGCCACCTCCACCACCTATCCTTCCTGGGTCAATTACAGCAATCCCCTGGGTCTTCCGACCTATGCCAAGATTACCAATTTTGTTTCTTTTGGGGCGGCGTACTACGATACGCGTTATGCGTATCCCAACGAGCTGCGCAACCAGTTCGCCGACACCATCACGTGGTCACATGGCAATCACACCTTCAAGTTTGGCGAGGACTTCAGCCACGTCAGCGACCTGATCAAGGATATCTACGAGCAGAACGGCTACTATAGCTACAGCAGCGTGTCGAAGTACCTCGAAGATCTGTATGCACCGGCGGCTTGCAGCGGCCATCCCTGCTACGCATATTATTCCAGCTTCACCCAGGGGTTCGGTACTTTGCAGTTCACCGTTCCCTCCGAAGATGTGGCGTTGTTCGTCCAGGACGACTGGAAGGTAATGCCCCGCTTGTCACTTTCTTTCGGCTTGCGGTGGGAATATGAGCACCTTCCCTCTCCGTTCTTCCCCAACCCTGCCGTTCCCGCCACCACGCAAGTGCCGAACTATAAGAAGGACTTTGGCCCGCGAGTTGGCTTTGCCTGGGACGTGTTCGGCGACGGCAAGACCGCCGTGCGCGGGGGCTTTGGCCTTTACAACGGGCGGCTCACCAATGGGCTCGCCTTCGGCGTCTTGACCCAGACCGGCCTCACGCAGAACGGCGTCCTCACCGGCCAGCCGAGCTATAGCTTCTCCCCCAGCTCCGGCAACCCTGGGGCCGGGCCCTATTTCCCCGAAATCCTGTCCGCGGCGCCCACCAGTACGGTTGTCCCGGCGATCATATACTACAGCCCGCATATGAAGCCCCCGCAGATTGACCAAGTGGACTTCGTGGTCGAGCGGAACCTGGGTTGGAACACCGTTTTGGCCTTGAACTATATGGGAAGCTTCGGACACTTCCTGCCCCAATTCACCGATGACAACATTGCGCTGGGAACGAACTCCTCCGGCGCCAGCTCGACCCTCACCTATTACGTGTCGTCCGGCGGGCCGTACCACAGCCCGACTTACACCACACCCTTCTACGCCTACCGGCCCAACTCCAATTTCACCAATATGATTGACATCTTTGGCACAAGCACCAATTACAATGGGCTGGTCATTCAGGTGAACCACCGCATGAGCAGCTCGATCCAGTTCAGCACCAGTTACACTTGGTCGCATGGGCTGGACTATGGTACTCCCGCCGCCACGAATTACACGGCGACCAGTGGCCCTGAGTTGCTTGAACCCAACAACATTGGGGCGGAATATGGCAACTCTAACTTTAACGTTCCCAGCCGCTTCATCGTCAGCATGATCGCCACTTCGCCCTGGCACGTAAAGGGTCCCCTGCGCTACCTCGCCGACGGTTGGGAGATCGCGCCCATCTTTACCGCTCAGGACGGCCTTCCCTTCTCAGAGTCTGTCAGCGGCAATGCCCCGGGCTCGCTGACCAGTGGCGGCGGAATAAACGGAGTGTACACGTACGGCTCTGAGCGCATTCTGTCGCGCAATTCGTTCACGCAACCCGCCCTCCAAGACTTTGATTTGCGCATCTCCAAGAGCTTCGCCATTAAGGAGAAGGTCCACTTGGAGTTGCTGGGCGAAGCGTTTAACCTCTTCAATCACTTCAACGCTCAGGGTGTAAATGGCACCGATTACTCCATCTCGACGAGTGGCACCATTACGGATACCACCGGCGCCCTGCAAACTTGCACGAGCACTACACCTTGCCTGAGCGCCAACACCGCGTTCGGTTCCGTGACCGCCGCCAACAGTGACTTCGCTTACTCGACGCGGCAAATCCAGATCGGACTGCGCCTGAAGTGGTAATGAACCTTCCCAAAACGTGGTAGGGGCGCATAGCGATGCGCCCCTACGAAATCTGACGCGGCGGCTTCGGCCGCCGCGTTTTTTTTGGTGTGCCGCCTATTGCAGGAGCACCCCTTGGGGTGCCCTGGGGCAGGGCAAGCCCAGCCCCTACAAGACGTGTTGGGTTGCGGCAGACATCCAGGCGGAGGTTACATGCCTCGGCTATGCTCCGGCGGCCTTGCCCGTGAATTGGGGCAGAAATTGCCCGGCGACAAACGTTTCAATGGAGGTGGAGGTGGTGTTCTGTGCCGAGCGAGGCTCAAGCGGCGCCATGTATCCGGAGTTCAGGGATTCTGACATTTCAAGGATGAGGTCAGCCATGTTGGAAGACATCCCTACCTGCACCAAGGCGGGTTTGATCTGCGCGGGCCCGAGCTGCATATAGCTGAGGCCGGGTTTGCCGATCGCTTTGCCGATGACCGACGCCACTTCCTGGTAAGTCAAGTCGCGCTGCCCAAGGAGTTCCCGCGCTTGTTTGCCGCTGAAATCAAGTTTCAGCAAAGTCTCGGCCGCCGTCGCGCCAATGTCCTGGGTGGCAATCATCGCCACTTTCAGGTCGCTGCGCAGCGGACCGCCCGTCACTCCAAAACTCTTGATGATCATTGCCTGAGGCAGGAGGTTTTCCATAAAGTAGCCCGCGCGAAGGTAGACAGCCTTCAGCGAGGCGACACCGTTCAGTTTGTGTTCCAGGTTATGCAAGCCCACCACCGGCCCGGTCTTGTCTGGCTTGTCGGCGCCAATGCTGCTGAGAACCGCGGCATACTCCACGCCGGCGTTTTGAACCGCCGCCACCAGGGCGTCGCTTACCCGCTCCTGGTCCTCACGCACGTTGGGGTGCGCCGGATTGGGTGGAATCATGAGATAAACCGCCTTCGCGCCGCTAAAGGCTTGGGTGAGCGCCGCCGCATCATTGGCGTTGGCAACGAATGCCTCAGCGCCCTTCTGAACAAGGCCTTCCAAGCGGCTGGCGTCGCGGCCAATCACTCGAACTTTCTCCCCATGAGCCAGCAGCTTCCCGGCAACTACTCTTCCTGTATTCCCACTCGCACCGATAATTGCGTACATGGTTACACCTCCATGTTTATCTTAGATGCCCGGGATCCGCGCAGGGTTCGGGGTTGTTCGCAGGAACATTTGAACCCTCCTGAGAAAACTGGGTATAATTCACGCAGGGGAATGGAAATCGTAACCAAGCTTACTTTCAAACAGTTCCGCCAGCTTCCCGAAGACGGCAAGCGGTATGATTTAGATAGGGAGTCCCCGGCATCTAGGCGCGGTCCTCATAGAAGCTTTCGCGCGTGAAACTTTCGGTCGGAAGATTCGGCAAACGCTCCGAACCTTCCGCCATTGAGGCCAGCATCGAACGGAAATCGCCGACGGTGAGATCGCAAGAGGCTGTAAACCGAGAAGCCATCGCCTCCTCCAGAATACGCGCTGCCGCCTTTTCCAAAGGCATGCCCTGGGCACGAGCCTGGGCAGCGAGTCGAGCTCCCAGTTCCGGGTCGAGTTCCACCTGGATAGTCATGGCTTCTTACCCCCGAGTAATACCTTGCCGTCCTGTAACGATACGGCTAACACAGGTATGACATGTCGTCTCGCCTGCTAGATTACCACAAAGGACGAAACAAAGTATTCTGCCAGGTTGCCGATTCCGATCGTACCACCGCCGGACCCAGAAACAATCTGCATTGACGGCGGCCTACACGTAGAAGTGCCCTTTGCCCACGCAGGATTGCAGCAGAAGAATCTGTCATCGGTGACTACCCGCGATAAACAGAGCGAAGTCCTTCGCTGGATGGTCGCCTAACTGGCCAATCGTAATGCCTGCGTGCATCTAACCCCAACAGAATGTGAATGTTGTCGGCGCTTCCAGAGGCTGGAGCAGTTAACGCGAAAATAACCGGCCAAACTCACCTACTCCAAGACGGTCCAAACCGTACCGCTTCCCGGCCAGACGTAGCCGCCATCACCGCTGGGGCCAGGTTCACCGCCGCCATGAGCGCCGCCGTGCGCAGAAATCCGTAAACGGGAATTAGCAGAACGCTCAGCGCCAGGGCCCCGGCGCAAGCTCCGGCCAGATCCAGGGCATAAAGCACACCGGGTGAGCGCCCGCTTTCCGGGGCGTCGCCAAAATAGGCGCGGCTGGCCAGCAGGAATTGGAAGCCACCCAACAAGCCCGCCACCAGCGCCAGAGCGGGGAACAGTAACTCGCTCGCGGCGCGTTGGCCGCCCGCGCTGCTCACGTGCCCAAGTTGAATAAACAGCCCATAAAGCAACAGCGGTGACGCCGCCAGGAGGATTTGCAGGCCCGCGAGCAGCCGCAAGTCCCGCCGCAAAGAACCACGGCCCCGGCTGGACGCCGAGCGCAGCTCCCACCAAGCGCCCAGCGCCACGCCTACCATGAACAGCGCCACCAGAAGGGTAAGCTCGTGGTAAACGTAACCGTAGAGCGCCTGAAAACCTAACAAGAGGAGGATTTCCAAACCTAATTCCGTGAATCCCACCACCGCCACGGCGAAGGCCGCTGACCGCCTCGCGCGCGCCTGCGGCTTACCGCCCCGGCCCGCCGGCCACATCCACAGCAGCGGGACCAGCGCCGCGAGCGCCAGCATGGTGGCCACGAAGACGCGCTTGAAACTTATGCTCGCGAGCGCCTCAATCCAGTGCGCGGAAGTTTGGTGGAAGGGTGCGCTCCACAACACCATGTCAAAGTAATAAGCCACCGGCGCAAAGTCGCGATTGACCGGCGTCGAGGGCAAGGGCTCGATTTGGAGCTGCAAATCCTGCATGCGGTCCGGCGACATGCGAAACGGCAGAAAATACTCCCGCACATATTGGGTGTGCAACCGGCGCGCCCGCAACCGCCGCAGGAGTTCCTGGGGATCGGTGGTCAGCGTTCCCGGTTTTGCCGCAGCGAAGAAATGGACGGTGTCGCCGGGAATCGCCGTGACCTCCGGAAACACTTGACGCAGAGTGCGCTCCAGGCAACGGAGGAAATCGGCTAACTCCTGGCTGATGTAGTTTTCCGAGGACGTCACCTGAAAGGACAAAATGCCGCCCGGCCGGAGCTTGGCGGCGGCTTCGCGATAGAACTCTTCCGTGTAAAAGCGATTGAGTTGCGCCGTGTGCGGGTCGGGCAAATTGACGATGATGACGTCGAAAATGTCCGAAGTGCTCTTCAGGAACCGCCGCCCATCCATAGCATGGATGCGCACACGCGGGTCTTGTCGAACCGTGTCCCACTCTTCGGGGAAATATCGCGCCGCGATGTCAAAAATCATTGGGTCAAGTTCGACGTAATCAAGGCGCTCCAGGCTGGGATGTTTCAGGGCCTCCGCCACGCTGCCATTCACGCCACCACCGATCAGCAGCAAGCGGCGAGGATCAGGATGTTCGAGCAGGGCAAAATGCACGGCTTCTTCCGCCGCCGCAGGGTCCGGCACGGTCATCACGATCAAGCCGTTCTCAAAAAGGCTCCGGCTCGCGCCCGTCTGCACAACGGCCAAACTGCCGTATACAGAATTCTGCGTCGCCACCAGGTGAAAGCCACGCCACAACCGGGCAAGGGAAAGGGGCTGGAGTTCGTAACCACTGATGAGGACAAGAGCAGCCATCACTCCAAAGCATGCGGCCAGAGCCCGGCGCCCGGCGCCGATGGGGGCAAGAAGCGCCCAAGCCGCAAGGAGATTCAGCACACCCAGAAGCGCCGTGATCTCAAACGGGTTCGCGAGGCGTACCAGCGCCAAGCCGGCAAGCAAGCCGCCCACTCCTGAGCCTGCCGCTTCGAGCAGGTACACTGCGCCCGTGGCGGTGGCGGTGGAGGCGCCAGCCATAGCCGCGAACAACCGGCTGCCCGCCGCAAACAGCCCTCCGGAGATCACGCAGAAAACGCTGAGCGTCGCGAAGGAGGCGAGAAACATCGGCACAGGCCCCAGGATTTCTCCGGGGATCGATTGGCAAAAGCCTTTGCTGGCTCGCGCGGCCAGCAAGGTCAGCGGCAGAGCGAAAGCCAGCAGCGCCTCAAGCCCCGCTACGAGTTTTCGCGGATGGCTGGCGCCCAGCGCCCATCGGCCGAGCAGACTTGCGCCCAGCGCCGTCCACAGCAGCCAGTTGGCCAGCATCACGCCCAGCGCGAGTTCGTTGCCATAGAAGACCACCAGTAACTCGCGCATCAGCACAACTTGGGCGATGACCGCGGTGAAGCCGATGAGCGACAAAATAACCCGCAGCGTCCAGGTGGCTTTCGACGCTTGGCCGCACGTGCTTTGGAAGTCCATTTGCTCACTCATCTTAATGGAACAGAAGGCAATACGGTTGCCAATTCGTCGAAATCCTTGGAGGCTTGGTAACCAGATTTCGAGGCCGGTACCCCGAACATTGTGGATACCCCGAACATGCCCGAAAATCCGGGACCTTCCTCAGCGCCCCGGCGCGAGATGCTCATAAAACTCCTGCGCTTAGGAGGCCTGAGCGCTGCAGCGGCGGCTGCGGCGGTGTGGCTAAACAGCCACAGTCGCCGCCCGGAGGATGAAGCTCCGCTGACGCTCGCCCGCAGCTTCACGGTGCCGGCCGACGCCGGCTACCCGGAGATGGTGGTGGCGCAGGGAGACGACCCGCGGGCCCTGGTCCGGAAGGCTCTTGAGGGGCTGGGCGGCATCCGGCGCTTCATCGCGCGTGGCGACGTGGTGGTGATTAAGCCCAACATTGCGTGGGATCGCACTCCCGAGCAAGCCGCCAACACCAATCCCCTGGCCGTAGCGGAAATGGTGCGGCAGTGCCTGGAAGCGGGCGCCAAGAAGGTGATCGTCACCGACGTAAGTTGCAATGAACCCCACCGCTGCTTCCAGCGCAGCGGCATTGCCCGCGCCGCCAGCGACGAGGGCGCGGAAATCGTGCTGCCGGAGGAGCGCCTGTTCCATCAGGTCAACCTGCGCGGCGACGTTCTGGGCGAATGGCCCGTGCTCGAACCCTTTATCGCCGCTGACAAGATGATCAATTTCCCGGTGGCCAAGTCTCACAGCTTGACGGGCGTCACGCTGGGAATGAAGAACTGGTATGGCATTCTGGGCGGCGCGCGTAACCGCCTTCACCAGCGCATCCACGAAAGCCTGGCCGACCTCGCCGACGTCATGCGTCCGACCCTGACCCTGATGGACGCCTACCGCGTGCTCATCCGCAACGGTCCCACGGGCGGCAGCCTCGCCGACGTGCTTTTGAAGAAGACGATTGTGGCCGGAACCGATCCTGTCGCCCTCGATGCCTATGTCGCCAAGGCCTATTGGGACCTTGATGCCAGCCAGTTGCGCTATTTGCAGCTAGCCCAGGAGCGTGGATTGGGAAAAATGGATTTTGCCAAGGTCCGGACCGAAGTGATCAGGGTGTAAGTCAATTGATCCACTCCCCATCATCCTCTTCGTCGTCTGGCCCGCTTGACATGGCTTGAGCCATGGCGATAGCCTCGTCCGCTGCATCGGCGATGTCTTCGTCGCGAGAGTCGGTCAAGTCATAGAGGATTTCCCCTGCCTCCGCCGGACGGATGTTGCCCACGGCCTCGATGGCAGCCAGCAGCAAGGGCTTGGGGGTTGATCGGTCCCTGACGAGGGCGACGACATGCGGCCAGGCAGCATCCATCTCCCAGCCGCCCGCTGCGTTGACTGCCTCATAGCGAATCTTCGGGTCGGCGCTTTCGAGTGCCTCCAGTATCTGATCACCAAAACCGCGAACCCAGCGCATCGCAAACACCGCCGTCAGCATCCAGTCCCGGTCTCCGCTGGTATACGCAGCGCTGATGGCGCCGATGTGCCATTCCTGGGGGGCGCGCACTGCCGCCTCCAGAATGTGCCGCCGTACTTCCTTGGGATTGCTCTCATCGAGGTAAAGCTTGTGGAGCAAATCCTGAATGTTACGGAACGTGTGCAGGGCGATGGGGACACTCTCGGGATCATCAAATTCATCGTTGTCAACAAGTTCTGTGTCGGCCTGTTCGAGCACCGGCCCCAGCCCAATTGCCGCTGTGGCGCGCAGTTCTTCAGATTCGTCACCATTGCCTACGATCGCGAGCAAGGCGCCGGCCAGATCGTCATTCATCACGACAAGGTCGCCTGCCAGCTCGGCGGCGATCAGCCGGTCGGACTCATTGGCCTGCTTATCAACCAAAGTCTCAAGAAATAACTCCCCGGCATCACTTGGCCACTCCCACGGAGGTGTATTGAGCAAGGTATTAAGGTCCATAGGGTCCCCCCGGCCTTTCGTTCCATCGCGCGCTATGCGCTTCATGTAAAGCGCAGGCCGCGAACCTCAACTGCGGAGCAGGCATAGCGCGGACCTGCTCCGAAAATTTCGTTCACGCGGCGACGCCGGTTTGGAGGGTAACCTTATGGCCGAGTGCTTCGAGACGCTTGACGTAGTAGCGGGTGAGGCGTTCGGTTTGCAGCGTGT
>Ga0181524_10004805_pt1 | contig 12323 bp, 9 predicted proteins | sample PEATcosm2014_Bin_34_FD_119761 | JGI IMG/M metagenome (GOLD analysis project Ga0181524, IMG submission 119761) | Peatland microbial communities from MTU Mesocosm Facility, Houghton, MI, USA - PEATcosm2014_Bin05_60_metaG | ecosystem: Environmental > Terrestrial > Soil > Wetlands > Peat | place...
CGGTTCGAGCACGGCGAAGGAGGCCGCATCGGTTTGCTCCTGCGAGGCGTCCATGCGTCCCGGCGTGAAGGGAACCGTCACCTGGTGACCGGCATTCTTCGCAGCCTGCTCGACGCCCGCGCAACCGCCCAGAACGATCAGGTCAGCCAGCGATACCTTCTTGCCGCCGGACGGCGCGCGGTTGAACGCGCTCTGGATGCCCTCGAGGGTTCTGAGCACCTTTGCGAGCCGCGCAGGCTGGTTGACTGCCCAATCCTTCTGCGGGGCCAGACGAATGCGGGCGCCGTTGGCGCCGCCGCGCTTGTCGGAGCCACGGAAGGTGGACGCCGACGCCCAGGCGGTCGAAACCAGCTCCGACACTGACAGGCCGGAAGCCAGGATCTTGCCCTTGAGGGAGGCGATGTCCTGTGCACCAATCAGTTTGTGATTGACGGCAGGGATGGGGTCTTGCCAGATGAGTTCTTCGGCCGGAACCTCCGGGCCGAGATAGCGCGCGCGCGGACCCATGTCGCGGTGCGTCAGCTTGAACCACGCCCGGGCGAACGCGTCCGCAAGCTGGTCCGGATGCTCCATGAAGCGCCGCGAAATCTTCTCGTAGATGGGGTCAAACCGCAGAGCGAGGTCCGTGGTCAGCATGGATGGCGCGTGACGCTTCGACGGGTCACGCGCATCCGGCACGGTACCGGCGCCTGCGCCACCCTTCGGCTTCCACTGTTGCGCGCCGGCCGGGCTCTTCGTCAGTTCCCATTCATAGCCGAACAAGTTCTTGAAGAAGTTGTTGCTCCACTTCGTGGGCGTTTGTGACCAGATGACTTCCAGGCCGCTGGTGATCGTGTCGCCGCCTTTGCCCGTGCCAAGGCTGTTCTTCCAGCCCAGGCCCTGTTCCTCGATGCCGGCCGCTTCCGGCTCAGGCCCTACATGGGACGCAGGTCCGGCGCCGTGGGTCTTGCCGAACGCGTGGCCGCCCGCGATGAGGGCCACCGTCTCCTCGTCGTTCATGGCCATGCGAGCGAAGATCTCGCGGATATCCCGTCCCGCAGCGACCGGATCCGGCTTGCCGTTCGGGCCTTCCGGGTTGACGTAGATCAGGCCCATCTGCACCGCGGCAAGCGGATTTTCGAGATCCCGGTCGCCGGTGTAGCGCTGATCACCCAGCCACTTGTCCTCGGTACCCCAATAGACGTCCTGATCCGGCTCCCAGACGTCCTCGCGACCGCCCCCGAAACCGAAGGTCTTAAACCCCATCGTTTCCAGGGCGACGTTGCCGGCGAGGATCATCAGGTCAGCCCAGGAAATCTTCCGGCCGTACTTCTGCTTGATCGGCCAGAGCAGGCGACGCGCCTTGTCCAGGCTGACGTTGTCCGGCCAACTGTTGAGCGGCGCGAAACGCTGCTGGCCCCTGCCGCCGCCGGCGCGGCCGTCCCCTATGCGGTAAGTGCCGGCGCTGTGCCACGCCATGCGAATGAACAGCGGGCCGTAGTGCCCGAAGTCTGCCGGCCACCAGTCCTGCGAGTCGGTCATCAGCGCCGCGAGATCCTTCTTCACAGCCGCAAGGTCGAGGCTCTTGAACTCTTTCGCGTAGTTGAAGTCCTCGCCCATCGGATTGGACTTGGAAGAATGCTGGTGCAAAATCTCGAGTTTCAGCCGGTTCGGCCACCAGTCTCGGTTCGTCGTGCCGCCGCCGGCTGTATGTTCGCGAACATTGCCTGTCACAGGGCACTTGCTCTCCTTACTCATCGCCGTTTTCCTTTCATTTCAGGTCTTGATTCGTCCAGCCAACCTGTCATCTCCGTCGTGACGGTAACCGTGCCGCAGGCCCCCGACGTTCATGCGTTCGCTCTCGCCATCAGTCCTCCTCGGTCCGTCAGCGTCTGACCTCTGAAGAACACTATAAGTGTTTCTCATCGCCGTCACTCCAGCACCGACCGTGCCGGCGTCTCGGCATGGCGCCCTTCATCCTGCGGGGGACCTCTGCCGTCGGCGTTTCCTCATGCACTGGCGGCACACGCCACGGACTTGAAGGTGCCGGCCTTTGATCTCACCCCAAGCTCGGACTTCATCGGGCAATCGAACTCGATCCACGTCGTCGCTCGTGAAATCGCGCACCAAGCCGCACTGAGAGCAGACGAAGTGGTGATGGATGGCGACATTCCCGTCAAAGCGCAAGCGGTCGGCGGACATCTGCATGCGAGAAATCAACCCTTCGTCCTCCAGGCGATAGAGAATGCGGTACACCGTGTCCAGCGAGACTTTGGGGACGCGTTTGCGCACCCGCCGAAGGATGACATCCGCGTCGGGATGCTCGTCCGTACAGGCCACTTCACGGAAGACCTCCGTGCGCTGAGGGGTGATTCTCAACCCCCGACGCCTGTACACCTCCCGGAACAGCTTAAGGCGCTCATCGAGTTTTCGTCGGCTGGGTTTCACTGCGTACGCCCACAAATACAAGTGAATCCTATTTAGGAAGTGTAGCCATTCGGGTGGGGTGTGTCAAGACGTTGCGCCGAAACAAACGGCATCTGCGCCCGCTTGGGCACAAGCGCAGTTAGCGTTGACCGGCACTGCTGACTGCCACATGCCGTCCGTACTGACGCCCGTTCTACGCTCCGCACTGTCGAACTTTAGGAAACTACAGGTAACGGCAGGTAAGGCCTGATCAATGTGGACCGTCATGCCCCGGACGCGCAACGCGGGCTGCACGTGGCAAAGCTGCCCCAAGCTTCGCCCGCACAAAAAGATAGACGGGCCTTGATATTCCGGCATTTTCTGGATCAAGACCCGTCTATTCTTCAACTGGTCCGTGACGGCAGGACTTGAACCCGCGACTTCCAGACCCCCAGTCTGCGATGCCACCGTCGTTAGTAATTGCGTGGCATAGAGTTACGAAACTGAAAAACGTCGTACTGACCGTTGTACTGTCATGCCGGTGGAAACGGCGTCGAACGCGGCTCACGCGCTTCTTATGGGCATCTCCCAGGTTATTGAGGCTTGTGTCTTACCAACGAAAAGCTAGTGTTCGGACACCCAACCACCGATGTCCAGGATGACGGCCTCTGAAACGTGTCCCGCCTTCTCGTAGTCAGCCGGCGACCCCAAGCCAGTGCCAGGTGTGGTGCTTGGCATGAAAAGATGGAACAGACCAGGATACAGCTTGAAAGTCGCCCGCTGGTCTCCGATCAGGGTCTTCTTCCACCCATCAAAGTCCTCCATCGTCACCTGGTAGTCGCGTTCTGCCTGCAAGATGAGCATGGGGTGCTTGAGCTGTGCCGCAACTTCCGCCGCATGATAATCTCGCAAGTCCAGGAAATAGGAACCCGGCACCGCCGTCCCCAAGAGATTAACAGTCGCGCCAGCCGTTAGTGTGGGACTCTCTATTTCCTTCACTGTTTGCTCCGCAGCGGCGATCTGTTCTTCCTCCGCGGGACTAAGTTTCCCATGCAGGCTGACCAAATACCTGAGCTGTTGGACGATCACTTTCTCGATGGGCCGGGGTGTACCTGCCATGACGATGAGGCCGGCAACACGTGCGTCACCTTGCGCGATCCGAGGAGCGAGCATCCCTCCCAGACTATGCCCTAAGACGAAGACGCGCTTGGGATCGACTTCGGGCTGTTTCAGGAGCAAATCTACCGCAGCCCGCGCATCTTCCACTGTCTCTTCGTTGACGGTAAAGCCCGCCGCTGATGCTTTCAACTCCTTGGCGTGCTGCAGAGTGCGTTTGTTGTAACGCAACACAACGATATTTTGGCTCGCCAAGCCCCATGCGACATCTTTGAACGGCTTGTTGGGCCCGATAGCCTCATCCTGGTCCTGTGGGCCCGAACCATGGACGAGCACCACGGCGGCAAAGGGCCCCGCGCCTTCAGGAACAGCCAGCGTGCCGTCCAGTTGCCAGGGACTGGTTCCTACGACCGCGGGCCGTTCGCGAAAGCGGTTGAGCACTGCATAATCCGGGGCCGACCAAGGAGCCTCCGGATGGCTTGGCACCACAAAGAAGCCCGCGATGCGGCCCTTGGAATCAAAGACCCATTTGGCATCAAGCGTCGCCTTCTCAAACTTCGAGGTGACCAACACCACTTTATATCCCTGGACGTCTTGCAGGCGAGCGCCCTCAATGGATTGGAACGCGCCGACTTGTCCTATGAGGGTATCCCAAAAGGAAGAGAGCTTGGCGGCAGGCATCGCCGATGCCATCGTCTCATCGAAGTGGGCAGTGATTTGCTCGAACTGCCGCGAGGCCAGTTGTTGAGTCAAAGTCTTGCCCAGCGACTGAAAGTCTGGCGCGCCCGGCTGATCTGCATCGCCAACCCCAACAGCTAGTGTCGCGGCACAGAATAGGCCGATGGCAATTCTTGCGATCATGGTGTTCCTCCCTCATTGAACGGAGAGTTCGGCGTTGAACGCGGTTGTTGTGTCACCGACCACTCGGCTCCCGGTCTGGAGCGTGCCGCCAAACGAGATAGGAGTACACGACAAGGCTGAACGCGGATAGCAGCGTGAAACCCAGGGCCAGATACAGCCCAGGCATGCCGGCATTCAACAAACTCGCCATGATCCATACGAGACCGGCTGCCATAATGACCGGTCCGCCAGCACGGTGCGTCCGTTGCCAGGTGTATTCGCTTGAGAGAGTCCAGGGCGTCCTAATGCCGACAAACCAGTTGCTTCTGAGTTTGCCCATGAAGTTCCCGATCACGGCGAGCAGAATTCCAGCGCCGATGGAGCAGAGCAGGTTCATGTTGGGTCGTGTTCCCAGTGCCGCAGCCACGCCGAACGCATGCACCGCCGCGAGGAAGACCAGTGTTGCAGCCACGATGATGAGGTAGGGTTTTCTGGATGCCACAACATGGAGGCGGCGCGGATCAATGCGGACAACAAGCAAGAAGAGACCGGTGACGGCGACTGCGATAAGCGGTGCCCAGCCTAACGCTTCCAATTTGCTGCCATACCGGTCGGGTTGTCCCGAAAGGCCCCAATGCACGGGCACGCGCGCATCCGACGGCAGTTTGTACCACGCCCATCCAGAGAGGATGAGCATGAACACGAGAACGCTTCCAGCCACTTTAAGCAGTGGCGCTGCCGATATTGGGGGTTCGCTTTCGCGGCCAGCTTCTGCCTTGTTCACGCTTTCGTACATGGTGCGCCTCTGCCTCCATTTCAAGCCCGAACTTACCCATGAAGTCCAGCATCAATTCCTCAAGAACCGAGAGGTTCAGTGCATAGATGATGCTGGTGCCGACCTTTCGGCCGTATATTAATTCCGCCTCCTTCAGCACCTGAAAGTGCCGGGAGAGCGTCGGCTTGGCCAGGGAAAAGTGCTTTGCCAGCTCCCCTGCGGTCATCTCGCGCTTGCGAAGCAACTCAAGTATTTTTCGTCGTGTCGGGTCGGACAGAGCGGCGTAGACCTTGTTCATCTCTCGACTCCAAGACAACCATCTTCATATATGCGTTGTTAGCTAAACATCAAACTAGCACGCTGAGGCGTGCATGTCAAGCGGGAAAGTGCAAATCAATGCAGACCTCTTGATCGCGGGAGTTTCGTGGCGGAAATCGCGGAACATGTTGGCCGGACGGGGTGCGGCACTGGCGGCGAAGCCCGCCCCGCTCCAGTCTCGCTAGACCACCTTCTTCGCAGCAGTAACCAGGCTCTCGACGGTCGCCTCGGCCTTCGCCAGGTCCGCCTTCGCGTCCGCAAGCGCCGTGGACAGATTGCCGTGGGCCTTCATGACCTCGTAGACGATGCAGCCCAGCGCCGCGACACTGCCGCGCGACAAGGCGGAGCGCATCTTGGCAGGAGCAGACGATCCCCAGCCCGATGCCCGCGACAGCGACGCGCGACGTGGAGGAGCGCATATTGTCGCGCCCCGTTGGGCCTTCTCGTAGCGCATGAGGGCCAGCAGGACGGCCAGCATAATCGTGAAGGTCCCGGTCAGCGCCCAGCTCACGAAGCCCTGGATGGTCATGTAAACCGCGCCCGGATAGAAAGATAGACCACCGCTGACAACCGCAGTCAACGCTGGTCTATCTGTTCAACTGGTCGGGGCGGCGGGACCCGCCGAAGGCGGGCAAGCTTGAACTTTACCCGCCTATGGCGGGTTTACCCGCCGCAGGCGGGCCGCGACAAGAGCGGCGTAAGCGCGTCGAGGAACGCTCGGCCTTGGCCGGATTTGAAAAACTTCTCGCGTTCGCGGGCGTGCGCGTGGTTTGGACAGCGCTCCCGGTAGATCAGCCGCCAAGGAACGCCCGAGCGAGTGGACTGGGTCTGCCCGCTGTTGTGCTGACCGATGCGCTGCTGAAGATGGGCGGTGATGCCGACATAGCGCCGGCCGGTCTTCTCGCTTCGGAGTGCGTAAACCCAGACGACCATCGTGCCCCTCCAAACAAACGTGCCCTTCAGCCTTTCGGCTGAAGGGCAGTTAGAATGGTCGGGGCGGCGGGACTTGAACCCGCGACCTCCAGACCCCCAGTCTGGCGCGCTAGCCAAACTGCGCTACGCCCCGATGTCAGCAGGATCAGAGGCAGTGTACCTCTTCCCGGCTAAAGAGTCAACGGACCATTGCCGCACGCATTACGGCGCCGGCGGCACAGCGGTTTGGGCATCCACCGTAACGTCGAATCCGCCTTGGCGCGACCCGTGCCAGGTGGCCGCTTCGAACTTGCCCTTGGCCGCCTCCCAGTGCCACGTATCGGCGATGCCCGGGCCGCTGACCGTGATCGTCGCCTTGTCCGGTCCGTCGGGCGTCAGCGTGACCTTCACGTCCTTGTGCCATGGGTCAACGACGCAGGCGTACCGCGCGGCCGTTCCTTCGGCGCTGGCCTGGAGCTGCTGCCAGTTCATCAGTTTGCTGCGGTCGTTGGCGGTTGAGACGCCGATCTTCGACTTGAGCGGCACGTCCGCCACAAGCTGGAACTCGCACTGGGCCTGGCCCTTGGCCAGCTTATACCGCCCTTCGGCCTCGTTCACCGGTTGGAGCTTGGCGCCCTGGATGAGCCAGGTGATGGCGACCGGCTTGGGCGAGCGGATGTCGTCGAACGTCAGAATGTAGCCGCCCTTGACCCAGATGAAAGTCCGGCGGAAACGGTCTATCGCCGGCCGGCTCCTCTTGGCCGCAGCGTCGTCGTAAGCCAGGTATGACCCCGCCGCCTCGCCTTCGGTCACGACCACGTCGCCGGCGTCCTTGTAGGCGGTGATTTTTCCCATCTCGGTCATGTCGTGGTCGCCGGGCTGCTGCCACTCCTGCCCTTCGGGTTGCCCGTCCGCGGCCTGGCCGATGCCGTTGATCAGGATCGTGTTGACGCTCGAGGAGAGCTTGCCCGGCCTTTCCGAGTACCGATCCGTCTCGGCCAGGTACTCCCCGTCGCCGAGGACGACGAAGGAGTTGGCGTCAGGATGGTCGTGGGCCACGTTCTCGTAAGGCAGCTTGCCGTCGGCCGCCTTGCGGCTCAATCGCCAGGCGCCGGCCTTGTAGCCGCCCATCGGGCCGCACTTGAACATCGCCGCCACGGCCTTGTCCTGCCAGGAGTCGCGGGCGATGGCGATCCCCAGGTCCGGCAGGAACGCCGTCGTCGGCAGTTTGGCGTAGTGGCCGCCCTTCACGCTCGGATCATTGAAGATCAGCGGCTGCCATGCAGAGCCCTTCGCGCTCCATCCTTTGGAGTTGACCTGGAGGGCATGCCGTATGCCGTCCATCACGTCGGCCTGTTTCTGCATCGCCGCTGTTTTCAGGAAGAACACATCCACGCTGCTCCCCTTGGTGAAGCAGTCGCCGAAGTACAGGGACTCGGCCATGCCCGGCGCCGAGATGTTCAGCGCGTATGTCGCCACAGCCCGATAAAACGGCGAGTCGAGGTAATGCGTCCCGGTCAAATCGTCCGAGGCCTCGCAGGCCATGCCGAAGGGCCCCGAGCTGCCGCCGTAATAAGGTCCTTCGTGCTGGCTGCCGTCCGCCGGCATCCAGGCGACCATAAACTGGAGTTCCTTCTCCACCTCGCTGAGCAGCCACTGTTCCTCCGGCTTGCCCTCGCCCGCGCCCAGCGCCGCCAGCGTCAGACCCCAGTCCCGGAACCAGCGGTGATTGTACGCCGGCACGCCGCGCCAGTAGCCGCCTTCGGGATTGCCGCTCTTGTGGCCGCCGTAGTACATCGCGCGGGCATGCTGCCAGAGCACCTGGCGGAATTCCTCGCGGAAGACCGGGTCCAGGTCGTTATACAGCCAGTCCCAGGTGAGCGCCGCGCCGACCATGGTGAACGAGGCGGTCGTATCGCTGTTCCTCTCGTCGCGCGGCCCGTACTGCTTCAACGTCTGCATAACCTTGGCATAGCCTGCCGGCGTGTCGGCTACGGCCGGCCCGCCGCCGTCCGTCCAATCGGCTATTCCGGCCAGCCATTTCAGGTAAGCCACCGACTTCTCGAACGAGGCGTGGTCCTTCGTCAGCACATAGTGCAGAGCCACCGTGGGCAGCTTCATCTGCCCGTACTCCTGCCCCCACCAGCCGGCGTGGTTCGTCTTGCGATCCGCCGGCACCGTGCATTCGGCGATGTATCCTTCAATGTAGTCCCGGTAGCTCTTGGCCTCCGGGCTGTTGTAAAAGGCCTTGAGCTGGGGAATCCGCTCGGCGGTGATCAGCAGCCGCGGGTGCTTGTTGGCGGCGGCATCGAGGTACTTGACCGCCGGCCCTTCCGCCGCGGCCGGATCCTTCTCCGGCATGATCGGCCCCTCGGCCCGTGCCGAGGCGCCAATGACCAGCGCACCCGAAACCAGCGCCGCCGACCGCAAGAGCTTTTTCATCTGTTTGTCCTTCTGAACTGGTCCGCCGATTCAGCCGGGATTTCCCATTTGCCCGTCCTCCAAAGGACGGTCGGCTTTGAGGCATGAGACTAAACGGTCCCATTGCCGCTGTCAAATCATCACGGTCGAGGCGGATCAGTAATTCTACCGGACCTGTTCCTGGATTCTTCCGAAAAGCTCCCGCAGGCGACGCATCCGGTCCGGGTCGAGACAGGGCCTTTCCAGCGCGCGCAGGTTCGCTTGCAGGCGATCCGGACTGGCCATGCCGACGCAACAGGTGCTGACGTCGTGCGCGAGCACGTAGCGCAGTGCCGCTTCCGGCACGGGATACGGCTGGAGAAACTCGAGCAAGCTCGCGTCCGTATAGGGCGCTCGCGCGGGGAGGTTGCCTTTCGCGACGTGACGCCGCACACATTCCAAAGCGGCCGGAACAGATACCAGTCCGGATTCCCGGGACGCCTGGTTCAGAGGCATCATGACAACCGTCCCGACATGGTGGCGCCGGCAGAGAGGCAGCACAGACTCCGCGGCGGTCTGAAGAAGGAAGTTCAGGGTGAGCATAACGACGTCGAAGGCGCCGGTCGGCACCGCGCGCTGGAGTATTTCATGGGTCCCATCGCCTTCTGAGAGTTCGCTGATGCCGATGAAGCGCACCGTGCCCTGGGCGCGCAACCTGACCATAGCGTCCAGGCAGCCGCCGTTCATGAAGCGGTCCAGCGACTCCAGCGTGCGCAGGCCGTGTCCGAGCAGGATGTCGAGACGTCCTCTCTTCAGACGTCGCAGGCTTGCCTCCGCGGAGGCTGCCAGGGCCTCCGGCGAACCGGTAAAGGTTGCGCCGGGCGCCCATCCATCATAAGGGCGGTATTTCGTTTCGACGATGACGTCGTCTCTGCCTTGAAGCGCTTCACCGAGGACTTCCTCTGACCTCCCATTGTCGTAGCCGGCCGCCGTATCTATAAAGTTCACCCCCGCGTCAGTCGCCGCCTTCACAGTCTCCACGAAGCGCGGCCGATCGCGCGCGGCGCCGCGAGCCGCGCCGAGACTGAGCTCGGAAACTTTCAGGTTCGTGCGTCCGAGTTGCCGGTAAAGCAAGGATGCTCCCTCGGAACGGCGCCTCCGGCGGCCAATCAGGACCCGGCAGGCGTGTTGGAGAGGTTGACTAGGCAAGCGCCGGCATCCCACGGACCGGATTTGGGACGCGGCCGGCCGTCCTTGTCGAGATCGAGCGCCGGAATGCCGGCGCCGGTCAGGTTTTCGCCGACGCCGACGACCATGGATTTCGGTCCCGGTCGGCCGGTCTTGAGGTCCACGCCCGGATCGGCATTCGGCCCGGTGGGATTGATCGAATGAGCGTCGCTGCGACAGGCGGAGCGCCAGGCGTCGAAGTTCGAGGTGTATATCTTTTCGTTCCAGACGAAACCGTTATATACGCCGGGCGGCAGGAAATAAAAGTTATGGTCGAAGTCCACGACACCGGTGATCCTCTTGGCGGAGATGCAGGTGCCGCAGCGGATGGCGACATTGTTCTTGAAGTGCGCGTTGACGAGATTATTGATGCCGTACGCGAGGCTCGTGCCGTCGCCGATGACGGTGTTGTTGTACACTTCCGCCGTGCCTTTGCCGACGTTCAGGAGCCCTGTGTACGACACCGAGTTGCCGATGAGCACGTTGTTGAAAATTTTGCTCGTGCCCGCGTCGTCCGACCACGGGCTGGTTCCGCTCTCGATAAAAATATGGCCGGTGACGTTCTTGCCGATGTCGCCGTCGAAAAGGTTGTCGTAGATTTGCAGGTCGGTCGCGGCTGCAGGCGGCGTGGCGTAGGCATGGACGCCGTCGTGGTGGTAGGCGTTCCGGGTGGTGTCCCAATTGGCGTAATCATGGACGTGGTTGTTATGGAACCTGATGCCGGAGGCTTTCACGGTCGTGCCCCATCCGCCGACGGTAAAGCCGTGGTCCGTGCGCGAAATGTCGTTGTTGTAAACGTCAACATCGGAATCGCCGTTTCCGTAAAAGAATTTAATGGACCAGTGGACATCGTGGATAACGTTGTCGTGGATTTTGATGTGGCTGCCGCTGAAAAGAATCGCGCCGTCGCCATCCAGGTCGCGGGCATCGCTCACGCTGGTGTGGACGTACAGGTTCGAAATGTGCAGATTCTTGAACTCGCAACGGTCGCAGGCCGACGCCTTGATCGCGACGGACGGGACGTGGAACTTCAACTGGGTGCCGTTGTCCGTGTTCTCGATGATTCCGTTCCTGCCGCCGTCCACGACGATGCAGCTCCGATTGGAAACGTTCAGGCAGCCGTTGGCGGTGTCGCTTGCCGCCATGCTGATTCTGGCATCGGGTTCAAAGAGGATGATCAGCGGCGCGTCGGAGGACCCGCCGCCCTGGGCGGTCAGTTGGGTGGAAATCGTGCCGCAGAGGTGAACGGTCGTTCCCGGGCCGATCTGCGAAACCCCGGCGCCCCAATTCGCCGGCGCGTTGAAAAAGGAGACGGATTCCGCGTTCGCCGCCGACGAGCCGTCGCCCGCGCCTGCCGCCGACTGCGCGACGTAGATGACGTTCCGAGGCGCGGCAGCGGGCCTGCGCTCATCCGCCGCCAGGGCCGTGAGCGCCATCGCCGAGCACAGAATCACTGTGGACGAAACCCGGAGGACCACGGCACTGGTCATATCATCTCCTCTTTTTGGAAATGCCGCATTCTGACCATCCGATTGCCGCTTGTCAAGAAAACGATCCCCGGCCGTCGCCGCCCCGTGCCGCTGGTTCCGTCCGGCCTGGGCTTCTTGCTCCTTTTGTGGGAGGCGTGGTAGAGTCTGATTCCGCCGCGAAGTTGAAGAAATCACGGCTCGGCCGCGGGCCGTCGTCGAGCGGTCCGGGACGGCGTGTGAATAGGAGTTCACCTCTGTGACACGGCGTGCGGTACTGCTCGGCCTCCTCGCCGGCGCCCTGATCTGCGCTTACAGCTACTTCAATGATTCGGTCATGCGGCAGACCAACTTCGTCGGCAGCAACATGCCGATTTCCGTCTACGGGGGCTTGATTCTATTCGTTCTGCTGATCAACCCGCTTCTGAAGCGATGGGCGTTTTCGGCCGGCGAATTGGCGGTGGCGCTGGCGCTGGTGCTGGCGGCCTGCTGCATTCCCGGAGCGGGCCTGATGCGGACGTTCACACAGTCGCTGATGTTGCCCTACAACATGGAGCGGAGCCGGCCGGGCTGGCGGGCGCAAGGCATTGTGGAAATGGCGCCCGCCCACATGCTGGCCTCGCCCGGCGAAGGGGACCAGGCGCTGAACGGTTATGTGAGGGGCATCGGCAGCGGGCGCGGGCTTCCGAGCCTGCGCGAGGTTCCCTGGCGGGCATGGACTGGAACGCTGGCGTTTTGGATCCCGATGGTCCTGCTGCTGTGGATCGGGCTGATCGGGCTGGCGCTGGCGGTGCATCGGCAATGGTCGGAGCATGAGCATCTCCGTTATCCGCTGGCGACATTCGCGAACGCGCTGATGCCGGAGGCGGGCGGACGGTGGGGGC